>Ga0256404_1011495_pt1 | contig 11837 bp, 11 predicted proteins | sample RumenRJG_01DNA_FD_185990 | JGI IMG/M metagenome (GOLD analysis project Ga0256404, IMG submission 185990) | Bovine rumen microbial communities from Lethbridge, Alberta, Canada - RJG_01 | ecosystem: Host-associated > Mammals > Digestive system > Stomach > Rumen | place: Canada: Alberta | collected... | reverse complement strand
ATTGAACCCAAAATAAAGTACAAATGGGGGAGGGTATTTAGTTTAGTAAATACTTGTAGTTTTCATATGCTTTTAATGAGATAGGAGAAATTCTATCTCTTTTTCGTGTCTTTAAAAAAAGAAAGGAGAGCATTAATATGCAAAGAAAGCAATTAACACTTGTAATAGTAAGCTTACTTGTAGTAGTACTTTCTGTATCACTAGCTTACTTTACAGCACAAATAATAGGAAAGGGAAAGAATTTAGATGTAAGTAGTACTAACTTACAAATAGTATTTACTGATAGTGACGGAGCAATAACAGGCAATGACATAGAACCGGGTTGGAGTACAACTAAAACATTTACTGTTGAAAACAAGAGTAAAGAAACTTACAAATATAATATAGTAATAAAAGACTTGATAAACACTTTTGTAACTGAAGGATACTTGCAATACAAGATAACAAGTACAAATAATGGATATAGTATGACAGACTATGCTGACGTACCAAAGTCTAGTACAGCAACAGATACAATACTTGCTAAAAATGTTAGCATAGCAGTAAATGCTATTCAAACATATACAATTGAATTCAGGTATGTAAATGACGAAAATGTAGACCAAGGCGACGATATGGGTAAAGTATTAAAAGGAACATTGTTTATAACAGAAGGTTCAACACCAACATTAGCAGAAAAATTACTAGAAGATAACCCAACAATAAGCGAAAGAACAGACTTTACTAAACCATTTACAACAAACACAGTAAATACATTATATAAAGCAAAAGAAGATAATACAGATGTATATTATTTTGCTGGAATAGATGGTTACAAAGCACATTGTGAAGTAGAAAGCATTACAGGAGATTTATACAAATTTACTGATGGATATAACAGTGATTTAAGCGGTACAGAAACTACTATAGATGAAGATACATGTAAAACTAAATCTCTATGTAAATTACCAGACGTTGATATAGTTATATTTGATGTAACTCAGGCACAATGTCAAGAACTTGCAGAAAATCATATGGGATATTATGACGAGTCATGGTATAGTGAAGATTTAACTAAAAGAACTTGGTTAACTGAATTAAACAAACCAATAAATAACTGGGTTAAATTTGGTAAAAATAGTTCAGGAGCAGATTTGTACTGGAAAATAATAAGAACAAACTCTGATGGCGGAGTTAGACTTTTGTATCATGGAACAAGTACAACAGCAACAGATGCATATATTGGAACATCAGCATTTAATACATTAAATAATGACATTGTATATGTGGGTTATATGTATGGAAACACTGGAAGTATATCAAATGCAAGAGAAAATACAACAAATAGTACAATAAAAGGAGTAATAGATACATGGTATCAAAATAATCTAAACACAAACTATGGAAAATATCTAAGTACAACAGCAGTATATTGTAATGATAGAACATATTCGGAATCTGATAACTCTACATATTTTGGAGCATATACAAGGTTAATAACAAATAAAACACCAACATATGACTGTGCAGTCACAGAAGATAAATTTACAATAGATGGTATTGCTGGAAATGGTAAACTATCATATCCGATTGCCTTAATGACGGCTGATGAAGTAAGTTTTGCAGGCGGAAGTTATGTTGAAAGAGCACCTATATGGTATTACACAAATAGTTCATTAGGAAGTTCAACAGGCGAAGAATGGTGGGTACTGTTGTCTGCTAACAGTCGGATTGGCAGCACTTCTCAAGTGTTCGGCGTGGTCGGATCAGGCAGCCCTGGCCACTTGGCCTACTACAGTGTCGGTTACACTGGTGGTGTGCGTCCAGTCCTATCTCTCAAATCTTGTGTCAAGACAAGTGGTGGAGATGGATCTGCAAACGCACCATACACAATAGAAGAAACTACAAGTGGGTGTTAACCAAAAAAGGTTGACATCCTTTTTATTTAGTGGTATTATATTAACAGAAAGAGGAGGAAAATATTATGGTAAAATTAAGATTAAAAAGAATGGGTTCTAAAAAGAAACCTTTTTACAGAATAGTAGCTGCTGATAGTCATGATAGAAGAGATGGTTCTTTTATAGAATTAGTTGGTACTTATAGTCCACTAGAAGACTCTAAAATCAATATCAATGAAGAAGTAGCATTAAAATGGTTAAATAATGGTGCTATGCCTACTGATACTGTTAAAAATCTATTAAGTAAGGCTGGAATTATGAAGAAATTTCATGATTCAAAGATGAGTAAGTAATGAGTATTGAACAATTTGCTGAATACCTAGTATCTAATATTGCTAAGGAATCTGATTTAGTTAAAGTAAAGAAGTTTGAAACTGAAGAAGGTAATATTCTTGAAATACTTGTTAGTGAAAGCGATATGCCACGTGTAATAGGTAGGCAAGGAGTAGTGGCTAATAGTATTAAGACTCTTATTCAAGCAAAAGCTTACAATGATGGAGTTAAAAATTTAAAAATTAATATTGACTCATTTTAAGATTAGATAATGTCTAATCTTTTTTTATAACAATATAATATAAAAAGTTTTCAAAATGTAAAAAAATGCTAGACAAAACTTATATATTATGTTATATTATATATGCAGTTTAAAACTGCATTCGTAAAAAAAGCAGGTGAAGCCAGCCTTGTCTAAGTGGTGACTGAAATGTGCAACGAATAAAGTAGGTGAAGCCAGCCTTACCGTTTGGTTAAAATGTGCAACGAATAAAGTAGGTGAAGCCAGCCTTACCATTTGGTTAAAATGTGCAACGAAAAAAGCAGCGGTTAGAGAGCTTACTCTAACCTTTAATTTTATAAGAAAGGCGTGTTGAACAGTGAATAGTAGTTTTAAAATTATTAAAATTGATAGTGACTATTGATATTATTTAAGATAGTTTGACAAAAGAGTATGTTTTAATGCTGGAGTAAAAGATTTAAGACCTTTTATAGGAGTACTATTTACAGTTGAAGGACATGAGTATTATGCACCTTTATCTAGTCCAAAACCAAAACATAAGCATCTTAAAAATACTTTGGACTTAGTTAAAATTGATAATGGCAGATTAGGTGTAGTTAATTTACATAAAAATTTAATTATAAGTAAGTCAAAAAAGTTATATAAACTAAGAGTAAAAAATATTTTGCCTACAAATGTTATAGACAGATATTGCGACTATAAATTACTTGAAGAAAAGTGTAAAGAATATTCTAAGGTTACAAATTAAGTAATCTTTTTCTTTTTGTCTCTTTTATTTTTTAATTAAATGTGTTATAGTATTTTTATGAAAGAAAATTATATAAAAGGAAATATTGTTAGAATGCTTTTTGAAAGTTCAACTGGCTACAAGGTTGGACTTTTTAGAGTTAAAGAAATTGGACTAGAGGAATATAAACCATACTTAAATAAAACTATAACTTTTACTGGAAACTTTATGCCACTTAATAATGAGTTAACTTATATGTTTATTGGTTCTTTTGTAAATCATCCAAGGTTTGGTATACAGTTTAATGTAACTAGCTATGAAAGTGTAACTCCATCAACCTTAGACGGAATAGTATCGTATTTAAGTAGCGATTTATTTAAAGGAATAGGTGTTAAAACAGCTAAAAATATTGTTGATACATTTAAGGATGACACAATTAACATAATTAAAAGTGGTAGTCCACTTTTATCTAAAGTAAAAGGAATGAATGAAAAAAAAGCCCGTGAATTAACTAGAAAAATGCTAGAATATGATAAAGACCAAACTTTAATAGTTGCTTTTAATAAGCTAGGGTTTACCACAGAAGAATGTCTTAAAATAATCAATAAATATAAAGATAGAAGTTTTGAAATAATTGAAAACAATATCTATTTACTAAATGAAGACATAAATTTCTTAAAACTAGATAAAGTATTTTTATCTTTACACGAAGAAACTGACAAATTAAGATTAAACGCTTTAACTAAATATTGTATTAAGAATCTCTGCTATAGTACTGGTAATACTTTAATTGATAAAGAAAGCTTATATTTAGAAATGTCTAAATTTTTTGATAGTACTATTACAACTAGTTTGTTTCTTAATACTTTAGATGAACTAATAGACATGGGAGAAATTGTAGAAGTAGACACACTTATTACATTAAATAATTTCTATGAAACTGAAGAAAATATTGCAGACTTTATAATGTCTATAGATAAAACGAGTGATTTACTTGATAAAGAACAGATACTAAAGTATATAGAAAAATACGAAAAAGAAAATAGCATAATTTTTAATGAAGAACAAAAAAATGCAATAAGCGGGGCTTTAATAAATAATTTCTTTATTATATCAGGTGGTCCAGGAACAGGTAAAACCACAATTATAAAGGCTATTGTTGATATCTATGAAAAAATGAACCCACGCGTTACAGTTAACGACATAACCTTACTTGCGCCTACTGGAAGGGCAGCTAAAAGAATAACTGAAAGTGTTGGTAGAAAATCTAGTACAATACATAAATTTTTAAAATGGAATAAAGAAACTAAAGAATTTAATGTTAATAGATTTAATCCTAGTGATACAAAACTTATAATTGTAGATGAATCAAGCATGGTAGATATATTCTTATTTAATAGTTTAATAGACGCATTAATGCCTAATGTGAAAATTATTTTAGTTGGAGATGCTAACCAATTACCAAGTATCGCACCAGGTAACTTACTAAAAGACTTGCTTTCTGTTAAAAGCACAGCTAAAATATATCTTAAAGAAATATATAGAACTAAAAGTGACTCGTACATAATTCCTCTTGCAAATTTAATAAAAGATCAAGTTGAATTTACAGAAGTTCCAGAAAGTCACGAGGATTTTAGATTTATTAATACAAATGATATGCAAATTAAAAGTTACTTGACAAGTATATGTGAAAAAGCAAAAGAAAAAGATATTGATATTGATAACTTTCAAGTTTTAATTCCAATGTATAAAGGAGAAAACGGAATAGATAATATTAATAAAATTATGCAAGATATCTTTAATCCTGAAACACTTGGAAAAACTGAAATAATTTTAAATAATACTTTATATAGGGAAGGAGATAAAGTACTTCAACTAGTAAACGATGTAGATAGTAATATCTATAATGGAGATGTCGGATATATTAAAAGAATTGTAAACGGTAAAACCCCACTTGTGCAAATAACATACAACACAAATACTGTCACATATACAAAGGGAAAGTTTGACGAGTTTACTTTATCTTATGCAGTAAGTGTACATAAAAGTCAAGGTAGCGAATACGATAACGTTATACTTGTCATACCAAGCAATATGAAAAGAATGCTATATAATAAGCTTGTTTATACAGCTGTCACAAGGGCAAAAAAAAGTTTAATTATAATTGGTAGTATTGATAGTTTAAACTATAGTATAAAAGAAATTCAAGGAAGTAATAGATTAACTTCTTTAAAAACATTTTTTAGTATAAAATAAAATACTTTGGTTAACATATAACTAGAGGTGTAAAAATGAAAAATATGATGTATATGCTAGGTGGAGTAGGAGTTGGAATTGTAGCTAGTAAATATGGAAAAGATATAATGAAGGCTATGAAAAAAGAAAAGAAAACTCTTACTAAAACAGCAAATCAATTTCTAAAAAGCAACTAAACATTAAAGTTGCTTTAAATAATGTGTAAACTTTGTTTACATTTTTCTTTATTTTAGGCATATAATTTGGTAAAATTTACTTAAGAGAGGTGAAAAAATGAAAAAAGAAAAAATTAACGTTGATGAATTAAACGAAGTAATTGATACAGGCAATAAAATATTAAAATTAAGTTATTTTGTAATGGTAATAGCATTAATTGGAGGAATAATATTTCTACTAAGAACACTTAATATATTTCCAATAATTGGTACAATTTTAAGTGTAATAAGTCCTTTCTTTATTGGTTTTATTATTGCATGGCTTCTAAATCCACTAGTTAACAAATTAACAAGTCATGGAATGAAAAGAAGTTTATCAACTGTCTTAGTATTCTTATTATTCTTTGTAGCAATTTATTTATTTTGTTTAGCAATTATACCAAGTTTAATAACACAACTTAATGATATTGCTAAAATGATACCTGACTTACTTAAAAATGGTGAAGAAATAGTAGATAAAGTATTCTTAAGAATTACTGATAGTACTAATATAGATATGTCTAGTGTTAAAGTTGATTTTATAAATTATGTTAATGATTTTTCAAAGAGTATAAGTACAGATATGCCTACTAAGGTTATAACTATAGTACAAGATTTAGCAAGTGGAATAGGTAAATTTGCAATAGGTGTAGTAATAGGTTTCTATCTATTATTTAACTTTAATAACTTTAGTAAACATATTTTAAATATTGTACCTAAGAAGTTTAAGGCTGATACTGAAAGAATATTTAGTGAACTAGGTGGAATTGTATATAGTTTCATTAATGGAACATTTATAGATACTTTAATATTATTCGTTGTTTCTATTATAGGATTCAGCTTAATTGGACTTAATGCACCTGTATTCTTTGCATTCTTCTGTGCATTTACTAACATTATTCCTTATATCGGTCCTTACATTGGTGGAATACCTGCAATACTTGTAGGATTTAGTCAAAGTCCAGTAACTGGTTTATTAGTTTTAATATTTATCATAGTTGCACAAGCACTTGAAAGCAACTTCTTACATCCAATAGTAATCGGAAAAAAACTAGACTTACACCCAGTTACAATAGTTATATCATTATTGATTTTTGGACATTTCTTTGGTATAATGGGAATGATTGTTGCAACTCCAGTTGTTGCAATGTTAAAGAGTTTATATATATTCTTTGATGAAAAATATGAATTCTTTGGATATGCAAAAGAAGAAAATGTTAAAAAAGAAATAAGTAAGATTAGATATTCTAAATAGAGAACTCTTGGTTGGTGGAAAAGAGTAAGAAGTTTATTCTGAAGCTATTCTTTAAGTGCCATTAATCTTGGCCGGTTAAACACCGTTATATGTAATTAAGTAAATAATAGGATGGTACCGTGCACTTGTTGCACTCCTTATGTGCCATCTTTTTTATTTGAAGGGAGGTTTTATGGAGTTAGAAAAAAGTTTTAACAATGGTTACGGATATATTACTATTTTAAATGGTAAGAAAAAACTAACTATAGAGTATGCACCTAATTTAGACTTGTATTTTATAGTAGAAGATACAAGTGAGTTTGTCATAACAAAAGAAGACTATCAAATTTATGAGTTGTTTTCAAAATTATATGAAACTATTATTAGTGCTGACGTGTTTAACCAAAGCAGTTTTGATTATTACATGAGTGAGTTTTTAGGGCATTTTGGTTATAAATTTATTAGTTATGAAGATTATTTAAAGAAAACTAAAAAAAGTCTTGAATGTAAAAGAAAACAAAATTATTATGCTGACTTAGTTAATAATGGTAAGATAGTATGGAAGTGTGATGATTATCCGCATGATATAGGCCCTTCTTTTGAAATATCAAAGTGTACCGACATAATTAAAATTACTTTTGATAAGGGTGACACTGAAAAACAAGATTTATTTCATCCTAAAAATAGAACTACTGTTAGAATAAGAACAAGTGGTTCAGCATATAACTACTTTTATATTCCATTCATGATGCTTTTTAAAGAGTTAAAAGAGCTAGTTTTAATAGACCAAATACATATTGAAGAATATTTATATATAAAAAAATTAAAATAGGTATTTACAAAAGTATGTTTGTGTTATATAATGGTAACAGAGCTTATTTAAGGAGAGTGAATTTATGGAATTGAGAACAGAAGAAGCAAAGATAATAATACTATCAGGTAAAGCAAGAAGTGGTAAAGATACTTCTATGCAAATAATAAAAAAGAAGTATGAAAGTCTTGGTAAGAAAGTAATTTGTTTATTTTATGCAAGTTATATAAAAGAGTATGCTAAAAGAATAAGTGACTGGGACGGCAATGACGAGACAAAGCCTAGAACTTTATTACAAGTTTTAGGAACAGACATTATAAGAAATACAATAGACGATAAATTTTTTATTAATAGAACAATAGAAGACATAAAAGTTTATAGTAAATTCTTTGATGTCATAATAATAGGAGATGCAAGATTTCCTGAAGAGATAGAAGATATAAAGAAAGTATTTAGTAATGTAGTGAGTGTACATATTACTAGAAAAGATATGAATATTTTGACTGAAACAGAAAAACAACATATTACTGAAACTGCACTTGATAATTATAAAGAATATGATTATGTAATAAATAATGATGGATCGATAGAAGAGTTGGAAAGTAAGTTAAGTGAGATATAAAAAGAAGAACCATTTTAAAATGGATGGTAAGTCATAGAAATATTTGAAATTGGAGGTGTTGGATAATGAACAAATTAAAAAAATTTAAAGAAAAAACATTTGAGGATATTAAACACATTGATGAAAAAAGGAAATGAATACTGGGAAGCAAGGGAATTACAACGAATTTTAGGATATAAAGAATGGAGATACTTTTCCACTGTCATAGAAAAAGCACAAATTGCTTGTTCTCAAAGCAATAAAAGCGTTAATTCCAATTTTGGTGTAAACACCAAAATAGTAAAAACAGGGATTTCTTCTAAAATTATCTTGGACTATAAGCTAAGTAGATATGCCTGCTACTTAATTGTACAAAATGCAAATCCTAAATATGAAACAGTTGCATTAGGTCAAACTTACTTTGCAATTCAAACAAGAAAAGTAGAATTAACAGAAGAAGAATATGGAAGATTAACAGAAGATGAAAAAAGATTATATAGAAGAAGGCAAACAAGAGACGGCAATAAAATTTTGTATAAAATTGCGAGAGAAAAAGGTGTGAAAAACTTTGATAAGTTTACTAATGCTGGTTATAAAGGATTATATAATGGTGAAACGGCAAATGACATTGCAAAGCGAAAAGGTTTAAGATATAGAGAAGATATACTAGATAATATGGGTAGTGTTGAATTAGGTGCTAATATATTTAGAATAACTCAAACAGAAGCATTACTGGAAAAACAAGAAGAACCAAACGAAATAATCGCCACAAATACTCACTATAAAGTGGGAAAAATAGTTAGAAAAGCAATTGAAGATTTAGGCGGAACAATGCCAGAAGATTTACCTACACCAGATAAAAGTTTAAAGAAACTAGAAAAAGAAAAAAATAAAGTTTGTGAAGAATCTTATATAGGCGGTTTATATGAAATAAAATGGTAATTAGATTATAAAAGAAGGAGTGAAGAAAAATGAATTTAAAAGATTTATATATTAATTATTTTGTAAGCAAAGGACATAAGCAAATACCAAGTGCACCAGTAGTGCCTGAAAATGATCCAAGTGTACTATTTAACACTGCTGGTATGCAACCATTAATACCTTATTTAATGGGACAACCACATCCATATGGAACAAGATTAGTTGACTATCAAAAATGTGTTAGAACTAATGATTTAGACGCGATTGGAGATACAACACATCATACATTCTTTGAAATGTTAGGTAACTGGAGTTTAGGAGATTACTTTAAAAATGAAAGTATTAGTTATAGTTTTGAGTTTTTAACTAAAGTATTAAATATACCTATTGAAAGACTTGCTGTAACAGTTTATGCAGGGGACAAAAATATTCCATTTGATGAAGTAAGTCATAATAAATGGCTTAGTTTAGGAATTCCTGAAAAAAGAATTGCAAGAACTGTAGAAGATAATTTCTGGATTGCTGGTACAACTGGTCCATGTGGTCCTGATACAGAAATATTCTATTTTAGAAGTAATGACGAAATACCTGAGGTGTTTGACCCAGAAGATGATAGATGGGTAGAAATATGGAATAATGTCTTTATGGAATTTTATAAAGATGAAAATGGTAATGTTACTGAACTACCTAAAAAGAATGTTGATACTGGAATGGGTTATGAAAGAGCAACTGCTGTTTTAGAAGGAGTGTTAGACAACTACACTTCAAGTGTATGGAAAGATGTAATAGATTTAATTAGTGATATAGCTAAAAAGCCTTACATAGGAAACGAAGAAAGTATGAGAATTATCGCTGACCACATTCGTACTGCCGTATTTATAAGTGCTGACCCTGCTAGTATTAAACCAAGTAATACTGACCAAGGTTACATTTTAAGAAGACTTATAAGACGTGCTATACGTCATGCTAAAAAACTAGAAATAGATATAAGTAGTGACTGGGAACAAAAAATAGCTAAACTTATAATTAACAAATATCAAAAATACTATAGTGAACTAACAGAAAACGAAAGTGTTGTATTAGAAGTACTAAAAAATGAAAAAGAAAAATTTAATAGAACTCTAGAAAAAGGGTTAAGAGAATTTAATAAAGTAAGTAATAAAGATATAGATGCTGAAACAGCATTCCATTTATATGATACATATGGTTTTCCAATTGAACTAACAGAAGAACTAGCACGTGACGCAAAGATAAAAGTTGATACTCTAGGCTTTAAAGAAAGATTTAAAAAACATCAAGAATTATCTAGAACTGCAAGTGCTGGTAAATTCAAAGGTGGACTTGCTGGAAACTCAGAAATAGAAACAAAATACCATACTGCAACACACTTACTTAATGCTGCATTAAAAGTAGTAGTTGATAAAAATGTTCACCAAAAAGGTAGTAACATAACTGACGAGAGAATGCGTTTTGATTTCTCTTGTGACCACAAATTAACTGATGAAGAAAAAAAGAAAACTGAAGACTTAGTAAATGAGTGGATTAAAGAAGGGTTAGATGTAACTGTAAAAGAAATGAGTAAGTCTGAAGCGATTAATTCAGGTGCTGAATGCATGTTTATAGAAAAATACCCAGATATTGTTACAGTTTATAGTATAGGAAATGTATCTAAAGAATTATGTGGTGGACCACATGTTAAAAACACAAGCGAATTAGGACACTTTAAAATAACTAAAGAAGAAGCATCAAGTGCTGGTGTAAGAAGAATAAAGGCTGTGCTTACAAATGAATAGTATATTTGATTTAACACTTGAAGAACTTGAAAGTATTTTAGTAGAAAATGGCTTCAAAAAATTTAATGCTACTCAAGTTTTTGAAGGAATATATAAAAAAAGAGTTACATCATTTGACAAAATAACTAATATCAGTAAAGAATTAAAAGCATTTCTAAATAATAACTATGAAATAAAATACTTAAATGTTTTAGAAGAATTAAAAAGTATAGATACAAATAAGTACTTACTTGAAGTAAAAGACTCTAGTATTGAAGTGGTACTTATGAAACACAACTATGGAAACAGTATATGTATAAGTACACAAATTGGCTGTAATATGGCTTGTGCTTTTTGTGAAAGTGGTAAACTAAAAAAAGTAAGAAACTTATCCACTTCTGAAATTATATTAGAAGTTTTAACTATAGAAAAACTAGAAAACATAAAAGTAGATAATATAGTTGTAATGGGAATAGGTGAGCCATTTGATAACTTTACAAACTTAGTAAAGGCTATTAAAATATTAAATTGTCCTAAAGGAATTGATTTAGGTTCTAGAAGAATCACAGTTAGTACTTGTGGTATAGTACCAAAAATTAAAGAGTTTGCAGATTTAGATACTCAAGTCAATTTAGCAATAAGTGTGCATGCTCCAAACCAAACGATTAGAGAGAGTCTAATGCCTATTAGTAAAGCATATAAAATGGAAGAGTTAATGTCAGCAGTGGATTATTATATTTCTAAAACCAATAGAAAAGTAACAATGGAATATATATTACTAGAAGGAATAAATGATAGTGTAGAAAATGCTAAGGAACTAGCAAGTCTTTTAAATGGAAAACTAGTTTATGTAAACCTAATACCTTATAA
>Ga0256404_1011494_pt1 | contig 11837 bp, 14 predicted proteins | sample RumenRJG_01DNA_FD_185990 | JGI IMG/M metagenome (GOLD analysis project Ga0256404, IMG submission 185990) | Bovine rumen microbial communities from Lethbridge, Alberta, Canada - RJG_01 | ecosystem: Host-associated > Mammals > Digestive system > Stomach > Rumen | place: Canada: Alberta | collected... | reverse complement strand
AAGAAAAGGAGGCGGCGCAGCCGCCGAAGGAAGAGAGAAAAGAAGCGAGAGAGGAGGGCGGCGCAGCCGCCCGTAAGCAAGCGGAGCCGCAAGCAGCGGTTTCTCTTTTTTTGTTGGGGGCTTTTTTCATAAATCAATCATCGCCATAGGCGATACCTTATTGGGGGCTTTTTCTTTTTTAATATCATCGCTGTAAGCGATACCGCTTTTAAGGCTGCAATGATATTCGCTCATCAAGCTCGCGGGGCACACCAGCAGCATACAGAACCGAAGCTAACATTTGAGGCGACGGATGAGTTTGATTAGGGGGATGAGAAGGAGGCCGAGGAGGAAGGAGATTAGGAGGGGTTTGAAGGGGAATTTGGGGTTGATGGGTTGAATGGGGCTAATGGGGGAGGTTTGGGTGGTTTCTTTGGTGGTGCTGGCGGTTTCGGATTGGGTGAGGTGGTGGGAGTGGTCGGAGGTGCGGTCGCGAGAGGTTATCTTCTCGCGGTCGCGGTTGGTGGTGAGTTTGGTGGTGTCGCCGGTCTCGTTGGTTTGGATTGTTATAGTGGTGGTTTCACGAATGGTGTCGTAGAGGGTGAGGGTGACGGTCTCTATCACGGTGTCGTGGACGGTTTCATTGTGGGTCTGCTGCGTCACGGCCTTGCTGCTTCTGCAACTCACTAATGACAGGGCAAGCGTCGCTATGAGGGCAGTCGTTAATCCTTTGTATCGCATTTCTCAGATGGTTTACTTCGGTGCGTAATTCCCTGACTTCACGCCGCAGGGGATCGGCAATGTTTTCCTTGAACTCGTCGACGTACATCTTCGACAAGTTCATGTCTTTTTGGCGGTTGTCGGCCTTCAGGCTTTCGACCTCCTGGCGATGGCGGCGGCGGTCGAACAGCCAGCCGCCACCGGCGACGAGGGTTAGGACGGATAGGATGATGTTCCAAAGGTTGTTCATTTTCAGTAAATTTTGATATTCTCCTGTGCGCCGTGGGCGCACGAAATCCTGTAAATCTTGTAGATTATTCCGCTTTCAGCGGTTAAAGATTGTTCTCCTTTCTCCATTGCTGGACGTCGAAACAGGGGCAGGCACGGTTGGCGAACTCGTTGTGGCCGTGGATAGAGGATATAGGGTGTTCTTCCATAAAATCGCGGACGAGCTGGAGGAGGGCGAGGCGCTGGGCTTCGGTGCGGGTGTCGGCGGGATGTCCGTCGGCATCGAGGCCGCCGACATAAGCGATGCCAATGCTTTGGGCGTTGTGACCTGGGCAATGGGCACCGACCTCTTCGACGGGACGGCCAGCGTGGACGCTGCCATCGGGGTAGATGACATAATGATAGCCGATGTCGTGCCAGCCGAGGCTCTTGTGGTAGTGACGGATGCTCTCCACGGTGCAGTTGGCATCGGGGCGGGTAGCGGTGCAATGGATGATGATTTCGGTGATTGTTCGCATTTCTTTGTGGGTTTGATGGGGCTAATGGGGTTAATGGGCGTCTTTGGGCTGCGACGGTGTCGCAGCATACGCAACAATAGAATGGATAGAGGCGATAGATACGATAGAGTTTTGGAAAGAGGGCTGGGGTGGATCCTTGCCCCTGCCCTCTCGGGGTCAGTCTGGGATTAGGCGGCGGTGAGGTAGAGGATGTTGACGGTGTCGCCCTTGGCGTAGTGGGAGGGGTCTTTGAAGGTGATTTTGCCTTCGGCGACGGCGTAGTCGGTGGGTGGCTGCATCAGTCCGTTGACAAAAACGGCCACGGCATTGTCGCCATAAGGAGGTTTGGAGAGTGCGATTTCAGCGGTGAAGTCCACGCTGTCGATGATGAGGGCCGGGGGATTGGGGAAGGCGATGCTTTTCTCCGTGGCCACGACCTTGCCGCTGGAGAGGGCGAGGCTGACGATGGCCTTGGTGGTGGTGCCAGTACCGGCGGTGTTGGTGGTGTTGACACCTGTGACAGGGAGAGCGGTCTTGGCAACCTTGACGGCGGTGCCTTCCTTGGTGACGGCAGATACATACTTGCCTGTTTCTGCACTACCGCCGGTGACGGACTGGAGTGCGCCGCCTATGGCGCCGCTGACGGCATTGTCGATTTTCTCACTTGTTGCGGCTGCGGTGGCCAGCTGGTCGGTCAAAGATGACCAATCATCGGATGCGGAAGGCGATACTACGCCGTCGAGTTGTTTTACTTTTAACTTTTGCATGAGCTTTTACTTTTTTAATGGGTTTAGTGGGTTTGATGGGGTTAATGGGTTAATGGGATGGCTTTGAGGATGATTTCGTCGTCGCTTTCGATGCCGGGGAGTTCGAAGCCATCGGCGGCATTGTCGTTGACCAGTTCCTTGTAGTCCTTGCCGAGGGTGTAGCGGAGGCCGTTGATATAGACCTCAGAGGTGCCAGGGACGAAAGGTTGACGGGCGATATAAAGGCCATTCATGAAGTCGATGCTGGCGGCCTGTATCTGTTGCGGCAGCAAGTCGGAGAGACGGACTTGTGCGGCGTTGCCCTCGTCATCATAGCCCAGGGTGCGGAGCTTGGGAAGGTCGCGACGGTCGGCGACAAGCAGGGTGGTAATCTCTAAGTCTTCCATTGGTTGATGTTCATTTTGATGGGTCTAATGGGTTTAATGGGTCTAATGGGCGGTGGCTGAAGCCACCCATACAGGACAACCCTTGTTACATCTTAACTACTGGTGAGGGTTAGCCGGTGACCACGGAGGACGAGGGAGCGGCCTCCGTGGAGCAGTCGGCGGAGGGTGGGCAGTCAGGGCGTGACGGGATCGAGGCCTACGACTTCGGGCTGGAGATAGACGGCGGCGGAGTTGATGCCACCGTAGCTGTTGGCGGCGGCAGTGAAAGCCGTGCGTCCCTGATAGGTGGCAAGGGCCGAGTTCTCGACGAAGAAGAGCTGTGTGCTGACCTTCAGGGCGCCGTCGGCAGTCTCGCGGCTATGCACCCAGACGGCTGCGCCACTAGTGATCTGCTGCGAGGTGGCGAGGCAGTTGTCGGTCACAGAGAAGCCAATCCTATCCACGACATCCCATAACTTGGTATCCTCGGCGGTGTTGAGTACGACCTTGTAGCCACGGATGGTGGCACGAGGGGTGCGCGTCACGGTGTCGATGGATTGGATGCCGTGGAAGAAGGTGAGCTGGTCGCCTTCGTCGAAAGAATCGTTGTTGTCGATGACAGCCTGTGAGAACTGGCCAATGGTGGTGTTGGCGTCGATGGCGAGGGTGCCGAGACGGATGCTGCTCACAAGGATGTTGGAGGCGTTCTTGGCCATGCTGATGCTGGGGAGACTGCCACGCGTGATTTGATAGGGTGCGAGGATGGCGCCGCCGTTGAGCCGGATGGTCTTGGTGATATAGACCTTGACCACGTCGATGTTGGCCTGGATGAAGGCGTTGAAGACGGACATCTGCGGCGGCAGGTTCTCGTAGCCACGGCGCAGCATGCTGTCGAACTGCTTGTAGATTGCGGCGAGGTTGCCCCACTGGGTGCGACGGTCCATCTGCCGTGCGCTGCGTCGCGGGATGGCGGGCTTGACGGGCAGCTCGCTAATGACGGTACCCGTGCGGGTCTGGCGGTAGAGAAGCTGGCCTACCTTACCACTGATTTTAGTGTTTGCTCCAAAGATTTTTCCCATTGTTTGTTCCTTTCTGTTTTTTGTTAAACTTTTGATTTCCGTATCTTTCGAAAGACGGCGCAAAAGTACAGGGGTGGGGAAAAACGGAATCGGGCTTTGTCAGCTTCCGGTGGGCGTTGGGGGTGCGTTACGGGTGCGTTCGGGGTGGGATTGTCGCGATACGGAGATGGGTGGGAAGGGGTAAAAAGGGGGAATGAGAGGCGGAAAAAGTGAAAAATGAGGGTGAGGAAGACGAGGTTTTTGCCGTTGGCAATAATAGATAATGCATTGACAATAAAAGCAAATGAGAAAAATATGTAAAAAATATTTTGTCAGAATGGGAAAAGTGCGTATCTTTGCACCGACAGTTTCCACCACGCTTCCCACTTGAATAGCGAACCAGGGTGGAACTTTTGTTTTAGAACAAGTTACGCCACATAGACAACTTTTGATTTTCACCACACAATAAAAATAAAAGTGTTACGTTAATGAAATGTTATGAATAAGGAAGAAAAGGTTAAATATTGGTTGGATTTGGTTGATTATGACCTTGACACTGCCGAGACACTTTACAATGGTGGGCGGTGGCTTTATGTTGCTTTTATGTGTCACCAGGTCATTGAAAAAGTCCTCAAGGCCTATTGGACGGCCACACAGGATGCTGAGCCTCCGTACACACATAACCTTGAACGTTTGGCAATGGGTTGTGGGCTTTCCGAAGAGATGAATGAAGACCAACTACATTTCATCGATTTGATGATACCGATGAACATTGAAGCTCGCTATCCTTCTTATAAGGAAGCACTTTCACGAGGGTTGACCCCAGACTATTGCCGCAGTATTATTGACAGAACAAAAGAAATGCAGTCATGGATAAAGAGCAAGCTTTAAGCCTTGTGCGACAGTATAAGCAGACGATATCCGGCATGTTTGACACGTCGAAAGTGTACATGTTCGGCTCCTATAGCAAGGGTTATGCAAACCCAGAAAGTGATATTGATGTGGCCGTTGTAATTCCCGAGTTAAAGGATGATTGGTTCACTGTTGTACCGAAACTATGGCGTGCTACCCGAAGCGTTAGTACTTTGATAGAACCTGTTTTGTTGGAAGAGTGCCATCCGTCACCGTTATATGATGATGTGATGCGGACGGGTATTGCTGTATAAACATAAGCAGACGCTGAAAAATGAAAATTGAGGGCGAGGCCGGGAGGTCTCGCCCTCGGTGTATTATGTTTTTTGGGAGGGGGAGGCTTATGGCTCACCTAGATAGGAGAAGAGGATTTGGAGTTGGCGGGGGGAGAGGCGTTTTTGGGCGGGGCGGTAGCCGGTGGGGCGGAGGGCGTCGAGGAGGCCGGGGGTGAGGTTGATTTCACGGGCGAGGAGGCGGCTCGCGGTTTTCTTGCTACAGCCATCAAAATAGGCCATGGCGAGGTCTTGCTTGAATTGATATATTGCCATACATTTTTCTTTTGAGGTTTAACAATTTGTTTACTACGCCTTTCGAAAGACGAGGCAAAAATATTCGGAAAGTCAAAAGCGGGGTATGGCATTGTCCTCTTTCTATACTGATAATGGACCCAATCTATACTGATACTATCCTCTTGGAGAAGCTGGGGAAAAGTGTGTTTTATAGTGGCAAAGAGGCCGATTTGAGAAAAAATGGCAGTAAAAATAGCGAAGCCCCTCCGTGTTAGGGAGAGGCTTCGGATAAAGCAGTGTAAAAGAGTGGATTATTTCACCACAACCACCTTTTGTGTTGGCATGGTGCCTATCTTGACGAGGTACACGCCGGAAGCCGGAACATCGAAGCGGGTCTTGCGACCGCCATCCACCTTACGGCCTACGATGTCGTAAATGCTGATTTCGTCTTTTAGATCGGTCTCAACCACAATCTGACCACCGAGTGTATAAACATTGACAGCATCTGCAATCACATCGCCTATGCCCTGTGTTGCCACGAAATAGGCTGTATAGGTAGCATTGCCTGTAACGGTGATTGTACGCGGATTTTGCGTGTTGTTATCTTGCCAATGGTCGAAACGGTAGCCACTGTTGGCAATAGCAGTCAGCGTGGCTGTGGATCCAGAGTTATAAGTGCCACCACCACTGACGCTACCCATAGAGGAATTGGCTGAATTAACGGTAATAGTGTACTGGGTAGGTGTCGTGCCTTGGCTAATGGTAATATCGTCAATACAGATGTAATTATTGTCATAGGTGTCATGGTGATGGAAAGCGATGTAAATAGTTTGACCCGCGAAAGCCGACAAATCCACCGTTTGAAGCGTCCAGTTGTTGTTGGCTGCTGTGGGGGTGATGTCGATAAGGGTGTTTGTGAACGAACTTGTGGCATTAGTGGTGGTGGATACCTTTACTGCAAGTTTATCTGCTGGGTATTCCCCATTGACTCTGTACCACCAAGAAAGAGAGATGTTGCTACTTGGAAGAACAATGACTGGAGAAATGAGATATTCGTTTGCATTGAAGGGATTGGTGTTCCATGAGAATGACGCTGCCATTTTGCTTCCAGAATGAGGATTGACTACACCAGAGCCTTCTCCAAAGGAATTCGATACTACCCAAGTGTTGTTGTCGTTGTTGGCATCGACAATCGTCCAACAATCCATTGAACCCTCGAAGCTTTCCGCATAGGGCAGAGTGGTAATTGTGCAGGGGTCGGTGGCATCCTGTTCAAAATAGGCTGTATAGGTAGCATTGGCTGTGACGGTTACAATACGCGGGTTCTGTGTGTTGTTGTCTTGCCAATGGGTGAAGTGGTAGCCGTCGTTGGCTGTAGCGGTTAATGTGGCTGTTGCATTAGCATTGTAGGTGCCACCGCCGCTGACGCTTCCCATAGACGGATTGGCAGTAGTAACGGTGAGTGTGTATTGCGTCGGAGCATCGGCTTCGAAATAAGCAGTGTAGGTGGCATCGCCAGTAACAGTCACAGTACGTGGATTACTGGTATTGCCATCTTGCCACTGTGTGAAGTGATAGCCGCTGTTGGCCGTGGCGGTCAATGTGGCCGTTGCTCCCGAATTGTAGGTGCCTCCGCCGCTGACGCTTCCCATAGACGGATTGGCAGAATTGACCGTTAGCGTGTATGCCGTGATGTTCTGGGTGATAACGATGTCATCAATGAATAAATAATACATGTCATTGCTGGTATAGTGGAACGTTATGTATGCACTATCGCCGGCATTGACAGTAAACTGAGCAGAACGTGTCATGTAACTGGTGCTGGAGATAGTTTCACTGAACAACAATGAATCCGACATATAATATACGCTATAAGTTTCGGGATAGTTGGAACTCATTGCACAAGCCTTCCATGAGATAGTATAGCTGCCGGGGGTGAGTATCCATGGAGAGTACAGATAGTCGTCATTCGCTCCGGAATTATTATATATGACCGCCATACAGCCAGTGCCACCTACACCATGATTGCCATTAAGAAACCACGACATACCATCCCCATCGCCATCATACGTTTCCCAGCAAGTAGCAATGGTGTCGTTATCGAAATTCATCGTGTATGGGAATTGGGTGATAACACAGGTGGTGCCGAAATCATCGGCTTCGAAATAGGCGGTATAAGTAGCATTGGATGAAACAATAATGGTTCGCGGATTCTGTGTATTGCCGTCCTGCCAATGTGTGAAATGGTAACCGCTGTTGGCCGTGGCAGTCAATGTGGCTGCTGCATCCTCACTATAGGTACCTCCTCCGCTGACGCTACCCATAGTTGGGTCTGCAGAGTTGACAGTCAGGGTATATTGTGTTGCATTGTTAGAAACGAAGTAGGCCGTTATACTGGTATTGCTCGTAAGGTGTAACGTGTCCGGATTTGACGTGCTGCCTGTACTCCAGTGGTCAAAATGGTAACCGCTGTTGGCCGTAGCTGAAATCACGGCTGTAGAATCGCAACGCACATTATGACCATAAAGTTGCACAATTTGAGCAGTACCTCTATCGGTATTATTTGAAGAAACATTGAGTATTAAGTCATCGGCAGGATACAGCAAGGTTTGTGCTGCAAAATTATAAGTATAGGTTCCATCCACATAGTTGTTATAAGTGCGGTAATTTTCGAATGCTGTACATCCCTGTAACACAAATGCACATCTGAGGAAATGAAATGGTGATAAATGACTAACAAACGTTGGGACTGTTTCAGACATCATGTAAATATACACTGTATCTGTTATATAATAATAATCACTATGACCAAATGCGGATTGTTCAATAGTGTCAACTCCATTACCAATAATGATAGTTCTTAAACTATTTCCAACAAATGCAGCTGTTCCAATAAAATTGACGCTATTGGGGATGGTTATTGAACACAAGCTATCGCATCCATTAAATGCAGATTGCTCAATTCGTGTGACACTATTAGGAATAAAAACAGAAGTAAGCTTTCTACAGCCATCAAAAGCACCCGCGCTGATAGTAGAAACCGAATCTCCTATTATCACAGTAGAAATGCTTGTGTTATAGAACAAGTCTGATGGCATGGTCTGAACGCTGTTCCCAACAAACACAGTATCGAGACTACTGCAATAGGCGAATGACCTGTAACTGCCATAATTTGTATACTCGTAACAGTTGGTTGCATTATAGTATACTGTGGTTAGGTTATTACATGACGAAAAGACACTCCCATAGAGGGTGTCAACAGAGCTTGGAATGGTGATAGAAGTCAGCGAGTCACAATCTCTGAAAGCACAAAAGCCAAGATACGAAACACCATTCCCTAGGTCTAAATGGGTAAGTCCACTACATTGGTTGAAAGCATATTGGCCAATATGAGTGACCGAGTTGGGAATGACGATGGAATCTAAACTGGTGCATTGGGAGAATGCGTAACTACCAATACTTGCAACTGAATTTCCGAGTGAAACAGAGGTCAAACTGCTACATGCATTGAAAGCACTACCACCAATACTAATGACAGAATTTCCGATGGTTACGGAAGTCAATCCAGTACAATATCCAAATGCTTGAGACTCTATAGAGGTAACGTGATTGCCAATTGTAACGGAAGTTAGTCCCGTGCAACTCTGAAAGGCTGATGTACCTATGGAAGTGACCGAGTCGCCAATAATGACAGACGTGATAGAACTACAACTCTCAAAAGCCCTGTTGCCAATGGATGTCACTATATAGGTGTTCCCATTGTAGGAAACAACATTTGGTATTTCCACTGTGCCAGATAGATGTGGATTGTTGTAAGTTGGGGCAAGAGATCGTTGAAACGTCACTTGAGCTTCTCCATTTACAATATTGTAAAATAGTGTTTTCCCCTGATAGGTATAACTAAAATCATAGGCTTTCGCACTATTAGGGATGGCCAAAGAGGCAAACAAAACTGATAAAAAGAATACTTTGTATTTCATATTATTGATTATTAAATTTCATTTCTACAGGATACACTTTCAAGAAAGCTTCATGCAAGGCGTAATAATACTTGGTGCGGATGGATGTCTTGTTGTCAGACTCTTTCCGTCGCACTTCTGATTTTTCAATCAGTTCAGCATATTTCTTAACGGTGAACGCCTCATAGGGCTGCTCCAGAATGCCGTTGAGTAATACAGTAATACTCAGTTCATGGATGGGAGCATCTTTAGCGGCGTTTTGCACCCATACACAAACATTGTCGCTGTAAACTATTGTAAAGGGTTTGGACCCTGCACGGTTTCCTTCAAATAGATAGTTATCGACTTTCCTCTTCTCGATAAACAGCCTCAACATTCTCTCCGTTTTGATTGCCTCATTATCCATGCCATCAATTATTTTGTCTCATGGCTCGTGAGAGGTTTATATGAACAGAAGAAAGTGGAGCCATCCATTTCCTATCTCTATCGGTAGGGCTTGGACTCCCTTGTAATTGGAATTAAGTAGATAAGGTCTTGATGTGGCTCCACTTGTGTATTTCGTAGACATACGAATACAATCCAAGTAGGCAATCATCCTTATTCCGACTTAATTCCTTTGATGAAAGTGTCCAAGTTTCACCGATAGCGGAATAGAAAATGCGCTTTCTCTGGCAAACGGATTTCTCCCCGTTTGCGACTGCAAAAGTACGCATTTTTTCTCATTCAGCCAAAAAAAATTCGTGAAACGGCTCCGCAAGAGTGGCTTTCACTTGCGGAGCCGTGTCGGTTTAGAGGGCGCGGACTAACCGAGATACTTCTCGATAATGCCTACCTGTTTGGGTGAAAGTCGCTTCTGTGAACGACGGTAGCCAGTGGCTTCCAACTCGGCCATAAGTTCGGCGTTGTCGTGGATTTCGCGGGCTAACAGTCTACGTGCGACCTCTTGGTCGTAACCTTCGAAATAGACCTGTGCAAGGTCCTGTTTGAACATGAATTTTTGCATTTTTTGATTGATTTTTAATTGTTTGACAAAAATGTTTTCTTAATACCGAATACTATATCTCGTGATTGAGAATAGTTAGTTCGATTTTAAAAATCAATCAAAAGGTGTTAAAACGTCTAAAAACGCCACTTTGCAAAAAATGGAATCGGGAAGGCGATGATTGCAACTTTCTCTGAAAAAATTTGTCGTTGAAAATGAGGAAAATAAAATATTTTTACAACTTTTAGTTGTAGAATTAAATTTTATTCGTATCTTTGCATCAAAGACTAAATACTATGACATTCGACAAAATACTGGAAAACAACAGTCTGTGGACTGTAAGGTACGCGGGAGAAGAGGACAATTCGCTCCGAATGGTCTTCAATCAATGGAACGACCCCGAATGGCTATGGGATTTCTTCACAGAGAACATGGCCGACCTGGAGTCATATTTCAAGGTTACGGACCTGGACCAGGCCATCTATGACACAATGGACGACAGCGACAAATTGGAGTGCCTGATACTCGACATCTCGCCCGATGCCAACCTCGACAAGTTGTTCAGACCGTTGGAGAATAGCCGTACAGCAGAAATGATGCTGGGAAAAGAAAAAGCACGTCTTCGTGAAAGGGCAGAGCACCCCTCGTGGCTGCGGTTGTATGCCATCAAGCTGGAGCCGGGATGTTACCTCATCACGGGCGGCGCCATCAAACTGACACGCACGATGCAAGAGAGGGAACACACGCTGAAAGAACTGAAGAAGATGGAACAGGTGAGAAATTTGCTTATAGAGCAAGGTGTCATGGATGCGGACGGTTTTGAAGATTACGCAAACGAAATAAGATAAGGAGGAAACGCCATGAAACAAAAGACGCTGGAATACCTGGAGAGCCACCAGAGCGCAACCCCTTCGAAATGGAGGGAGGAGGCCGAATGGCGGCGCAACAACAGGGCATGGCTGCGACACTCGCAGCATATCGCCGTTAGGGTGTTGCGTTATATGAAACGTGAAAGCCTGACGCAGAGCGCAATGGCAGAACGTATGGACTGCACACAGCAGTATGTGTCGAAGATACTGAAAGGCACGGAAAACCTGTCGCTGGAAACGCTGACGAAGCTGGAGCTGGCGATGGGGGAACGGCTGATTGCTGAATAAGGACGCAGAAATTACAAAGCGATAAAGGCAGCGACCTCTTGTGCGATATGTAATCGCGCGAGGGGTCGCTGGTGTTTTAGGGATGGTCGCGATTGAATCGCGACGCACACCGGAAGGGGGCGCGATGGCATCGCGGGGAATGGAAGAAGAGGAGAATGAGAGGGATGGAGTTTTTATGGTTGCTGCGGTGCTGCAACATACGGAACGATGGGCGATGGGACTAATGGGCAACTTGGGCAAGATGGGTTATCTGATTGGTTTTTAGGCCGTTTGGTGTTTTATAGTTAAAATGCTGGTTTTTAGGGTGGTATGGAAGTTTCGCCGAAGGATCACCGAGGGATCACCGAAGGGTCGCCGAGAGGGGATTTTGGCGTGGCTAAAGCCCCTGGCACGGGACAACCCATTAGGGCGGACGCAAGCGTCCGGGAGCGGGACGAAGCCGTGGGAATGGCGGGCATTTAATGCCCGGACAAGGAACGAAGGGGCGGGATGGGGTTGGAGGTCGCGGGGAAACCGCGACACACAGTGGAAGGGATGGCGCGGGGCGAGAAAAAAAAAGAAAAAGCCTCCAAAAGAAAAAAAAGCCCCCAACAAAAAAAGAGAAACCGCTGCTTGCGGCTCCGCTTGCTTACGGGCGGCTGCGCCGCCCTCCTCTCTCGCTTCTTTTCTCTCTTCCTTCGGCGGCTGCGCCGCCTCCTTTTCTT
>Ga0256404_1011493_pt1 | contig 11839 bp, 9 predicted proteins | sample RumenRJG_01DNA_FD_185990 | JGI IMG/M metagenome (GOLD analysis project Ga0256404, IMG submission 185990) | Bovine rumen microbial communities from Lethbridge, Alberta, Canada - RJG_01 | ecosystem: Host-associated > Mammals > Digestive system > Stomach > Rumen | place: Canada: Alberta | collected... | reverse complement strand
GCAGAAGGTCGGCTGCGACGTGCGCGTGGCCATGACGCAGGACGCGACGCGCTTCGTGGGCGAGGCCACGTTTCGGGCGCTTTCTCACCACGAGGTCGTGACCTCGCTCTACGGCATGCGCGAGACGGCCATCCCGCACGTGGAGGCCGCGGACTTCGCGGACCTGGTGCTGGTGGTTCCCGCGACGGCGAACGTGATGGCGAAGATGGCGTGCGGCCTCGCGGACGACGCGGCGACGGCTACGATCCTGGCGGCGCACTCGGACGTGCTGGCGGCGCCGGCCATGAACGTGAACATGTGGCGCAACCCCGCGACGCAGGCGAACGTGGCGCTGCTGCGCGAGCGCGGCGTCCGTTTCGTGATGCCGGCGTCCGGCGAGCTCGCGTGCGGATACGTGGGCGAGGGCAAGCTCGCGCCCGTGGAGGACATCGTGGCCGCGGCGCTCGCACTTCTTCGCAAGGCCGAAGGGGCGCGTGATGCCGAAGAAAAAGACGCGGGCGAGAAGGACGTGGCGCTTGCGGGCAGGGGCATCGTCGTGACGGCGGGGCCCACCCACGAGGCGATCGACCCGGTGCGCTACATCGCGAACGCTTCCACCGGCAAGATGGGCTACGCCATAGCGCGCGAGGCCGCACGCCGCGGCGCGAAGGTGACGCTCGTGAGCGGCCCGACGGCGCTCGCGGCGCCCGAGGGCGTGCGCCGCGTAGACGTGGTGAGCGCCGCGCAGATGCACGAGGCGGCGCTTGCGGCGTTCGACGGCGCGGACGCCGCGATATGCGCCGCGGCCGTTGCGGACTACACGCCAAAGGCGCCTGCGGACCACAAGCTGAAGAAGACGGCGGAGCGCCTTGATCGCATAGAGCTCGTGGAGACGGCGGACATCCTGCGCGACCTGAGCGCGCGCAAGGGCGAGCGCGTCGTGGTGGGGTTTGCGGCCGAGACGGACGACCTTCTGGCCCACGCGCGCCAGAAGCTTGAGCGCAAGGGCTGCGACCTCATCGTCGCGAACGACGTGAGCAGGGCCGACAGCACGTTTGGGTCTGACACGGACCGCGTGGCCTTTGTGTACCCGGACCGCGTGGAGCAGATGGAGACGCTGCCGCTCGAGCGCGTGGCGGCGGAGCTTATGGACAGGCTCGGCGCCCTTCTGGGCGAGGTGCGCTAGCGTGGGCGCGATCACGATCGGCTGCCACCTGTCGACCACGGGCGGCTTTGAGGCCATGGGCAGGACGGCGCTCGAGATCGGCGCGAACACGTTCGCGTTCTTCACGCGCAACCCCCGTGGCGGCAGCGCGAAGGCGCTGGACCCGAGGGACGTGGAGGCGCTTCTCGCCCTGATGGGCGAGCACGGCTTCGGGAGGCTCGTGGCGCATGCGCCGTACACCATGAACCTGTGCTCCGCCACGCCCCGGACCGTGGAGTTTGCGCGCGAGGCCATGGCCGGCGACCTTGAGCGCATGGAGGCGCTGCCGGGCAACTACTACAACTTCCATCCCGGCAGCCACGTGAGGCAGGGGGCCGATCGCGGCATCGAGCTCATCTGCGAGGGGCTGAACCAGGTGCTGGTGCGCGGGCAGCGCACGCGCGTGCTGCTGGAGACCATGGCCGGCAAGGGCACGGAGGTGGGCCGGAGCTTCGAGGAGCTGGCGCGCATCATCGACGGCACGCGCGAGGACCAGCTGCTTGGCGTGTGCCTGGACACGTGCCACGTGAACGACGCCGGCTACGACGTGGCGGGAGACCTGGACGGCGTGCTGGACGAGTTCGACCGCGTGATAGGCCTCGACCGGCTGTGCGCGCTGCACCTGAACGACTCGAAGAACCCGCGCGGCTCGCACAAGGACCGCCACGAGAAGATCGGCGAGGGCACGCTGGGCCTGGACGCCTTCCGCGCGGTGGTGGCGAACCCCAGGACGCGCGACCTGCCGATGATACTTGAGACGCCGAACGACCTTGCGGGATACAAGCGCGAGATCGCGCTTCTGCGTGGGCTTGCGGCGGACGTGGAGGAATAGCTTTGGGAATACTGATTGGCTGCGAGCACCTGAGCATGGAGTGGCCGGGCAAGCAGGTGCTGCGCGACCAGACCATAGGCATCAACGAGGGCGAGCGCATAGGCATCGTGGGAAGGAACGGCGACGGGAAGTCGACGCTTCTGGAGCTGGTGGCGAAGCGCCTTGAGCCGGACTCTGGCAAGGTGACGTACCGCAACAACATCGAGGTGGGCATGCTCGCCCAGGACGACGCCCTCGACGACGCGGACACGGTGGAGCACGCCGTGGTGGGCGACGTGCCGGAGTACGTGTGGGCGTCAGACCCGAAGGCGCGCTCCATCGTGGACGAGCTTCTGGGCGACGTGGACTGGCACGCGAAGGTGGGCGAGCTCTCTGGCGGGCAGCGCCGCCGCTGCGACCTGGCGCGCGTGCTCGTGGGCACATGGGACGTGATCCTGATGGACGAGCCCACGAACCACCTGGACATGGGCGCGATCACGTGGCTGGCTCGCCACCTGAGGCACCGCTGGCAGCAGGGGCAGGGCGCCCTTCTCGTCGTGACGCACGACCGCTGGTTTCTGGACGAGGTGTGCGAGCACATGTGGGAGGTGCACGACGGCGTCATCGACCCGTTCGAGGGCGGCTACTCCGCGTACATCCAGCAGCGCGTGGAGCGTCAGCGCCAGGCTGCCGTGACGGAGGAGCGCCGCCAGAACACCCTGCGCAAGGAGCTCAACTGGCTCGCGCACGGCGCGAAGGCGCGCTCGAGCAAGCCGAAGTTCAGGATCGACGCCGCGATGGCGCTTCTGGCGGACGACCCGCCGCTGCGCAACACCACGGAGCTGAAGCGCCTTGCCGTGAGCCGCCTTGGCAAGCAGGTGATGGAGCTAAAGAACGTGAGCGCCGGCTACGGCGACCGCCAGGTGCTGAGCGACGTGAACTGGCTCATAGGGCCGGGCGACCGCTACGGCATCCTGGGCGAGAACGGCGCCGGCAAGTCCACGCTCCTGAAGGTGATGACGGGCCGCATGCTGCCGAGCGCCGGCTACGTGAAGATCGGCAAGTCCGTGAAGTTCGGCATCCTTTCGCAGCACCTGGACCAGCTGCGCGAGAAGGACGACTGGCGCGTGGAGGAGCTTCTGGCCACGTTCAAGAAGTACTACGTGGTGGACGGCAAGCCGCAGAGCCCGGAGCAGCTGCTGGAGCGCCTGGGCTTCGAGCGCAGGGAGTTCCCGACGTTCATAAAGGACCTGTCCGGCGGCCAGAGGCGGCGCCTGTCGATACTGTGCGTCCTTCTCCGCGAGCCCAACGTTCTCATCCTGGACGAGCCCGGAAACGACCTCGACACGGACATGCTCGCCGTGCTGGAGGACCTCCTTGACACGTGGCCGGGCACGCTCATTTTGGTGAGCCACGACCGCTACCTGATGGAGCGCGTGACGGACGACCAGTTTGCCCTGATAGACGGCCACGTGCGCCACGTGCCGGGCGGCGTGGACGAATACCTATCGCTTTTGGATGGCAGCATACAAAAGTCGAATTCGACAAGCGGTGCCGCCACGCCTAACGTGGATGCGCAGGGCGAGAAGGACGCCGGCCAGGCGCCGACGGGCCTTTCCAACGCCGAGCGCCGCGAGCTGAAGAAGCGCTACGACGCCGTGGCGCGCAAGCTGCAGAAGCTCGAGGGCGAGCCGGAGCGGCTGCGTGCGCGCATGGCGGGGCTTGACGCATCGGACTACCAGGGCCTCATGGACGCGCAGACCCAGATAGACGAGGTGGAGGCGCAGGTGGACGAGCTCGAGACGGAGTGGATAGAGCTTTCGGACCGGCTGGGCCTGGACTAGCCGCAAAGGGGAGTCGTTTTGCGGGAGCTGCTGAGCAAGTACCTGCGGGGATACCGCGGGCGCGTGACCGTGGGCATGACGGTCAAGGTGGTGGAGGTCGTGTTCGACCTCATGACGCCCATGATCGTGGCGCGCATGATAGACGTGGGCGTAGCGCGCCACGACGCGCGCTACGTGCTGAGGATGGGCGCGCTTTTGGTGTGCTTCTCGTGTGTGGGCTACTGCTTCACGCTCGTGTGCCAGCGGATGGCGGCCCTGGTGTCGCAGGGCGTGGGCACGGACCTGCGCGACGCGCTCTTCCGCAAGACGATGGAGCTCTCCGCCGAGGACGTGGACCGCTTTGGCACGCCGTCCCTTACCACGCGCATCACGAACGACGTGAACCAGGTGCAGGTGGCGATCGCCCTGGGCATCAGGCAGCTCATACGCTGGCCGCTTCTGGCCGTGGGCTCCATGGTGGCCGCGCTTCTGATCGACGTCCGCCTAGGCTGCATCTTCCTTCTGTGCACGCCGCTCATCGCGCTCGTGTTCTGGTTCGTGATGTCGCGCGCCGTGCCGTACTTCCGGCAGATGCAGACGCGCCTTGACCGCGTGAGCCTCATCACGCGCGAGTCGCTTTCCGGCATGCGCGTCATACGCGCGTTCCGCCGCGAGAAGGACGAGTTTGACCGCTTTCGCCGTGCCGCGAACGACCAGGCCGCCACGGCCGTGGCCGCGGGCAGGCTGACGGCGCTTCTGAGCCCGGCCACGTTCGTGGTGCTGAACGCCGGCGTGGTCGCCATCCTGTGGAGCGGAGCGTTTCGCGTGAGCGCGGGCGACCTAACGCAGGGAGAGGTCATGGCGTTCGTCAACTACATGACGCAGACGCTTCTGGCCGTGGCGTACGTGGCGAACCTCGTGGTCACGTTCACGCGCGGGTCGGCCTCCGCGCAGCGCATCATGGAGGTGCTGGACGCGAGGCCGGCCCTTGCGCAGACGGCGACGGACGACGCGCAGCTCCCCGCCCGCGGAGCTGCGCCGGCCGTGAGCATGAGGGACGCCACGTTCTGCTATGCGGGCTCCTCGCAGCCGGCGCTCGCGCACGTGACGCTTGACGTGCGCGAGGGGGAGACCCTGGGCGTCATCGGCGGCACGGGCTCGGGCAAGTCGACGCTGGCGCAGCTTTTGCCGCGCCTGTACGACATCACGTCCGGCAGCGTGAGCGTGCTCGGGCGCGACGTGCGCGAGTGGCCGCTCGACCAGCTGCGCTCCACCGTGGCCATCGTGCCGCAGCGGGCATCGCTCATGACGGGGACGATCCGCTCGAACCTGACGTGGAGAAAGCCTGACGCGACGGACGAGGAGCTGTGGGAAGCGCTCGCGCTTGCCCAGGCGGACGACTTCGTGAGGGCGAAGCCGGCGGGACTCGACGAGCCGGTCGAGGCCGACGGCAAGAACTTCAGCGGCGGCCAGCGCCAGCGCCTCACCATCGCGCGCGCCCTCGTGGGGTCGCCGCGCATCGTGGTGCTGGACGACTCCGCCTCCGCGCTCGACTTCGCGACGGACGCGCACCTGAGGCAGGCCCTGGCCTCGCTTTCGGGCACGACGACGAGCGTCGTCGTTTCTCAGCGCGTGAGCGCGGTCATGGGTGCCACGAAGGTGCTCGTGCTCGATCACGGCCGCGTGGCCGGCATCGACACGCACGCGGAGCTGCTGCGCACGTGCGCGCTGTACCGCGAGATCTGCCTGTCGCAGCTCTCGCCGGAGGAGGTGTCCGCATAATGGCAAATCCGTATGCAGCCGGCGGATCTGCCGCCGCAACCATATCCACGGTCCGTGGCAACGCGGGCGCGGGGGAAGGTCCCAACCAGGGGATGGACGTCTCCGGCTACCGCGTGGGCACGGTGTTGCGCCGCGTCATGCGCTACGTGGGGCCGCACCTGCCGCTTCTGGTGGTCGCGTTCGTGACGGCCGCCGCGTCCGTCGTGCTGCAGCTGTACGTGCCGGTGCTCATAGGCAACGCCATCGACTGCATGGTCGCCGCCGGCCGCGTTGACTTTGCGCGTCTTGCACCCATCCTGCAGAGGCTCGCCATCGTTGTCGCCGCCGCGGGCGCGTGCCAGTGGGTGCAGGGCTACTGCACAAACCGCCTCTCGTACAACACGGCGCGCGACCTGCGCGTGGACGCGTACGGAAAGCTCGACCGCCTGCCGCTCTCGTTCGTGGACTCGCACTCCCACGGCGACCTCCTGTCCCGCGTTATAAACGACGTGGACCAGGTGAGCGACGGCCTGCTGCAGGGCTTCACGCAGCTGTTCAACGGCGTGGCCACCATCGTGGGCACCATCGCGTTCATGCTCTCGATCTCCGTGCCCGTAGCGCTCGTGGTCATCCTGCTCACGCCGCTCTCCGTGCTGGCGGCGGGCCTCATCACGCGCCGGTCCGCGGCGTCGTTCGCGGCGCAGCAGGCGCTCCAGGGCGAGCTCGGCGGCTTTGCGGAGGAGGTCATCGGCAACCAGAAGCTCGTGACGGCGTTCGCGCACGCGCCGGCGGACGTCAAAACGTTCGGCCGCGTGAACGCCCAGCTGTACGAGAAGGGCGTGCATGCGCAGTTCGTGAGCAGCCTCAGCAACCCCTCCACCAGGCTCGTGAACAACATCACGTATGCCGCGGTCGCCATCGCCGGCTGCGCGAGCGTCATAACCGGCTGGCCCACGCCGCTTACCGTGGGCCAGGTGCAGAGCTTCCTCTCGTACGCGAACCAGTACATGAAGCCGTTCAACGAGATCTCCGCCGTCGTGACGCAGGTCCAGACCGCGTTCGCGTCTGCCCGGCGCCTGCTTGCGCTCATGGACGCGGCGGAGGAGGAGCCAGACGCCCCGGGCGCGAAGGCGCTTGGCGCCCCGCGGGGCGAGCTCGAGCTGGACCACGTGTGCTTCTCGTACACGAAGGACCACCCGCTTCTGCAGGACGTGTGCATCCACGTGCCTGCCGGCAAGCGCTTTGCGCTGGTGGGTCCCACGGGCTGCGGCAAGACGACGCTCATCAACCTGCTGCTGCGCTTCTACGACGTGGACAGCGGCACCATCACGCTCGACGGGGCGGACACGCGCGGCCTCACGCGGCAGAGCCTGCGCTCCGCGTTTGGCATGGTGCTGCAAGAGACGTGGCTGTTCGAGGGCACGGTGCGCGACAACATCGCCTACGGCGTGCCAAACGCCACGGACGATGAGGTCGTGGCTGCCGCGAAGCGCGCCCACGCGCACAAGTTCATCATGCAGCTGCCCCAGGGCTACCAGACGCTGGTGGGCGAGGGCGGGGGCGCCCTCTCGCAGGGGCAGCGCCAGCTGCTGTGCATCGCCCGCGTGATGATGTGCGACCCGGCGGTGCTGCTTCTGGACGAGGCGACGAGCTCCATCGACACCCGCACGGAGCTGCAGGTGCAGGACGCGTTCGACCGCATGATGGAAGGCCGCACGTCGCTCGTGGTCGCGCACAGGCTCTCGACCGTGCGCAACGCCGACTGCATCATCGTCATGCGCGACGGCCGCGTGGTGGAGAAGGGCACGCACGACGAGCTGCTGGCCGCCGGTGGGTTCTACCGCGACCTCTACCAGAGCCAGTTCGCCCGCTAACCGAGGCATACGGCGCCACCTTCCGCCCTGCAACTAGCATATGGAACGCCGGGCGTGCCCCGGCAGGGCCATTGCAGGACGGAGGGACCGATGGACGGTACCACTATGTATGACGCGCTCGTGATAGGCGCCGGCGTGAGCGGGTGCTCCATTGCCCGCGAGCTCAGCCGCCTGGACGGGCGTTTTCTTGTGCTGGAGGCGGAGGACGACGTGTGCGCCGGCACGTCGAAGGCAAACTCCGCCATCGTGCACGCCGGCTTCGACGCGAAGACCGGCACGCTCATGGCGAAGCTCAACGTGGAGGGAAACGCCCTGTTTCCGCAGCTCGCGCGCGAGCTTGGCTTTGCGTTTCTGCCCATAGGCTCGCTCGTGGTGTGCACGCGTCATGAGGACATGCCCGCGCTCGAGGCGCTCTTGGAGCGCGGCCGCGCAAACGGCGTGCCGGAACTTCGCATCGTGGGCCGCGAGGAACTCGTACGTATGGAGCCCAACATATCGGACGAGGCCGTCGCGGCGCTGTGGGCGCCCACGGCCGGCATCTGCGACCCGTTTGCGCTCACGGCCGCGCTGGCGGAAAGCGCCGCCACAAACGGCGTGGGCTTCCGCTTCAACGCGCGGGTCACGGCGGTTGAGCCCGCGACGCTCTCCGGCGGCGCACCCGGCTGGAAGGTGAAGGCCGGTGGCGCCACGTTCTTCTCGCGCGTTGTCATAAACGCGGCCGGCGTGTACGCGGACCAGATCCACAACATGGTGAGCGCGGACACGCTCACGATCACCCCGCGCCGCGGCGAGTACGAGCTCCTGGACACCACGGCCGGCGGCCACGTGCGGCACACCGTGTTCATGCTGCCCACCAAGATGGGCAAGGGCGTGCTCGTGACGCCCACGGTCCACGGCAACCTGCTGGTTGGGCCCACCGCTGACGACATCGACGACAAGCGCGGCACCCAGACCACGCCGGCGGGGCTTCAGGCCGTGCGGCGCAAGAGCGCCCTCACGGTGAAGGACATCCCGTTCCGCGAGACCATCACCTCGTTTTCCGGCCTGCGCGCGCACCAGCCGGGGCACGAGTTCATCATCGGCCCCGTCGCGGGCGCGCCGGGGTTTCTGGACTGCACCGGCATCGAGAGCCCGGGCCTCACGGCGAGCCCCGCGATCGGCCGCATGGTGGCCGCGCAGGCAAACGACATGCTGGGCCTGCCGCGCAACCAGGCGTTCGAGCCGCGGCGCCGCCCCATACCGGACCTCAAGCGCATAAGCCAGGCTGAGTGGGAGCGCCTGATAGAGTGCGACCCTGCGTACGGCACCATCGTGTGCCGCTGCTGCCGCGTGAGCGAGGCGCAGATCCGCGACGCCTGCCGCCGCGTGCCCGGCGCGCGCTCGCTCGACGGCGTGAAGCACCGCACCGGCGCGTGCATGGGCCGCTGCCAGGCGGGGTTCTGCACGCCGCGCATCATGGAGATCCTGGCGGAGGAGGTCGACGGCCTTTCCATGGAGGACGTCACGAAGTGCGGGCCGGGCTCGCGCATGGTTGTGGGCCACGACAAGCAGGCGGAGGGAGGCGAGTGCCATGACTAGCGCAACAGCGGGCGCCATGACCGGTGCAAAGGACAGCGTGGGCGAGAAGAACGCCGCCGTGGTCGATGCCGTGCCAGAGCTGGCGCGCGACATCGTGGTCGTGGGCGGGGGCTCCGCGGGCCTTGCCGCCGCCATTGCCGCGCACGACGCCGGCGTCGCGTCCGTGCTGGTGCTGGAGCGCGAGCCGCAGCTGGGCGGCATCCTCAACCAGTGCATCCACAACGGCTTTGGCCTCCACACGTTCAAGGAGGAGCTCACGGGCCCGGAGTACGCGGCCCGCTACGTGGCACAGGCGCGCGAGCGCGGCATAGAGCGCATGCTCAAGACCACGGTGCTCGACGTGTCCCCGGAGCGCGTGGTGACGGCCGTCAGCGCAGAGCGCGGCATCTTCCGCGTGCGCGCGAGGGCCGTGGTGCTTGCGATGGGCTGCCGCGAGCGCCCGCGCGGCGCGCTGGACATCTGCGGCACGCGCCCGGCCGGCGTGTACACGGCCGGCACCGCGCAGCGCCTGGTAAACATCGACGGCCTTCTACCGGGGCGCGAGGTCGTGATCCTGGGCTCCGGCGACATCGGCCTCATCATGGCGCGCAGGCTCACGCTCGAGGGCGCGCACGTGGCGTGCGTCGCGGAGCTCATGCCGTACTCCGGCGGGCTCAAGCGCAACATCGTGCAGTGCCTGGACGACTTTGGCATACCGCTCAAGCTGTCGCACACCGTGGTGAACGTGGAGGGCGAGCGCCGCGTGGAGGCGGTCACCATCGCCAAGGTGGACGAGCACCTGCGCCCCATACCCGGCACGGAGGTGCGCTACCCGTGCGACACGCTGCTGCTCTCCGTGGGGCTGCTGCCGGAAAACGAGCTCAGCCGCCAGGCGGGCGTGCGCATAAACCCCGTCACGCGCGGCGCGTTCGTAAACGACCAGCTCATGACCAGCGTCCCGGGCGTGTTTGCCTGCGGCAACGTCCTGCACGTGCACGACCTGGTGGATTACGTGAGCGAGGAGTCCGCGCATGCCGGCGCGTGCGCCGCGCGCTACGTGCAGGAGGGCGCGGGCGAGAAGGACGGCCCCAACGCCGCGACCGAGCTGCCCATCGAGGCCACGGGCGGGGTGCGCTACACCGTGCCCTCGTTCGTCTCGCCCGGGCGCATGGCGGACACGTTGAAGGTGCGCTTTCGCGTGGGGGCTGTCTACCAGGACCGCTACGTGTCCGTGTACGTGGGCGACCGCCGCGTGTCGCACCGTCGCAAGCCCGTGATGGCGCCTGGGGAGATGCAGGAGGTCACGCTGAGGCGGGCCGACCTTGCGGACGCCCGCCCCGGGGATTCCGTCCGCGTTCTGCTGGAGGATGAGTAGCATGTCGCAGGAAACGAGTGGTGCCTCGAGGGACGTCACGCTCACGTGCATACGCTGCCCCAAGGGCTGCCAGGTGACGGTGACGCTGGAAGGCGGCCAGGTCACGTCTGTCGCGGGCAACGGCTGCCCGCGCGGCGACGCGTACGCCCGCAAGGAAGTGAAGGACCCCACGCGCGTGGTGACGACGGTGGTACCCGTGAGCGGGTCTGGCGTCGCGCGCATGGTATCGGTCAAGACCGCGGGCGACGTGCCGAAGGCGAAGGTGCTGGACGTTGTGCGCGCGCTTTCCGGCGTGAGCATGGCGGCGCCGGTGCACATTGGCGACGTGGTGCTTGCGGACGTCTGCGGCACGGGCGTGGACGTGGTTGCCACGAAGGACGTGTAGGACTGTCACATGCCGCCCGGGCCTGCGGGCTGCGCCTCAAAGCGACGCGCCACGTGGCCCCATCATCCAACACACTGCGGCCTAAAAATGATCTACAGCGCCTCCCAGCGGCAGCGTCGCATGTCGACGCTGCCGCTGGGCGTAAACGCCACGCCTTCCTCCTTAAGCATGGTGCGCTGGGCGCCGGGCCCGTCAAACGCAAAGCCAGGCGCCAGAGATCCATCCGCAAACACCACGCGGTGGCACGGCACGCCCCCGGCCACACCGGGGCTCGCGTGCATGGCAAAGCCCACGTAGCGCGCCTTGCGCGGCTCTCCCATCATCGCGGCGATCTGTCCGTACGTTGCCACGCGGCCGCGCGGGATCTGCCGCACCACGTCGTATGCGCGTTCGAAAAAGCCCTCGTCCATGCGTGCCCCCATCTGCTATGTTTGCTACGTACCATATCCCACGGCGCCGGCCGTGCCAACAGAGAAGGACAGCATGACGGAAAGCGACCTCAACCAGCTCGTAAGCCAGACCGCGGCGCCGCAGGACACGCGCCCGCTCCGCTCGCAGGAGCGCTCGCGCACGCGCGCGACGCACACGGTGGTCCACGGCGACATGAACGGCGAGAACCGCCTGTTTGGCGGCCGCCTCATGGAGTGGATAGACGAGGCCGCGGGCATCGCCGCGCGCAGGCACTGCGGCGGCTCCGTCACCACGGCGTGCGTGGACAGCCTCGTGTTCAAGAACCCGGCCTACCTTAACGAGATCGTGGTGATCGACGCGTACGTGACGTACGTCGGCAGGACGTCGCTCGAGGTACGCGTGGACTCCTACGTGGAGGACGTCGCGACGGGGGAGCGCAAGCAGATCAACGTCGCGTACCTCACGGAGGTCTGCGTCGGTGCGGACGAGAAGCCCCTGCGCATACCGTACGGCCTCAAGATAGAGACGGACGAGCAGCGCAACGAGTGGCACATGGCGCAGATCCGCAAGATGATCCGCCGAGAGCGCCAGGAGCAGGGCATCTAGGCTGGCGTTTGGGCGGTGGCGAATGAATTTGGTTGATTGCCAAAGCTAGTGCA
>Ga0256404_1011490_pt1 | contig 11840 bp, 8 predicted proteins | sample RumenRJG_01DNA_FD_185990 | JGI IMG/M metagenome (GOLD analysis project Ga0256404, IMG submission 185990) | Bovine rumen microbial communities from Lethbridge, Alberta, Canada - RJG_01 | ecosystem: Host-associated > Mammals > Digestive system > Stomach > Rumen | place: Canada: Alberta | collected... | reverse complement strand
TTTCTGTGAAGCCTCACACGACTTAAGTCGCGTGCTTCCTACTCCCCGCCTTGCGGCGGGTTCCCCTTTAGGGGGTTCGGACTGCCTCTCCACCATACGGCCAAAGCTCAGCATCACGCTGCCGCAGCAGCGAGCGCCGCACTCAGGCTAATCAACGTGGATAAGGTGCAGGTGCTTCTCTTGACGGCTGAAGGGACTTTTGCCTCCAGCTGCTGCTTTGACGTTTCCGGCAAAGACTTTGTGAGCTCCCGGATGAAATACCGGGCGCCGATGTTGTAACTCGCGTTCAGGTCACAGTTGTAGACCTTCCCTGTGCTGAACTCGCAGATACTGTAGTTATCCGCCGTCTTCTCCGACTCCCTGCCGCGCTTCACGCGCCCGGATCCGTCGAAGGCCAGCCGGCTCGTGTTCCACGCGCAGACCGTGGAGATCCGGATCTGTGCGCGGTGCGCCTTCTGTGTCACCATCTTCTGGACATACACGGCCTTCCAGTGGTGCAGGCGCTGCCTCCTGGATCCGCGCTTCTTTCCGCGCAGATCCAGATGCTCCATGACGATCACATCCACATCATAGAGGACAGCAGTCCTTACGATGAACTCCGCCGTCTTTACGGCGATGTCATCGCTGATGCCTCTTGCTCTTGCCCAGAGCCGGGGCATGCGGCGCGCACCCTGCCTCTGCGCCTTTTTGATCCTGCCGATGGCCCTGTCCAGACGGTCGTTCTCTGCGGAGAGCTTTAAGAACTTTCTCCCCGCGACCGTGCCGTCCGGTCCCATGACGCAGCAGGTACATGCGCTGTTGATGCCCAGGTCCACCGCCAGGATCCGCCTGGCGGCAGCTTCCGTGTCGGGAAGTTCGACCGTTTCCTCAAAGGCGAAGTCCAGGTACCACAGTTTGCCGCGCTTCTGCAGGGTCGGGACACATTCCCTGCGGTTTTTACAGTGATGGAGGATGTAATCCACATCCCCTTTTCGCAGGCCGATCTCCAGCCAGTCCCATGTGTTCCTGGTAAAGACCTTGATGGATGCCGTACAGGTGCCGGTGCGCACGAACATGTTGTCCCTGTACATGGCGGGGTACACATATCCGGCCGAAGGGGATCCGGGGCGCTTTCCCCTGGTCTGCGGGTCCGCAGCCTCCCAGTTCCTCAGATTTGACCTGTAGGAAGAAACTTTCCCGACGGCCTCCGCGATGGCGGCCCTCCTGAGGTAGGAAGGGAACTTATAAAAGTCCTTCCCGAAATCGTAAGGGACAGTTTTCCTTTTTGACGTCCTGATCGTGAGGGCCTCCACAGCATTGACTTTGCCCGTCTGCCCCTTACCGGAGGAAACGGTGTCCCACTCCTCCATACAGACACCGATGAAGAAGTCCACTGCCTTCCGGTAAATGCCGGCCGTTGCGGACAGGGCCTTCCGGATGTCAGCGCAGCGGCTGATCCTGACAGAATATGTGGACATCTGTTTCATGCCGGACACCCCCTTCCGCATAAAGCTCATCCGCCCCTCCTGTCAGGACCTTCCGCCGGTACTTTGTACACCAGACGATGTGATACTGAAGAGAGTACACATAGCCACGACCATACGTTAATTTGTTTTCATTTATAAAATAAATGTCTTTCTCCATATAAATATCATAACATATGATAATTTTGTTTGCAAGAAAAATCGAATATTCGTTCTATTGTTAACAGTGCTAGATTTTGTCTCGCAACAGAAGGAAAAACCAGAAAAACCAGAGGAAAATCAGGGAGCTGAACCAGTGTGGTCGCGCGGGGCGGGGCCGGAATCCCGTCTATCGCAGACCACAAATGGGGCGGGCGCGCGACCACACCGGTTCACAAAATAAATTCTCACAAGAAAAGAAAACAGAATAAAATAGTACTTTCCCAACCAGTTAGACTATATACAACAAAAGACTCTGGTTGTTGTGCGTGTGCCCACGGGCTTAGCTGATGTTTCATCAGCTATTGCCCATAGGATCCGTTCCTGGTTTTGGTTTGTTTTTGCTTCCCTTGGGTCGTCCACGCTTGCGCTTGCCCTGCTCAGGAAGAGATGTTTGTTCCACCGTAGTTGCTTTATTTTTGCTTCCCTTAGGCCTCCCTGGTTTTCTCTTCGGAGGCTCCTCGGGCTTTGGAATCAGCTCCAGTTCCTGAAGGATCTCGCTGTGGGATGGATTCATCCGGATCAGCTGCCAGTCGCCGCTGTCTGTACGCACCTTCTTGGCCCGTCTGAGCACAGACATGACCTTTTTATAGGTGCGGTCTTCCAACAGATTCGCTCTGTCAAAGGCCTTTATGAGCCGGAAAGTAAGTACTGTGGAAAGAAAATCACAGAACTCACTTCCTATAACAGAATAATCATCCTGCACACGGGTTTCATCGAACTCGCATGCAGATTTGTAGAACCGCATTACGATCTCGATCTCCCAGCGCTTTTCATAAGCCTTATAAGCTGTTTCCGCCGGCAGGTCGAGGTCACACTCAAGGACAATGGTCCCAAAGGTCTGCTGCTTCTGCCTGAGAGCTTCCAGACTGTAGGTCTTGTTCTTCTTTGCCCGCCGGAGCCAGTCGCGCTCCTCTTTGGAAGCCTTGTAACTGTCTCTGAAGGAATACAGCCATTTATCTGTCCCGCTGCACTTTTCTTTCCGGAAGGTGATACCCTCGTATCCAGGCAGGATACCGGTAAAGTCCAGCATGTGATGCCTCTCGATCAGCTTTGAGTTCCGCTTGATCGGGTTCAGGTAATGGAGGTCCTCATTGGCAGCGAAGTGTTCATGTGCTGCGGATTCGGGAAATCCTTTGTCCGCGACGATGATGCCTTTAGTGATCTTGTTTTCAGCTATGAACGCTTTATAGGAAGTAGCATCAAGCATGTTTCCGGGGAAACATTTGGAGCAGACAGGTTCCATCACTTCCAGATCAAAGGCATATAGTACGGAAATATCGCGTGTTCCTTTCGTTCTCGCTTTACGGGAGAAGTCCGACAGGGAATTGACCTTTGATTCGTCGGATTTCAGAGTCCCGTCAATCAGGAGGTGATGGTCCATTGATACAGCAGCTGCACGGTTCTGCATGAACCTTATGATCCGGGAGACTGTTTTACCAAGATCGTTCAGGAACGTGGATACCGTATTCTTTGAAAGAGCCACACCGGGGTACAGCTCCGATAAAAATCCGGTCTCATAAGCTTCCTTCAACTCGTAGTTCTTTATGCCCGGCTCACAGACCCTGAGAATCGATATACAGTAGATCTTCATTGTATCGGCCGGATTGTAGACTGCAGCAAGCTCCTGTTTGATATCGCCAAAAAGACGGTCACACAGGACAATGTTCGCCCAGTCTTTCAGGTCAATGGGCGAAACCGATACGCCGGGCAGTGCATCAGCATCATTAGGGACATAAACCCCATCGATTATGTGACCTATTGTCGGGCCATTGATCGGAAGGTTGCGTCCATTCTCACGTCTGCAGCCAATCCGTTGGCGGACAGCGTACAGACTTTTATCTTTGCCGTAGGCAATGACGATCGAGTTCTTTGGTCTTGGTACAGATAATATATCCTGTGGTATCGGCATATGAGAACCTCCATGTATAGTCCAATTATATCATAATATTAGACTATATTCAAGGAAAGTCACACCAAATATGTCGACGTTTTTCAGGACGCAAATGACAGGGAGACGGGGAAATCCGCTGGTTTTGCGGAAAATCCTTCCTAATCCCGATCTGGTAATCGCCTAAACCGGAGCTGATATAGGCTTTTATATAGTCTCACTGGTTGGGCAAGTTATAATTATATGTTCCGATTTTATCGAGAGACTGGGTTGATCCAATCTAAGGGAACCGCTATGCCCGGGCTGTCTTCTAAGGTTCTTCACGAACTAAGGATTCCGCTTCCCCCTCTACCCGAGCAGATTCGCATTGTTTCTCAGATTGAAGCAATTCTACCGATGGTCAAGTCCCTGTAATACGTCTTTCCTATAATATCGCGGTGAAAGGAGGTCTTTCACCATGATAGAAGAATTTGAAAGACATTTGAGAGGCACGAACCTCTCGGAAAACACCAAGGCATCGTATCTGTTCGCGGTACGTCAGTACAACGATCAGTACGGTGAAGTAACCCAGAAGAATCTGCGTGCGTACAAGGTATGGCTGATTGAAAACTATAAGCCAAAGACAGTGAATCTGAGGCTCCGTGCCATCAACTGCTACCTTGAGAGCGTGGGTAAGGAAAAATGGAAGCTGCCCTTTGTGCGGGTGCAGCAGAAGGCATTCTTGGAGAATGTGATCAGCGAAGCGGATTACGAATACTTCAAAAACTGCTTGTGGCGGGATAACGAGATGTTTTGGTATTTCGTTATCCGTTTTCTAGCCGCTACCGGCGCAAGGGTAAGTGAACTCATCCAGATCAAAGTGGAGCATATCAAGCTGGGGCATCTTGACCTATACTCAAAAGGTGGGAAGCTCCGACGGATATACATCCCCAAAGCTCTTCAGGATGAAGCCCTTTCTTGGTTGGCAGAAAAGCAGCAGGAAAGCGGCTTCATTTTTTTGAATAAGTATGGCGAGAGGATTACCACCCGTGGTATATCCGGTCAGCTGAAAAAGCTGGCAGCTCGCTATGAAATTGATCCTGTTGTGGTTTATCCACATTCCTTCCGGCATCGGTTTGCTAAGAGCTTCTTGGAACGGTGTAATGATATTGCATTCTTGGCAGATCTCATGGGGCATGAGAGCATTGAAACCACCCGTATCTATCTGCGGAAGACTGCCACAGAGCAGCGTGAAATCGTAGACAAAATTATTGACTGGTAAAAAATAAGTGCCGCCGTCTCTTAATATCTGGAGAATGGCGGCACCCATTACTACATTGAGTGTATCTTTGATACAAGGTGGTTGAGCTTGTTCATAATCCTTTTCTGTTCGTTCTTCGGAAGTATTGGGATTAACAGATTTCGTAATGTCGACAATCCAACTGTCTTTTGAGCTGTGCCTGTAGCATTTGCTCTGCATTGTTCATAGACTAATGGCGTTGATAGCCACGTTGCAAGAAATAATGTATCTATTATGCAAGGCTTCAACAAAGCAATGTGTCGCTGGAAGCAGAACTTCCTTTTGTCCATTATAGGTATAACAATCCCGTATGAACCAGTAACCGTGAACAGAAGATCACCTGCCTCTGGAACTCTGTTCTCAGCCAAACATTCATAATAACGCAAGGGCACAAACCTTGTCTTTGTAAAATCAAAGTGGCCAGAAGAAACGTCCGATATTACAAGGAATGGTATTCCTGACGAAGTCTGGGGCGGCGGTTGATGATCTCCGTCTGCTATACTTTTACAGATAGTGCTCAGACGTACCCATGCCCATGAATCAGGCACATCAAAGGGTATTTCGTCATCGATGCATCGCTCTATGTCGCCCAACTTCTCATAATGAGAATTATCCCGTCTATATATGACGGATTCATTCTTGTCGCGTTTGATCTTCCCTTCAGCAATTAGGCGCTCTTTTTCGGCATGAATACGCTCCAGAAGAACGCTTGCCGGCACATCTGATGGATCTTGTGGAACAAGCTTACCTTGAACAGCAAGCTGAAGGATTGATTTTTTGAGTTGTTCCGGAAACTCAGAGTTAAGAGATGCCAGAGACTGTTCACAAGTGTCATACTTTTTCATAAATGGATTCAGTTCTTTTAACTTGTGAACAATTCTGCTTTGTTCCGATAGAGGCGGAACCGGAACCAATAAGGACGTCATCGTTTCTGTTCCAGCTCTCGGCATTTTTATACCATACGTCGCAGCATTGATGGTGCTATCAACATACGGCGACTTCAAATAAGCAACAATGTATTCAGAATCAATTTTTCCGTAAACTTTGAACGGGACAATTTCCGGCGTACATATTCCATCTTCATCCGCAATCAATATCTTGAGAAGGTACGGGCGCAGCTTGCTGTAAAGAATATCACCTTTTTCAAAATAGGTTTTATCTCCTATAGCTTTGTGCTCCTTGACGGTCAGCTTTGCTAAGAGCCTTCCGCCTTTCTCGATATCCTCAAGATCAAGCCCCCACATTTCGGGATTGGCATCCTTCGCATTAACCTTTTTCTTGGTGTGCGCATATGTAGAAATCATTCCGAGCCGACACCATTCCCAGCTTTCCGGTATCTCAAACGGCACCTCATCCGCGATACTGACCGGCTCATTCTTACCCACCTTCTCATAGGGCGTATTATCGGCACCACGGAAGATGTAAGAAGGATTCTTTTCCTTCTTCATTTTTCCTTCTTTTATGAGTCTTTCTTTTTCTTTGCGGATGCGCTCCAGCAGTACACTGGCCGGTTCGTCGTTCGGATCTTGCGGGACGAGCTTGCCGGAGACAGCCATCTGCAATATGGAGTTTTTCAGCTGCTGCGCGTTCATTTGCTCTCGTCCTCCGTCATATCAATCCCGAGAATTTCCGTAATCTGGGCTAAAATACGGTCAATGTCGGCATTCAGGGAAGCGCGCTTCTCCTGATACTGCTGAATCAGCTCCTTCGGCGGGAGAATCTCCTCTTCCTCATGAGGATAACCGCAAAGGTCAATGTTATAGGTACGCGCCATAATTTCATCGACGCTATATTTTTTTGCCTTATCAAATCCGTCAATTGTAATCTCTTCTCGATTGCTCCACCATTCTTCAGCTGGAGCAAAATGCTCCAGCTTCATAGGCTTCGTCTTGGAGAAGTTCTTATAGCCTTCCGGCATATCCAGACGATAGAACCAGGTTTCCTTTGTCGGTCCTGTACGTTCAAAAAACAGGATGTTGGTCGTGATGCTTGTGTATGGGGCAAATACGCTGTGCGGCATACGGATCACAGTATGCAGATTAAACTCTGACAGCAGCTTCTTCTTTATCGCGACTTTAGCATTATCGGTTCCGAAAAGGAAACCGTCCGGCAGAATCACAGCAGCACGGCCATTCTCCCTTAACCGATACATGATGACGGACATGAACAAATCCGCTGTCTCTGAACTTGCCAGATCTGCCGGAAAATGATTCTTTACCTCGGTCTTCTCGCTTCCGCCGTACGGCGGATTCATCAGTATCACGCTGAACTGATCATCCTCTGTATAGTCAAGTACATCACGGATAAGAGAATTATCATGATATACCTGCGGCACATCAATATCATGCAGAAGCATATTTGTAATGCAGAGCATATATGGGAATTGTTTCTTCTCTATTCCGTAAATTGAGTTATTGTACTGTGCCAGCTTCTCCTCGGAATCACCGATCTGCGGGGAGAGTTCTTTTAGCCAAGAAGTTAAAAACCCGCCTGTGCCGCAGGCAAAATCCGCGCACGTTTCCCCGATCTTCGGCCGGATCATTTTTGCCATGAAGTCCGTCACCGCACGGGGTGTATAGAACTCACCGGAAGAACCCGCGCTCTGCAGTTCGCGAAGGATAGATTCATAAATCTCACCGAAGGCATGACTCTCCTCATAGTCTCCAAGATCGAGTTCATCAATGATGTTAATCACCTGACGGAGCAGGACGCCATCCTTCATATACTGGTTGGCATCCTCGAAGGTCGTCTTCACAATAGATTTTTTGATCGGTGTCTCAGGATCCACCTCCAAACCTTTTAACGTGGGGAATAACGTGTTGTTGACAAAATTCAGCAACGTATCCCCGGTCATAGCTGATCCGGAGCGATCATCATGTGCCCAGTTGATCCAGCGGCACTCTTCCGGGATGATAGACTCATATTCGTCATCATTGATTTCCCAGTCCTGCTCTTTGGCATCATATACTTTAAGGAACAACATCCATGCGATCTGTTCAATACGCTGGGCATCACCATTGATGCCTGCATCGTTACGCATGATATCCCGAATTCTTTTTACAAAACTTGACAGATTGCTCATTTATGCTACCTCATAGATGGCTTCTTCCAGTGATCTGACCGCGCTAAGATACGCTGCCTTTCCGCCAAAGTATCCGACAATCTTTGTCGGAGAACCGAAACGCTTCAGAGGATCCAAACTCAGGATCTTCATGCTTTCGATCTGATCGATTCCAAGATTCATATACTTTTCCAATAGTATCTCAAGGACTTCCTTTGCGGCGCCGCTGTACTTCGTAAAGAAATCCTGTTTTTTGACACCCTCCGCACGTTCTTTGCGCGTAAGCGGTTTCTTGTCATAAGCCACATGGCAAATGAAATCAAAATCATCCACATCTGACATGTTCTGATCTTCTTTCAATGCCTGAAGGTCAATTCCACGTTCACGAAGCAGCGCACTGACAGCTGCTTTTTTCTGAATGGCATTCCAGTAAGCTATAAACTGATCCAGGGAAGCATATTCTCCGCGGATATTTGTTTTCGTGTAATCAATAATGCTCTCCTGCCTCAACAGTTTCCCATTTGCTTCATAGATGGAAACCGTTTTGTTGATAATATGGACTTCACATCCGTTTGCATCAACATATGGTTTTGGCTGCATGGGCGGCGGATCAACAATCGGCCCCGGACCTAGCGGCGGATCAATTGGAGGTTTCGGTTTATCCGGCCTGTTTGGATCATAATCAGGATCCGGTTCGATCGGACCATCCCAATCCGGATCGGCAAAAAGGCGGGATACGCCTCGGAAATCCATTACAGTGAAATGCGTTTTCCCTTCCTTCTCACGCAGGCGAGTTCCACGTCCGATGATCTGCTTAAACTCCGTCATGGAGTTGATCATCTGATCAAGAACAATCAGCTTTGTCATCTTACAGTCAGCGCCGGTTGAAAGAAGCTTGGATGTTGTAGCAATAACCGGATACTTCGCCGAGACGGAAATAAAGTAATCCAGTTTGCTTTTACCGTATGTATCATTTCCAGTGATCCGAACTACATAGTCCGGATTCTGCTTTACTATATCGGAATTCAAATTGGATAGGGCAATGCGCATCCTTTCCGCATGATCCTCTGTAGCACAGAACACGATAGTCTTTGCCATGCGGTCTGTGGATTTCAGATAATTGGTGATTTCCTGCGCGACCTGGTTAATGCGATCCTCCAGAATGATGTTGTAATCATAATCACTGTTGTTATAGATACGGTCTTCTATCTCATTCCCATAGATATCCCGCTGCCCTTTGTAAGGCCTCCATCCATCTCCAATATCTGTGGTGATATTGATAACGCGGAAAGGTGCAAGGAAACCATCCTCAATGCCCTCGCGAAGGCTGTATGTATAGACAGGCTCTCCGAAATAATCGATATTGGAAACATATTTTGTCTCTTTCGGGGTTGCGGTCATGCCGATCTGTGTAGCGGATGAAAAGTAATCGAGAATCTTCCGCCAGTTGCTGTCCTTCTTGGCCGAGCCGCGATGGCACTCATCCACAATAACAAGATCAAAGAAGTTCGGTTGAAACAACGCTGCCAGTTTCGCAACCGCCTCGTCCTCTGTTTCGCCATCATCCGAATCATCGCCACCGGTCAATTGCTGATAAAGTGAAAAGTATACCTCATGTGACGTTATGGTTGTTGGATCATCCTTTGCAAAATTGATTTTGTGTATTGTCTTTTCAAGCGGTGCGAAGTCCTGCTGAATAGACTGATCCACAAGGATATTCCGGTCAGCAAGATACAGGATTTTCTTTTTCATTCCTGACTTCAGCAAACGATATACGATCTGAAATGCTGTATAGGTTTTTCCCGTCCCTGTTGCCATTACCAACAGAATCCGCTCCTGTCCTCTGGCAATGGCGTCCACCGTTCTGTTAATCGCAATCCGCTGATAATACCGCGGCGGATATGTATTTTGACTGGTGTAATACGGCTGATGGATCATTGCCATTTCATCATCAGATATTCCCTGTCCGGCATTCGCCTCAGATCTATATCGACTGACCAACTCCTCATAAGTTGGGAACTGATCCAGCGGTATCTGTTTTTCCATTCCAGTCAGAAAATCATGTTCATAAAAAGCATCTCCGTTGGAGCTATACGCAAACGGAACGTCCAACATCTGTGCATATGTCATGGCTTGCTGCAACCCAAAAGAAACGGAATGATTATTATCCTTCGCTTCAACAATCGCAATAGGATAATTCCGTTCAATGTAGAGTATATAGTCCGCTTTCTTTGGCTTTTCCCTTGCAACGAGGTTACCCCGGAGGTTAATTTTTCCATCTGTAAATATAAGCCCGGTCTCCATCGTGATTCTATTTTTCCATCCCCGGCCAAGGAGTGCCGGCGTGATGTAATTAAGCTTGATGTCTTCTTCAGACATCTGGCTTTTCGGCAGGATTGTAGGCATGTTCACCCTCCTGACTGGTTCCGATAAGTGATGATTATCGGAAGTTCATGGCATAAAAAATCGAAGGACTGTAAGGAAATCCTTAATCCGCCGTCGGCAGACACAGGTTATTCCGCACTCTTTTTCTGTTTGATATACCGTCCACTCTTGATTCTGGCATCCTTGGGTTTCTCGGCATCATCTGGAATTGCCCAATAGTTGCCGATACGGGTAGCACCAGGGATCCTATCCTCAGCACAAAGAATCTGTATACGGCGTTTTGAAACGCCCCATTTCTTTGATGTCTCCAAAATTGAAAGATATCCCATACTCTTTTCCTTCATATGAAACCTTATAAATCGCCATTTTTTATTATGGTCACAACCGCGAATAATGTCAATGAGCAACAAATTGGCAAGCAGGGCACACGGCAGCCACGGCCTCTGTGTGCGATATTTCCCCCCGCCTGCCGTCTGCGGGAAAATGCTTGTTGGGGAGGACCCCAATCCCCGTTTCCCTGTTCTTATCACTTTTCTGTTTAGCTAGCCGTCTTTACTGTCATGCTTAGAAAAACAGAGAAGAAACGACAATCCGCTTGTCTTTTTGCAAAAGCCCTTTCCCCAGTCATATAATGTTTTTTCACCTTTCAACTCATATCCAGAATGGACAAATGCAAGACCATTAACACATGTGAAGCTATCTTCTGACTACTGGACAATATCACTTATTGTTATCTTCATCTTCTTTACCTGTCACGATCCGCAATTCTGTAAACAAACTGCCATCCTCTTACAAATCAGCAACTTCATAAGCAATATCAAGTACTTCAAACTTATCAATGCTATTCACAGGATAAAGACATATAGTCTTTTCTTTTTCTGTGTCAGTATCGATAATGACAAATTGTATTCCCGCTTCTCCTAATATCTGAAATGCCCCTGCCAATGTCTCTTTATCTAAGTCTTTCATCTGCTCAAGGTGAAAGACTGGGCGATGATAGTCTCTGCCCATATGCTTTACTCCTATCTGTAAAAAATAAAAAGCGCAGAAAGATTGCAGTGTCATAACGCACACTGTGCAACCTTTCCGCGCTTCTACCCGACTTTTTGCGCTTTACTCTATTTTTATGCGGGTTTTTATCTCTGATAGTAGAATAACACAAACAGTTCTATCTGCCAGTAATATTTCTGAATTGCAGCAACAATTCAAACAATTCATTAGAGTACATGTTTGCTATTTCTTTCAAGTGTTTCTTGTTAAAACAGCATGTTAGACTTGCGTTAGCTTTTTAAGCGAGTCCTCCCTGACTCTTTATCACTGTAAAGTGTAAAAAATAGCAGAAAACGCTGTAAAAATCAACGTTTTCTGCTATCGTGGAGACGGTGGGATTCGAACCCATGACCTCTACACTGCCAGTGTAGCGCTCTCCCAACTGAGCTACGCCCCCAATCCGCGTTTCGATTGAAACCTTAACTATAATACAGGAAATCCAAACAAGTTTCAACATCTTTTTTGGGCAAATCTCGTAATATTTCTTTTCCTTCAATTGTAAAAGTAAATTCT
>Ga0256404_1011488_pt1 | contig 11843 bp, 7 predicted proteins | sample RumenRJG_01DNA_FD_185990 | JGI IMG/M metagenome (GOLD analysis project Ga0256404, IMG submission 185990) | Bovine rumen microbial communities from Lethbridge, Alberta, Canada - RJG_01 | ecosystem: Host-associated > Mammals > Digestive system > Stomach > Rumen | place: Canada: Alberta | collected... | reverse complement strand
GAGTGATATTTGGCATCCGGGTTGATTTCCAAGGTGTTGCGGCGGATTTCTTCATACTCGCTGGAACGTTCCAACCGTTTCACACTGTTTTGCTGGGTTACATCCGTTCCTTTTGCGTTTTTGTCACCCGCGACCGCAGAGCCATAGCCAGCCCCGGCACTGGTACCACCGGTATGGTTAAAACCACTGCCGCCGTGTTTCATGTCGGACTGGACGCACAGCAAGTTTCCTCCCCGCGGGAAATTTTCTATCTTACCTTGGAATTCGTTCTTGAGCGATTCCGGGAAGTAGTTACGCGCGGTGACAAACGTATAGATTTTCCAGTTGCGCGCCTGGCCGGACGGAATTACTTGATACTGGTAGGGCATATCTTCACAAATATCTTTACCCCCTACCCCATTGAGGCCAAGTTTTCCGGAAACATAGCCACCCACGTTGATACCTAAACATTTCAAGCGTTGACCAACGGGACCAACACGGACTTCTCCGCCACCGTAACCGTCATCCCACCATTTGTCTTTTTTACAATCAATGTTTTTATCAAAATTGGCTCGTTTTTTTAATTTATTACAACTTGCCTTGCCAAATGGACCATATGTTTCCGCATCCCAGTCTTTTTCTTTAATGCCACAGCAAGAGGGGTCTTTCGTTCCCGCACCACCACCAGAACCAAAGAAAGTATCCGGGTCACCGTCAGAGTTTCCGGTGATTAAACAGTTAATAAGGCCTTTTAAGATGTTTTTGGCAATATCCGTAGCCCAGTTGATCCAGCCCCATTTATAGTTAAAGCGGGCTTCCCATTCTTTTTGCATACGGGTTTTCATCATATCCCACCACCACGGCTCACGACCGGGGGCGATATTGATGTTGCGGTCCAACTTACCGCCGCCGCCAAAGTGACCATCAGCGGCCAAATCTAACCCACCCACGCGGGTCGGGTCAACCGGTTTTACATAGGAGTCACGCAACGCTTCTGCGGCGTTGGCTTTACCCATGTTATCCAACCCTTTACGTGCGGCAGCCGCGGCCCCTTGCCCAAACGAGGAACGGGCCGGCCCACCTGCGCGCAACGGCTGCAGAGAAACCGGTTTAGGAGCATCTTTCGGCTTGGAGGCTTTTACCTTATTAGCGGCTTCTTTAATGCTTCCCCCCCAGGGATTAATACCTAATTTATTCCCGCTTCCACGACGCAATGAGGCCGGGTTTAACGAGCCGATAGCGGTAGGAGCACGACGGAAAGCAGCACGCGTAGCGGCACGCGCACGGCGTTTATAAATGTTGGTAATGTTTTCTTCTTCATCAATTTGAGTAGAGGCGTTGCGCTTGGCTTCGTATTCGCCTTCGGCGCTGTATTCCCCACTGGCCGTGCTGGACGCGTCAAAATCAAAGTCGTCCCGGGCACCGTAGTCTTCTTCGTCATTACCCATACCGCGGATCAAGTCAAATGAACTACGCCCGGACAACTGGGCCACTTGCCCTTCCGGATCCTCAATCATAGCGGTATCAAACCCGTAACGTTCCGGGTCAAACATAGATTCTTCGCTACCCGGCGTTAACAAGGTTTCTTCACTGGTAGATTGGCCGCTATACTTGTACAAGAACGGTAACAAGAGTAGCGCTACCAACGCGGCAATGAAGAACGGGGCATCCCGGCGCGTTCTCTCAAAGAGAGTTTGCTTCGGTTTGCCGTCTCTCCCAATTTTGGAGGAAGATTTAGCGTAAGATTTACTGCCAGCAGGTTTGCTGCTTTTAATCTTATCGCTAAAGGTGAAACTTTCTTTCTTTTCCTCTGGCATAATAGCCTCCTATGTAAAATAAAACTGCGTCTGTGCTTACAACTGGCGGAACGCTTACGACGTACAATCAACTTTCCGCGGGTACTAGAACATAAATAAATTAAGTGTTGTCCACAACTGGTTACCCATTGTGCGACAACGTTTCCTACTACCTCTTACCTTTATTATACAACTATTGTTCATAATTTCAAGACCCAATTTTTGAGTTTTTGGACCTATTTTGGGCCTAGATATTACTTCCCGTTTACCTTCAACACGTTGTAATCAATGGTATATTTAACTTTGTCCACATCGCCGGGTTCCGGTTCACACGTTGTATTTCCGTTGTCATCTGTCTTGCAGGTGGCCCGTACCCAGGTAGCAAATTGACCGCCATTTTGCTTAATGGTAGAGAGCATGGTGTTTCCTTCGCCCCCTACGATAGAGATTTCCAGCATGTTTTCGCTTTGTCCGTCTTTCTTCCACCCATCTTCTGCGTCGTTATACGCATTGGACGGGGGCGTTTGCCCTTGATGGGCTTGCGACCACCGGGCTTCCCAAGCGGTTTTTAACGCCTGGTACTTGACGGAGCATTCCTGTTTAAATTGCGCAAACTTATCTTCGTAGTTTCCTTCAATAGTGTCACAGACAATATAAGAGGGAGAAATTTCCATGCGGCAATCTCTTTTTAACTCCTCATAGCCACTTTCCAAATCTTTACACGATTGTTGAATTTTTCCTACGTTGGCAGAAAAACCAGACGGCAATGCTTCATATTGCAACGCTTCATAGCAGTTGGTAGGATACCCCAAACTAGACTCATTGTTTACTATGTTATTAAAGTTGGTCACAGCCGCGTCAATCTTGTCGGAGTTTTTAGCAATCGCCGCCTTGCATTGTTTTTCAAATTCCAAATATTCCTGCCAACTTTCTTGATCTTCTTGCAGGGCAGAAGTATCTATTTGAATCCCGCCGAAACCCACCATATTGGTAGCCACGCTGGGTAAGGCCGCGCCCATAAAGCCGGTGTCTGCCAGGGCTTTTTTGAGCATTAAATTGGGCGTATATTTCGTCATGCGGCTGGTAATCCAGGCGTGATACAAATCGCGGTGTTCTTTGTTTTTGCCGACTTCTTTTACGTCGCTCCCCCAGTTTACCTGCATTCCACCCAACTCTTTATTCGTGCCGCCAATACCAGCGTCGGCCTTCATCATCTTGGTGACCATATTTTGCAGCCAATCGCTAGACTCTATTTTGGCAATATCCAAGCCTTTTACTTTTTTGAACGCATTGACGGAATCATACCCATCTTGGAAATCGCGCATGACGGAATTGACATCACTGCCGAAATACACGTCGCCGGTTTTGCGGTTGGCTTCGGTTTGCACGTTGGCGTTGTCGTCCTTGAGCACGGTAGGGTCTACCTCGGTTTCCTTGCCGGGGATGGGCGCAATAGAGGCGCGGACCTCGTCCGGCTTAAGGCCTTTTTTGCGCTGCATGGTATTAAGCATATTGATATCCAGCAACCGCGTTTGGCCGCCTTCGCGCTGGGCCCGGCCATAGATACTGTCCAAATCGTCATTATCTCCTAGCGGAGGTTCTATCCCCCACAAACGCGTCCACCACGAGGAAGTTCTCCCGTTTTCTCCTTGCAGAGCCGGGCGGCCCGCGGTTTTATCCGTCCAAGTAAGTAACGCCCGCAAGAAGGACATCCGCGCGGTATCATCCTTACTAAAACCCATGGCATAGGCAATATTACGTAAAAAAGGAATTTTTTCTACGGGCACTACGCCGCTTACCGTGCCCAAAAACAGGAAACACAGCACAGCCAATACCCAGGGCCAGCGGCGGTGTTTCTTGGGAGTAGGCGTCGGCTGGGCCGCGGGCGGCGTTGCAGCCGTTTTTGGGGGCACCTCTTGGACCGGCTTGGGGGCCGTTGTGGGTGCGTGTTGCGGCAATAGTTTGACAGGCTTTTTTACAAATTTGCGAATAGTAGCGGCCGCTTTGGCGGCTAATTTGCGTTCTTGTTTAGATTTATGCACTTTGGCCCGGCGTGTTTTAAGAGCCGGCTGGATGACCTGGATTTCCGGCAAAGCGGTTGTATCTTGCGAAGGGCCCACGCTTTGGGGTGCCTGAGGAACTTGCGGCTTGGGCGGTTTTGCCGCAGGGGTTGCAAAATCTTCGGCAGGCACTGTTTGAGTATGCGCCACCGGAGATGGCGGCGGTGCGGCAGGTGTAGAAGGGGGTACCTCTTTAGGTTGAGGGGTTTTAGCGGCTTTAGATTCTTCTTCTGCGTGGCGGATTTGTACTAAATCCTGAATTGTATCTATACGGGTGAACGTAGTATCCGGAGAAGTGGTAATATGTTGCGGTACTTCTTTAGGTTGCGTAGGACGAATCAGCCCGTTTTCAGCGATAATCGGCTGAAAATTCTCGTGCAGATTCAAATCCTCTTCCGGAACAAACGGCATCCCTTCGTTATGTTCGCTCATACGCTCCTGCTTACATAGCACAGGGAACCCATGCAGGTCCCCTGGCTAATAGAATTGATTATATCTTTGTGACAATCCCCAGGGCCACAGAACTCAAACCGGATTTAACCTTAGCCCAGGCGGTTTTAATAAAGCCTTTCCAATCAGGAGTAAACATAGTTTGTACCGCAGACGCCACCAATAACGCCGATGCAATCCGCGCAACGGTAGCGACCCAGGTACCTCCATAGGCACCGTACTCGCTTTCAAATTTCTTGGCGGCAATAAACAATTGTAGGTTTCCCGCGGTTACGAGCGCTAGCATGGATCCAGCAATAATCCAACGTTTGGCAATCAATGCTGCTTTTGCAATAGCAGGAGCGGCCGCAATAAGTCTATCCATCTTTTGCAGCCATTTGGCTCCGCCGATAATGAGTCCAAGGGAGGCCAACGCCGTGATGAGCAAGTTTCTAATTAACTGTCTATGTTTTCTATTACGTTCTTCCTGTTTGTTTTCTTCTTTTTGAAGTCTATTGCCAATGGCTTTTAGTTTTTTAGCTGTGTTAGAGGACAAATCCGAAGACGTACCATAGCCTACGGTACCACTCCCGTCTACACTCAATCCGCCCGAAGATCTACCTCCGGCCAAGAACGCACGTCCGCCTTCGTTGGCGGAGGCATTTTTGTTGGCGGCCGCTTCGGCTGATTTTTTCAAAATATCGTTTAGTTCGCCTTTTCCGCTACCGTTACGTCTGCCCCCACTGCCGCGCGCATCACGGTCTCGCCCGAAAGAGGAAGTCCCTGCGCCTGCGTTGGCGCCTTCCAACCCTAGTTTGGAAACAATGTTACTTCCGCCGGGCATAGCACCGGACAAACGGGCCCCTTCGCCCGTGGCACCGGATGTATTTCCACTTCCCGCACCAGAACCGGCAGAAGCAATCGGGCCGGAAGTTCCGCCAAAAGAATTGCCCGAAGCGCGCGCCATAGACGCATGCGCCAAGGTAGCCGGCGAAGAACCCGCCGCACCGGAACGGTAGGCATCGTTGTAATCTTCTGCGCCGCCATCAGAACCGGAACGGTTGCCCACAGCAGGGCGCACATTGGGGTTACCGACTGAAAAACGTGTATTTCCTTCTTCATAATCGCGGTTGCCGGTATTTAATCCGCCATCCGCGTCGGAAAATTCAGCCGCGCGGCCAAAGGAGGCTTCCATATTGCCTAACGCGCGTTGGTTGGCGTTGTAGCGTTCCAAGGCGCTATTGCCACCCATCGCGGCACGTTCTTCGGCGGTGGCTACTTGGTTACGTCCATCACGCACTTGGATAGACGTTAACATCCCATTCTGACGTTGCATCCCCTCTTTAGCAGACGTTTGCGAAATGCTACTAAGCGAGCGGACTTGACGTTCGGCTTCAATTTGTTTATTGGCCGCTGTGTTAACAATAAAGAAAAAGCCTGCCCCCGCCGCCCCGGAAAGGAGCAACGCATTGATGGGTTTAATAGCACCGCGGGTGCTTTTTAAGAAACGAAATAAGTTCATATGTCCTCCTTATGAAATTTAATTTATTTCCCTCATCCGGGCTTGCGCCCACCTTCCCCCTCAGGGGGAAGGATTATAAATTGTCTAGCGCGTTGCGCGATTGCGGCTTACGGGAACGCTCTTGCACTGCCTGCTGATATTGGGCACCCCTTCTTACACGCTCTTCACGGCGTTGAGCCTCCAAACGGGCCTGTTCTATTCGTTGCTCATCTTGCTTTACTTGATTATTAAGGTACAATCCTCCAGCAACCCATAGAACGAATAAACATAAAATTATAATCCGAAACATCCATACAACAGGTTTGGAAAGTTGTGGATAGGTTGAAGAATATAATTTTCGTATGTGGCTTTTTTGTTGTTCCGTTGATTTCATTCTTTTTCCTCTGCCTTATTCTCTTCATCTTCCCATGTCTTTTTATTCGTATTATCATTTAACTCTTCATCCGTATAACCATCACCCTTTTCGGATAAGAACTTAAATGCAGTCGCACCACCGAAACCTGCGCCAAGAGCAACGCCCCATGTCCATACCGGTAATTTGCCCAACCAATGACTTACTCCAGGAACAAGCAAAGCCAAACCTACACCTGCTGTCAACATTCCACCCAACGCCATTCCAATAGTTGCATAAGCATCTTTGCCATAAGTACTAGCATAATTTACCCCCGCCATCAGCAACTTTAGAACAGGCCATAAGGTAACCCCTGCCAAAACAATAGCGCACGCCCAAGCAATCACTTTAACAAAAGGATTGGTTGCATTCCGAGCCACTGACGCAAAAGACCCAATGATTGGAATCATTGTCAAAGCAAGAGGTAAGGCCCACCACATCCACTTACGCAAATCATGACGGCTTTTTGTCCTTTCTCCTAAATCATCAGCCACACCCGAGGCCCAGCCTTTCAGGCCGCGCATTTGGCGGTCGGCGGTGCTTAAATCACCCGACGAAGAACCTTGCCCGGTGGTTACTTGTCCGTCTGCATCCACCGTGAGCCCACCTGAAATTTGCGCACTGGAAAGGAACGGGCGTCCCCCTTCGTTGGCGGAGTTGGTATTGTTGGCGGCAATCTTTCCGCTTTGTTTGCGGATCATGGCTAACTCGCTACGGGCGTTGCCGTAATTGGTACGCCACCCTTGCCCGCGTGCATCCTTATCTTCGCCCAGCCCGGACGAATTACCAAAACTGGCGCGCGAAGCCTGCATGCGGCTACCTTCCTGCATTTTCTTAAGGGCCGCTTGCGCATCCGCCATGACGTTGCCGGCTTGGGCCATAGCATCCGCGGTGGCTTTATTACTATCTTGATTTTTCCCGCTGTTTTGAACCGCAAAAGAGTTGTTTACATTGCTGCCGCTACCGGCACGCACCGTACCGCCTTGGCCCCAGTTGCGCGGGGCATTGGCCAGTTGAGCCGCTGTTTGCCCTTTAGTAGCATTCCCGGATGCAGCCCCCGGCTGACCGGCACCTTTCGCAGCGGCGGCCGCTTGCGCTTGGGCATTGTTAATAGCATCCCCTAAACCCGGGATTTCTTTTTGTAAATTCGCAAAAGCATCCAGTGAACCGTTTAATTGTTTATCGCCACTGCCGCCCATACCTAAGCCTACTTCCCCGGCGCCCATTTGATAGGCTTTGGGCATCCCAACGGAAGAATCATCTCCTTCCGCATACAAGGGTTGTACATCCGCATCGGCCAACGCGCGGGCGTCTTGCTCACGGCGCAGTTGACGGTCTTGCAATTTTAACGTCTCGGCCGTAGCATGGAACGTAGAGGCTACATCCCCGTTAGACGTATATTGTCCGCCACCGCCCCCTTGGGCAACATACACCACATCTCCGCCTTGTTGTTCATACGCGGAAGGTGGCATAAAGGTGGTATTGTCTGTAGGGGTATTGAGGTAACTCATAGCCGCAAAACCGGCGGCCCCCACCACCGCGGTAATCCCCGCGGCTTGCATCAAATTGATAGGCAGTTTGCCTGTTTTATCTTTTAACCATTTAAGTATGTTCATAGTTCGTTCCCCCTATGAGAAAAATTTGTTTACGATGATTTTTTTACGCATCCGCAACTGCCGTCCGCATACTTGACCGGAGTCTCGTCAGAATTATGGCACGAGCAAGTAGATGCTCCCCTTCTATCCTGGTTATTTTGAGAAGCTCGCCCAAACTGTTCATCATAAGCCGTCTGTCCTGCTTCATTTGCTCTCTGGACAATATCATAGTCTTTCTTCACAATTCCTGTTCCCGTCTTGCGGAATGATTTCTGGTTCTTATAGTTGTTGTTAAATTTTGTTTGGTATTCTCCTTTGTTGGCCTCTGTTACGTCGTTTCCATAAACTTGTTGAAGGGCCTGTAGGTCTCCACCGGCAGCCTTTGCATAGAGCAGGTCGCTTTCGTCTCCATATACACCATTTCTAGCCCCGCGTCTAGCATTACTTGCCGAAATATTAGCGCTAAGCGTATCCATCGCAGTTCCAAGGAAGGAATCCACTATCAACTTAGCGGAACTCTTTGCCAGGTCAATAAGCATTTCTTCCCACCATTTCTTTTTATCTTCTTCTTTTTTCTTGTCCTGGGCATTTTTGGCGGCTTCGGCCACTTTTTTATCTAAATTGTTCAAATCGGTGGTAGTGGACGGAGCAGAAGTATCTAACGACAGACCGCCCGATTGTAACTTGCTTAAATCTACCGAGCCATCCTTGCCAAACGCATCACTTCCCCGGATGTCTCCGCCAAAGAGCGCTTTCCCCGCGTTTTTCATTTTGTTTTCGTTTAAGCGGGCGGCCGCTAAACTGCCGGAACGGAATTGGGCCAAGGTTTGTTTGGCATCATTGGTTTTGAGTTGAACGGGTTTTTCATCCCCACGGTCTTCACGCCCTTTGAATTGGTGAAAATCGCCCGACGGCCCATACGTAGCATTGATACCACCCCCGCCGGAAGTAGCCATCCCGGCTGAAGACAACGTGCCGATTTCCGTCTTTCCGCCACCGCCGCGGCCTCCGTATCCTCCGTAGCCGCCATATCCGCGCGAAGAACCCGAATTATAGGAACTGTCGCTATTATAAGAACTGTCAGAGTCACCGGTATAATCCGTATCGTCATCATCTTCTTCGTCGTTATCTATAAAGTCCAGCGTGCGTTCGTCTTCCTCTTGGCGTTCTTCCTTCTCTTGCAAACTATACAAGAGCGAAGAGCCGTTTTCTTGCATATCGGGATATACGTTAGACAAGAGGTATTGCTCGGCTTCGTCCGTAGCAAATGGCATTTGCGCCAAGTCATACCCGCGCGCATCCATGCCGGCAAAAGAATCATCTTCCCCCGTGGCAGAGGAAATCACCAGGATCAGTGCCACAATAAGCACAACCGCAACAGCCCCAATCGTATAAGCCTGTTTGCGGTTCATTTTATTAAGTTTTGTAAATACTTTGTTTTGTTTGAATTTAAATAGTTTAAACATATAATTACCCTATATACAAATAAAATCACCTCTTGCTGACCCGACACGCCTGCGCGTGCGCTCAAACATAGAGTGATACTTCTACCTTAAGTATAAGACTAATAGCCTATTTTGTCAAGGCCTGTTTGCGGCCTATTTTCCCAATACGCTATTATTTATTTTCGGGGCGGACATACGGGGCAGGACGTTCGTTCGGCCCGGCGTATTTAATGACTTGGATTTTGGCCCCTTCTTCACACAAAAAGTTATACCCTCTAAAGCAGTATCTGTCTCTATCGCACACTTTGTTTTTATCATACTTACATAAAAAAGCAATACGCGGAGCCTTGGTGTTGGCAGTAAGGGTAATTTTGGTCCAGTTGTTTTTGGTGTCTATATCCACCCGCAACGCACTAAGACTTAAAAACTGCCGCGTGCCCGGATTGTTCAACCCTACAATATCTTCTACTTTGCGCTGAATATCCTTTTTAAGAAAACGCCTATCCCACCCTTTGGCATAGTATTCCGTTACGTGCGATTGCAACTGGTAACGCCGGGCTACGTACGTCCCGGCCATCTGCATTTTTTGGTTTAAGACCAATAGCCCCGTAATTTTGATAATAAATAATACAAATACAATCAGCACCGGGAACAGCAGTACCATTTCGGTAGTGGACTGCCCATTACGCTGACAAATTACAGTTAACAATCGCTTCATCTAAGGCCTCAAAATGACGTTATATTTCGGCAACGGGTTGGGCCACACACAGTTGTTGTTGGCCCGCGGACAATTCAAAATAACCGTGTTGCGCACATACGGTTTGTACTTAGCCACCAAATCAATATTAAAGTGATTGCGCGGAAGCGGGAAATTTTGTTTGAGCGTAACCCCCCGTTTTAAGGAACGCAAGCGGCTGCGCCCTGTGGGCTCTACATACGCAAAGAAGAATAACGGTTCCGCGCCAACTTCGCTCATTTTCAACGGAATTTTGACCGCGCCGCCGGTTCCCCCCGCCATATCGGAAGCTGACACAAATACCACAATATCCTCGGCCTCTTGGCGTTTGGTGGGGATGGATAAATATTGCACCAGGCGCGACGCACTCTGCCGTGCGCACTCCTTCTTTTTGCAATCGTCCACATTTAAGAAATATCCTTCCCGGAACATGCCCGCGTTTTTAATCAATTTTTGATACAAATCTTTCTGTAAATTAAATGTGTCCCCTACTTGCACGTAGGTATTCAAGTAGGCCATAATGGCCGGGAGCCCCACCTTCTTGGCGGCTATGTAGTGCTTGGAGACCATTTCCTGATTCATGACATAGACCGGTCCTTTAATCTCGGCCGGGGTTTCTTTTTCCCAGTCGCTACGCTCGTAAAGCGGGTTTCCCTCGTCATCCACGGCTTGCTCAATACCGTCGTATTTGGCATAGTGTACGCCCCAGTCCACCGATTCCTGTTTAGGCGGTGGATTATTCTTTGCATTTTTGTCGTAATCCGGCCCAATGGTGGGGACGGCCCCCGCCTGGAAAAACAGATCAAACACCGTCCAATTTTGAGAATCCCGGTAGGGGTTTTCCAGCGTAACGACTTTTAATTTTTCTTCATACGTTTTAAGTACACGGAAAGGCAGCGGCCCATTAAGCACGCCCACCGCATTTAAGAATACGCTCACCGTAGTCATTTGCGTATAGGCGGCGTTATCCAGGGCGAATTGGTGACGCACTTTGGCAATAGATACCTTGGTCACTTCCACTAGCAAATAAATAACCAGCACAAACAACGGCAACAACAGCACCGCCGGCAAGAGGAGTTGTGCGCGGCGGTTGTGTAAAGTGCGTTGAATATGCGTGGCAAGGTTCATTTTATTGTCCTTCCGGCAGTAACTGCCCGATAAATGAGAACAAGTAATGCACCATATCTGTATGAAAAGCAGTTATAAACGCCGAAAAAATGACTACCACCGAGGCAAGCAATAACACATATTCAATGGTCGCTTGCCCGCGTGAAAAGTCCTTTTCCTCGGGTTTACAATGTTTCATACAATTATAGTTCGTCGTCAGAAACGATATTCCCTTCCGAGGAAATAAGCCCTTTTTCAATGGCTTTTACTACCGCTTCCGTGCGGCTGCTTACCCCTAATTTATGGAAGGCACTGTTCAAGTGATTTTTAATCGTTTTAACACTGCAATTTAATTCTTTGGCAAGTTCTTTATTGCTAAGCCCTTTGCCCAATAAATCCATAATTTTGATTTCCGTTTTGGTGAGCGTGGCTTGCGAAGGAACGCTGGAGTCCCCCATTTTGCGCAAACCGTGCAATAATTTGCCCATCAGTTGTTGCGGAATCATGAGCCCCTCGCTGGTGAAGGTTTTGATGGAATTGACTAATTCTGCCGCCGGCAACATTTTGGACAAATACCCATTGGCCCCGGCTTGGATAGCATCCAATACGTGCGCTTCATCCTCAAAACTAGAAAGCATGAGCACGTTGACTTGCGGACAAGTTTCGCGGATTTTGCGCGTAGCGTTGATACCGTCCATCTTGGGCAGTTTAATATCCATCAGTACCACATCGGGTTTTAACTTTTTGGCTAGTGCAACGGCTTCCACCCCGTCCGAGGCTTCC
>Ga0256404_1011486_pt1 | contig 11844 bp, 11 predicted proteins | sample RumenRJG_01DNA_FD_185990 | JGI IMG/M metagenome (GOLD analysis project Ga0256404, IMG submission 185990) | Bovine rumen microbial communities from Lethbridge, Alberta, Canada - RJG_01 | ecosystem: Host-associated > Mammals > Digestive system > Stomach > Rumen | place: Canada: Alberta | collected... | reverse complement strand
CATCGTCCCAGGCGACAACAACCACGGCCGAGTTGCTGCCGGAGCCGACCCAGTACTGCACACTGGAGGCCGGGAAGTTGATGGTGGCCGAGGCGCCTGCGGCGAGCCCCAGCCCGAGGATGAATGTGAGAAGTTTTTTTACCATTTTTGATACTGTTTATGTTAATACTTTGTTTTCCAACACCGTATCGGCAAACATCAATCGGGGAAAAACTGGAGAGCGCAGGCCGTCTTCTCGACACAACGAGCATGGGCAGAGACTGCGGTCGGGACACTTTTCCTCGAAAGCGGTACCGATGATGTGCGTTTTGGCAGGTCTTCTGGCTTGCTCGCGAGGCAGCGGTCTTCCCATGCGGCTATGGCGCCGCACAGTGACGTAAATGGTTGTGCCTCAACTCTCGAGCTTACAGCAGCGGGACTGCGCCGGACTTGCACCGGCTTCCCTTTTGACACCCTACAAGGGCGACCAAAACGGCGGCAAAATTACAAAATAAAAATAATATGGCAAAAAAAATCGCCATCTATTTTTTTTTACCCAACCGAATTCCATGCACAATATTTTGCACATCCGTGCGTTGTACGTAATTTATAAAGCATACCTCCACATGGACAAGATACAAGAACTCGAAACCAAACCCATCGGCCACCTGCTGTGGCAGTACGCCCTGCCGGCGGTGATCACGCAGGTGGTGGCCTCGGTCTACAACATCGTCGACCGCGTCTTCCTCGGCCAGTACGTCGGCGCCCTGGCCATCGCCGGCCTCGCCATCACGCTCCCCATCATGAACATCATCCACGCCCTCGGCTCGCTCGTGGGCGTCGGCGCCTCCAGCCGCATGAGCATCGTCCTCGGCCGCAAAGACATCCGCTGGGCCGAGAAAATCCTCGGCAACAGCATGTTGCTCACCTTCTTCTTCGGCTTCCTCTTCGTTGCCGGCGGCTACCTTTTCATGGACCGCATACTGGAGCTTTTCGGCGCCTCGCCGGACACCATCGCCTACGCCCGCCAGTACATGCAGATCATCCTCCCCGGCATGTTCTTCACCACCCTCACCTTCAACCTCACGGGCCTCATCCGCGCCAGCGGCTACCCGACCAAGAGCATGTGGATCATGGCCGGCGGCGCCGTGCTCAACATCTTCCTCGACGCCCTCTTCATCATGGTCTTCGGCTGGGGCATCAGCGGTGCCGCCTGGGCTTCCACCCTCTCGATGCTCGCCACCGCCGTCGTGGCCGTCCTCCACTTCGTCAGCCCCTCCGCCTTCATCCGCTTCCACCGCCACGCCTGGACCCCGAAGCTCTACATTTTCCGCAACATACTCCTCATCGGCCTCAGCCCCTTCCTGATGAACTTTGCCGCCTCGTTCGTCGTCGCCCTCCTCAACCGGCAGCTCATCCGCTACGGCGGCGACCTCGCCGTGGGCGCCTACGGCATCGTCAACACCTACGGCGCCTTCCTCGTCATGTTCATCCTCGGCCTCTGCCAGGGCATGCAGCCCATCGCCGGCTACAACTACGGCGCCGGACACAACCACCGCCTGCGCCACGTCTACACCCTCACCCTCAAGGTCTCCCTCGTCGTCGGCACCCTCGGGGCCCTGCTCGCACTCGTCGTGCCCCGCATCATTCTCCGCGCCTTCACCGACAGCGACCCCCTCCTCGACCTCGGCGTGCCGGCCATGCGCTACCTCAACGTGATGATGCCGCTCATCGCCTTCACCATCACCAACTCGCAGTTCTTCCAGTCGATCGACAAGCCGTGGATCGCCATCGTCACCTCCCTCTCGCGCCAGGTCCTCTTCCTCATCCCGCTGATGTTCGTCATCCCCCACTTCGTGGTGCAGCGCGGCGGCGACGGGCTTACGGGCGTGTGGGTCACCTGCACCGTCTGCGACGTCCTCGGCGCCGTGCTTGCCGCCGCACTCCTCTGGACCCAGCTGAAAGTCTTCCGCCCGGGCTACGTGCCCCCCGTCCGACGCCCACGCAAAGAGGCCGGACCCAAAGCCCCCCAAGCCTGACACCCCAAACCATTCAAACAATCAAGCAGTGACCATCCACGAACACTACCCCCTCCAGCGACTCACCACCTTCGGCACCGCCGCCACAGCCCGCCGCTACCTCCGCCTCGACCGCGAGGTGGAGCCCCTGCTCGCCTCCGGCCTCCTCGACTCCGACTACCTCATCCTCGGCGGCGGCAGCAACATCGTCTTCACACGCGACTACCCCGGCACCGTCATCCAGCTCGCCCCCACCCCCCTCTCAAAATTCAAAATTCAAAATTCAAAATTAATTACAGGTGCCGGCCTCCAGCTCGACGCCCTCGTCGCCCACTGCGTCGACCGCGGCCTCGGCGGCGGCATCGAGAACCTCTCCGCCATCCCCGGCACCGTGGGCGGCGCCGTGGTGCAGAACGCCGGCGCCTACGGCGTCGAAACGGGCGAGTTCGTCGAGCGCGTCGACGCCGTCGACCTCCACGAGCGCCGCCGCGTCACCCTCTCCCGGCAGGAATGCCGCTTCGCCTACCGCACCTCCCTCTTCAAAGAGCAGCCCGGCCGCTACCTCATCCTCGAGGTGCACCTGCGCTTCGCCACCGAATTCGCCCCCGTGCTCCGCTACAAAGCCCTGGCCGACGAACTCCAGCGCCGCGGCCTCACCTCCCCCACCCAGCGCCAGATGCGCGACCTCATCACCTCCATCCGCTGGGCCAAGCTCCCACGCCCCGAAGAGCACGGCTCCGCCGGCAGTTTCTTCAAAAACCCCGTCGTCGACCGCGACACCTACCTCCGCCTCCGCGCCACCTACCCCGACATGCCCGAAGCCCACCCCACACCCCCCGACGACAACTCAGAATTCAAAATTCAAAATTCAGAATTATCCTACAAGCTCTCCGCCGGCTGGCTCATCGACCGCGCCGGCTGGAAAGGGCGCACCCTCGGCCGCGCCGGCGTTTGGCCCCGCCAGGCCCTCGTCCTCTACAACACCGGAGGCTGCACCGGACAAGACCTCCTCGCCCTCGCCCAAGCCATCCAGGCCGACGTCCTCAACAAATTCTCCGTCCAACTCACACCCGAAGCCATCCTTATCTAAACGACAACGCTGACAACACGGACAACTTTCGAAACGCCAACATGGCGTTTCCCTCTTGAAAAAAAAAATAAAAATGATTAATATTGAAAGCCTTAAGGAGAACAGCTACGACGTTGTCGGTGCCCTGCTCACAGTCAAAAGCGAACTGGGACCCGGCCTGAATGAGAAAATTTACCAAGAAGGACTCGCCTTGGAACTGACCGAGCAAGGTATTGAATTCGAGCGCGAAAAAATAATACATCCCACCTACCGAGGCAAAACCATGGAGTCGACCTTCTATCTTGACTTTTATTGCAAAAAGTCTATCATTGTGGAACTCAAATCCGTCAACCAACTGACAAAAGAGCATCGTGCACAACTGTTTAACTACATGCGGATTGTAGAACCCACAGTTGGAATATTGGTCAACTTTGCCCCCTCATTTTCGGAAATAGAACGCTATTATTTCGACCAAAATACACTGGAGATAATCAACTCTGACGGGAACAGCATAAATGAACGACACCCGAACAGACACTGACCACCAAGAAAACGCATGTTGCGTTTTCTGAAAGTTGTCCCTGTTGTCAGCGTTGTCGTCGAAACAAAAAATATAAATAGTATATGAATAAAACAGAAGTTTTCTGGCAATGGTTCACCGAACACAACGAGCAGCTTGTAATGCTCAACGACCTCGATGAGAGAGAGCGCACCGCCCTCGAAACCGCCCTCCAGCAGCAGCTCACAGCCTACTGCGACGGCCTCGCCTACGACCTCGGCCCCGCCACCGCCAACGGCCGCACACTCACCTTCACCGCCGAAGGCGACACCGACCTTTTCCGCTTCGTCGTCGAGCTCGTCGACGCAGCCCCCGACCTCGACTGGTGGGAGTTCATCGCCTTCAAACAGCCCATGGGCACCGAACTCAAGGTGCGCTTCGACCGCTACCTTTTCGACACCCGCAAGATGCACTTCGAGCAGCTCGAATGCGAGGAAGAACCCGACATGTTGGGCCTCCGCATCGCCGTCGACGGGCCGCACGAGGACGAAGACTTCCAGGTCGGCGTCTACGTCACCCTCGAAGCGCTCCTCGGCGAGTTCGACTGCGCCACCCTCCTCGGCTACGTCGAAACCGTACCCCTCCCGGCCGAACCCTTCAAGAGCGGCTTCCAACCCCTCGACGACCTACCCCGCTTCGCCGAATGGTTCAAGCAGCAGCGCGACGCCTAACGTACTTCTTGTTCAACGACGATACTCTACCTCTATTGTTGTAACGGTGCGAGAAACAGCATGGCATCTGGGCAACAACCAGCAATTAAATTTTGCCAGATAGAAAATAATGTGTATCTTTGCAGCGTGAAAATGATGAAATAAATAAGACATAAAACGTAGAAACATAGCAACGACAACATAGAAGAATAACGCAGCTCGTTCTCTTTCTATAGATTTGAAAAAAAACAAAAAAATCAACACCCAAAGAAATATGAGCAGTAACGACATAAAAATATCGCTGTCAGACTACTTCAGGCACCAGCCCGTGGAACGTGCTTGGCTGTTTGGTTCTTTCGCACGAGGCGAGGAAACAGAGAACAGCGATATAGATTTGCTGGTTGATTTGGACGACACACAGGCAGTCGGCCTGCGTTTCTTTGGGATGTGGCGCGAACTGGAGCAACTGCTGGGGAGAAACGTCGACCTTGTCACCGAAAGCGGCCTTGCTGATTATGCCCGCGAAAGTGTTGACCGTGATAAAATAATGGTGTATGAGAGAGCCCGGTAGAGACAAAGAACGCCTGCAACACATCGTCGAAGCCGCAGATGTCGTTCTTGAGCATAGCAAAGGGATGACCTTCGAGATGTTCACTACCGACAAACTGCGATATGGTGCCATCGTGTACTATACTATGATTATCGGTGAGGCCGGATACATGTTGAGCCACGAGTTCGTGGAGAAATACAACGAAGTGCCTTGGGGCGATATTGCAGGAATGCGACACCATATCGTTCATGGATATTACAAAGTTGACAACCGTGTGCTGTGGAATATCATCAAAAACGACATCGCCCCATTGCGAGAAAAAGTCCAATATTATCTGGACACTATCGACTGGGCTCAGTGGACATCACAACGGACAATCAGACAATATCCTTAAATGGAATCACACAAATACAATATGACCTAGAGCGTAGAAACATAATAACAACATAGAAGAATAACGCAGTTCATTCTCTGTCTTTAGTTATAGAAAATCAAAATAATTATATTTTATTTTATCCACCTGCCAGCCGTCGCTGATTGGAACGACGGAAAGTTATTTGTTGCGGAGAATAGCGTAGAAATTCGCCGCATATTCTGCGGAGAATGCACATGTTTTTATTCGGTTAATGATGGTTTTTAGACCATCATATACACTTTATAACAGTTTATAGGTTTTACTCCCCTTTTACTCAAACTTTACTCATCTTTTACCTGATTATAGTGTAACGCTATGCTTCTTATAAGCTACTACTACTGATGGTAGGGCTCAGAAACCAACATTGCGTTCTACAACAACCAACAATTAATTTTGCCAGATGGAAAATAATGTGTATTTTTGCAGCGTGAAATAACAAAATAAAATGGATACAAGAACATATACACCGCAGTCAAATCAAGTGATTGTAACTCTTGAGGATGGTGCAGCTTTGTCCGAGATCAGGAAGGCTTTGCTGTTGATACGAGGTGTTGCAGCGGTCCGTGTGGCACATGGCGACAACATGGTCACACCCGCGTTGCGTACCAAAATCAGGAAAGCCCGCAAGGAGTCGTCCGACGGCGAAACCATCATGTGCAGCACCCCTGAGGAAATGCAGCAATACTTCGACAGCCTATGATGTACAAAGTCGAATACTCCAAGGCGGCCGACAAGACGCTGCGGAAGTGGAAAAAGTCGAACCCCATGCTGTTCAAAAAAGCCACCAAGGTACTGTTTGACATCATGCAGCATCCCCGCACCGGCATTGGACATCCTGAGGCTTTGATAGGTGGCAACGATATCACTTGGTCGCGTCATATCACCGCTGACGACCGTATTGTATATGACATTTACGACGAACGAATAACCGTGCTTGTTATCCAAGCCGAATCACATTATGACGACAAATAAAAAAATGATGTAAAAAAGTTTGTATCTTTGCAGCGTGAAAATGATGAAATGAATATGACATAAAACGTAGAAATAGAAAAAAATAGATAGAGCTTGAAGTGCTTGTTCTCCTGAATCGAAGACTGGTAATCTTGACGACCGAGAATAAGATACGACAGGTTCACGCGTTGGCGTGGATTGTTCGTTCCTTATTTGGTCAAAGGTATTTACCAGTCACCTGATTCAGAAATAAGGATTCAAAACGAAGGTCTCACGCCTTTTTCATATCCTTACTTCGACACTTTCCAAGTATTACCAAATACAAAAATAAAACTAATCTAAAAAAATGGCTACATTAAAATGCACAAATGAGGAATGCGGACACACTTTCAGCGATGAAGCCAAAAGATGTCCTTACTGCGGTACACCAGTTTCTGAAAAAAACGAAATGGTTGATGCGGGAAACACAGATGAAAGCTTTTGGGTTTTGCTGTGGAAATTCTTACACCTTTATGAGGGAATGACGCCATCAAAAGCTTTTTTGCTACTTGGCGGAGAAGTTGTTTTTGGCATCGGTTTTATGCTTCTTGGGTGGCTGATGTCGTCTAATTCAGGCCATAGGGGTAATTCTACTGGCGCTATTTGTTTTCTCATTGGCGGAATACTACTATTCTATTCGTTGTATGCAATAATAAAACATACAACCAAACAAATAATGTGTAAAAAAAATCCAAGCGTTAGGGAAATAAAAATAAGAGTAGTAGCCCTATTTGCAGAACTCGTTGCAGGAGGATTATTGTTTCTCTTTGGCAATTCCATATCCAATAATAGAGACGTTGCCGACATGTTTGAAATTATGGCAGTTGGCATGGCATTAGTGGCTGTTCTATCAATAATACGGTTTCTTCTAAAATTATTATTTGACCGCAAGAAAGAAAACTAACCATGAACTGCAACCATTATTGCTTACCAAATAATTGTGCACCCGTATCCTGCATCGTTGCGCGGATATGAAACAGAGCTGCAAAACGGCCTTGCGATGATGCGAGGCCGTTTTGCATTGGTGTAAATGCCTTTTGCAATGATGCGGGACTATTTTTCAACGCTGCAACGCCCCGTGCAATGATGCGAGACAATTTTACACGACTGCAAGATGGTTTTGCAATGGTGCGAGGCAAAACTGCATAGAAAAAAAAACGCATCCTGAATTGGGATACGTTTTCTCCATGGAAATACGGTGTTGCATTTTTATTCTTGCTCTATCTTTTCCATCATGTGTTGACAATAATTACAATACCCACCATTGTCAAGTGCTTTCATCATTTCACACCATGGAATAGGACATGAACAACGTTCGCAATAATCAATACTATTTTTTTCTATAGCTTTGTCAAAGACATATTTTTGTTTCTCTGACAGACTATCGTATCCCTTATCCAACATTAACTTGGATATTCCAATTTCTTTATCATCCAAGCGACCGGATTTAATTAAGTCTTGGACAAAACCTTCGAAATCTTCTTCTTCGTAACGTTCTTTTCTCATTTTTTAATCATTTATGTTTACACTATTTACAACTAAAAATAATACAAGGCACAAACATGATATGCCTGTGCCTTGTATGTTGAACTCAATACTATTTGACTTCCTCGAAGTCAACGTCTTGGACGTTCGGGTCGGAGCCGTTGTTACCACCTTGCTGGCCAGCGTTGGGGTTACCGCCCATGTTGTTGGGGTCGAAGCCGGCGGCGCCTCCTTGTTGCCCGGCCTGCTGCTGGGCTTTGTACATGTCCTCGCTGGCGGCCTGCCAGGCGACGTTGATCTTGGCCATGGCCTGGTCGATCTGCTGGACGTTGCGGGCGCTGTGGGCGGCCTTCAGCTCGTTGAGGGCGGCCTCGATGGCGTTCTTCTTGTCGGCGGGAATCTTGTCGCCATAGTCCTTGAGGTTCTTCTCGCTCTGGAAGATCATGCCGTCGGCGTTGTTGATTTTCTCCACCTCTTCCTTGGCCTTCTTGTCCTGGTCGGCGTGGGCCTCGGCTTCGGCTTTCATGCGCTTGATTTCGTCCTCGCTGAGGCCGCTGCTGGCCTCGATGCGGATGTTCTGGCTCTTGCCAGTGGCCTTGTCGAGGGCGCTGACGTTGAGGATGCCGTTGGCGTCGATGTCGAAGGTGACCTCAATCTGGGGCACTCCACGCGGTGCTGGCGGGATGCCGGCCAGGTGGAAGCGGCCGATGGTCTTGTTGTCGTTGGCCATGGGGCGCTCGCCCTGCAGGACGTGGATCTCGACCTCGGGCTGGTTGTCGGCGGCGGTGCTGAAGACCTGGCTCTTCTTGGTGGGGATGGTGGTGTTGGCGTCGATGAGCTTGGTCATCACGCCGCCGAGGGTCTCGATACCCAGCGAAAGGGGAGTCACGTCGAGCAGCAGCACGTCCTTCACCTCGCCGGTGAGCACACCGCCCTGGATGGCGGCGCCGATGGCGACCACCTCGTCGGGGTTGACGCCCTTGCTGGGCACCCTTCCAAAGAACTCTTCCACTTTCTTTTGGACTGCAGGAATTCGGGAAGAGCCGCCCACGAGGATGACCTCGTTGATGTCGCTGTTGCTGAGGCCAGCATCGCGCATAGCCTGACGGCAGGGTTCGATGGTGGCGCGGATGAGGTCGTCGCAGAGCTGCTCGAACTTGGCGCGGCTGAGTTTCATCACCAGGTGCTGCGGCACGCCGTCGGCCACGGTGATATAGGGCAGGTTGATTTCGGTCTCCATGCTGCTGGAGAGCTCGATCTTGGCCTTCTCGGCAGCCTCTTTCAGGCGCTGCATGGCCATGGGGTCTTTGCGGAGGTCGATGCCCTTGTCGCTCTGGAAGCTGTCGGCCATCCAGTTGATAATCTTGCGGTCGAAGTCGTCGCCGCCGAGGTGCGTGTTGCCGTTGGTGCTCTTCACCTCGAAGACGCCGTCGCCGAGGTTCAGAATGCTGATATCGAACGTGCCGCCGCCGAGGTCGAACACAGCGACGTTCATATCCTGGGCCTTCTTGTCGAGGCCGTAGGCCAGAGCGGCCGCCGTGGGCTCGTTGACGATACGACGGACTTTGAGTCCGGCGATTTCACCTGCTTCTTTGGTGGCCTGACGCTGGCTGTCGTTGAAGTAGGCGGGGACGGTGATGACGGCTTCGGTCACCTCGGTGCCGAGGTAATCTTCGGCGGTCTTCTTCATCTTCTGCAGCACGATGGCGGAGATTTCCTGCGGGGTGTAGTTGCGGCCGTTGATGTCGACGCAGGGGGTGTTGTTGTTGCCGCGCACCACCTTGTAGGGCACGGCCTCGATTTCCTTCTGCACCTGGTCGTAGGTCTCGCCCATGAAGCGCTTGATGCTATAGACGGTGTTGTGGGGGTTGGTGATAGCCTGACGCTTGGCGGGGTCGCCCACCTTGCGGTCGCCGTTCTCGAGGAAGCCCACCACGGAGGGGGTGGTGCGGTTGCCTTCGCTGTTTGCGATAACTACGGGTTCGTTACCTTCCATGACGCTGACACAGCTATTGGTTGTGCCGAGGTCGATTCCGATGATTTTTGCCATATTGTTTTCCTTTCTTTTTTTTGTTTGCTTGTTAATTCTCCTGCTCGCTTCGCTCACGAAATCTTGTAAATCTTGTAGATTGTTTCGCTTCGCGGATTGAGCGATGACACCCCATACATAACAACATCCGTGCCAACTGACAGCGGGGCTGACAAAATGGCAGTCGGGAGACATGGCAGACGGTAGGGGAACGGTAGGGGTTCTCTAGGGGAATAGTTCGGCCCTTTCCCCTCATTACCCACTGGTGGGAAAATAGGGATACTTTTTCTCCGGGCGCATACTAAATGGCTGATTTTGGCGTTACAAGGTCGTAAAAACAACGTCAAAGACATGAAGCGACTATTCTTTTTGGCCCTGGCGGTCCTGGTGGCAGGGCAGGTGTCGGGGCAGGTGGTGGACAGCGTGGCGCTGGAGGAGCCGGTGCTCGAGGAGCGCAGCTATGAGGAGCAGTATGAGGCTGCGCGGAAGGCGGAGCGCAAGGCCCGGCGCGAGCAGCGCAAGGCCGAGATCGGGCGCGGGCTGCGCTGGGAGTTCGCCCCCAACGCGGGTCTCGGCGGCAACACCTACCTCGGCCACCGCGGCGATGCCTACAGCCACCACAGTTTCGATTTCGGTGGGGCGCTGCTGGTGCACTGGCCGCTGAGCCGCCGTTTCGACCTCAGCATCGGCCTCGGCTTCCGCCTGACGCACATCGTGCTGCACAATTCGGTGCAGTTCGACACGGCGAGCGGCCAGTTTGTGGGCTACGACCTGACGGGCTGGCGGGGCTACCGCAACTGGACCACGGACCGCAGCATCTATGTGCCGCTGCGCGTGAACGTGGTGACCAATCAGGACTACAGCGTCTACCTGGGATTGAACCTGGCCTACCGCATGGGCAACACCTTCACCTACGAGCGGATGGCCGAGAACGACATCTGGACCCCGGTGGACGAGCTGGCGATGAGCAACATCGAGACCCTCGGGCAGTGGCGCATCGAGGTGGCCGTCGGCATGACCTATCCGCTGTGGTGGATCCTGCGCTGGGGCTGGGAGGTCTACTACAGCCTGACGCCCACCTTCGACACCTCCATCCCCCACGCCCCCGCCACCCACGAATTCGGAATAAGACTGAACCTATGATACAGAAACTCTACGACACGTACCTGCGCACGCGCACGGTGACCACCGACTCGCGGCAGCTCACGCCGGGATGCCTCTTTTTCGCCCTCAAGGGGGAGCACTTCGACGGCAACGCCTTCGTGCCGCAGGCGCTGGAGCAGGGGGCCGCGGTGTGCGTCACCAGCGACGGGCGCTACCGCGGCGACGAGCGCTGCGTGGTGGTCGACGACGTGCTGGCCACCCTCCAGCAGCTGGCCGCCGAGCACCGCCGCCACCTGGACATCCCGGTGATAGGCATCACCGGCACCAACGGCAAGACGACCACCAAGGAGCTGGTCACCGCCGTGCTGGCGCGCCGCTACCGCGTGTCGGCCACCAAGGGCAACTTCAACAACCACCTCGGTGTGCCGCTCACCCTGCTGGCCATCCCGCAGGAGGCCGAGATCGCGGTGGTGGAGATGGGGGCCAACCACCCGGGCGAAATCGAGCAGCTGTGCCGCATCGCCGACCCCGACTGCGGCCTCATCACCAACGTGGGCCGCGCCCACCTCGAGGGGTTCGGCAGCTTCGAGGGGGTGGTGCAGACCAAGACGGAGCTGTACCGGTATTTGGGAGCGAAAGGGAGTGAAAGGGGAGTGAAAGGGAGTGAAAGGACAAAACCGGTGCTTTTCGTCAACGCCGACAGCGAGCGCCTGATGCACGAGGCTGAGCGGCTGGCCACCATCCCGGGCCTGCGCTCGGTCATCCCCGCCTACCAGCCGGACAACCCCGCCTTCGTGCCATCGGCCATCGAGCGCACACCGCTCAGCCTGCTCACCTACGGCCGCAGCACCGAAGCCGACCTGCGCGGAACCCTCGTGGGCTGCGAACCCTACCTGCACTTCTACTTCGAGGTGGGCGACAACGTCTACAACGTGCGCACCCGCCTGCTGGGCGACTACAACTTCGACAACTGCATGGCCGCCGTGGCCGTGGGGC
>Ga0256404_1011484_pt1 | contig 11844 bp, 9 predicted proteins | sample RumenRJG_01DNA_FD_185990 | JGI IMG/M metagenome (GOLD analysis project Ga0256404, IMG submission 185990) | Bovine rumen microbial communities from Lethbridge, Alberta, Canada - RJG_01 | ecosystem: Host-associated > Mammals > Digestive system > Stomach > Rumen | place: Canada: Alberta | collected... | reverse complement strand
AGGATCTCCGATACTCTTGGTGAAAACTGGCTAGTCATATTACTATCTAATTCCTTTCTTTTACTCGTTTCACATTGCAAAGATACAACTTTTCTTGCAAACATCGTGCCATATCGGATTTTTTTTTTGCAGGGCGCTGCCCTACAGACCTTATATGTAGTTGATTTAGCAGGGTGTCACCCTGCCGAGTCACCAACATCCCCAACCCATCAAAGGGTCGGGATGGTTTTTATCGGCTGACGCAATCAAATCTCGAACAAATTCTCGAAAACATTCCGCACGAGGAGGTCTTTAGAGCATGTACTATTTTCGGAATCTTCTTCGATTCTTGTATCGCAATGCGAGACAAGCAAATCGACATGAGATGCTGTTTGAGCGAAGCGAGTTCATCGAATGATTACGAAAATCGGACTTGCGGCCTCCGAGCTCAGGACGTTTTCGCACTCTTTCTTTTGGTTCGGTTTTCTTTCTGATGACAGAAAGAAAATGAATAATCCTTTTAAAATAGCTTAAAAGGTTTGGTTCTTTATGAAAAAATGACTACCTTTGCACGGTTAAAAACGCGTCAGCGGGCCTAAAAAGTGCCTTAAACGCGATTTGGCACCAAAATAGACGAGTAAAATAAATATTCAAAAATACTTTTTTTAATGGATCAGACATTCGACAACGACAGAATTATCAAAATCAACATTGAGGAGGAAATGAAGTCCAGCTACATCGACTACTCCATGTCAGTCATCGTAGCTCGTGCCCTTCCCGATGTCCGCGACGGATTCAAACCCGTACACCGCCGTATTCTCTACGGTATGATGAACATCAACAACGTATCGACACAACCTTATAAGAAATGTGCGCGCGTGGTAGGTGAAGTACTCGGTAAATACCACCCGCACGGCGACTCTTCCGTATATGGTGCCCTCGTGCGTATGGCCCAGGACTGGAACATGCGCTACACGCTCGTCGACGGCCAGGGTAACTTCGGCTCCGTCGATGGCGACTCTCCCGCTGCCATGCGTTACACTGAGTGCCGCCTCTCGAAGATGGGTGAGCACATCATGGACGATCTCGACAAAGAGACCGTCGATATGATGAACAACTTCGACGACTCGCTGCAGGAGCCTACCGTCATGCCGACGAAGGTACCTAACCTGCTCGTCAATGGTGGTAACGGTATCGCCGTAGGTATGGCTACCAACATGCCGACACACAACCTCGGAGAGGTGATCGACGGCTGCTGCGCCTATATCGACAACCCCGATATCGACACTGAGGGACTGATGCAGTACATCCCAGGTCCTGACTTCCCGACAGGTGCTTATATCTATGGTCTGCAGGGTGTGAAGGATGCCTACGAGACAGGTCGTGGCCGTATCGTGATGCGTGCCAAGGCTGAGATTGAGAGCGGCGACACCCACGATAAGATTGTCGTCACAGAGATTCCTTATGGTGTCAACAAGGCCGACCTGGTGGCTTATATCGCCGACCTCGCCAATCAGCATAAGATTGAGGGCGTGTCCAACGTCAACGATGAGTCAGGCCGTCAGGGCATGCGTATCGTCGTCGATGTGAAGCGCGACGCCAATGCCAACGTGCTGCTCAACAAGCTCTTTAAGATGACAGCCTTACAGAGCTCATTCTCAGTGAATAACATCGCTCTGGTGAAGGGCCGTCCCCGCCTGCTTTCGCTCAAGGAGTGCGTCAAGTATTTCGTCGAGCATCGTCACGATGTTACGATTCGCCGCACCCAGTACGACCTGCGCAAGGCTCAGGAGCGTGCCCACATCCTCGAGGGTTTGATCATCGCCGTCAACAATATCGACGAGGTGGTTCGTATCATCCGTAACAGTAAGACACCTACCGACGCTCAGCGCAACCTCGAAGTACGCTTCGAACTCGACGAACTCCAGTCAAAGGCTATCGTCGATATGCGCCTCTCGCAGCTCACAGGCCTGCGCGTCGATCAGCTCCACCAGGAGTACGACGACCTCATGAAGCTCATCGCAGACTTGCAGGAGATCCTCGACAACCCCGAGCGCTGCAAGCAGGTGATGAAGGACGATCTGCTCGAGGTGAAGGAGAAGTACGGCGACGAGCGTCGCACGGAGATCATCCCCTTCGACCACGAGTTCAATGCCGAGGACTTCTATCCCGACGATCCCGTTGTCATCACCATCTCCCACATGGGATACATCAAGCGCACGCCGCTCAGCGAGTTCCACGAGCAGGGTCGTGGCGGCATGGGTTCCAAGGCTGCCCGTCATCGCGACAACGACTTCACAGAATATATCTATCCTGCCACGATGCACAACACGCTGCTCTTCTTCACCCAGAAGGGACGCTGCTACTGGCAGAAGTGCTACGAGATCCCCGAGGGCGACAAGAACGCCAAGGGCCGCGCTATCCAGAATATGCTCAACATCGAGCCCGACGACGCCATCAACGCCGTACTGCGCATCAAGAACTTCAACGATACCGAGTTCCTCAACTCCCACTTTGTGGTCTTCGCCACGAAGCAGGGTATCATCAAGAAGACCTGCCTGGAGGCTTACTCACGTCCACGTGCCAACGGTGTGATTGCCATCAATATCAACGAGGGCGACCATGTGGTAGGCGTACGCCTCACCAATGGCCACAACGAGCTGCTGCTCGCCAACCGCAACGGACGTGCCGTGCGCTTCGATGAGAATGATGTACGCACGATGGGCCGCGTCTCTACGGGTGTCATCGGCATGCGCCTCGATGGCGGCGACGATGAGGTCGTAGGTATGGTTTGCGTCAACGATCCGCAGACAGAGACCATCATGGTAGTCTCCGAGAACGGCTACGGCAAGCGCTCCGAGGTAGAGGACTATCGTAAGACAGCCCGTGGTGCCAAGGGTGTGAAGACCCTCGCCATCACCGAGAAGACAGGCCGTCTGGTAGCCATCAAGGTAGTTACCGACGAGAACGACCTGATGATCATCAACAAGTCGGGTGTGCTGATTCGCCTGAAGGTAGCCGATGTCCGTGTCATGGGCCGCGCCACCCAGGGAGTACGTCTCATCAACCTCACGAAGAAGAACGACACCATCGCCAGCGTCTGCAAGGTGATGCACTCTCAGGCTGAGGAAGAAGACATCGAAGAGGCAGAGATCGTCGATGAGGAGCTGAACGACACAGCTATCGATACCCCGCAGGTCGAAACCGAAGATAACGATAACAACAAACAATAAACAAACTAATTTTATTTCTAACCAAATTACAGGCTTATGAAAAAATTAATGATGATGGCAATGATGATGGTAGCCAGTGCTACCGCCTTTGCCGGTGACAGTGACGCCCTGAAGGCAATCCTCAAGTCAAAGTCTTATGCCGAGGCCGAAAACCTCGTGAAGACCACCCTCTCTCAGCTCGCCAACGATCAGGAGAAGGCTGCTGCTTACAACAAGCTCGTCGACCTGGCTATGGAGAAATTCAATGAGCAGAGCACGATCCAGACTGAGAATCAGCTCGCCAAGCAGATGGGTAAGGAAGAGAAGCCCGTCGACGAGGCCGCTATGTCTGAGGCTGCCTACAATGCAGTCTGCGGAGGTATCGAGTGCGACAAGTACGACCAGCTCCCCAACGAGAAGGGTAAGATCAAGCCTAAGTTCGACAGCAAGAACGCTCAGCGCCTCTGGACTGCTCCGCGTAACCAGCTCGTCAACGCCGGACAGGCTGCCGTGCAGGCCAACGACAACGCCACGGGCCGCAAGTACTGGCAGCTCTTCGTGGAGAGCGACAGTGCTCCTCTCTTCAAGGATTGCGACCGCGAGGCTCAGAAGCCCTTCTTCGGACAGGTAGCCCGCTTCGCCGCCGTCTTTGCCTATCAGGACAAGGATATGCAGAAGGCCCTCGAGCTCTGCGACATCGCTATGAAGGATCCTCAGGAGTATGAGGGCTGCCTCAACCTGAAGCTCGAGATCCTCGGCGACGGCCTGAAGACCAGAGAGGACTCCGTGAACTACTGCAACAAGCTGAAGGACATCTATGCCGAGCACAAGACCGACGGCGTGATGGAGAAGCTCTACAACACGCTCTCTGCCATGGGTGAGAAAGAGGCTGCCAACAAGATCCTCGACGACGCTCTCGCTGCTAATCCCGACAACTTCGTAGCCCTCGCCGACAAGGGTCTCGGAATGCTCCAGAGCAATCCCGCCGAGGCTGCCAAGTGCCTGAAGCGCGCTGCTGAACTGAAGGCCGACAACGCCGTGATCCAGACCTATGCTGGTACCGCTCTGAGCGTACAGGCACAGGAGATTGAGGATCCCGCCAAGAAGAAGGCTCTCTACGAGGAAGCCATCAAGTACTACGACAAGGCTAAGGAGCTCGATCCCGACCGTCTGCAGAGCAACTGGGGTTACAACCGCTACAACGCTTACTACAACCTCTACGGTGCTGACGATCCTAAGACCAAGCAGGCAGAGGCCGACAGCAAGTAATATGAAAAAAATGATGATCCTCGCCGTGATGATGACGGCCACCGTAAGTGCCTCGGCACAGAGTACACCTGCAGACCCGTATTTCACCTCCAAGGAGATGCCCGACATGACTAAATGGTGCCCTGGGCCTCCCGACACCCTCAGCACGGCCTTTGCCTACGACCTCATGCAGTATATGTGGGGCAAGAAGATGCGCAACGACAAGGAGCGTGCCGACATTGCCTATCGTGATGCCATCTTCGGCGTGGATTACATCGTCAAGGAGTTCAGCGAGCCCTTCGGCCTGCAGATCTCCAAGGAGGATACCCCCGAGATCTATAAGCTCTTGAACGACGCCCTTGCCACCTGCGACAGCATCTGCCGCGGTCCTAAGCGCCACTTCAAGCGCATGCGCCCCTTCATACGTTTCCATGAGCCAACGCTGCGCCCTGAGTTTGATCACGAGTTAGGTGCTTTCAGATCCTTCCCCTCAGGCCACACGACGCTGGGCTGGAGCTCCGCCCTGCTGCTGATGGAGATCAATCCCGAGTGTGCTGATACCATCCTGGCTCGCGGCCTGATGTATGGCGAGAGTCGCGTCATCCTTGGTGCCCACTGGCAGAGCGACGTCAATGCAGGCCGTCTGGGTGCTACAGCCGCCTATGCCCGTCTTCACTCCAGCGAACGTTTCCAGGAGCAGATGCGCCTGGCTCGTCTCGAGTTCCGCTGCAAGAAGGGTATCGCCACAGCCGCCGAGCAGAAGACCTACAAGAAGATCCTCAAGAAGCGCAACAAGAAGTAAACGCATGTAGGGCCTGCATCCCTGCAGACCCTACATACATCTTACGAACTAATTACTAACTAAAAACCTAAATGCACTATGAAATAGAAAAAACAAATCTAACTTATTATTATAACGTATGAATCTTAAATCTTCGCGGTGTGATTTCTCTTAACCACGATGCAAGTGAAGTGCAAGTCGAGTGCAATCGAATTTATTCGAATTGCCGAGGCGCAGCCTTCACTCGCTGTCGAACTTGTTTTCGACGGCAAAGTTACGGCGAGTTTCGGCTCTTTCCAAATAATCGTGCGAAATCTTCTCCAACTTGTTGCGACACGATACGACAGATGCGACAAACCGCCTCCAAGCCCTAAAATCCTGTCGCGCAGAAATTAATTTTCCCAATTTATTTTGCAGTATCAAAAGAATTCCATCAGTATCGCCATCGACCATATACTCTTTATAACGCACATTGGGCTTGCATCACTGCAAGCCCAATGTACTCTAACTTAAACCAAAACCATTATGAAAAAGAAAACTAACTCTAACTATTTTAAACTAACGTATGAATCTTAAATCTTCGCTATGTGATTTCTCTTAACCACGATGCAAAGATACGGCGAGTTTCAACTCTTTCCAAATATTCGTGCGAAATCTTCTCCGACTTGTTGCGACGGTGTGGGAGAGATGCGACAAACCACCCTCACGCCCCAAAATCCTGTCGCGAGACAATAGAAAAAACTACCCATGCTTGACTGCATAGATGCTTGCCAGAACAAGGAATAGCCAAATAGCTGCCAAAATTAACAAATATTACCCGTTTTCAATACCGTCCATATTTTCTGTTAAGCTTGTTGGATTGTTTTTAAAACAAGCCATATTTTAGTAATTTTGTGGCAAATTTCGACTCTAAAACAACAAATATGGCAACTAGAAGCATTCTTCAACTCCATTTACTGGCTTCCGATGAATTTGAATTCTTCGGATCTCCAGCCGCTCTATATGACAAGCACACATCTGAGGAATTGCTAATTTCCCAAAAGTCGCTGAATAATTATTTCAGCAAGTGCGGCGATGCCCCCAAGGTATATCGCAATGCCATTTGTGAGATTCGCAAAGGAGATCTTTATACAAAGGCCGGTAATAGAGGAAGAAAGAAGGAAGCATAATTATGGACAAAATTACACACGCCTTGACGCTCCCATATAATATCAAGGATGCCACAAGTATTTTTGAATACAGCAAAGGTTTGCTAGGCAAATCCTTGCGTGACTTTGTGTGGGATAACTATGAGCCCAAAAAAGGTAAAGGAAGTCTTGGCCAGATGGTAGAGAACATCTTCTTCTTGCTTGAAACAAATAACTATGCTGGTGCAGACTTCTCTGAGGCTGGAATGGAACTAAAATGTACTCCATTGAAGAAAGGGAAACAGGACGAATATCTCATTAAAGAACGTCTTGTTTGCAATATGATTAATTATTGTGAGGTAATAAAAGACGATTTTGAACATTCCCATTTCTATCTCAAGTGCCAGCTCATGTTATTGCTCTTCTATTTGCATCAGTCAAATAGCAACAATCTTGACTTGGAGTTTATATTTTCAGTCTTATGGAAGTTACCAGAAAAGGATTTGATGATAATCCGTCATGATTATGAGGTTATCATTGAAAAGATAAAGCAAGGAAAGGCCCATGAGCTTTCAGAAGGCGACACAATGTATCTTGGGGCATGCCGAAAAGGCCAAAAAGGAGAAAGCCTAATGAAGCAGCCCTTCAACAAAGATGTTGATGCTCCGCGAAGAGCCTTCAGCCTAAAGATGGCTTATATGCGTACTGTCTTGGACTTTGTTGTTCAAAGTGGAAAGAATGCTGTATCTAATTATGAAGGTGCAAAATCAGAACTTGTCAGTACTGATGCGTTAAGAAATAATTCTTTTGAGGATATTTTGTTGAGTCGCTTCAAGCCATTCTTAAAAGAGCCATATGAGAAAATCGCTGAAAGTAAGAATTTGGATATTTCCAATAATCCTAAGAACAAATTTGCAATGATAGCCAATGCTATCGCTGCATCGGCAAAATGTGCAAATGTAAATCGTTCTGAGGAATTTCTTAAAGCAGGTTTGACTATGAAGACCATTCGTGTGCAAGCCAGTGGAATTATCAAGGAGGCCATGTCTTTTGAAAATATAGACTACATCGAAGTCGCCGAATGTGAAGATTGGTTTGATTCTCGGCTCTATGAGCTATATTCCAGTAGATTCATGTTCGTGGTTTTCAAGGAACAAAATGCTGGCAAAGCGGATTATGTATTAGATGATGTTTTCTTCTGGACTATGCCGCAGCAGGATTTGAAATATGCCGAAGTATATTGGAATCACATCAAAGAGAATATTTTGGCAGATCATATTTCTGAAGATTATTGGTGGAAAGCATCTGACAAGAAAAAGTTTCATGTGCGTCCAAAAGCACAAACAGCAGCAGACCTAGCACCAACTCCCAATGGTAAAGGTGCCAAGAAATTCTGCTATTGGTTTAATAATGATTATGTTCGTGAAATAATTGAAAATAGAATAAAAAGCAAATGAAAAATAAGAATAACATACGTGTAGTTGAATTATTTGCTGGTGTGGGAGGTTTCCGCATCGGCCTTGAAGGCGCATCTGATGCCTATGAGACTGTCTGGAACAACCAGTGGGAGCCCTCAACACAGCATCAAGATGCATCATTAGTATATCAAGCTCGTTTTGGAAGAAAAGGGCATTGTAATAAGGATATCAATACGGTACCTACAAATGAGATTCCAGATCATGATTTATTGGTAGGTGGTTTTCCCTGCCAGGATTACTCAGTGGCAGCAACGTTGAGTCGCTCAGGAGGTATCGAAGGCAAGAAGGGTGTGCTTTGGTGGCAAATCTATCGAATTCTTAATGAGAAAGGAGATAAGCGCCCCAAGTATATTTTCTTTGAGAATGTGGACCGTCTTTTGAACTCTCCTGCAACTCAACGTGGACGCGACTTTGCCATCATTTTGGCTTCGCTTGCCGACTTGGGCTATGTTGTAGAGTGGCGCGTTATCAATGCTGCTGATTATGGCATGCCACAACGCCGCAGAAGGACCTATATCGTTGGCTATCAGAAAGATTCCGTTATTGCCCAGAAGATGGAACAACTTCCAGACTGGGTGGAGTTCGACGGCGTAATGGCAAAGGCTTTTGAATTCAGACCTAAAGAAAAGACTGTTTCAGAATTTGATATTGAAGGAACAATACAAGAAGTTTCAGCAGGATTTAATAAAGGTAAGAAAGAAAGCCCCTTTGGTAATGCTGGCGTGATGAAAGACCGCCATGTCTATTCTGTTGATGCAGAAGCCGTTTACGACGGACCGCGTCAGACATTAGGAGGTAATCTCATTGATGAGGATCTTGTTCCAGAAGAGTTCTTCATTTCTGATGAGGATTTGCCAAAATGGCAATATGAGAAGGGAGCCAAGAAGATAGAGCGAGTCTCCAAAGAGGGCTATAAATATATGTTCTCTGAAGGCGGTATGACTTTCCCAGACTACCTGGATCAGCCTTCACGTACAATTATCACGGGTGAAGGAGGTTCATCTCCATCTCGTTTCAAACATGTAGTTCAGACAAAATCAGGTCGCTATCGTCGTTTGCTTCCTATCGAGCTGGAACGCATGAATATGTTCCCAGATAACCACACCCTTCACCAAGACGTCTCAGATGGGCGTCGTGCCTTCCTGATGGGTAATGCCTTGGTTTGTGGAATTGTTGAACAAATAGGTAAGAGTCTCTATCAGTTCATATACGACGAGGCTCCCGTATCTTCACGGCCTATTTTCACACAACGTGATTCGAAGCCGATGCTGGATCTGGGCCTTTTTGCTGATGAGCAAAAGCCGCTGGTAATAAACCGCCCTAAGAAACAATATACTTTGGACCCAGCTAAGCATCTTTTGATAGGTCTTGTGAAAAAAGACAATGAGGATTATTTCCTGAAAGAGGAACCTACAAAAATCTATTATACAGGCAAGACTAAGACATTCCCGTCAACTGTTTCAATCAATAAGTTGTACTATTTCATGCCCTACATTAAGGAAAAGGGAGTACGCGATTTGTACCTGATACGCGTAGCCCGTATTGGTAATAAGGCAGAAATCCATCCTGACTCAAATGATGAGGAGCCACGCCTGGTATTCGAGTTGGAATATTTGGAGAGCCTACCAGAATACGAGATGATATCTTTAACAAAGTATTGGTACAAAGATACTTTGTTAGGTAGAATCATAAATAAGAGAGGCATATAGGTTAAGTACAAAATACAATAATGCCAATTATGAAGGTGCAAGGATGTGAAGTCTTTTGCACCTTTATATATTAACGAACATAGGGCCTGCATCACTGCAAACCCTATACCCAATCATAAACCTTAACCTAAACCAAAAAATCACGTAAAATAAACAAACCTAACAACTTATGATTCGAAATTAAATATTCACGAGTGCAAAATTACTGGGATTTTCGGCAGGTTCCAAAGATTTGCAATGAATCTTCTTCGAGATGTTGCGACGGAGTGGAGGGTCTGCGACAAAGGGGAGAACAGGGGAGAAATCCTGTCGCAAGCAAAATAAAATTTGGAGGTTTCAATTGTTTTTCTTATCTTTGCATCAAAAGTAATAAGGTGTTCGATTGACGAACTGATTGATAGCCTCAAGTGATATGGACAAACTCTCTGAGCAGCAGCGGCGATCTGCCAACATGGCGGCCATCCGGGGGAAGGATACGAAACCCGAGATGATAGTGAGGCGTGGGCTGTGGAAGAGGGGATTCCGCTATCGGCTCTATCACAAGCGGCTGCCTGGACATCCGGATCTGGTGCTGAAGAAATACAGGACGTGTATCTTCGTGAACGGGTGTTTCTGGCATGGACATAAGAGCCTTGTCCCTAACCCCTCTCCAAAGGGAAAGGAGGACTATTACATGTTAACGGATAGTGAGTGCTGCAAGATTCCGAAGACGAACCGTGAGTTCTGGGTGGCGAAAATCCGCAGGAACCAGGAGCGCGACAAGGAGGAGCAACGCAGGCTGGCAGAGATGGGGTGGCACTGCATCACGGTGTGGGAGTGTGAGCTGAAGCCGCAGAAGCGCGAAGCGACGCTCGACTCGATTGCATTCACGCTGAACCATATCTGGCTGCAGGATCATCAGGTGGAGGTTGTTTCCCCACCGCAGGAGATGGACTCACAGATGCCCCTGGCTGCAGAGCCGCTCGAACCGCCTGTCAAGGATTAGAAGCCCATCATAAACGAAGATAACGCACATAAGGCCCGCATCCCTGCGAGCCTTATGCACATTTCTTAACTAAAAACAAACCAATATGAAAAAACTAACCTATTATATTTATGCAACTAACGTATGAATCTTAAATCTTCGCTATGTGATTTCTCTTAACCACGATGCAAAGTTACGGCGAGTTTCGGCTCTTTCCAAATATTCGTGCGAAAACTTCTCCGACTTGTTGCGACGGAGTGGGAGAGATGCGACAAACCGCCTCCAAGCCCCAAAATCCTGTCGCAAGCAAAATAAAATTTGGTGGTTTCAAATGTTTTTCTTATCTTTGCATCAGAAGTAATAAAGTGTTCGATTTGACGAACTGATAGAAGCCCTCAGACGATGATTAGAAAAGCTACAGAGGCCGATCTGGTGCGAATAGCAGAGATTGCCGTATTTGTGAAACGAATGAATTATCGGCGCATTTTTTGCGACGATGACTTCTCGTTCAATAAACTGACTGTCGTTGACACCATCAAGACCCAACGGGATTGTCTCGATGACCTATGGGTTTACGAATCGGATCATATCGTCAAGGCTTACATCCATATTTGCGACGGAGAAATCAAGGAACTTTATACCGACCATTTCTTCCAGGGTGATGGCATCGGCGCAGAGTTGATCCGTTATGCAGTAACCCAGGAATCAGCCGACCGTCTCTGGGTGCTTGAGAAGAATTTCCGTGCCATCTCGTTCTATGAGAGAAACGGATTTAAGCTGGCTGGCGAGCGTCTGCTATGGAACGATACCGGACAATATCTCGTCAAGATGGTGAGATAATATCATTTTTTTTGCAATTTATTTGGCAGTATCAAAAGTTTTTCTTATTTTTGCATCGAAAATAACGATAAATCTATGTCCATCGCGAGATATACATTGATTTGTTCTTCAAAATCAGCCCACCGTGAGGTGCGTCATAGTACAAATAAAAGGTTAATAGATTGTTTGGGACTCCATTTGGAGTCCCTTTTTGTTTTCTACCTACAAAAGCGTCCTGGAAATAAACTCCAGAACGCTTTTCTTTGTCTAATACCCCATACAAGAGGTCGTTCCCATTGCCGTCAGAATCGCCGTCGCAATCGACGCAATAATCTGCACAATCCACTTGAAAGTTTCCTTCTTCGTCATACGCTTTAGATTTTAATGATCAGTAAACTAAGGGGGAGGCTGTCCGAAAACATAATGTGAGCTAAATTGAGCATATGAGCATCTCTTTTTGCAACCTTCTGATTATCAATAAGTTTAATTGTTTTTAACCTAATAAATTCTTTAATGTCAGCTGTTTT
>Ga0256404_1011483_pt1 | contig 11845 bp, 8 predicted proteins | sample RumenRJG_01DNA_FD_185990 | JGI IMG/M metagenome (GOLD analysis project Ga0256404, IMG submission 185990) | Bovine rumen microbial communities from Lethbridge, Alberta, Canada - RJG_01 | ecosystem: Host-associated > Mammals > Digestive system > Stomach > Rumen | place: Canada: Alberta | collected... | reverse complement strand
TTGTACGATTTATCAAAGATCCTGTAAAATTGCGCAGGTTTTTCTTGGAATTTACGCGAAATGGAAGAAAAGGACATCCCGGGACAGGAAGAGGCAGAGGCTCAGGCTGAGGCGGCTTCTGGAAAGGAAGAGGCTGAATCTCTGAAGGAAGGACAGGCTGGGCCTGAGGCTGCGGCCGAGGCAGAGGGAAAGGCACACTCTGAGGCTGATACAGAGAATGGCATCGACGAGTCAAAGTACAGCACCTTCATCGTGAAGCTCTTCCCCGAAATTGTCGTGAAGAGCAAGCCGGTGCGCACCCGCATGATCCGCATCCTTACCGGCAACATCCGGAATGTCTTCCAGAACTCCGGAATCAGGGTAAAGGTCCTCGGGAACTGGGACAGGATCTTCGTGAAGGTTCCTCTTGAGGTCTCAACGGAGACTGCGTCCGACATTCTGTCGCGCATTCCGGGAATACACTCCTTCAGCGAGGTGCTCTCCTTCCCCTACGCGTCGCTTGATGACATCCTGAAAACAGCCGCGCCCCTCGCCATGCCTGAAATCACCGGAAAGACCTTCTGCGTGCGCGTGAAGCGCAAGGGCCAGGAAACCTTCACCTCGGTGGAGCTGGAGCGCGCTTTGGGCGAGGTCCTCTGGGAGAGCGGGAAAAGCGCCGGAGTGAGCCTTAAAAAGCCGCAGATCACGATACACATCGAGGTTGATGGGAAGAGGTTCTATCTCCTGAGCAATACCAGGAAAGGAATAGGCGGCTATCCGCTCTCGACGCAGGAGGATGTGCTGAGCCTCATCTCCGGTGGCTTCGACTCGGGAGTGTCGAGCTTTGACTTCATCAGGCGCGGCGCGCGCGTGCACTACTGCTTCTTCAACATGGGAGGAAGGGAGCACGAGATAGGAGTCCGGGAGGAAGCGCACTTCATCTGGAAGAAGTACGGATCCTCACACCGCGTGAAGTTCTTCGCCGTGCCCTTCGAGGATGTCGTCGGGGAGATTTTGGAGAAGATTGACCACCACCTGATGGGCGTGGTCCTCAAGCGCATGATGATGCGCGCTGCCGCGAAGATCGCCGAAAGGGAGGGAATAAAGGCCCTCGTCACCGGCGAGAGCGTCGGGCAGGTCTCAAGCCAGACCATCACCAACCTCTCGGTGATTGACCGGGTGACGCCTGTCCTTATTCTGAGGCCGCTCATCACCATGGACAAGCAGGACATCATCGACAAGTGCCGCGAGATCGGGACCGAGGATCTTGCGGCCGCCATGCCGGAGTACTGCGGCGTCATATCGCAGAAGCCGACCATCCACGCGGACCTCGGGAGAATCGAGGAGGAGGAGAAGAAGTTCGACTTCTCGATACTTGACAAGGCAGTCGAGGACTCGCGCTGGACTGACATAAAGGAAATCGGCGAGGCGCCGAAGGGAGCGGAGCCGGAGGTCGAGTATGTCACCGCTGTCGGTGCTAGTGATGTTGTGCTTGATGTCAGGGCGCCTGACGAGGCGGAGGAGAACCCGCTGAAACTCGATGGCGCGGAGATTAAGGAGCTCCCGTTCTACAAGATCGCGACGGAGTTCGGGAACCTGGACCAGACGAAGACATACCTTCTCTATTGCAGGAACGGCGTGATGAGCAGGCTGCAGGCGCTGATACTCAAGGAAAGGGGATTTAAGAACGTCAAGGTGATCAGGATCTGAAAGTCAGTTCAGAGCAGTCTGAGAATGAATTCCGGATTTCCGAAAGTACCGGAAAATCCGGCATTCTGCTGCTGTCAGGAACAATAAGCCATGTTCCGGGAATATTTCCATCCTGGGAAAGCATGGGCATCCGGGGCAGCGGCTGCGTCCGGTTAAAATACATTCAGGAAAGGCCTGAAAGTCAAAAGAAACAGGTTAAGCATCCTCTCAACGATTATGCCGCCTCCGGTCCTCGACATAATGCGGTGCTTTACCCACATGCATTTTTTCGTTCTCCATCTCAATGTCCGGAGCCATGGCTTGTTCCAGCCGGTAAAATGAAACAGGATCCCCTTTTTTATCTCATCAGGTCTGTTGGACTGGGTGTTGAATGAGACATCACAGATGGTTTTCTGACCGCCGGCCAGAATCATGTTGATGATGTCCTGATCAAAATACACGAGTTCCCCTGCCCGCTCTGCGGCCATGTCCAGCGCTTTCTGCATGAATCCGAACTCATGAAGGCCCTTCAGGTTCAGGAGAAGCACTCCTGAGTTGATGTAATTCTCTGATATGTGGGACATGCTCCCGGCATCGCTGTCCAGGACCCCTCCCAGCAGCTTTATGGTCTTCAGCTCTTCAAAAACCGGCTCCAGCGAACGGTTTGCGACGATGTCAATGTCAAGATAAAGAACTCGGCTGACGTTCCGTCTGACGTACAGAATCTCAGTAAGAAAGAGCCTCGTGTACGCATCAAATGATCCGGCAAACGGCTTGAATTTCTTGTCCTTCTCCAGTTTCAGGAGCTCGCTCTCAGTGTCAAATTCAATGAATTCAACCGTATTCTCAGGATTGCTGCCGATATTGTCCCTGATGCGTGATTTCTGCTCTTCCGTAATGCTTGAATAGACAACATAGAAAGCAATGCCAGCTTTGGTGTAAAACGATATTGAATGAAACAATACAGGTATGTATTCTGCGTACTTTGAATTTGTACATACAACTATATTGCAATCACTGTCACGCATATGTATGTAATTATCCCTTTGAAAAAGGCTGAAAAACAGGCCAGTAAGATATGCAAAGCCGGGGTTGCTTTGAGCCATTGCCCGATCTGCAGCTGTCATGTTCATCGGTTCATTAGGAAGCCTGACAGAATGTGGCCATTTTGATTGTAAAAAAAAAATAATCCTGTCAAGAAATTTTGTTCAGCAGCCATCAGATATGACTGTTCTCTCACACTTTTCGGCAAAGGTAAGGTGAAAGGCAAGGAGAAGACCGCTGCGCTCCCGGGTGATCCGGCTCCCCTGAGGCAGCGTCCGGAAGCTGTTCCTGAACTCTGAAATAAGAGGGCGATTCCCGGGGAACTGCGGCACGCTCTGAATGAATGTCACCGCAGGGAACCATGGCCGGACCCAGCTGGCATACCGGGAGCTATGGAATCCATCGCTCTGCAGGCGTACCTGATGGGCAGGTTCTGAGACGGCGATCGTGACCTCTGCCTGCTGTATTGGCGGTTGCCTGACGGCAGGGAGCCTCATGGGCGGCCTGGAATCCACTGAGGCCGGAGGGAGCTCAAATCAGGGAGATCCGGTTCTGCTGGAACGCGATGAAGTTCTGGAAACCTGACAGGACAAAGGCCTGCCTTACTGCTGCAGGAACGGCGTGATGAGCCTGTGCAGGCACTGATACTGCATGAATGAGGGTTTAAGAACGTCAGGGCAGTAAGGATCTGAGGACTGCAGAAAGTCCCAGCAGGAATGATGCCGGGCTATCCCGGAGAAGGAAAGCCCGGCATTCCGGTTATGAGAACAATAGAAAAAGCCGGCTCGTGATGGGCATTCCTGCTGCCGGTACTCTCTCCAGCCACGGCCGGCACTTCCGGCCGGACTTCTGTCTGCCCGGCCCCGATATCACTATTCAGTCGGATCCGGTCCGTGTCTGTTGCTGCCTTCATCGCCTTTGAGGAAGAAGAAAATAATAAAACCCGCTAATATCAATGCCAGCACTGCAAGCCCGGCCAATGACAGTGCTGCCCCGAATAAGATATGGAATGTGCCGGACATCCAGTATTCGAGAGGATCCTCATGGTCGAACAATGCCCAGTGAATGACACCTTCAATACCGGCTAAAATCAGGGGAACAAATACGAATGCACCGAAAGCTTCCCAGTCCCCTTCGTCCGGATAAACGTCATGACCTCGCCTGACCACAATTGATTTGAAACTAAAAAACAGAAGCAGGGCTGCCACGACGATGCCGGACCAGCTGAGCCAGTAGGAAACTGCATAAAGCAGGTAAACCATAAGCCCCCATGCTGCGAGCCAGATCCAGAACTGTGCCCTGCTCAGCCTTCCCTTGCTGGTAAACCAGCAGAGCGGTGAGAGGAGGCAGAGGAACGTACGTCCCCAGAACCTCAGGTTGATGAGCGGGCGTGAGCGCGTAGGTTTACCTGCAGGTGCCGGGCTGCCCTGCAATCCGCCCCTGTTCTTAATCTGCTGTCCGGACGGACTGGCGGATCCGGCCGCCCCGCTCCCATGAGACGGCCGGCTGCCTGCCTGAGGAGGCGGAGCAGTACGCCTCCGGGGTTCCGCCGCATCAGGAGCCCTCTCCGGTGCTCCTTCCGGGGCTGATGCGCCCTCTTCCTGTTCCTGACTCTCCCCGTCGTCTCCGAGAGGATCAAATCCGCGGTAAGAGGGCTCCTTTACTGATGAGGCCGGGACAAGGCCCATCGCGAAGAGGATTGAGTCAACCGCATATGAGGCGAGCGACGGCCTGAAGCCCTTATCTTCTGAAAGAGACTTCTTGAGGCGTCCGGCACACTTAAGGCACTCCTTGCGTCTTCCTTCCGTGCCGGCGCGGCAGAGATCCTTCCCGAAACCATCCTCCGCGAAGGCCTTTATGATCTGCTTCATCGCAGGATAGTCATCAAAGGCCTTGTAGTCGGAGAGGAGGTAGACCAGGCGCTTCTCCCTGATGACACTCATGCCGAATTCCCTGATGATTTTCTGCAAAGCGTCCTGAAGCTTCATACCGTGCCTTCCTTTCTGCCTGACGTATCCTCGCGCCTGGCCTCAAAATACAAAAGCCTGCCGCGGCCTGCCCTGACTGAGCATCCCGGACAAAAGCCATGCGCGGCTCATGGCATTCTCATGTGCCTGTTTTTGTGTAAAAAATGACCTGCATATTGTCTGAAACAGGGCCGGAGGTGTCAAGACTTTTCACCCAAAAGCGTCATGCGGGGCTGTTTCTCACAATCCGTGGCTGATATCAGCCCATGGGAGCATTCAGTCTGAAACTCTTCCCGCAGGGGTATATCTCTCCTGAGGGAATTCCAGCTGCGTGGCTCATCAGCTCCGGCGCTGTTTCCGTCAGTGAGTAAGTAGCGCCGGGTTCTTCTCTCCCAGGGCATGCGCCCAAGCAAAACATGCTCACCCAAATCCTGTCTTTTCAGACCGGTTCCTGCCCCTATGCGCCAGAAGCGTCCGTATCTTTCATAGTGCCGCAATGTCTCCAAAGCCGGAGGTCCACGACGTCAGTGTCGTGGAGCGTAATGTGCAACCGAGCGCTTTTCGCGTGTGCAAAACCGAGAACGCATAGAACGAGGAGACAGAATGCCATCCCTGTTAGGGACGCGAATATCATGATATATCCGTTCCAGCCGGGCTCTTGCGCGCGCCTCATACCATGGGACAGCGCATATTGGCAAAGCAGATCCTGAGCGGCAGAACAGTGAGCGCCACAACTCAACTCTACGCTCCGCCATCAAAACATGCATAAGAGTACCGGGGCTCTTACTGCCTATCCCTCAGCACCGTCTCAGCGGCTCTGCGCCATTTTCCAAGAATCCAATATGACCAAAATCAGGCATCTGCTTATCAGTATTTGAGAAATAAGCTGATATGCCGGATAATAACAGTATAAGAATTAAGATCAGCTGAAACGACAAGGGACAGAAGTAAATGTTTTTATCCAATGCCAATATTGAGGACAGAATTTCAATTGGTTCGAAACTTCTGTTGGCCTTTTTTATATATGTCATATTTATATGGTTCTGCGAGGTATCTGACCTTATTGTTTTTTTGGCAGGCGGAAAAAATCAATATGTATATGTCAGCGCCGCAATATCAGCACTGCTGACAGCATATCTGTGCTTTAGGCTTCGTAAAAGGTTTTATTTTGCAGAACGGACTGAAACCAGCTGGATATTTTTAGCAGGTTCGGTGTTTATCGTATTATTTGGCTTCTGCAAGTGCATCATGCCGGATGGAGCGACTGATACCTGGAATTATCATCTATTGGTTCAGGAGCCTGGTTTTGTAAATTATTTTGATGATTATTTTGCACTTGGAAACTTCCAGGGCTGGGGATTCAGGCTCGGAGACAGACTATTCTATATTTTCAGGGCAGTACTCGGCTTTAGAGTCGGAACGGTCCTCAATTCTCTGGTTCTAATATTGGCGTACTACCAGCTGATTCAGCTGATGCAGGTTTTCAACAGGCAGCTACCGAAACATGTATCGAACTGCGTGATTGAGATCTCAGCCTTAGTCATTTGCCTTGCACAATGGATATTGTGTGACATGGGCATATACTACGTTGACATTATCGCATTCCCAGTTGCATTGGAAGTTATCAGGCTGCTGATGAAAGCCAGCATGGTCAGGCCATCTCAGAGCGAAATACTCTACTTTGCCGTGCTTAACGGGTCCTGGCTGGCTTTCAAGATGACAAATGTGGTTTACGTTGCTCCGGCTGTCGTCCTGTTCATGCTTCTTACAAGAAATGCAAAGCTGAAAACACTGGCGTGTGCCTGCATCCTAGGAGCAATACCGTTCGTTATTTATCTGATCTTCAACTATTCCTGCACCGGAAATCCAATTTTTCCTTACTACAATAAAATATTCAGGTCAGATTTTTTCCCGATTGCAAATTTTAAGGACGGAAGATGGGGGCCGACAACAGTATGGAATAAGATTACCTGGCTGTTTAAGGCTATTTTTAATCCCGGGGAAAGACTTGCGGAGATATGCGATGAGTTCAGGCTGCGTTATATAGTTACATTCATGCTGCTGGTCACAATAGTCATTTTATATATAAGATCCAGGCTCAAAAAGCTGAAAGACTCGTACTACCACATGGAGATAGTGCTTTTTGCCCTTGTCAGTTCTGTTCTGTGGGGATTCTCAACCGGATATGGCAGATATTACATGTTCGGAATCATGATTACCGAATTCATAGCGTGCGGGTGCGCAGCCATAATTTATGCCGGACTACCTGGGGACAGCAAACTGTTCAAATCAGCGGCAGGACTTATTGCAGGCTTCATTCTGTTCGGAGAATTCCTTCTTCTGGCCAGTGTAATGTACGGCACTGAGTGGTCGTGGAGATACACCTTTCCGACGAAAGGCAACCCGAATATTACAAATAATATTCAACACGTTCTGCACGATCAGAAGTACCAAGGAACCTTCGATACAGGCAAAGTCGATGCATTCATACTCAGCGAGTCAGGAAGAAGCGGTTACGCATACTGGTTCAACAAGAATGCCTATGCGTTTATCCTGGATTATCTCGGATCCGTTACTGCAGATTACCAGAATTACTATAAGGCCAAACTTGCCGAGGTTCTGAGAAAAAATGACCAGGTGTACGACATAGTGGGCGTAAGAACAGACATGGATGCCTATGCCCAAAAGATGGCCGGGCATGGCATAGCAGTGGAGAAAGTGTTCCAGAATGATACAAATGTTGGAAGTGTGATAATGGTAAAGCTTAAGCCGCTGCCCAGATAAGAACTTACAGACTTACTGCCCTGAAGACGGCAATACTGATGACGTGATTTTTTGAAATCCGTAAGAAAATGTAATGCCAGACAGAGTTTCTGACATTTCCTTTAACAGAAAAATGCGCGTGAGAAGAGCCTCAAAAAGGTTATCATCACAGTGTTTTACAGACTGATGCCAAGCGATGCAGATTATGTTGAACAACAATGATAACAGGAACATGAACAGCCTGAATTCAGGCACCCGTCATGAAAGCTGCGGCAGCAGGCTTACGTACTTCGTATTCTCATACATTTTCGTCATGCTGCTTGCCACGCCTTTTGTTTTTGCCGTTTCAGGACATGATGTATCCCTCCAGTCAGTCATAGAAAACAGAACGCTTGCAGGCGCCCCAGACTTAAAAACCACTCCTGTCAAGGATCTTCCCAAACTCTGGGACCAGTTTTTCAGGGACAAAATGCCGTTCAGGCAGGTTTTCATGCCATGGTACCTGTATGTCTACGAAAAAGTTCTTCAATCCCCTGTTTCAGAATATGTGACCGGCAAAGGCAGCGATATATTCATGAATCACGCCGAGCCGCTGGTTGACCGGGCTCTCGGTGTCAGGCCTTATCCGGATGACGCCAGGGAGCAGATCAGGCTGACAGCTGCCGGTAAATACGCCTACTTCCGCAGCAAAGGCATACCGTTTTATCTTTTCCTGGCTCCAGACAAAACGACTATGTATCCGGAGCTGCTTCCGTTTTATGCGGAATGGATTCCTCATCGTACATGGTATGAGGAACAGGTTTCAACACTAAATAAGGCCAATATTAATTTTTACCCGCTGAAGGATTTCCTGTGGCAGTTCAAAAACAATGAAAGGCTCTACGATGCCATGTTTGATACCGGACACTGGAACGGCAACGCTCTGGTGCACGTATACGACCATATGGCAAAAATACTGTCCAGGGACAATCCGATTTTTACTCCTGTAGCCTACAACGAATACTACGGTCTTGAGAAGGTGCATGTCTTCGCATCCGTGTATGGAAGTGAGGATACTGAGTTCATAAGGCTGAAGCATACGGATGATTTCAGTTGCTCAATGCTGCCGGAGCAGTACAGAACCGACAATTACAACCTGGCATGCATCAATGATAAGGTTAAATCGGGATCTCTCTGGTTCTTCTCTGACTCATATTTCGGAGGAACTCACGGAAGCGACACCGTCACTCCGTTCATCCACAATGTCCATACCTATATTCACAGGCACTATGGCATGGGTGACAGGCCTTTTACCGCGCTTGCGGACGAAACGCTGCGACTCAGCAGGCCTGATGCGGTAATTGAGGAGTTTGTCGAGAGGATGACCGGCACAAGGCATTGCTGGTTCGATCCCAAACTCAGGATTCTCGGCGATTACTGGATGAAAACCAGGGGAATTTTCCTCGAGCACAAAACTGACCTCTCTGCTTTCAATATACAGAACATCGGCATCTCGAAATCTGATCCTGCTTTGCTTTCTGTAAAAGCTGACAACCATCTCACGCCCAGATCAGCTGTTGACGCGGATGATTTGGGAAGAGTCGTGATCATGGGCATAATCGATGCTCCTGAAAACGCGCTGATCAATGTAAGATTCAAGGAAACAGCTGCTGATGCCTGGCAGGAAATTAATTTCAGCCTGAAGAAAGACCAGAAGATCTTCCACGAGACAATACGCGTCAAGCCTTTTGCGAAGGTAAACCTATCACTGCAGTTCAGGACGCCGGGAAAGTACAGACTTGAGAAAATTCAGGAAATCGATGACTTAAGGGAGAGAATGTAAAAATGGTCTTCAGTTCAATCACCTTTGTCCTCTTTTTCCTCCCGGTAACACTCATCCTCTACCTTTTCGCCGCGCTGATATCCCCTGAGCGGTGGAAGTTCAGGGTGCTCAACATCGTCCTTCTTGTATCATCGATGTTCTTCTACGCCTGGGGAGAACCATCTTACGTCATCCTGCTCCTCCTCTCGATGATCCTCAACTACTTCTTCGCGGCTGCAATCGATATAAACAGAGGAGAGAGAAACGGGACATTCTGGCTCGTCATGAGCGTCACGGCGAACCTCTGTTTCCTAATCTACTTCAAGTACATGAACCTCCTTCTCACGACGAGGCTCTTCGGCGTCATCGTGAACGACCTGCCGGAGGCAATGAGGCCTGCGCCCGACTTCCACATCGCCCTGCCCCTCGGCATCTCCTTCTACACCTTCCAGGCCATCAGCTACCTCGTTGACGTGTACCGCGGCACAACGAAGGTCTCGAAAAGCCTCATCGACTTCGGCTGCTACCTCACCATGTTCCCTCAGCTCGTGGCCGGCCCGATTGTGAGATATGAGAGCATAGCGAAGGAGCTCGTCAAAAGGACGCTCTCAGCTGAAAGCTTCGCCGAGGGCTTCAGGCGCTTTGTCTTCGGCCTCGCTAAGAAAATGCTGCTCGCGGACTATTTCGGACGCATTGCTGACGCCGCCTTCTCCGTTCCGAATGACGAAATCTCCATGCCAGTCGCCTGGGCCGGCATGGTCTTCTACACGCTTCAGATCTACTTTGACTTCAGCGGATACTCGGACATGGCAATAGGCCTCGGCAGGATGTTCGGCTTCACATTCCCCGAGAACTTCAACTACCCTTACATTTCAAGGAGCATCCGCGAGTTCTGGCGCCGCTGGCACATGACACTCGGAGGCTGGTTCAGGGATTACCTTTATATTCCGCTCGGCGGCAACAGAAAAGGGAAATTGAGAACCTGCTTCAACCTTTTCGCTGTGTTTGCACTCTGCGGCTTCTGGCATGGCGCCGACTGGATGTTCCTGTTCTGGGGAATCTACTATGGCGTATTTTTGATAATCGAGAGAGTAACCGGCAATTTCCCTGACAGGCTGCCCTCATGGCTTGCCCATTTCTATGCGCTTGCCGTCGTAATGATTGGCTGGCTGATGTTCAGATCCGACAGCTGGCCGCAGTTCAGATCCTTTCTTTATGGTCTTTTCTGGTACGGGCATTACGGCTTCGGACATATCACCCCGCAGACATTCAAGATTTTCATTCCGTTCTTTACGCCTGGAACATACCTCACCCTGGCCATAGGTCTCATTCTCACGACTCCGGTCTACCCGTGGCTCAGTGACAGAATAGGCAACGCACTCAGGAATCATGACGCGATGCGCGGCACGCTCGCGTACAGCTGGACGGCAATTCTCCTGCTTGTATGTTACATGCCGCTCTATGGCGCAACCTATAATGCGTTCATTTATTTCAGGTTCTGATAGTTAAATGAGGAATTTACGCCTGATGCTAACTTATGAAGTCCAGTGCACAAGAAATTTTACAGCGTTAGCTTAAGATCCAATAACATTGGAATAGTTCCTGCTGCCTGTACTGTACTGACTGTCTCAGGAGGCAGCTTTGCTGCGCCAAATTAATATGCTGTTCTTCTCCAGAAAACCAAACACCACGACAGCCCCTGAGGCCTCCGAGGAGGCCGCAGTCACGAAGGCCTCCCTTTCCGCTGGCGCAGCGCCTGAAGCCGGAGCGGAGCCTTTGGAGAAGTTCTTCTCCGTCCGCTACAGCGCGCGTGCTGTAATCACCCCCTTTGCGGAGGGCGAGAAAATTCCTTCCGAGCCTGACTTCCTCCGTGAGATCCCGGAGCTCTTCAACTTCGCGTCGCCCTGCACGCCGTCGGATTTCGTGAGGTTCCGGAGGATGTCGATGGTCCCGGGTGACACCGGGCGCCTCGCGGCTTTCCTACTGATGCAAGCCGAGAGGATCAACGGCCTTACCCGCTACATCATCGACGAGGCCTCAAAGGACGCCATCGATACCGAAACGATAAGTGCCGGCGGCTTCACCGTGAGAAAGTCTTTCCCCGAAGGCACCCCGGCGCGTGTCAAGGTGTTCCTCCCGGAGTACGGCACAGCGGCGTACGCCATCGCGAGAGCCGAGGAGCCCGGAGAGCAGGAAAAGTCCCTTCTTCCTCCTGACACAGCGCAGTGCGCCTTCTTCCGCTTTATAATCATCAGGGATCAGGATCGCGCGGCGCTTCAGGCAGCAATTGCCGAAATCGAGCGGAAATCACTCCGGGAGCGAAAGGCGTCAAAGAAAAACCAGGATTGAGAAGAGCGGGGGCAGCAGTGGGCAGGAGCAGCGGGAGAGAAGTTCCCTTCAGAGTCCTTCCGGAGAGCATTCCGGATGCAGTTTCGGGGAAAAAGAACACAGAGTCTCTTAAAGTCAGCTCCCTTCCGGGCTCCGCGATGTCCTTCGCGACTGCGGAGCTCTACACTCAGCATGACGGCATGCTCCTCGTTATTACCGAGGACACTGCCTCCGCCGAGCGGATGCTCGCCGAGACCGCGGACATCCTGGGGAA
>Ga0256404_1011482_pt1 | contig 11846 bp, 4 predicted proteins | sample RumenRJG_01DNA_FD_185990 | JGI IMG/M metagenome (GOLD analysis project Ga0256404, IMG submission 185990) | Bovine rumen microbial communities from Lethbridge, Alberta, Canada - RJG_01 | ecosystem: Host-associated > Mammals > Digestive system > Stomach > Rumen | place: Canada: Alberta | collected... | reverse complement strand
CGGCGAGTGAGATCGATCAGTATCTCAAAGAAACGGGTTATACCATGGCGACGCAGGCGGAGCTCGACATGCTTCGGAAGCTCGGCGCTGTGAACCCGATGGATCTAAACACCACCGAGCGTGTGTTTAACTCGAAGATTCTCGAGGAGCATACGGTGTCGTATATCACCCGTGTTCGCGCCAATGCTTCCAACAGGGTGATTGGCACTGAAGCCGGAGGGGGAGTGTCTTCGGAAGGCGAGAGTGGTGAAGCATCGGTACCTGCTGGCAATCTGCCACGAGACCGGTTTGAGACCATCTTTACCAATGAAACCGGCATCGAGAATATGAAGAAGTTCGGCTTTCAGAGTCTGAAGGAGATGAATGATTACTCGAATTCTCCTGCGTTTACCGGCTATCAGCAGATGATCGACTGCATGAATCGGTGCAAGAAGATCGGGGATGTCACCGAGGCGGATTTTCGTTCCGAGCATCTGCATGCAGGGCTCCGGATGGAGCTTGTGTATGAGCTTGACGGGAAACAGTACTTCCTTAGTCTTATGCGGAATCCGGTGAAGATGAAGTGAATTTACTAGTGGCTATGCGGAGGGGCTGTCGCAGCAAGCGGCAGCCCCTTTTTGCGCCGGTCTGTGGGAGGGGCACCCTAGCTCACGGCTCGGAAATCTAAAGCTATCCGGGTGCTCCAGCCGGGCCGGCCCAATTCAGGAAAAATCGCTGAAGGGATTTTTCCTTCAATGGGCCTAGAAAATCCGGGGTTGTAACCCGGATTTTCTACCTCGGCTGGATCACCCGGCTAGCTAAGATTTCCGGCTTTATTGTTCGTACGGGTGCCCCTCCCACAGACCGGCGCAAAAAGAGACTGCCGCTTGCTGCGACAGCCTTGACTACGGTTAAATTATGGTGAAGTTTTGCTCAACGAATCAAATATTTACAATGCTTACATGGGCGCAGTGTGCTATACTAGGTAAAAGTGGGTATATTTGCGCTTTTTAATGGTGCTTAGACATATTACATTTTTGATGATTCTGACGATAAGATTAATGAGTACGTGCATCCAAATTTGGTAAGTGATTATTTTTGAAGATGCAGAGAAATTTTGTACGGATGATGAGGCTTTCGTAGTGGTGATCAGAGTGCGGAGGAAAATTGAAGATCGGAGTGGTGCTTCGCTTTCTGTTGCACTGCTGTTTTTCCTTGTGTGCGCGATCGTTGGGTCGGTGCTGATTGCTGCGGCGTCTGTTTCTGTGGGGCGGATGAAAGGCATCGAACAGGGAGAACAGGAACGGTATGCGGTTGACTCTGCGATGGAGTTGATTGCGGAGGAGATGGGCGGAGGAGAGGTGACGTTTACAGCTTCTATGCCAAGTTCTATAGATGTAATGCGTGAAATAGATGAGGATGAAGATGGTGCAGACAACAGTGGTGATGAATTAAATGACAACGGTTATATTAAGGGAACATTGGGCTCAAAACAAGATTTTAATGATAAATGGAAATTAAAGAATATATCGAAAAAAACATCAAGCGAAGAGGAAGCTGTTACCAATGAGTTAGAAGCATTTCGAGATGATTTAGCACAGAAAATATTCGAACATTATCTTGAAAAACAGTCTGAAAATCTTATATCTGATACTAATTCCGAAACAAAGGAAGATGGTAAAACAGAAGACAGCAGTTCTACAAATGGCACTACTATTCTTGGAATTTGGAATCCGTCAGACGATGATTGGAATAAATTAAATAGTGAATTAGAAGACGAAGATGATGAAGATGATACCGATAATCTTTATGATTTTTTCACTGAAGAACCAAATATTCATTGGGAAGATATTAATAAATCGGAATATCAATACATTTCAGTGACTCCAGGATTAGGTAGAGAGACCCCATATGTTTTAAAGGTATATCGAAAGGATGATTCATCGGTAAAAGATGATCTTTCGGTAAATGTTCTTTTTTCAATGGATTCTCAGTTCAATATTTCTGCCATTATCTATCCTTATGAGGATTCTTCGCGAAATCATGCTGAGTTCCCGGATCGTCTGGCAGATGCCAAGGTTTATAGAGTTATTAGAATACGTTGTGAGCATTCACCCATCTCATTTAAATCTGGTGAAACGTATGATGTAGCTACGGAAACAACATCAGTACAGCATTCGGCAACGATTACGATAAAATGGGGAAAAGCTGATAAAAGTTCTGTCATTTCAAAGGAATCAAATGAAAGTGAAAAATATCCTGATTTCTTTCCTGAGCAATTCAAGAATTTAATACCAGAAGAAACTGATGGTTCTACGTCTTAATGCTTCATAAAATTGAGTAGACAAATATTTTGGAAGACAATAACGGCGTATATTTATAAGGCTTTCATCATGAATATCATTACTCGTATAAAACGAAAATTAATTATGAAACAGGGGGAGTCAATCACTGAGGTACTGGTTGCCTCTTTGGTGATTGCTTTTGGTTCAATTTTTTTGGCGACAATGGTTATAGCTTCAACGCGTATTATACGAAGATCAATTGATGCTTATGATCAATATATGAACATTCATAATTCAATAGAAAAGTTGGATAAAAGTGGAAAAATTGATGATGTTCAAATGAAAGCGAATACTGTTAAAGTAACAATAAATAAGGATGAGGGTGGAAAGATTTATGCTTTTGATCAATACTCTACTGGTACAGATGGAGGAACTACGTTTCAAGATAATTTCCCAATATCCTATGATGATGTTAAAGAATACTCGATCTCTCAGGCATCATTAGAAAATCCTGAAAATGTTAATGATGAATCAGAAGTGAAAAAATTTTCAAAGTATTTTAGATAAAGCTAGAATGCCTCAACAATGATGGGTGGCAAGATATGAAGCAAGTGATATTAAGAAAAAAACTAAATAATAAAGCAGGCTTCAGTCTTACGGAAATGCTGGTGACCATTCTTCTTATGACGATTGTATTGAGTGCAGTGACAGGAGGAATTGAAGCAGCAAGGCGCGCCTATCAAAGCGTTCGATTGAAAGCAGATGCGCAGATGCTTTTAGCTACGACAATCACTGAGGTATCAACTGAGTTTGAAAGAGCAAAAGATGTTAAAGTTGATGCGAGCAACAAGAATAGCATCAGTGGTTTTTATTCGGAACGACGCGGAGGAGACGTAGAGTTTCAGAATACTGGATGGATCAGTGATAGTGATACGGATAATGGTAAAGTAGGCATTTTAATCACGAATCTTTATGATGATGGCAGTAAACCTTATGTGGCACTTGTCACAGACGATACGCGTGGCGCTGATACATTATATACAAAATTTGTGAAAGCTAATGACGATGATACAAAGGATCCAGGCGTTCCATATTTTGTAGAAGACGATGGAACAGAAAAAACAGGATATATTCAATATACGATTAAGGTATACAATCATAAGGCGTCTAGCGCAGCTGACGGAAGTGATGATATGCCACTTGCGAAACAAACGGTTTCAGTAAGGCCTGTTTTATGGCCGTAGAGATATAAGAAATGCATTCGAGGTGAAACGAAGGCATTTCTTTTCTGATATAAAGGGATGTAGTAAGAGGATTAAAGATGCGCATATTTCTTGATAAATTTCAAAAGAATAGAAAAGGATTTACGCTGGCTGAGATTCTGATTGTGGTTGCAATCATAGCAATCCTTGCGAATTTTGGCTTTGTTGCAGTCTCACGTTATAATAAACAGCTTACTCTGATGGAAATGGATGATACTGCAAAGAAAATTTTTTTAGCTGCGCAGAATCATTTGACAATAGCGGATACGAATGGAGAATGGAAACAATTTGTATTAAACAATGGAAAACGAACGGGTGAAACGGGAGAAGAAGGCTCTTTAGGTAATCCCTGTACGATAGATGGAAAGGATTATTTTGTGATTTTTGGCGGTAAAAGCGAATCAGTGAATACAAAAGCTACGCGCCAGATCATGCTTCCGGATCTTTCTGTCAATATCGCAGGCGATGGAAGCTATGCTATTGTTTATGATGCCACGACAGCCACTATTTATGGCGTATATTATTCTGCTTCAAGTACTTTTGGAAATGGACAGAATGATAATGATTTTGTATCTGTTATTACGACGGACGTAGGTACTTCCACTGAAAACAGTTTACGGTTAAAAACTAAGAGAAAAGAAAAAAAGAATCCGATTATCGGCTATTACGGAAGCAACGCACAGGGGGTCAAGAAGGAAGAAAATACCGAAATTAAGACACTGCAGAAACTGAAGGTTTATTTTATTAATTCAAAGGAATTGACATTGGTGATTGAGGATCCGAATGCAAGTTTATATTATCATAACGGATCTTCAGAGATTTCACAGCGAGAATTCTATATCAGTGTGAAAAACCCTTCCGTTTCAGATGAAAAGCAGACCTATACCCTGATGGCCACAGCTGTAAATGATAATTATACAGAATTAAAAGGTTCTATTAAGGATTTTATAGACCAAAACAATATTTCGATGAGTAGTTTTTCAATCTCAAAGAGTATTTCAAATCCTGCCCCAGCAGGAGAAGGAAATATGAAGCTATATGCTCTTAAATCAGGGACTGTAATAAATGATAAGGGCGGTTCTTCGCCTAAAGAATTCATCTATTTTATTACTTTTGATAGTTTGACAAAACAGAATCAGCATTTTGCTAAGCTTTTTCCAGCAATCTCTGCTGGTGAGGATGTAACAGCAAGCGTCACAATGACGGTCGATCTTGAGGGAAACATCAGTTCTGCAGGCGGTAGTGCTACGGATAATTCTCTATTTGATCAGATTACGATGACTAAGGTGACAAGTGCCGAAGAAACGAAAGCCAGTGAGTATGAGACTGCACGAATAACAAATGTAAGACATCTTGAAAATTTGTCTCCTGATATTTCCAATATGAATCCTGGTATCAGAGCCGCGGTTCTTGGAAAAGATATTGATCTTAATGGAACAGAAGGATGGATTAACGGCACATCTAGTGCATATCCATCTATTTATAAGTTCGATGATAGCAAACTGATTGGTCTTGACGAAAATGCCAATATCGCTGGTATTGCACTTAATGGTAATTTTGCACGGTTTAATGGAAATGGTAAGACAATATCCAATATGAGAGTTTCATATGATGCCTATGCGAATGGTCAGAAACCGACAGCATTAGGCTTATTTACGATGATCCCTATTTCGGAAGATACGTCTTCGCTTACGATTTCAAATCTTAAAATAGATGCTCCGATAATTGCTGGAGGCGCAACAACAAGTGCAGGAATTCTTATTGGCAATGCGAAGAAAAGTCTTACATTACGAAATATCGTAGTAAAAAATTCTGTTTCTGGATTGGAAAGCACTGTCAAGGCTTCTGGTGTGACAGGTGGTTTACTTGGTACCTTTAGTGGAACCTCATTTTCTGCTTCGAAGGTAAGTGTAAAGGATAATCTCTCGGTTAAGAGTACAGGAAATGTATCCGGTGGTTTAGCTGGTTCAATCATTGCGGATACTGTATCAGTGGAAAACGTTACGATTGATCCGGATACTTATCAGGATGCATCGGGTAGGCGTTCAAGGACTACAAATGGCCATGTATGGATTGGCAGCGACGGCACACAAATAAGTGATGGCGGAGCGGATGCATCACATGTCGGCGGTCTCGTAGGATATCTGAAGCTAAGTTCAACCGCACAAAGTACAATTTCAAAGAGCTATGTTCTAGGCGGAAACACTGGTTATGTTGCGGTATCTAATGCAGGCAGTGCTGGTGGATTAATCGGTAAAACTGAAGGAGGAAATCTAAGTATCCAGGATACGCATGTATCCACATATGTACAGTCTGCTGGCGCTTATGGAGCAGGAGGCTTCATTGGCGAGATTTCCGGAGGGAATGTCAATGTTTCTGAATCGTATGTCGGTGGCCGCACGTCGGGTACATACTATATCAACGAGACATTGGCGATAGATACGAATGTAAATGAGAGCACACTTGCGAATAAAACCGGCAGATATAATGTGCAGGCACTGAATAGTAAAGAAAATACTGCAGCAGGCGGCTTTATCGGGAAAATTGATAACAATGCGATAGTAGCTATCAGCAATTCGTACACGACGGCTTCTGTATATATCAGTGGAACAGCCGGTAGTTCTGGCGGATTTATTGGCAGCAATGCCGGAAATCTGTCCTGCGGAAATACGTATACGACTGCGCTTGTGCATCGGGAAGATAACACCGAGACCAATGCGGATATGTACATCGGCAGTGCATCGAATACGATTACACTGCTTAATGGCGGAAGCAATTATGCTGTAGAGGGGATTTATGGCGTCACGAGAGCTAATGCCGAAGAGCAGATCGATAACGTGAAGGCTTGTGGTTCGGCGCAAGTTCAGCCGGTCGTAACGATTAATGCGAGTGAATTATCGGAAATCAATGGCAGCGCGGCAGGAGATGCACTGCCTTATGATACTGCGCTTTCCGATGATTATCCTTTGAAGAATATTACAGAGCTTTCAAGTGGGAAGCTGACAACGGGACATTCGGTGACGCTTTGCAAAAAACATGAGGGCGACTGGCCAACACCAAAGGCGACAGAAAAAAGAGATCAAACCTATGATGGTGATTTTGGTGTCCTATATTATGAAGTAGTACAGCATGGATACAATGGAAGCAAGGATTATTATTTTCATGGATTTGTTGGTGACCTTACTGATACGGGCGAAAGACAGAATTATGAGGAAGTATGGACAGATGATTCAGAGCATTTGGGAGAAGGTCACTCAAAGTTGACTCTCCCGAACAATGGAAAAGGTCTTCTTACAGGACATAATGAGTATGTTGTAGAAGAAGGATATCTTATTTTAGTAGGTAATCAGTATATTGAAGAGAAGGTTACTAAGAAAGATGATCCATCCGTAAAAAATACTAACAATAAATATTATGATGATTTAGCGGTAAAGATAGGTGGTTTTGGCGGAAGTAATGATACAAGATTGGATGTTAGAGACTGGGATGAAGGTTATAGTCATCAATATGTATCAGAATACGATTACACGTTGGATGATAATAATCAATTAAGTAATAGCACGATTTGTGATCGACTTGGACTAAAAGGTTATATTGCCTATTGCATAAAAGTTAATGACAGCAATTTTATAAGCGAAGCTTCAAAGAAAACTACTTTAAATATTTCATTGCAGACCTACATGAATGGAAATATAAGCGGAAGGCCTAAGCAGCAGGCTACCTTCTATTTCCAACCAATTTTTTCGGATACTTTAAGTGAAAATGATCCAGAGGGAAGTCAATATAGTCAGTATAAAATCCGGAGCGCGGCTCAGTTAAATAGGATGTTGGGACATGGAGGTAATTCAGCTGTTAGTTCGTTACAACATGTTTTGCCTATTATACAGACATTGGACATTTCTTATAATAAAAAACTTAATTTCACCGAATTTAATACAACAAGTCATAACCAGGAGCCTGTTTCAACCAGCAGTGATGCATATATCTCTCCTACATGGACAAATCAGTTGAACAGTAGTTATAGTGGTTCATTTCCTGCAAATGAAACGGCAGCAGATTCACCTGTTGAGTCCAAGGATCCTTATATGGAAACTGGTCCGGATACATATTATCGTCTACGGAGTTTAAATAATCCTCTGTTTGGCAATATTGGTCGTGGAAGTGTGTCATATTTAAGAATAGAAGACACCAATAGTAATTGTTTTATCAGTCAAATTAATGAAGCATCTTCTTATCTTCAGTTAAATACTGTGGACTTTATCAATTGCCGGTTCTCTAATGCGCCTGTGAATTATTTAATCAAGGGTTCTATAGAGAATTGTAATGTGATCAATGGGCAAATGGGTTGGGCTGGATTAGTAGGCCAAATGAGTGATGGTTCGAGTTCAATCGAAAATTGCCACATATTTAGTAATCAAAATTTGGCGATGAATAGTGATCAGACAGACAATCATTATGTTCCTAATGCAAATACAATTGATGATACATTGGCTGATAATGATAAAGAGTATGGTTATAATCTTGTCACTATAGGAAAGATTCCAGATAGCAATGAATTATCGCCACAAGATGTTCATGCAGGCTTTATTGGGGCCGTTTATAATAGCGGTAAGATTATAAACTGCAGTTTTACTGGAAAAGTTTATGGCAAAAATGCTGCAGGCTTCGTTGGTTCAGTACAAAATAATAACCCAGAGATAACGAAATGTTATTCTAATGCACTTGTTTATGGAGAAGAAAAGGCTGCTGCTTTTATCTATGAGATTTCGGCTGGTGTAATTGATCGGTGTCATGCACTTGGAATTATTGGCGGCTCTGGAAGCGGTAGTGGATTCATTTCAAATTACTCTGGAGGAGCAGTAGCAAATTCCTATTCTGCTGTATGGAAGGTACTTTCAAATAGCTATGATCCATTTGCTGGGAAGGGCAACGATAAAATGTTTAATACTTGCTATGTCATGAGAGACGTAGATGTACCTTCAGGCTTTAACAGTTCTGATTGGATATCATCTAAATATAGGGGCGTTAATTTTAAGACCAATACAGAAATGAGTGGATTGACGGGGGAGGGGGATCTTGGTATTAAAGTGACACCTGATAAAACAGTAGCGTATTATCAATATCTGCCACAGGGTGAAACAACGTATCCTTATGCAATGCCAGCTGGTATGATGGCTTATGGAGACTGGGGACAGACAACATATTCACTTTCCGCGACTGTAGTGAATGGCGAAGATCTTAGTCTTGTCATTACTGATCCTGAGATAAGCAATGGATTTTCTGCTGAAAGGACACGTTATACATTCAAATTGACAGGCGTTAAAAGTGGCTATTCTGCTAATGTACAGTTGAAGGTGATACCAACATCTTCAGGTGAGACGACCGGGACCGGAAAAGTGCAAGTGACTGTTATTCCATCCTTTAACGGGAAGACTGCTTATAGTGATGATCCTATTACATTTAAGTCGAACATGAATTTTCACGGTCAATGGGAGGCTAAGTCAAACAGAACAGAAACAAAAGTTTTATTTGATAGTGTGACAAGCCAGAATGGGCATTTTGCGCAGCTTTTCCCAGAATCACAAACGGGATTTGTTCCGGGAGAGGACATTAAAATCACTGATTTAAAGGCACAGTCACTTACAACGAACGGTTTGTATGAAAATATTTCCATAAGTGATGCACCATTTAATTCATTGTTTGCATCCAGAGACACAGATAACTCTTCAGTTGTCAATATTTCCTCACGACGTCAATTGGAAAATTTATCGACGGATATTTCAGGAATAAACGTTAGTTCAAATATTGATACTGCGAAGTTGAACAGTAGCGTAAATTTTGCTGCCTTAGCTGGATTTATTGATTCTGATAGTGCATCTGGGCCAATTTATTCTCTGACAGGAACTGCGTTCCCAAAGACCGGAGCATATAGTAATACAAATTATGCAAATTTGGCAGGTATTCACAACGATCAGCTGACAACGTTCAATGGGCAGGGATATACCTTGTCCGGAGTAAGAATTAAAGGTGAAGATACATCAGCTCCGGATGCAATCAAGATTATTACCGGTTACGAAGACGCTGCTCTTTTTACATCGCTTGGTGCTTCAAACGTGACGATTCGAGACATTATCTTTTCGACGACGACCAGCAGTAGTTCTATAGGTTCTGCAGCTGTTGTATTGGCAAGAACAAGCGGTAACAGAAGTGTAACTGTAAATAACATTATAATATCTGTGTCCACGAATCTTTCTGTGACAAACGGAACTGGAAATGTAGGATCGATAGTTGGTACAGCAGGAGGTAATGGTTCCCTTACGATTAATAATTCTTTGTTAAAGGATACGGGTAAAATCACCTCTACAAATAATGCAGGGGGCATTATCGGAGGTGCTTTAAATGGTTGTAAAGTTACTCTGAATGGATGTAATGTAAACGGAAATATAATAATTGAATCGGAAGGCAGTGGCGGTGGTTTGGTAGGCAGTGTTGGGCCAGAAGATAAAGACCATTATTCACAAAATGCTGTCTATATCAATTGCAGCAGTGCGTCCATAAGTTTGGTTTCTGCTAAAAAACAGACAGGTGGATTAATCGGTGGATGCTATGGGAAGAGTATTGCGATCGAGTCAAGCTATGCAGGAGGACAGAATATGTATGTTCACTGCATTTCAAAGACAAAAGCAAGTGATACGAATAGCGCTGGAGGTCTCATCGGTGATCTTAGAACGAATGCAAAGATAAATAATTCCGCAGCCAGCTGCTATGTCGATGCATCAGAATCAGATTCTGCAGGAGGCCTTATCGGGTCTATAAAGGCTGATGCTGAGATAAGTTATTGTTATGTAGGTGGACATACTAATGCTGATGGTAAATATGAAAATTCACTTTATAACGGGAACACAGTTGGTGGATATAACGTGATTGGTTATACGGCAACTGGTGGATTCATTGGCTATATGGCAGGAAAGATCAAAATCAACGATTGCTTTACAGCAGCATCTGTAAATGGTACTACGGCTGATAATAAGAAAGAAACAGGCCGTGGATATATTGGCGGTTTTATCGGACAAACGCAGGCTAATCAGAATGAAACGTTTACGAACTGCTACGCTGCCGGTAAGATCTTTGGCTGGGGACATAATTCTAAAAATTACGGAGGAGCATTTATCGGAAATATAAATACAAGAAAGAAAAATACTAATGATAATACGTTTGAGCCACGCCCCTTTAATTTAGTATTTTCTCAGGAAAATCCGAATTATGTTTTGACTGGTATGACATATCATAATGAAACAGACAGTAGTATTAATAATGATGATACGCTTGTTGGAATGCTTTATACAAACGATCAAAATGAATATGACTACAATGATAATTATGCAGATAAGGAGCGACTTAAAGCTGCTGTAGATAAGGGCATTAAGGAGAAAAGCGCTTCTGATCTCACAAAATTAGCATTGAGTTATCAGGCAACGACAGCCAGATTTGCTGGATCGGGGAAATACCCATATCCTGTATACACAAGCTTACCAGATTATTCACAAGATGTAGTCATTAACAATGACGGAACTGTTTCTGCAAAACAATATAATAGAGTTTATTATGGCGATTGGGAAGCATTGGCTTCGCAGATTGTTCCAGCTTATAAAGTTATAGATACTAATTCTGGAAATGTAGTTAATGTGAAGATAAGCTTAAAGTATAAATATGTGGGTCAAGGACAACAACAATATTATCTTTTGATCACAAATAAAGAGAGCGATAAACTCCGTACAGTCACAGTCATGTTAAAGACGTATGGGAAAATTACCCAAATTGGAGGTAATGTATCTGGAACAATAAATGGAGATATTGTTTCTATCACTACAAACAATTGGGGAAATGGCTTTAATACTGATCGGGAAGTTTCTCTTTATATGGAAGCTTATGGTAATGATGATTTCGGTTTTAGCATAAATGATCAGCAATCATCCCAGGCAAAGCAGAATTCGCCGGCTGGACTAACAGATGCTCCGCAGCAAACCGTGACACGCAAAATTAAAGTCAGCAGGAAGGCAAGTTAGAGAGTAAACGTCAAATCGACCGCCTAGCCTGATGAGCGATTTCATCAGATACTCTAAAAAATCTAAAAAACTAGTAAGGGTACCAGGTGAAATAAAGTTTTTATAAACTATATGGAAAATTTGATATTTGGTTGAGGTGTCAAAACTTACTCCCCGTCTGAGAAGTTGACCGGTTTCATGTTATAATGGACATATCACACAGAGCGGGGTGTCATATGTCCTTCAAAGCAAATCATTTCCAGCAGCTGACTCTT
>Ga0256404_1011481_pt1 | contig 11848 bp, 2 predicted proteins | sample RumenRJG_01DNA_FD_185990 | JGI IMG/M metagenome (GOLD analysis project Ga0256404, IMG submission 185990) | Bovine rumen microbial communities from Lethbridge, Alberta, Canada - RJG_01 | ecosystem: Host-associated > Mammals > Digestive system > Stomach > Rumen | place: Canada: Alberta | collected... | reverse complement strand
CCATCCCATAAGCAGTGAAGCGATTCTTGGTATTCACATTTGTCGGCTTGGAAAACATGTTCATGGCACCGGTCACGAACAGCTCCATGGACAGGGCAAGCGCCTGGGCTCTCACCTCCGGCTGCTCTTTCAGGATCTCGTAAAACTCCACCAAGGTTGGAGTCCTGAAATTCTTCTCTCCGACACCTCTGTAGATCTGCTGGACCACTCGGCCGATGATGGAATTGTCCTCTGGCTCCATGCTGTTCTCCTTAATCTGCGAGAAGATGGAAAGCATCAGGTTCGTCTTGTCCTTCAGGAAAGTCGACTTGGAATCCATGTACTGCAGGGTGTCTGTATCCAGCGGATTGATGTAGTGCTTCGAAGTCGAGGAGAAGTCGATGAACTGTCCGCGAAAGTAATCGCAGATCGCCTCGTACTCATTCATCGGATCGATGACGATGATGTCGTCGTCCGTCGTCAGGAAGATCTCTGTGATCTCCTTCTTGGTCTCCATGCCCTTGCCGGAACCGGAAAGCCCAAGGATAAAACCATTTCCGTTCAGCAGCGTCTTCCGGTCCCCGATCAGTATGTTCCGGCTGATCTGGTTCACTCCGTAGGCGATCCCTCCCGGCTGGTACAGCTCATGCACGATGAATGGCGTAAATGCTGCTAGCGGCTGTGTCAGCAGCGGGTACATGGTATTGCAGAACCTGGCTCCGCAGGGCGATGCCGTATGGAAGGCCTCGACCTGTTCCCAGTAGACCGGCTCAAAATGGAACCCCTCTCCTTCTGCCGCGGAGCAGAATGCGGTTATGTTGTTCTCCAGTTCCTTCCTCGTCGGGGCGTTAATCACCACATAGACTCCCACGTAGAACATCCTCTCATTGTTGTCGTTGATGACATCCAGCAGTTCTTCGATCTCACTCTTCTGCCTCCGGACTTCATAGGAAACATCGCTGGACCAGGCGCCTGCCCGGTTCCTTGTTTCCTGCTGTTTCTCGATCGTACGACCGACCTGCATGTAGAGATCGTTCAGCCTCTTGCGGACCGCATCCATCGGAATCGCCGCCGCATCGATGGTGACGGAGCACTGATAGTCGCCCGAGAGGAACCGGTTCATGATCTCCGGATTGACTCCGCTCGGAAGATGCGGCAGGTACAGCACCCTGCTGTACCGGTTGGCAAACTGCAGGGTAATTCCGTCCATGGCTCCGTACTCGTCCTGGAAATATCCGACATGCTGTGGAGCAACGAAATCCTTCCAATCTCGTGCCTTCCTCACCATCTGTTCCCATGTCAGGGTCAGCTGCTTTCCCTCGCCCATGTGCCAGAAGGCATACAGGTAACGCAGACGCTCCGTTCCGTCCATGGGGATCAGGGCACTCTCCATTTTGCTGAAATTGACTGTCAGGTTCGCCTCGATCGACCGGAAGTAATCCCGAGCAGCTCCGACATCCTTCTTTTTGACGGAGAGCACAAAGATCCGCACCTGGGTCAGTCCGGAGTGTCCCTCCAGTACCCTATCAGAAATGTACTTGTTGAAGGACCGGACCATTTCGGAGAACTGCCCATCCTTCTCCCGGATGAAGACATCCCTTCGGACCTGGTCCATGTCCTGATTGTTGTTGATCATGAGGATCTTGAAGCTGACGTTCAGGCTGTTCAGCATCAGGCAGTAGCGCCTGAGGAAATCGTCTTTCTCCAGGTCGTCCATGGTCGCAAAGTTTGTATCCAGAAAGAGGTATGCCTTGTCAAAGAGAACCTCAGCCCCTTCCGGCTTCTCCTCCAGCTGACAGATCCCGTCCTTCGAGATCCGGCTGATCGGGATCAGCTGCTGGGCCGTCTTCGGCAGCCGGTACAGAGGCTGCGTCAGCTCCTTGTATTCCTTCATTGCCTTCAATCGCTCTCACCTCACTTTCTGCATCACTGCTTTCTGTTTTGCTAGTTACCGTTTTGTTGCTCACAGCTTTCCTCAACGATTTCGTCTTCGCTTCCAAAACAGTCTCCTCCGTCTCCAGATAAAGCTTCTTCAGCTCCTTAACGCTGTTCTGTTTCTCCTTCTTCCTGCCTGGCATGTTCTCCGCCTCTTTCTTCGGAAGCATCCCCTGATTTGACCAGAAAACCATTTCCGGCTGGTAGAAGAAGGAAGATTGCTGCTGGACCTTTTTCTTTCTCTTCAGATACTCTCCGAGCGGAATTCCGTGAATCTTTATGAATCCGACTGCGATGATCGGAAAGGCCACCGGCAGCGTCAAATACATTGCAACGGATGCGTTCAGCTTCAGGTAGAGCAGAAAGAAAGCCAGAAGTCCACCGCTGACCACAACCGCAGCCACAGCAAATAAGGTCTGGCGCATCGTCAGACCTTTGAAGAAATCGTCTTTGTAAGAATCAATGTCCTGATTCACAGGAATCATCATGATGGATCACCTGTCCTTTCATCATCAGCCCAGTCCCATACAGGACCGTACTACACCATCCGCTCCTTTCACGCAGGCAGCCGTGGCGACCATCGGCATGCAGAGGTTGAAGATTGCCAGCATCATTTGCACCGTGATATCTGCGCTGTCTATCGTGAAGTTCAGTGCCGCAGAGGCAAACAGGCCAAAACTCAGCTTGATCGCCAGTGCGATGACAAATGCCTCCAGGCAGTAAGCTGTAAAGGTCTTTAGCCATGCAATTCCGGTCTGTGAGAATTCGCGCCCGCCGGCAAAACCCGCGAGCGCTACCGGGGCAAAGGGGACGCACATATAGACCTTGAACAGGCGCTTGATCACGGTAATCGCAAGTTCGACGCCCGAGACAAGGATGGTAAACATCCCGACCACACCACCGATCAAGGCAATCAAACCTGCCGAGAACCAGGAACTGCCCTCGCTCTCTCCCGTTTCCTTCAGCGAATTTTCCATGCTGTCAAATACCTGGTCGACCGTCTGCTTTTTTTCATCCGACTCCGTGATCTGGATCGTATGCGCCAGTGCAAGTGAGGCATTATTGATGCCTCGCACCAGCGACATAGAATTCATCACCAGGGAAATGGTAATCGCGAAACGGATAAACATTTTGAACATGGATTCCAAGTTAAATGTGCTCCGGATATCGATGCTCTCTTTCAGCCAGCCGGCGACAAAGTAAAAGATCGTCAGTGAACCGGCAACGGCAAGAAACACGCCGTAGACTGCTGACCCGGATACGATTGACCATGCTCCGAACTGTCCCTCCGGATTCTTCTGCACAAAGTTCAGAGCTACCTGGGTGCAGCTCTTCCAGATGGAAAAACCGCAGTTCAGAAGAGCCCGCCCCTGAGCGAACATAATGCCTCCCAGCCAGGTCAGCATCGGCGACAAGACCGTTTCGTACATGGCATTCGCAGCTTCATCAAAACGATCTCCAAACCAGTTTTTAATGTTGGTCATCCAACCCGGAAGCTTCAATGCCATAGGCATGGACTGGATCAAAAATTGCTGCCACATTTTTATTCACCTCCCTTCTCTATAAGGGCAAAGTAAAACACCGGCTAGTATCGCCGTTTCTGACCGCATCACCTTCCGTCACTTCAGAAGGTTGATAATCGTCGGTGCCAGGCACATCAGGATTCCGGCAACGACTTTCTTCAGGGAGTCGGTCTGCTGGGCGGTGTCTCTGGACTGGTAGGCAGATGCAAATTCAAACACGCCCCATGCCAGAACGATTGCACCAGCCGCCGTGATGATTGTCGTGACGATAGAATACAGGTTGTTGATCTTTCCCTGTACCTGCGCTGCCGCAAATGCGTTCATCGGTACCATCAGGATCAGCACCATGGTGATAAACGCTGTTACCATGACTCCCCAGTTGATTTTCCTTTTTTCCTTCTTCTGAGTCATATTCATGTCAGTTCTCCTCTCTCACCAGGAAATGTGCCCTGTATACCTTCTCTGTCAGCGCACATATTCCGCATGGTTCACAGTAAGACAAACGCTCCGGAGAAAGATTTCCGAAGCGTCTGCTCTTATCTGTCATTGTCTTCAGTTACTTGTTCTTGTTGATTGTCGAATTCAGGAAGATCACTCTTCCGAGTCTCTTTCCTTCCTCTTCTTCAGGATAAGGAGAACGACGATTCCAGCTGCCGCTGCTCCAAGGATCCCCAGATACAGCAGGATCGGTGAGTTATCACCGGTCTTGACTGGAGCGGAAGGCGTGGACGTTCCTCCGGAAGGGTAAGAACCGCCTCCGGAAGGAGTCGTATGGGTTGTGGTCTTCTTCTTTCCGGTCAGGTCGATCTTCTCTTCCTTCGGAGAATCATACATGGTCACATGCTGAACCTGCCCGTTGTCAGCAACTGAGAAAGAAACATTTTCAGCCACTTCATATCCGGACGGAGCCGTTACCTCGGTAAGTGTATAGGCTCCCGGAGTCAGGTAAGCGATCTCATGCGGGATCGTTCCGGATGTCCAGGAATCGATGACCTTGCCGGTAGAATCGCGGACTTCCAGCTTTGCTCCCGGAAGTTCCTCACCCTTCTCACCATCCACGATGTCCTTCTTATGAATGACAATGGTGGTCGGTTTATCCAACATGACGACCTTCTGAATCTCAGCGGTATCCTTGACCTCGAACTGTACGTCTTCTGCCTTCATGTAGAGTGCAGGCGGTGCAGTCTCGGTCAGTGTATAGGTTCCGATCGGCAGCATTTCGATGTAGTGAGGCTTGTCGCTTGAAGTCCACTTCTCGATCTCATTTCCTTCAGAATCCTTGATGACAAGTTGAGCGCCAGGAAGCTCCTTGCTGGTGGTGATATCCTCTTTGGAGATCTCCAGCTTTGTCGGAGCATCCTTCATTTGATGAAGCTCACTCTTAAAGTCATCTTCAACCGTGAACTCGATGCTCTCAGCTGTTACATATCCGTCCGCCGGTCTGGTCTCGGTCAGAATGTAAGTCTTCCCAACTTCCAGTCCGGATACCGGATGCGGTTCTTTTCCGGAAGTCCAGGTGTCAGCGGTCTTTCCGGTATCCTTCTCGACAACAGAAAGCTGTGCTCCTTCGACTTCCTTCTCCCCGGTCAGGTCCGTCTTGGTGACCTTGACCTGCTTGTTGACCAGATTCAGCTCATCGTTTGCGTCCGCCTGATCAGATACCGTGAACTCGATCGAAGATGCAAGGACGTATCCTTCCGGCGCTTCCGTCTCGACCAGCGTGTAGGTCTGGCCAACGACAAGACCATTCACCGCATGAGCCGTTCCATCGGATACCCAGTTATCGATGATCTTCCCGTTCTGGTCCACGACCTGCAGATGGGCGCCTGCGATCATGGTGATCTCGGTATCCACCTTGCTGACAAGGACCTGGCGGTCGATCAAAGCAATCTTCTGGTCTGCGTCTTCCTTCGTGACAGTGAAGTCTCTGTGCTCCGCTATTGCGAAACCTGCAGGAGCACTCTCCTCAACCAGGCGATAAGTATGTCCGACGATCAGACCACTTACCGCATGAGCCTTGCCATCGGAAGTCCAGGAATCGATCAGCTTGCCAAGAAACGGCTTAACCTCTGCTGAATCTGTATCTGCAGCGGTTTCTTCCCCGGTATCACTGTTCTCCGTCTGGTCAGCATTGCCTTCCGAGGGTGCATCGACCTTCTCTGTAGCATTCTCAGTTTCACCTGCATCTGTCACAGCTTCGGTTCCAGACTCCATTGCCGGCTGATCTTCAACAGGCTGGCTTTCTTCTGTCTGGGCCGGTGTTTCCTCGGCCTGCGTTTCCTCTGTCTGGGCAGAAGTTTCTCCGTTCTGCTCTGCCTGGCTCTGGTTTTCATCCGCCTTTGTTGCATCCTCTGTCAGCTCATAGACTGCCAGTTTTGCTCCAACGACCGGGTTGCCCAGTACGTCGAGCTTGTCGATAGTTACACGCTTATCCTTCATGGAAAGCGTCTGGTTCTGCCCATCATCCGGGACAGTGAATTCAATGGATTCGGCAATTGCATAGCCTTCCGGAGCGGTCACTTCGGTCAGCGTATAAGTCTTTCCAACCTCCAGCCCGGAGATCGGATGAGCTTCATTTCCGGAAGTCCAAGAATCGACAGCTTTTCCTGTTTCCTTATCGGTAACAGTCATCTGTGCTCCTTCGACTTCCTTCTCCCCGGTCACATCGGTCTTGGTCATGGTGACCTGCTTGTCGACCATCTTCACGGTCTTGACAGTGAAGCCATCATCAACCGTAAAGTCGACATCGGAAGCACGGACGTAGCCTTCGGCAGCGATCTCCTCATGGAGGGTGTAGCTGCCTCCGACATGAAGCCCGGAAATGGCATGCGGCTGCTCACCGGATACCCATTTGTCGACTTCCTGATTCGTCTCCTTATCGGTGACGGTAAGAGTTGCTCCCGGAACTTCCTTCTCACCTGTCACGTCGACCTTGCTCATGAAGACCTGCGTGTTGGTCAATTCAAAGGAATCGTCCGCAAACCAGTTCTTCGTGACCGTGAACTCGATCGGATCCGCAAGAACGTACCCTTCCGGAGCCTCGGTCTCGACCAGAGTGTAGGTCTGCCCTGCCTTCAGCCCGGATACCGGATAAGCGGTCCCGTCGGAAGTCCAGGCATCCACTGCATGACCTTCACTGTCCCTGACCTCAAGCTTCGCGCCTGCAATCATGGTGATCTTGGTGTTGACCTTGCTGACCAGAACCTTCTTGTCCATCATGACAACAGTCTGATCGGTCAGGTCATCTGTGATGGTGAAGTCGATCGGCTCTGCCTCGACATATCCCTTCGGCACCTTGGATTCCACCAGACGGTAGGTATGTCCGACCTTCAGATTCGAAGTATCGTACTGCTTTCCGTCCGACTTCCATGCCTCGATCGGCTCTTCACTCAGGTACTTCGTTCCGTCCTCATGGAAATGGACTTCGTAGATCTCAAGACCTGCTTTCTTTACGCCGTTTCCGAGGACATCCAGCTTCTTCACGATAAGTTTCTTGTTGGTCATGACGACCTTGCAGAGCACTCCCGTATTGGTAACCTCAAACGTGATATCCGTTGCGACCGTATAGCCCTCGATGGACTGTTCCTCATGCAGCGTGTAGTTGCCAAGCGGAAGTCTGTTGATACGATGAGGCGTTCCGTCGGATACCCAGCTTGCGAGGGCGCCATTTCCGTCCTCATCCATATAGGAAGCGAGGTTCCCGGAGGCATCTTTGATCTGCATGACAGCACCCTTCAGCTCTTCTCCATTCATGTCAACTTTGGAGAAATCCCATCTGGTGTACTGGTCCTTGCGCATCGTTTCCGCTTTATCGGACTTGGTCTGTCCGTCAAGCGGGTTGCCCTTCTCGTCGGACATGAAGACATATCCGTCCTCATCGACGGTGAAGTAGGAAGGCGTGTCATCCAGGACATAGCCCGGAAGTGTTGCGGTTTCGGTGATGGAATAGATTCCGGTCTCAACGTACTTGACGACGACCGTTCCATCGTCCTTGGTCACTTCCCTTCCGCCTGCGTAAACCTCGCCGGCGCGGGCTCTGTCTGCATCCGCTCCGCCGATCCGGGTGATGTCAAATGTGACTCCGTCCAGCGTTTTTGTCGGTGCCTCGTCTGTCCACTCGCCATCCTTGTCGGCTGCCCATTCATACTTGATCAGCTTGACTGTAGTCGGTTTGTTGGTCGAGTCGATATGCGCGTAGACGATCGGCGTGTACCGATCTTTGTAGACGAGTTCGAACGGATGCTCCGTCGGATCAAGCGTATATCCTTCCGGCGCCTCAATCTCAGCGGTGTGGTACTTGCCCAGATAAAGCTCCTTGGACTGCCCGGTTCCGTCCGCTCCGATAACTACGGTATCGACCTGGTCGCCCTGTTCCGCCTGAACCGTTCCGTCTCCGGAAATGATTTTCTCATCTGCATAGACGCCGAACTTTGCTCCGGCGATCTTTTCCTTCGTCTCGGCATCCGCCTTGGTGATCTTCAGGATTCCCTTGACCTCCTGGTCCTTTTCCTGCCAGGTGATCAGCTGGTCCCAGGTATTGGCCTGGTCGACCTCAAACTTCGTGAGCTCCGTGTTCAGGACATAGCCATAAGGAGCCTCCAGTTCCTTCAGATAGTAAGTCCCGACCTCCAGCCTCTGAGGCAGATAAGCCATGCCTTCTTCATTTGTGACGAAAGTGGAGACCTTCTTATGGTTGGTGCTGTCCTTGAATTCCACGACCGTCTCCTGGTCATCCTTCAGGACCTGGATCTTTGCACCTGCCCTGAGGACCAGCTTCCCGGAATCCTTATCAACCTTGGCCAGCTGGATCCATTCGCCATGCTGGTCCTGATAGATCCCGGTCTGGATCAGCTGCCCGTCAATGATTCCAGCGTCCTTCGTGCCATTTACATGAAGATTGCGGATCGCTCCGAATCCTTTCGGGACCGTGTCCTTGTTCTCGATGATGGTGTAATGACCGTAAGGCAGCCTGCCGTGCGGATAAGCATCATCCTTTGTCGTTGCGTATCCTTCCGAGTTGGTTTTTATTGAAACATAAGGCTTTGCGCCTTCCTTCGGATTGTCTCCGTCCATGTCCGCGTCCAGATAAATGTCAAACCGGATGCCTTCCATGGGCTCGAGTTTGTCGTGCGGGTCTTCTTCGTTCAGCTCCGCCTGGACTTTGTGGATGTCCACATCGAAACGGATCACATCGTCCTCTGCGGAGATTCCGGTCAAATCCTTGATCTTATTCTCATCTTCCTTTCGGATGGTGAAGGTGATATCAAGGTTCTTGCCCCTGAGGTTGAATCCTTCCGGTGCCTTCGTTTCGACCAGCTCGTAAGTTCCATAAGGAAGATACTGTTCCGGAGGAAGGTCGTTGCCGTTCACATCCTTGCTGGCCGGAGAAGTAATGACTCCGTTCTCATCTGTAGTAAATGTGTGAATGGTGTTTCCTGGTTCGTAAACGGTTCCATCAACCACTACCGGATGAACCGAGCGGTTGATCAGATCGAACTCTGCGCCTTCAAGCTTTGCCTCGCCCTGAATGACATTTCCATCTGGGGTAGCCTGGTCCGCATGGAATTCTGCACCGGCCTTGTCGGTCAGCGTGCAGAGCTGTTCAGCAAGCTCCAGGTCCTTCTTCTGAACCTTGAATCCTGCCCGCTGCGGGATGTTCTTATGCGGATCCGTCTTCGAATAGTCCGCCAGCTGTTTCTCTACGATAGTTACAGAAAGCGGCTCATCAGAAAGCGTGTACCCTTCCGGCGCTGTCTTCTCACGAACCGTGTACATGCCAGTCTGGAGAAGGTTTCCGGTCGTCTGTCCGGTCCCATCATCTCCGGTTGTAATGGTCGTTGCGACCGCTCCCGGGTGGATCGGGGTTTCATGATCAGTGTTGAGAACGACATCAAAATCATTTGCATTGATGACTTCGAATACCGCACCCTTAAAAGTCGCGTCGCCGTCCGGAGTGGTCCCCTGCTCTGCGGAGATTTTCCCAAGCTTCAGGTCTCCGAAAGTCGGGATGTCATCCAGGTTTTCCGGATCCACCGGGACGTTCTGAATCTCAGGCTGGGTGGTCGAACTGTAGATGACTCCATTTCCGCTCTGCAGAATCTGCATCTTCCAGACCGTATTGTTGATCAGATAGCCTTCCGGCGCCTTCGTCTCCTGGATGGTAATGCAGCCAAGCGGAAGAACATTTTCCCCATAAGTCAGGCTGCCTGATACCAGATGAGCCTGATCAAGTTTTGCGGTGTAGTTGCCGTTTCCGTCCGGAAGCGTTTGGATGACCCAGGTCTGCTTCGGATTTGCCTCCGGCTCCGGGTTGTCGTAGTAATTCACCGTTAGCTGAGCTCCAGCGGTCGGTCTCGTTGTCGCATACCCCGCTGCCGGGACCTTCTTGACCAGTGCGTTCAGGGTACCGAAAAGCGGCTCGTCCACAACGGGAAGCACCTGTCCGGGAGATCCCGCCACGATCGTCACCGTCTGGTCCGGAGCAGTTTTGTAACCCTTCGGCTGAGAATCCTCGTGAAGGGTATAGGTCTCCGGGAACACTTCCTGCGCATCCGTTCCACCATCCGCACGGATGATGAAATCATAGCGGTGGTTCGCATTGGACAGGACAAACTTGGTTCCCACAAGGGAATACATCCGGTTATTGCTGACCAGGGTCGTATTGGAAGAAGACTTCTGGACTGCGACAGGAGTGGTCGTCGGCCATTTCACGGTCAGGGTGACCGCGGAATTCTTCGTCCGATAGCCGAAGCCGATATCCTGCTTGTTCTGGATCTTCAGTGCCATAGCGTGGAAGTCCAGCGGGTAGTTGCCGGTGACAGCGTACTTTCCAGTGAGACCTGCCGTGTTGTCCACCGTTGCCACGAAATGAAAGCTCTGTCCGCCTGCGACCTGTCCGCTTCCGGTGCTCACTGCTCCGGTTGCTTCATTGACCAGGCTGACTCCATTTTCAAGATTGATGGTGATGACAAATGCCTTATTCGCGTTCCATGTGAAAGACGGGGAGATCTTTCCCGTCGCCACAGCGGTGGTAGCCGGGCTGATCGACGTATTGGTCGGGTCCGGCATCTTCTTCAGGGCTGCCTTGCACTCCTTCAGCAGTTCCTTGCCCTTGGCGGAAAGCATCCCGCCGTATCCGGAGGAGCCGTCATAGAGGTAATCCACCAGATAATGCTGCATCTCGCGGGCATTGCTGCCGACTCCGTACTTGTTGAAGATTGCCTTGATACTGTACCCGTTGAAAGTCCCCTTCCAGCCGGGCCCGCCGTAGCCGTAGAACATGGCCTTGCGGAGGTACTTGTCATCTCCGCCTTCGTCCAGCTCCGTCATCTTCGTGTAGGTCGTTCCGCTTGCCGGGGAATGAAGATTATGCTGCATGCAGTAAGCCATGACATCGTAGGTTACTCCATTCACCTTATAGCGGACCCACTTGTAGGAATCCGCGCCGCCATAGCCAAGGTCATTGTTGAAGACATGGCCGGTATAGTTGCCATCCGTATGGTAGTAGTACTTTCCGGCTTCCACATCGGTCTGGTCATTCCATCCTCCGTCGCTGTCGTCATCGTCCGCGGCGGCTGCCTTTCTCGGTGCCATCCTTCTGGGAGACGCACCTTCGATCACATCTCTGGAAACGGACAGTTCCACATCCTCCGCCGGCATGATAAAGCTGTTGGAATCATCCTGTGGATCATAGGTGATCTCACAGTAGTCGCCAGTATCATTGTTGTCATGATTGACCGTGCGCCAGGCTGCGATATTGGAAGAAGCTGCATCGATATCCGACTTAATCACGACTTTCTCACCAGCCTCGTAGTAGCCATCCTCATGGTCCAGAATCACGTTGTACTCGGAACCCTCTTTCAGGATGACCTGATAGGTCCCGCCTTCGGATTCAGTGTCGGATTCCGTATCGGCTTCCGTTTCCGCAAATGATGCAGGCTCCTGCTCCGTCTCAGCAGAGAGTCCGGGATCAGCTTCCGTCTCGGCTGTCAGTTCTGTTTCAAACTGAAGATCAGCTTCCGTTGCTGATTCTGTTTCCAGGATGACCTCTGTCTGCGCCGCCGCGGCAGGATCTGCATCCGCATCGTCCTCAGAGTCGCCTTCCTCACTCTGCTTTTCAGTTCCACCTTCCTTCCCGGTCGATGATTCCGACTGTTTCTCGGAATTTCTCGCCTCTGAGACCCGAACAGGCTGGACCACATACCATTTCTTTCCCGTTGTTGATTCATCGACGCGGTATACGGCAGAATAAAGTCCCGGAGTCCCGTACTTTACCTCATCACTAATCAGCGAACTCCTGCAGGTATCCTGCGGATAAGTCACATCCTCAAACTTATCTTTCTGATCAATAGCCGTCACATCGATGCCGATCTCCATTTCCGGAAGCATCACCAGAGATCCGTCTGCGGGAT
>Ga0256404_1011479_pt1 | contig 11850 bp, 12 predicted proteins | sample RumenRJG_01DNA_FD_185990 | JGI IMG/M metagenome (GOLD analysis project Ga0256404, IMG submission 185990) | Bovine rumen microbial communities from Lethbridge, Alberta, Canada - RJG_01 | ecosystem: Host-associated > Mammals > Digestive system > Stomach > Rumen | place: Canada: Alberta | collected... | reverse complement strand
ACCGAATGATGAAACAACTTTAAAAATTATAGAAGGACTCTTTACAACAATCACAAATGCTAATTTTGATAATGAGTCATTAAAAACTATGATAAAGAACCCTAAATATGATATGAATAAAATTTGGCAAGGAAATGAAGATGTAAGAAGTTTAAAATCTTTAATTTTATTCGGGCTTAAAGGTATGGCTGCTTATGCTCATCATGCTTGGATACTTGGATATAAAGACGAAACAGTAAATAATTTCTTTTATGAAGGTTTATCTGCTTTGGAAAAAGATTTATCAACAGATGAACTTATTGCTCTTGTTTTAAAAACCGGAGAAGTTAATTTTAAATGTATGGAAATGCTTGATAGAGCTAATACTGAAACTTACGGTAATCCTGAGCCGACAAAAGTTACAAAAAACATTGAAGCAAAACCTTTTATTGTTATAACGGGACACGACTTGCACGATTTGAAAATGTTATTAGAACAAACAAAAGATAAAGGAATTAATATTTATACTCATGGCGAAATGCTTCCTGCTCTTGCGTATCCGGAATTGAAAAAGTATGAGCATTTAAAAGGCAATTTTGGAACGGCATGGCAAAATCAGCAGAAAGAGTTTGATAATATTCCGGCGCCAATTTTATTTACAACAAACTGCATTATGCCTGTAAAAGACAGTTATAAAGACAGAGTATTTACAACAGCTGCCGTACATTATCCTCAATGTACTTATATTAAAGCTGATAATAACGGCTATAAAGATTTCACTCCTGTTATAAATAAAGCATTAGAGCTTGGTGGTTATAAAGAAGTACAGAAAATGCCCGGTATTAACGGTGGTGAAAGTTTAACTGTCGGTTTTGGACACCATACAGTTTTATCTGCTGCCGATAAGGTCGTTGAAGCTGTTAAATCAGGAGCTTTAAAACATATCTTTTTAGTCGGCGGATGTGACGGGGCGAAACCCGGAAGAAATTATTATACAGAATTTGTAAAACAAATGCCAAAAAATACGCTCGTTTTAACTTGTGCTTGCGGGAAATACAGATTTAATGATTTAGAATTAGGCAATATAAATGGTATTCCAAGATTGTTGGATTTAGGTCAATGCAACGATGCTTATTCAGGTATAAAAATTGCGGTTGAACTTGCTAAAGTATTTAATTGCGGTGTAAATGACCTGCCTTTATCTATAGTTCTTTCGTGGTATGAACAAAAAGCAGTCTGCGTGCTTTTAACTCTGCTTTATTTAGGTATTCAAAATATCAAACTCGGACCAAGTTTACCTGCATTTGTTTCACCAAATGTTTTAAATGTCTTGGTTGATAAATTTAAAATCGCTCCAACAACAACGCCTGAAGCGGATTTAAAAGAAATATTGACAAAATAATTTCTGTAAAGGGCGGTGTCGCCCTTTTTATTTAAATTTATTATTTGTTGGAAAAACAACAGAAATTTAATAAAATACATATTAAAATAAATATATAGAAAAGAACAAATCAAGAGGTAATGCTTATGGAAAAGAATTGTTTAAATTGCACAAATGTTAGAAAAGTAGTTATGATTGGCTGCGGATTTGTCGGTGCCGCTTGTTCATTTGCAATAATGCAATCAGGTTTATTTTCTGAAATGGTACTTATAGATGCAGATAAATCGAAGGCAGAAGGTGAAGCGTTAGATATAAGTCATGGAGTGCCGTTTGCAAAACCTATAAAAATTTATACAGGGGATTATGACGATATTAAAGATGCAAGTCTGGTAATCATAACGGCAGGAGCAAATCAAAAACCGGGCGAAACAAGACTTGATTTGGTTAAGAAAAATATTTCTATTTTTAAATCAATAATTCCTGAAATCAAAAAAAGAGAGTTTAACGGTGTTCTTTTAATTGTTGCAAATCCTGTTGATATTTTAACAACAGTTGCACTAAAACTTTCAGGACTTCCTGAAAATAAGGTCATTGGTTCAGGAACAGTATTAGATACCGCAAGATTAAAATATGAGCTTGGAAACCATTTGAATGTAGATTCAAGAAGTGTACACGCATTTATTATTGGTGAACATGGCGATTCTGAAATTGCAGCTTGGTCGAGTGCTAATGTTTCAGGTATTCCATTACATAAGTTTTGTGAAATGAGAGGTCATTTTAATCATGAAGAAGCAATGGAAAGAATAGCAGAAAGCGTAAAAAATAGTGCTTATGAAATTATAGAAAAGAAAAAAGCGACATACTTTGGTGTAGCAATGGCTGTAAAAAGGATATGTGAAGCCATTGTAAGGGACGAAAAATCAATATTGCCTATTTCATCTATGATGAAAGGTGATTTTGGTATCAATGGAATTTCATTAAGTATGCCTGCAATAGTAGGTAAAGACGGAGTTGAATGTTTAGTTCCGATTCAATTAAATGAAGAAGAAATATCTAAACTTCAAAAATCAGCAAAAACACTATCTGATACTTTAGGTCAAAACGAGATATAGGGGCAAATATCTGAAATAAAAGACATGCGAAAACTTTAAGTTTGCAAAGAACGGAAAACACTATGTTAAAGCAGACGGCAAATTTAAAATAGCATTGCTGCTTACATTAGAATAATTAAATTTAAAAATTTAGTTATATGGCAAAATTTTCTTAATTCCAAAATAAGAGCCGAAAGTTTTTAACTTTCGGCTTATTATATTATTCTTTATTATTTCCCTGATAATGTATCATAAACCTTAGCAACGATTTTCCATTCACCATTGATTTTGTTCAGATTCAAGATGTCTGTGAATTTGTATCCATGCCAGTTATCTTCAATAACCTGAACTACTGCAATTGTTTTTTCTAACATTAAAACATCAATTCTTGAAATATAATCATCACCGCAAGCACCAAAGGTATCGATGGTTTTATAAAATTCTTCTATTGGTCCTGATTGATATGTTTCTTCGTTCAACTGTCCGAAAAAGCAAGCTTTTTCATAAAAATATGGTTTAACAATTTCGCTTTTACCTGCTTTTACAGCTTCACAAAATTTTCTTGCAACATTTTCAACTGCATTGTATTCTTTAATATCATCTCTCATAAAAAAACCTCTTTCTTTTTAATTTTATTATACATAAACCATTAAGGTTTTACAGGCACATCTTTTATTACTATTTTCTTTTATCTTTCTAAAACTGCTGATTTAAAATTAAAAACCTTATAAATTTTTACCTAACTCATAAGCCATTTGAGGATAAGATGTTGTCTTTAGTTGTTCAACATTTTCAATGCCTATTGCATTAATAATTCCTGCATTTTCCATATTTAACCAGCTTAATATTGCCTGATAATGATTATTCAATGGCTCTTTAACTTCTGAAGCAGGTGCATGTTGAACTGAAATCAAAACAGATTTATTTTGTTTATTCTTTAGTTGAGAATCTATACTATAGAATCTGTCTATAACTTTTTTAAGAGTTGATGACATACCAAAATAATACATAGGAGTAACAAATACAATTACATCCGAATTTAAAAGATGTTCTCTTAGTTCAACAAAATCGTCTTTATGAATACAGGGTTTTGTACCCATACCGCAAGCGTTACAACCAAGACAATTTTTAATATCAGCATGTGCAGAATCAAAACGATAAATTTCATGTCCGCTTTCTTTTGCACCACGAATAAATTCATCTGCCATATAATTTGATGTTCCGTTTTTACGTGAACTGCCTGTTAATACTGTTATTTTCATATTTTCTCCTATTGTATCCGTTACATATTGACATAGTGTCAAAATAAGCATATCATTATATTGACACAATGTCAATTTAATTAAGAAAGGTTTATATTATGCCAAAAGGTTCTGCTGAGCTTGTTGCATCAAGAAAAGATGAAATTGTAAAAGCCGTAGAAACACTATATCAGACAATGAATTTTAAAGATATAACTTTAAAAGAAATTGCTGATTTGACGACTTTCAAAAGAACATCAATATACAATTATTTCCAGACAAAAGAGGAAATATTTTTGACTTTACACAAAATCGAATATGAACGCTGGATAGAAGATTTAGAAAATATAATTAATTCCAATGAGTCAATGACTAAAGATGAAATTGCAAAAAACATCGCTAATACATTAGAAAAAAGAGAACAGTTGTTGAAATTGATGAGTATGAACCATTTTGAAATGGAAGCAAATAGCCGTCTTAAAATATTAACGGAATTTAAAGTTGCTTATGGTAAATCTATTAAAACCGTTAAAAATTTAATTGAAAAATTCTGTCCTGATATAAAAGAAAGCGAAATAAACAATTTTATTTATGCACTTTTTCCATTCATATACGGAATTTATCCCTATGTTGCGGTAGATGAGAAGCAAAAAGAAGCCATGAAAATAGCAGATACAGGATTTATTTATCATTCTATATATGAACTTGCTTATAATGCGATAAGAAAATTATTAAGTTAATGAGGTGAATATGAAAAAAAGAAAATTAAGAAATTTAGAAGTATCATCAATAGGTTTGGGTTGTATGGGATTTTCTCAAAGTTATCCTCCGTTTATTCCTAAAGAAGAAGCTATTGATGTTATCAGAAAAGCTGTTGAACTTGGAGTAACGTTTTTTGATACGGCAGAAGTATATGGGCCGTTTAAAAACGAAGAATTGGTAGGAGAGGCATTAAAACCATTGAGAAATGAAGTTGTTATTGCAACAAAATTCGGATTTGAAATAGGAAGTAATGACGATTATAAAGACGGCTTTAGACCAATAGGACTTTCTAGTAAAAAAGACCATATAAAAAAAGCTGTTGAAGGTTCATTAAAACGCCTTCAAACAGACCATATTGATTTATATTATCAACACAGAGTTGATACTGATACTCCGATAGAAGAAGTTGCAGAAACTATGGCAGAACTCATAAAAGAAGGCAAAATTTTAGCTTGGGGCTTATCTGAAGCAGGAGCAAACACAATAAGACGTGCTAATTCAATTTGCCCTGTTACGGCTGTTCAGAGTGAATATTCTATGTGGTGGAGAGAAGTTGAAACAAACGGAGTTCTCAATACATTGGAAGAACTTGGTATTGGTTTTGTACCGTTTTCACCGTTGGGTAAAGCTGTATTAACAGGAAGATTTAATAAAGATACTAAATTTGAAAACAATGATTTTAGAAGTACTATCCCGAGATTTTCTTCCGAAAATTGGGAACATAACGTTAAATTAGTTGATTATGTAAATGAACTTGCCAATAAGAAAAATTGTACACCTGCTCAAATTGCTCTTTCTTGGTTACTTCATCAAAAACCATTCATTGCTCCTATTCCGGGAACAAAAAAAGTTTCAAGAATTCAGGAAAATATATCTTCAGAAAATGTTATATTTACTCCTGATGAACTATCTGATATACGTTCACATCTTGATTCGATAAAACTTACAGGAAACAGATACAATGAATCTCAAGAAAAATTGATTAATAAGGATTAAATAAGATTATATAGATTAAAGAATATATAGAAATCATATTAAAGAAAGAAAAGGTACATCATGAATATATACAAGAAAAAATATAATGTAATTTTAGATAATATGGATATAAGTAACTACACAATAAGACCAATATCTGTCATAATGTATTTGCAGGATGCTTTTGCGAGATATTGTGCTACAAAGAAAATGGCGGCTTATGATTTATTTGAACCAAATCAATATTGGATAGTTACAGAATTTAATATAGAGTTTATTGACAATCTTCCTTTTTGGTCAGAAGAAATTGAAGTTAGTATTTGGGTTTCAGAAATAAGTAAAATAAAAATTTACACTGATTATGAAATTAGATATAAAGATAAAACTTTTGCAAGAGGTAATTCTCTATGGTTTATTATTGATAGAGAAACAAAACGACCTGTAAAAACGGATATTTTTGCTGAAAGGTTTGAAGTTGTTGATAATTTAGCTTTAGGTGAACACAAAAAATTCACTCTGCCGGAAATAAAAGAAAAAGTAAGCGAAATTAAGCATACAAATAACTTATCCGATTTAGATTTTAACCAACACGTTAATAACAAAAGCTATATTAATCTTGCAGAAATGACTGCGAACAATGAATTTAGAAAAAAATATAACTTGAAAAGTTTAAATATAAGATTCAACAAAGAAACTTTTTTAGGCGATACATTAACTTGTTCAACATACAAAACCAATACAGAAAATATATATACCCATATTGTAGAAAAAGACGGAATTTCAGTTTGCGATATTTCAACTACTTGGAAAGAAAAAACAAATCGCATAAGTATTGTTGATTACGATATGGATGTAAAAAAAGAGTAAGAAAACAATTGATAATCAAAAATAAATGTAATTGAGTATTTACCAAAATAAATTAAACAAATTCTAATTATAAAAAAATTAACTATAAATCACAATTTTTATATTTAGTTTATAATAAGCTATAATAAAAATATAAAGGATTATGTTTATGCAGAATAATATATTAATGCCTGGTGATTCAGCAGGAAATTATGATGAAAAATGGACTAAGACTTTTGATTTAAAATTTTTGATTTTATGGTTAATTTTGTTTGTAATTTTATTAAGTTGGACATTGATTTTTGATGCCGATTTGTTTGATGCAAAAGCATTCTTTTTAAGGGCAGCCATAAAACTTATTGTTATGATGCTATTAGCATTAGGTGGAGGAATGTTATGCCGTCATTATTGTAATACTGATGAAAAAGGATATATTACGACACCTAAAAATAAATGGTTCAAGGTTAATTATACAAGAAAAATCCAGCATTTTGCGGCATACCTTGTACCATTATTGAGCAAGCCGACAGAACCTTTTGGCATACTTCCACATCTTTGGGAATCCTTGTTTGTACTTTTTATGTTTTTAGTTTTAATAAAACCTGTAAGAGAATTTTCAACATTTTTCATGTTGCAGTTTAATTCATTAGACAGGATAGAAGACAGACCAAACACTCTAAAATGGATAGTATTGGGTAATATGTTACCGGGACTTTTAATCATAACTGTGTTTAAACAATTATTTGAAACATATTTAAATTTGCCTCTTTTGGCATCCGTTGTTGTTTTGACAGTTGCAATAGGTGATGGTCTGGCAGAACCTGTCGGTACATATTTGGGTAAGAAAAAATATGTAGTACCATCTTGGAACTTAAAAAACAGATATGTTAGATCTTATGCGGGAAGTGCATGTGTTTTTATCTCGGCAATTGTATTTTTATTCCTGTTTAGGACTCAATTTGCAAATCCATTAGAATTTTTGACATCTATGATATTATTTCCACCTATTATGACTCTATCGGAAGCATTTGCACCGCATTCAATGGATACACCTGTAATGATGTTAATAGGATTTTCATTACTGTTTGGAATTTGTGCAATATTTTAACAACATCAATTAATTATTTAACATAGTTTATATATTTTTCCCCATATTATATGCCTGTTCTAAGAGGTCTTTGCGATTTTGAGCATCATTTGAGTTATCGAGTCCTCCTGCTTCCAAATATCCTTTTAACTCCAAATCTGAAAAGCAGGCAATCCAACCTTTTACCCCATTCAAAACAGTTTGAACAACACCTTTAGAATTATCGGCTGATGTTGTTATAACATAAGTTTCAGTAAAATTCTTTCCTGTTGCAAAGAGTGAATTTGCTCTATCAATAAGCGTTTTCATTTGTCCTGACATTTCATAATAATAAATAGGAGTTGCCCAAACTATAACATCTGCTTCTTTCATTTTTACGGTAATTTCATTAGCATCATCATTTATTACACATTTACCAAGTTTTTGACAAGCAAGGCATCCCTTACAAAATTTTATTTCTTTATCTTTTAATGTAACAAATTCAACTTTATGTCCCGCATCTTTAGCACCACGTTCTGCTTCGTGTGCTAAAATTTCAGAATTAGCATTATTTCTTAAACTTGTTGATATTATTAATACTTTTTTACCCATTTTATTCACCTCTTATTTTAAGTATTTATTGTAAAAACTTTCGATTTTGTCAAAAGGAATTGCGTTTTTATCTCCGCCGTCATACAAATCTACATGGTTTGCACCTTTAACTATAAACAGTTCTTTATTTTTTCCTTTTAATTTTTTAAATGCATCTTCCCCAAAGTATCTTGAATGTGCATTTTCACCATGAACTACTAATACAGGAGTTCTAATTTCATTTGAGTATTGCAAAATCGGTTGATTTATTAAAGACAGAGATGATGTCATATTCCATTTACCGTTTGAATTTATAGAACGAGCGTGGAAACCTCTTTTAGTCTTATAATATCCCCAATAATCTTTTACAAATTGGGGCTCATTTCCTGTTAATTTTTCAGGCAAACCGTCAGCTCCTTTGTATTTACCTGTTTTAAAATCGTCTGTTCTTTGATTATTTAATGATTGCTTCATTTCATATCGTGCATTTTCGTCAACAGAATCGTTATAACCTTTTGCTGATACTCTTGTCATATCGTACATTGTAACAGCCGTAGTTGCTTTAATTCTTGTATCAATTGCTGCTGCATTTATTGCAAAACCGCCAAAACCGCAAATCCCTAAAATCCCGATTTTGTCAGCATCAACATTTTTATTATTAGAGAGGTAGTCTACTGCAGCAGAAAAATCTTCCGTATTTATATCAGGACCGGCAACATGTCTTGGAGTTCCTGAACTTTCACCTGTATAACTCGGATCAAATGCTAAAGTTATAAACCCATTTTCTGCCAAAGTTTGAGCGTACAATCCTGATGATTGTTCTTTTACAGCACCAAATGGCCCTGAAATTGCAATAGCAGGAAGTTTATCATTTTTATTCATTGTTTTTGGTACATATAAATCTCCAACAAGAGTAATACCAAACCTGTTTTTAAATTCAACTTTTTGGACATTAACTTTGTCTGATTTCGGAAAAGTTTTATCCCAAGTTTTAGCATTAGCCATATTAGAGCATCCGACAATTAGCAAAACTGTAAATAAACCTAATAAAAATTTTTTAAGCATCTTTTACTCCTTTATCAAAAAATTCTACCAATTTATAGACTACTTGATTAACAAATTCAGGTTTGTCATATAAATCAACATGTGTTGCATTTTCTATTGTAAATATTTCTTTTGGGGCATTGGCTCTTTTATAAGCATCTTCCGTAAAATATAATGTATCTGCTTTGCTTCCGACAATAAACAATAATGGTCTTGGAGATACTGTATCTATATATTGAAAAGCATCCCAAGCTGCAAGTTTATCATTACTTGAAACGAGGTATTTGTTAACGGATGTCGGATATGAACAACGGTCTGTTCTATAGTATTCATAAGCTTCTTTTTGAATAACAGAAGTATTTTCATCTATATCATTTTCTGATTTGGGCACATAATTCCAATATAATGGTTCATCTCCTCTTGCTTCTTTAGTACGTGCTTCAGCCACTTCTTTTAATAACTTTTGCATAAAGTTTTCAATATTGACACCAGGAAAGCCAAATCTGGCACTATGTCCCGTATTCCAAGTACTTATTCCTGCAGCAGCTTTAATTCTTAAATCTGTTTGAATTGCATTCATTGTATAACCGGCTCCTGCACAAATTCCCATAGCACCGATTTTATTTTCATCGACATAATTAAGCGAAACAAGAAAATCAACAGCACTTCTTATATCTTCAACTCTTGAAGTCGGATCTTCTAAATATCTTGGTAGTCCTTCGCTTTCACCTTGATGACTTGCATCAAATGCTAACGCTATATAACCGTTTTTTGCTAAATTCCAGGCATAAAGAGATGAACATTGCTCTTTTACTCCACCGCCTGGATGTGTAACAACTATTGCAGGATATTGATTTTTTTCATCAAAATTATTTGGCAGAAATAAAAGTCCTGCAATATTTAAACCCAATTTTTTAAATGTAACTTTTTTGCCCTCTTGATAATGTGTTTCATATAACATAATTTATACCTCTATATTTTTAATAACTTTTACCGGATTTCCGACAGCTATTGTGTTAGCCGGAATTGATTTTGTTACAACGCTTCCTGCACCGATAATTACCCCATCACCAATTTCAACTCCCGGTAAAATTGTGCAATCAGAACCTATCCAAACATTTTTACCGATTTTAACATGGCTGGGAGTCAGATTTTGTCTTTTTGCGGGGTTAAAATCGTGATTTAAAGTTGCGATTGTTGTATTATGACCGATTAAAGCCCCATCCCCGATTTCAATACCTCCTTGATCCTGAAATCGGCAGCAAGCATTAATAAATACATTTTCTCCTACTTTTATATTTATTCCGCAGTCTGTATAAAAAGGCGGAAACATACCAAATGTTTCCGGCACTTCACTTTGCGTGAGTTTTTTAAAAATTTCTCTTATTTCTTCCGGAGTATGGTATTTGTTATTCAATTCATTAGTAATTTTAAGAGCATTTTGACTGAATTTATGAAATGATTTAAATAACTCTGAACCTAATTCCACATAAGTTCCTTTTGCCATCAATTCTCTAAAATTTTGTACTGTAATTTCCTTTTTTGTAGTTTGCATTGCTTGTACCTCTTTTATTTTTCATTATTAACCATATCTTTTAAAATAGCAAATACTTATATTGTATAATCAGATATGCTTGACAGGCATTAATCAATAATATATTATAATACTATGGAAATAAGGGTTTTAAGATATTTTTTAGCTGTTGCAAGAGAGGGCAGTATTACAAAAGCTGCTAACTATCTTCATTTAACGCAGCCCACATTATCAAGACAATTACAAGACCTTGAGCGTAAACTTGGACAAAAGCTTTTATTAAGAAGTCAACATAGTGTATCTTTAACATCTGAAGGTCATATTTTAAGACAGAGAGCCGAAGAAATTATTGATATGGTAGATAAAACAGAACAAGAATTTCACTCTATAAAAGATGTTATAGCCGGTACGGTCTATATCGGAAGCGGTGAAAGTCATACTATAAAGTTTATAACAGATATAATAAAAGATATTCAAAAACAATACTCTGAAATCAAATTCGATTTAGTAAGCGGGAACGCAGAGGATTTAATAGAAAAATTGGATAAAGGTTTATTAGATTTTGCAGTACTAATTGAACCTATTAATATTTCAAAGTTTGATTATATGACTCTCCCTGAAAAAGACAGATGGGGTGTTATTATGAAAAAAGATTCTCCTCTTGCCAAATTAGATAATATAAAATACGATAACTTAAAGGATTTACCTCTTATATTTTCAAAGCAAGTAAAAAGACAAAATCCATCAGACAGTGATTTTATGAAATGGTTTAAAGGTAGTTTTGATAACTTTAATATTGCTGCGACATACAATCTTATTTATAATGCCGGATTAATGGCAGAATCAGGAGTTGGCTATGTTGTAGGACTTGATAATCTTTTAAATACAATGAATAATTCTAATTTGACATTTAGACCATTATATCCGACATTAGAATCCGCATTGAATATTGTATGGAAGAAGGGGCAGATTTTTTCTCCTGCCTCAAAGGTATTTCTGGAAAAATTAAAAGATAGAATTGTTCAATTACGATAAACGTGAAAAGTTTGTTATTGTCGGAAGATTTTTAAATAAAAATTTAAATTTCTCCCCCGGATGGGGGAGATGCAGAGGGGGTGATTTTTCATTTATTTTGAACCGCCAATAATCCAAGACAGCGGATTTACGGACGGAATGAAATTCCGGATAGCGAACAGATTGAACGAACAGGACGAAGTCCGAAAGTGAAATTCTGTGAGCGTAGAGTAAATCCAAGACAGCGGATTTTGGCAAGTGTGCAGTGAACACAGTCATTCTGAACCAACGATTTTTGAGGTGAAGAATCTCAAAAAAATGAGATA
>Ga0256404_1011477_pt1 | contig 11852 bp, 11 predicted proteins | sample RumenRJG_01DNA_FD_185990 | JGI IMG/M metagenome (GOLD analysis project Ga0256404, IMG submission 185990) | Bovine rumen microbial communities from Lethbridge, Alberta, Canada - RJG_01 | ecosystem: Host-associated > Mammals > Digestive system > Stomach > Rumen | place: Canada: Alberta | collected... | reverse complement strand
TCAGAAAATATTGGACAAAAACACTTTCATAAGATATCAGGAACTGGGTCTTGTAGCCTCTGCGGGATATGATACCGTAAAGGTGTTCAAGAAGCCTAGGGTCAAAATCATCATTACCGGAAACGAGCTTGTCGAGCCGACCAAAGAGGAAATCGACAAGGCAAAAATCATCAATTCCAATCAGTTTACCATAAAGGCGATGGTTGAGGATTCAGGTGCAATCTGTGACATTGGCCGTGCCGGCGATACCTTTGATGAGGTAAGGGATGCCATTTTGGAGGCTTCCAAGGATTATGATGTCATCATGACCACCGGAGGAACCGCCATCAGCAAGGGCGATGTTGTTCTGGATGTGGTTGATGATATCGGTGAGATACTCTTCCATGGTGTTGCAATAAGGCCTGGAAAACCTGCAGGTGCAGGTATTGTCAATGACAAGGTGGTTTTCACATTTTCAGGTCAGCCAGTTGCAGCAATGTCTCAGTTCGACATGTTTGCAAGAAAATATCTATTTGAAATGCAGGGAAGGGCATTTGATTTTAATATCGTTAAAAGAACATCCCAGCTTAAGATACCTTCACAGTTGGGCAGGACGGATTTCATACGTGCGGTCAGTGATGAGGAACATGCAAAGCATGTGCTGAACAGAGGTTCTGGCATCATTCGTTCAATGGTGGAGGCGAACAGCTATATCATAATAGACGAAAATGATGAAGGATATCAGAAGGACGATATAGTTGATGTTGTCTTCTTTGATTCACTACTTTGGTAGGTAAAGAGGCATTTTAATGAATGGTATTTATTATTATTTGATAGCCTTTGCTGTCATCTGGATATTGGTCGGAATATTTCATAACAGATTGTCGAATCATGGTGTGGAACTTAACTTTCCAGTCATAATGTGGAAAACCCAAAGACTGAGAGGACTGATATCCAAAATCAACAACCTGTCACCGAAATTCTGGCGATGGTATATGAATGTCGGAATTGTTGTGGCATTCGGAGCCATGATATTCATTACCTATACGCTTCTGTCCACATTACCATCAGTTTTTGATTCGCCAAGCGTTTCGATTGTGATACCTGGTGTGGATATTCCCGGTTCCCAGATTTATGTTCCATTTGTTTATGGGCTGATAGGCCTTGCAACGGTTTTGATTGTTCACGAATTTTCACACGGTATTCAGGCCGTTGGAGAAAAGATACCTATAAAGTCAATAGGACTAATGCTATTTATCATACTTCCGGGAGCATTTGTAGAGCCTGATGAAGACAAACTGAAGGAAGCCAAAAGGATTTCAAGGCTAAGGGTTTACGCTGCAGGTTCCATTGCAAATGTGACCCTTGCGGTTATCGCTTTAATTCTGGTGTCATTATGCGCTGCCGGAATTCCGAACTATTTTGCCGAAGACGGCATTGAAATAGGCAGGGTCGTTCCTGATTCACCATCCGATGGGATCTTAAAGGATGGAATGGTTCTGAAAGCTATTGACAATCAAAAGATAAATGATTCAAAGGCGTATGTAGATGTTGTCAGTTCATTCGCTCCGGGAGACAACATTTCGGTTCAAACGGACCAGGGCACGTATCATGTAACTCTTTCAAAAAATCCAAATAATGAATCCAGAGGATTTTTCGGAATTCAGGCAAACAAGCATTTCGAGATGACAAATGACAGTTTAGGTTCCCTCCCATGGATTCTCTTTGAGTTGATTGATCTCTTCCAGTGGGTGGCAATGCTGAACCTTGGAATCGGTTTGTTCAATCTGCTTCCAATCAAGCCTTTGGATGGAGGCTACATGCTGGAAATCCTATTGAGCTATAAATTATCAGAACAACATTACAAGCCAATCGTGAATGCGCTTTCTGTTGTTTTAGCGATGGTTATAGTATTCAGCATAGTGGCAGGATTTTTCTAATAATTGACTTAATTGTTTAAATCATCACATATTTATTTTTTTTAATCATATTTTTTTAACATTCATTTTTATGATATATAAATTTAAATAGTTTATTTGATAAAAATATAAACGTTGTCTAATTATTAATTTAAAATATATTTAGTTAAATAGCATTACGGTGGGGTTTATAAGTGTGTAGTGGTAATGCTATGGGTAATTTGCATTTTTGAAAGAATAGGAGGTTAAATTGTATTAAATCTCACATTAAAGGGTTAAGTAGGTGGTGAGTTATGGGAATTGAAAGAAATGAAACAAATCAAAAGTCTATTTTAATAGTTGAAGATGAGTCGATTATTGCATTAAACTTAAAATATGATTTAGAGGATTTAGGGTATAATGTAATAGATACTGTAGATAATGGTAATGATGCAATTTATAGTGCCGTTGAATTCCGTCCAGACTTAACAATTATGGATATTAACCTTAAGGGTGATGTGAATGGAATTCAAGCTGCCAAAAAGATTTTGGCATTGGATTTGGCGGTTATTTACTTGACTGCAAACTCTGACGACATCACATTTAATGAAGCCGTATCCACATCTCCAGCGTCAGCATTCATTCCAAAACCATATAACATTAGTACTCTATCCAAAAATATCGCTTTAGCCATCAATCGTCAATCGGTTGAATCCGAAAAAGTAAATGAGGCTAGAGGAATAGCAAAAGAGAAAAATAAACCTCAGGAAGATACTTTACAAATTGAGGGCAGTGAAACAAATCTGATCGAATCGGAAGATAAAGTTACAGACTATCAGAACTATTTGGAGTACAGTGATTTACAACAAAAGGCTAAAGAGGAGTATAAGCTATCAGACAATGCCATTAAGCATTATGAATCCAAAGACATAGACTCAAAACAAAAAATTCTTGTTGTTGAAGATGAATCGATTATTGCATTAAACTTAAAATATGATTTAGAAGACTTGGGTTATGATGTTATCGAGCCTGTAGACAATGGGACTGAAGCTATTGAAAAATCCAGGGAACTATTTCCGGATCTTGTATTGATGGACATTAATTTAAAAGGGAATGTGGATGGTATAGAGGCGGCTGATGATATAAGTGAAATGGGAATTCCAATTATATTTTTAACTGCAAACACTGATGATTTCACCACATTTGAAGCACTGAAAACCATACCATATGGTTATTTATCCAAGCCATATACGATTAAGGATTTGCAATTAACCATAGGCATGGCTCTTAAAAAACATGAGGAAGATGTTAAGACAATCATTAAAACTGAAAATAAAGTTTCCGAGAAGAATAAGGAACTCATCATTGAAAAAACGGATGTTGCCATCATTCTGGTTTTCAGTTTAATTCTAATTTTTGAAAGTATTTTCCAGCGAAATGCCACCTGGCTGCAATGGATTTTGTTCATTCCCTCTGCAATAATGATATTTCTGGCTCTTGTTAGCCTTAAAACGCCAGACCCTGTTGAAGAGTGGGAGATTCCTCCATTTGTCACATTGATTGTTCCGGCACATAATGAAGAGCACACAATTGCAGAAACAGCAACTAGTCTGGCATCTATTGATTATTATTACAATGGCGAAATTAATTATGAGCTTATTGTCTGTAATGACGGTTCAGAAGATAGGACTGGTGAGGAATTAGCCAAATTAAAAGATAAATTCCCTCATTTAAGAATTATCACCCGTGTTCCGCCACGTTCAGGTAAAGGTAAAGGATTTGTATTGAATGATGCCCTTGAAATTTCTAGAGGAGAAATTGTTGGGGTTTTTGATGCGGATGCAAAAGTGGATCCGGATTTTCTAAGCATTATTATACCCTACCTAAACGATCCGGATGTTCAGGGTGTTCAGTCCCGTATTAAGATGTATAATAAGGATGAAAATTGGCTTACTCATATGCAGCATGTTGAATTGGCCGGTTTCGGTAATATTGTTCGTGCTAAAGACATATTGGGTAAGGCAGGATTTTTAGGCGGTAACGGACAGCTTGTAAAGAAGGATGCCATCTATGATGGTGGAGGTTGGGACGGTTTTGCAATTACTGAGGATTTAAACTTGAGTGTAAAGCTAATGATTGAAGGCAGTGCAATTCGTTACTGTGGTGAAACTTGGGTTTATCAGGAGGCTGTTCCAACATGGAGACAATTGTTCCGTCAAAGAGCGCGTTGGGCTATCGGTAATTTTGAAACATTATTCATATATGGAACAAAAATCATCAAATCGCCAATGCCTGTTTTCAGAATGTTCGGCGTTTTGGAACATGTAGCATTTTATGGCCTAAACATGTTGGTATTCTTTGGTTTCATCGTATTTGCACTTAACCTCATCGGATGGGTATTTTTTGATCATGTTACTGTACTTAGAATGGATGCACCATTAATTGTTGGAATTCTTTCTGCATTCGGTTTCTTCCCTGGAGCAGTCATTACTTTAACCCGTGATAAAGTAGGTTTCTTTGAACTTATCTATGGGGTCATCGGTTATTGGCTTTATTGTTTCCATTTAATTCCTTTATTCTTCATTACTGTATATCAGATGTTAACCAGAAAGGAAAGAACTTGGGCTAAAACTGTGCACACCGGAGATGATGAAATGGATGGAATAGTCAATGAAGATATTCCGATTGGCGAAATTGAGGGCAAATAGTGGGGTGAAATGATGATATTAAGGGAAAAATTTGCTTATATTATATTGATATTTATCTTATTTACTTTTGTAGTTAGTTTAGGTTCAATTAACAATTTTTTAAGTTTTCAAACAGATAAAACCGTTCAGTTTGATGAGTCCATCTATGTGGTGCCTCATCATTGGAATACTACTGACGAATTGAATATGTCTGGAAAAACTGAAAATGCAATGACTAACGGTTATGTTATTTTTGATGCTTGGGATGACTGGCCTGAAGACCATATCACCTCTATATCGGAAGCTAAATTCAGAAATATGGAGGATGGAGGTTATAAGGTAATCAAGAATGAAAATTACACAGATTCTGGCGTTTCAGTTTCCAAACAGTATTTTTCCAATCCTTCAAAAAACACAAACACATCCTGGAAGCATATGGGTGTGAATTATGTATTTCCTAAACAGGATAAGAATTACGCAATTCAGGTTCATTACTTTACAACACATGATTACCACAACAAAAGCTATACAAAAGAGCTTGATGACCGTATAGAGGATATAATGGCAACGATGGAAAATAAGGAATACAATTGGTACATCTCAACATTCAACAAACTCTTAAATGGTGAGGATATAAACTGGAAATTTTTATGAGTAGGTGTTAAAAATGGAAAATGCAAATTTCAATCCTGATGAAAAAAGATTATTATTAAAAGATTATAATCATCGATTAAACAATGATTTACAAGCAGTATTGGCTTTCATCAAATTAAAAAAAAGATTTGGAATTGATGATGATGAAATTGTTACTTTTTCATGTGTTTCAATTGCATCACTTTCAGCTATCCAAAATCTTATGTATAATTCAGACAATAGTGAAAATTTAATCAGTGCAAATGAATTTTTTGAAGAGTTTATCAAAATTCTCAATGATTATTACTCTAAATTTAATTTGAGATTTTTTAATGAACTGAAAACGGATTTTTATATAGACCCTAAAAAGATTTTTCATCTAATGCTTCTCATCAATGAGATGGTTAATTTATCCATTAATTTTTCATTTAAGGATGATTCGGAACATAATATAAGTTTCAATCTTGAAAAAATTGGGGAAGAATGTTTATTGACTTATTCGGATGATGGGTCAGGTATTAAAGAGACAATATCTGAATCCAACATGAGAACCGCATTGTTCGAACAATTAGTAAAACAAATTGATGGAGTTTCACAGCCTTCCGATGCTAATTCCATCATTTTAATAAAATTTAGTTGTGAGTAGCAATTAAAAAATAAGTAAAGAAAGAATTGTTAAATTCTTTCTAATTATAATTCTTTACAAGCTTGAGCTAATTTTTTACCTAACTCGTAACTTGCTTCGTCTTCTTCAGAGGTAGGCACGAATGTGATTTCCTGAGTGTCTACAACATCAAATCCGTAGTTTCCTAATTCTTCAGCAAGCATTGCAGGTGTTCCACCTTTTCCACCCATGGACCCGAAGGTAACAGCTTTTCTTACAATGCCGGTTCTGTTGAAGAGTAATCCTTTAAGGTAGTACATGATGTCTCCGATACTTGGGTATGGAACATCGTTGATTGTAGGGTCACCCACAGCAATTCCTTTACTGGTTAGGATACTTTTGACGATTTCAGACCTTTCATCCTCGTGCAGGAAGAAGATTTCAACATCATATCCTTCAGACATTGCGCCTTCAGCAATTTCATGAGCCATTTGCTGGGTTGAGTAGTGCATGGTATCGTAGATGATTGTGATTTTGTCTTCACATACACCGGTTGCCCAGTTTTGGTAAGCTCCGATGATTTGCATTGGGTCGGTCCAGATTTGACCGTGAGATGGTGCAATCATTTTGATTGAGTCGAGTAAACCTAATTCAACTACTTCGTTTAGTTTTTTGAGAACTAATTTTGAAAGTGGAGTGATTAAGTTTGCATAGAACTTTTGAGCCGCATCCATTAGAACATATTCTGGGATTTCATCAGAGAATCTTTGGGTGAAACATAAGTGTTGACCGAATGCATCGTTAGGGAATAAAATGCCGGTTTCATCAGCAAGCAAGGTAAACATGCTGTCAGGCCAGTGCAATAGGAATGCATCAAGGAATGCTAAGGTTCTTCCGCCAACATCTAATGAGTCTCCGGTTCCGACGGTGATAAATTCAGCGCCTTCTAAAGCAGGGTAGTGTTTTAAAAGACCGTTTACTGCAATTTTGGTACAGTAGATAGGTGCTTCAGGGAATCTTTTGTGCAAGTCCACCAATACTCCTGAGTGGTCTTTTTCCACGTGGTTTTGGATGATGTAGTCAACTTTGACTTCTCTTCCTTCTTGAGCGAAAGCATCGTCGATACGTGCCATCATCTCTTTGGTTTTTCCAGGATAAGCGTTATCGATGATTGCTACTTCATCTTCACCGAATACAATGTATGCATTGTAGGTGGTTCCGTCTAATGTGTAACCGTGGTAGGTTCTTAAGTCCCAATCGAGTACACCGATCCAGTATACTCCATCAGCTATTTTTTGTGCGTTAGCTTTCATTTTTTTATCTCCAATTTTTGGTTAATTCATTAGATATGAATTAATAATTTATTGGATTATATTATTATATATAGTTTTGTTTTATACGAATTGTTCGTATTTTTTTCTAATTTTAACTTAATTCTATTTGCGCAATGATGTAAGTTAAACACACTCTTTAAAATTCAATGCTTTCCATGACATTTGGAATTAATGTTTTAGAGTTTGGAACCAATTTTTCAAATTCCTCAGGGTTCTGTGCAATTGAAGGAAATGTATTGTAGTGCATTGGAATAACAAATTTGGGTTTAATCCAGCTAGCTGCAATTGATGCTTCTTTGATGTCCATTGTAAAAATGTTTCCAATAGGTAATATTGCAATATCCGGTTTGTAAATTTCTCCAATTACAAATTTCATATCAGAGAAAAGTCCAGTATCTCCAGCATGAAAAACTTTCAAATTGTTGTCGAAAGTCAATAAAAAGCTTCCAGGATTCCCTGCATATTTTGTATCAATTTCAAAGTCAAATGTTGAGCTGTGTCTGGCTTCAAGCATTCTGATTTCAACATCCTCAAATTTAACGGATGCACCATAGTTAATTCCAATGGCATTTACTCCTTTTCTTTGAAGATATATGGAAATTTCATAATTTGTTATAACAATCAAATTTGTATTGTTTCTTGATATTTCAATGACATCTCCGAAGTGGTCTGCATGGCCGTGGGTGATGCAGATAATGTCAGGATGCAAATCGCTAATTTTTAGAGGGCATACAGGATTTGCCTGAATGAATGGGTCGATTAAAATATTTAATCCTCTATTTGAGGTTAATTCAAATGCCGAATGACCTAACCATTTAAGTTTCATATTTTACAGACCCCATCAGCACAACTGTCTGCGTCCTTATCATCATCAACTTCATTTTCTGCAACAATTTGTGACAGGACACTTTTAAAGTCATCATATGATAATGCGCCTGGAATTGAGTATTTATTGTCAAATAAATAAAATGGAACACCGTGTATTCCTCCGGATAATGCAATATCCTCGTCTTCTTCAACCTGACTGTTGTATAAATTACTGTTCAGCACGTCATTTATTTGATTTTCATCCAAACCTGCATCTAAAGCGATTTTAAGTAGCACTTCCTTATCTGCCAGCTTAAGGTTTTCAACAAAATAAGCATCAAATAGTAATCTGGCCAGTTTTTCCACATTTTCAGGATATTTGTCCTGTGCCAGTTTCATCAGTCTGTGGGCATCACGGGTGTTAGTGTAAAGTGTTGATTCATATTTAAAATCAATGCCCTCATCACGGCCAAGCCCTGAAATTTGTGCAACCTGCTTTCTAGCGTCTTCAATTGATAGGCCATATTTGATGGCAAACCTTTCAACAGTAGTGGATTTGACATCCTTTGGTGCGTTTTGATCAAGCTCAAAAGCACGGATATCAAATTCAACATCCAAATTTAAATCATTGATTGCTCTTTTTAATCTGCTATTGCCAATGTAACAGTATGGACAGGCAAAGTCGCTCCAGTATGTAATTTTCATAATATTCCTCAAAGAAATATTTAAAAGATTTAATTAATAAATAAGTAAGTAACTGTATAATTACTTGGTAGATAATATGATTAGCAATGATATTTGCCCGATTGGAAATACTTTAGATTTGTTTAACAGGAAATGGATTTTTTGTATCATGTCAAATATATTCAGGGGAATGACACATTTCAACGAGTTTAAGGATGCAAATCCCACAATCAGTAATCATGTGTTGGCACAGACTCTGAAGTATATGGAAGAACAGGAACTAATCACCAAGACAGTTGTTGATGAGCACCATAATAAGACAGAATATGCTTTAACTCCTAAAGGCCTTAGGGCTAATAGGATACTATATGAAATCACTGAGTATTATTTTGATGAATTGAATTATTCCAATTCTGATGATGTGGAAATTGAAGAACTTTTGGGTGAATACCGCAAAATTTACAATATCAGGTAAGTTTATAATTACTTATTTCTTTTTATACTATTTTTTACTAATTACTTTTTATGAAATCCATATTTGATAAATGTAAATTCGGTGACTTAATACTTAACAGCAGAATCATCAGAACAGGTTTATGGGAATCCCAACAAGATGATTTAAACGCAATTTATGATAGATATGAAAAAATAGCCTCAAGCGGGGTTGGTCTAATTACTTCTGAGCTGTATTCAATATATCCTAATGATAAGTTTAGTGAACATTCCTTTAAAATGAGCAATCGGAATTTCATGACTGTGGCAAGAAAATTGGCTGAAATTTGCCATAGTTATGGGGTTGCAATTTTAGGGCAAGTTGAATTCATCAAATTCAACCGTGGAATTGACTTGGATATTTCAGTCAATGATTTAACTGTTGAAGATATTCGTAAAATACAGGCGGATATTATTTCTGCAGCTCAACAGTTGCAATTTGCAGGATTTGACGGGATTCAATTGTCAATAGGTAATAATTTTTACCTATCTAAATTCATCAATCCATATTATAATCAAAGGGAAGATAATTATGGTGGAAATTTATTTAATAGGTCACGTTTGGTTTTGGAATTGGTTAAAGTAATGAAAGATAACTTGGATTTACATATTTCCTGCAAAATCAACACGTTTGATGAGAGGAAAAATGGATTTAATTCAACTGAAAGTTTTAAAGCTTGTAAATTACTTGAAAAAGTTGGAGTTGACAGTCTTCAGTTAACACGACCTCTTTCACCTTTGTATTTCACCAACAAAGTATCTGGAGAAGATGAACTAATAGATTATACTTCTAAACTAATAGATTCTGTTGACATTCCTGTCATTGTTGGTGGGGGATTTAATGATATGATTCATATGAATGAATTGCTGAACAGTACTAATATTGAATTCATGTCAATGTACAGGCCTTTTGTTGCGAAGGAAGATTTTTTAAATAATTGGAAAATCAATGGTGAAGGTAAATCCAAATGTTTGAAATGCAATAATTGTTATAGGACAAAGACCAGCACATGTTACCATTATTAGGGTAATTTAAGGAAGCAAAAGTTGAGATTAATTATTGAATCAGTTAATTTTAGGTAATTTGTGAATTACTTTCTCCTTTTTATATTCCTTTTATCTAATATGTAACTATGAAAAGTATATTTGACAACACTAAATTCGGCAGTCTTGAGGTTTCCAGTCGTATAATAAGAAATGGGTTGTGGGAATCCCAAAACGATTCCAGTAAAAATCTGTCTCAGGATGTATTTGACAGATATGAAAAATTATCAAAAAATAATGTTGGCGTAATAGTCTCCGAGTTGATTTCATTATATAGTCATGACAGATTCAGTGATTTTACTGATTATATTAATGCTCCTTCATTCATACGGGACTTTAAAGAGGTTACCAGCATAGCCCATGAAAATAATACTCCAATTCTTGCCCAAATAGGCTTTGTCAACTGTAATGTAAATGGGAAACAGATGATGGAAGTCAATGATTTGACTTTGGAGGATATAAGGACAATTCAGGCGGATTATATTGTTGCAGCAAAAAAGATAATGTTTGCAGGATTTGATGGAATAGAATTATGTATAGGCAATAATTTTTATTTATCACGTGTCATGAATCCTTTTGAAAATACACGCAGTGACAATTATGGTGGAAATACTTACAATCGTGTGAGAATGGTTTTGGAGATAATTAAATTGATTAAAAAAACAACAGGATTGCATGTTCACTGTAAGGTTAATTTGTATCAGGATGAAGAGGATTCTCTGGAAATTTGCAAAATTCTTGCTGAAAACGGTGCAGATAGCTTACAGATTACTAAATTCTTATCTCCACAATACTTTAGAAAAGGTCAATCAAATCAAGACATGTTAGTGAGCTTTGCGGATAAAGTTGCAAAGAATGTTTCCATCCCCGTTGTTTTAGGTGGGGGAAGGTCAGATATGGATAAAATCATCGAATTGTTAAATAATACTGATATTGACTTTATTTCAATGCAAAGACCCTTTGTAAAAGATCCTACTTTTTTAACTCAATGGAAAATTGATGGATATGGCAAATCTGAATGTAAAACTTGTAACAACTGCTATTGGAAAAAACAGAGTGTTTGTTTGATAGAATATAGTGATTAATCATCATTTTTTTTTTAAAGATATCTGCAATTAAAATAGTTTCATGAAATTTGGTCTAATGAGAGTATTATCGCATCTAAAAATTATTATGTTGCAAAATGAGAGTGTCGAAACTTTTTTATAAGTTTCATACGAATTGTTCGTAGTTTTTTCAAAATAATTTGTCTAATTAATTAAATTTTGTTGGTAATGTACGGTGTATGCTATGTTTCCAATTATAATTGATTTATGGATTACTTTTGTTTTATTAATCTTTTATAATTTCGTTTCCTTTTTTTTAGTAATGATTATATGTGCTGAAATAAATATATTTTATCGAAATTCAATTAATAAATGTGATGTGCTTGCTTGAAGAATTAATTAAAAATATTAGTAAGGATTGGTCTACTTTAGATAAAAATGAATTGAAATCTTATATGATTTCAGGATCTATTTTTTTAGAACTAATTGGACTTGTTATATCCCCTTAGTGTTATTCTTAATCGTAGATTTACCCACCTCATTTGTAATTAATATTATCATCGGTTTTACAATACTTACATTATTATCAGCAATTATCGTTTATAATCGTGATTATCTTGATGGAAAATATGGATTATTTTATG
>Ga0256404_1011475_pt1 | contig 11853 bp, 9 predicted proteins | sample RumenRJG_01DNA_FD_185990 | JGI IMG/M metagenome (GOLD analysis project Ga0256404, IMG submission 185990) | Bovine rumen microbial communities from Lethbridge, Alberta, Canada - RJG_01 | ecosystem: Host-associated > Mammals > Digestive system > Stomach > Rumen | place: Canada: Alberta | collected... | reverse complement strand
GATTTTTATCTTGTTTGTTTTGCAGCACTAAGATAAGTGAAAAATCTGACATGGCAAAATCCTGAGCAACTTTTTGCTGCTCAGGATATTAAAATATGTTTAATGTTATAGTGCTGCGGAATTAAGGGAAAGCAATTCTAATGATGCTTTCCGCTCTCCAATTTCTTTCTTCCATCTATTCCAAATCATAAAGTCACCTCCTATTATTATTGCATGCAAAGGTACTATTTTATTTCGTAATCTTGCTACATTTTGCAAAAATAATAAGAATAGCATTGAGATCTCTGTGATTTCGTACATAAACTATTATTGAGTAATAGCATGTAGCACATTGTAGCAGCATGTAGTAGATTTATAACTTATTGATTAACAGAATGGTTGTTTTTTCTACCAATAAATTATTCCTTTTATTTCTGCTACATAGCTGCTACAAAACAAGAGATATTATAGAACTCATGCTACATGATAATACCTGTTTACTACTGGCATTTTGTTCGCTATCTGCCTGATAATCAACAATGCACACTTTGCTACAATTGCTACATCAGTTTTTACGCTATATCAAAATGGAAGGTCTTGCTGTTGGACTTCAGGTTTGTCTTCCTCTTGCTCTCCTATGAAGGATTCAAGGCTGATACCGTAGTTCTCGCTGACCATAGTATAGTCGAAGCAGAGTGGCCTGTCTTGTTGGTACTTGGTGACGAGTTTGCTATTGCCATTATCCGTTACCAGTTCCTGTATGGGCTGGCCGTTGGAATTAAACGACTTAAATCGCTCTGGAGAGACGGCTCTGCCAAAGTATTCTGGCGTGTTCTGCAGATAATGAAGGATTGACTCTGAGGGCAATAGTTTCTCGTCCATCTGTTTGCCTAACTGTCGGTAGGTATTCAGCATGGAGTCCTTGCGAACCATGAGAATACGTCGTGGTGGATCGAATGTCAATTCCTCCCTACCTTTATCCTTTGTGACTTTGATTCTGCTCTTTACCCTGATGACATAGTTCTGTTCGTACACGAAGATGCCTTTCTGATGGGCACTGCTGATTATATCCCATAATCTGGAGAGTTCATCGGTCTTGGCACAGAGTTTGTCTTGGCGGATGATGCCGCTGACACACAGCTCTAACAAGTGCTCATACTGAAAAGGGAAATCTAACAAGCCATCAAGCGAAAGAAATACTGACAGTAGAACTGTCCAGTTATTTTTTATTCGATCTGCTGGTTTCTGTTTGCCCAAACGTGACCTTACATCTGCTTCAGCCTTTTTCATGGCGCTGGCAAAGTTAGCCTTGAACTGTTCACGAAGACTGAGTATTTGCAGCGTGATGTGAGTGGCACCCATCTGACGATAATGCAGCAGATCAGCGAAACCCTCACATTCCTCCTGAGAATGATGCTGCTTTTCACAAGTCAGGAATATCAGTCGAGTGAATAGTGCAATATCAATAGTGGGCATCTCTTGACCAGTAAGAATGATGCCGCAGTCCACTCTTGCCTGTTCGCGCTTTTTGTCCTTGTCCATATTCATCTTGCATCGCCCATAACCACCCCAGTAGTCTTTCAACATTTCAATCTTCTTGATGTCAATGCCATTCTTGAATTCATCAAAGTGTACGAGGGCATTGCTAACGCTTGCCGCCGAGTCAGAAATGGCAGGAATAGTGGCCGTTTCGACATTAAGAGGTTCATTGTCAGTCGCAAAGAAGGTCATCAGTGTTTCTGCCAGTTCTGTTTTACCAGAACCTTTCGGGCCAAAGATATTCAATAAGGGAAAGCATCTGATTTGTGGTTTGATAATGTCCCTGAATAGCGTGGCAATATAGAAACAGAGGCCAATGATAGCATTATCACCGAATACTCCTATGATTTTGGCGAAATAGTCATGCAGGGAGATGTCGGAATGGTTGAGGTGGCAGAATTTCCGCTCGTTTACATATAGTTCACGAGAATCCTTGTATATCTGGGACATGGCGGGAAGATAAAAATTACCACCCTTCAGTCTCACAATGCCCATATGATCGACGGGATGCCATACGTTATCCTCGAATGCACCATTACAGAAGCAATAGAATCCCTGCTGTTGCCAACCGAGTTGCTTGATTTCCACTGCGGTCTCTGTAACCTTGGCCAGATATCGCTGCAACTGTATCAGCGGTTCCTCACCAGCTAGCCATGTATAGTTACCGATACCAAGGAGTTTCTTGCGCAGCGACTTGGCAGAGGTAAATACTTCCATATCCAGTTCAATGATCTCTTTCTGACTGTCGGTATTGTATATCTCGAAGAGCCGGATAGGACGGATATCGTCTTTAATATGGAAAAGTGGTTTCAATGTAAAGTTAGACCACTGCACTTCGTCACCGTTTTTATTGAAGCCATAATAACAGCCATTCCGGACAGTGAAGCCGAATGAACGGAGCATATCAATGCCACCTTCCTTGTTTTTTTCGGAAAGGCGCTTCTGTTGGCGCATCTTGGCTGCGTTAAAAGCCTGTCGCCAGATGGTCTTATTACCGTCAATCTTCGCCAGTTGGGTGATGTAACGCTCCAAGACGGTATCATCTTTGATACATAGAAGCAGATTACAGGCTTCATCGATGACCTTCTGCTTTTCCTCTGTAGTGCCGTTTTTATCAAACTTCTTCTCAAATGCCCAAAGCAGGAACTCTCTTTCTTCCAATCTATTGAGATCGGACTTGTCGCAGAAGAACTCATCAGGGTCAATCTTCTTCGGATGTTCGACGGTGAGGTCGTTGGGAATCTCCTTGACACTGACGGTAAAACCCTGCTGCATGGCAAGAGCACCATTTCGGATAACATTCAGGAAACCCGCTCCGAGTGTAGTGCCATCCTTCGGGATGTCAGAGTCCGGGATAAAACAAAGCGTACAATCCTGTAAGCGGAAGTCTTTCAATTTCTGAAACTGGCTCTCAGTCCACGAGCCACCGAGGGAGGCTATAGTATTGTGAATGTCGAGCGACAGTAACTTCATAACATCTGGCGCCCCTTCTACAAGAAATAGCTTTCCCTGTTTCTTGGCCAAACATATGGCACTATCGATGCCGAAGATGGAATGAGACTTGTGGTATAGTTCGCTGTCGGCAGAATTGAGGTATTTGCAATCGGCATCCTCGTCCAATGCCCGTGCCGTGAATCCCTCGATATGATTGTACCTGTCTCTGATTGGAATCATGATACGGTTTCTATAAACGCAGTATAGCGAATGTGTCTTCTCACTCAGTTTCAGGATGCCCATCTCTTGCATCAGGTCAAGGCTCAGTCCTGCCTTCGTCGCAAAATCAACAACGGAAAACCAGTCTTTGGGAGCATAGCCGATACGTTGCTCCTGGCAGTATTTCTCATCCCATCGGTTAAGCATATAGGCTTTGGCAGCATTAGCATCTTCCGTGTCTTTCTGAAGCTGTTCAACGAAAAAGGTGTTCAACCTATCGTTGATGATACGCATGGACTCCAGTTTCTTGTATCTTTCCTCTTCTTCAGGTGTAGACTTCATTTCTTCATCCGTAAGGTCATGGCCCAGTTTCTCTTTCAGAAGCTTTTTCACGGCCAAAGGGAAAGTAAGGCCATCCTTCTCCATAACGAAGTTGATGACATTACCACCCTTGCCACAGCCGTAACAATACCAGAGGTTCTTGACCGTATCGATGCAAAACGAAGCAGTGTCTTCATTGTGGAAGGGGCAACATGCCCAAGCACGATGTCCCTTAAGCTTCAGGGTGATACCATAGTCTTCTGCCACTTCCGTCAGATCTACTTTGTCGAGAACTTCATCTATATATTTCTGTTCAATCATATTTTCAATAAAAGTATTATACAATTATATAACAAACTATAGTGTTTTGAGTTCCTTGTGGTGTTCCTCAATGAAGGCCACAATCATAGCTGCAGCAAGAGCACGTATGGGAATGTTCGTCTTGGCGTTAACACGGACAAACTCAATTCGCTTCTTAACCTCGGTCGGAATCCATACGGCGGCACCTTGCCCTTTTACACCCGTATAGTCCTCTAGAAGTTCAGTGAATCTTTTCCATTCCCTGCCTTTATTCTTTGACGATATGGCACATCCTTGTTCCGAACCTGGTTGTGCTTGGCTATCATTGATCATCTCTTGGACACTCTCTGCAAGGGTCTTTCCGCTACCATCCATAGAAAGCAGCGGGTGAACTGGTTTCATCGTATTCTTTCCCATAATGTTACTTGTTGATTTCTTCAATAATTCTGTCGAAGGCATGCTCTACGGCAGCATACTGGTATTTGTCGAGAGGATAGAGGGTGGAATATCTTTTGATGACCACACTCTGCTTGATTCTTGGGGTGACCGTTCCGAGTTTCCCAAGAATGGAGATTGTCTCATCCCTCATTTCACGCTCATGAACCTTGCCTTCTGTGGTGTTGATACGGTTGGGCAGGAACACCAGACGGGCAGACGACTTCTGGCTGATGACGGAAACAAAGATGCCTGTTGCATCAATGGTATCAACATCGTAGGACATGGGAATGACAATAAGGTCGGCCATCGAATAGATGATGGATAGGTTGTTGTCGTTGAGGTTGCCAGGGCAGTCGATGATAATGATGCTATCCTTCTGACGCAACTTCTTCAGATCAGATTTCAACTTGTTCGCATCGAGTGTGTTGAGCTTAACGATTTCCCAAGGAGTCTGTTGCTCAGGATCTGCTTCGAGTTCTCGCTCGCGATGTCTCGAAAGAGAAGCCTGAAGGTCGGCATCCACAGCAATAGCAGATAGTCCTTTCTCAGTTAGATACTCAGCAAAGTGGGCAGAGGTAGTGGTTTTACCAACACCACCCTTGATATTTGAAAATAAAATGATCTTGTTCATCTTTATATAATGATTTTACATTATGATTTTATATAACGGCAGTAGGAGTTAAGCCCGTACACAAAGGCACGGGCTACATTATTACACCTTACTGCACAATCTGTTGATGTCACCGGTACGATAGAATACTTTTCGACCGATTTTGACTGGCATGAGATAGTTCTTTTTCTCCCAAAGCCATAAAGTAGTGCAACTGACATCTAGTCTATCCATTACCTCTTGTTTGGTCAATAATGCACTATCATCTTCCTGCTTATCAGTTGTTTGTGCGGCCTTTTCTGCCAGAATACATTCTGATAGTTCGCGTGCGAAGGCGATAGCGCCTTTTTCCGTAAGAGTCAAGGATATGTGATCGTTACCCTTAGAGATTGCAGACACGAGACGTTTTGCAAACATCTCACTTTCTTCATTCGGATCAAAGTAGCCAACCTGGTCGGCCTCCCTTTGCAAATTGTTATTATATGACATGTTTAAATGAATTAAAAAACTGGGTGCAAAGGTATCCCAATAAAATGGTACTAATAGGAAAATGAGCAAAACCTCATTTTTTTAACATTTCGTACAGCATTGATTTTTAACACTTTGCAAATCTGCAAAATGTTAAAGTCTTAAAAAATAGGGAATTATGGGGAAAAATAGGGAATAAGAGGGCTATTTGCAGACCATTAAGAAAGTATTAATAGCATTTTGTAAATCCATTGCGAATCTTTTGTTGGCTTTACTTACATCTGATTTGTTTATGTCTATATAATGGTGAGTATTATAAGTTTTTTGGCTGATACCACAAATAACCAGCATTTGTTTTATCCACTTTTCGGCGAGAATAGGGTTTTCAATATGCTTTGAAACCTCACAAAGCATATAGCACATACGTCCATTTTCACCCTCTCGTATCTTAATTTCAGGAAGAGGCTCCCTGAGATTCAAAAGATATCCGAAGTCTGATCCTCTCATACCTTCAAATTGTTTGTAATTGCATACCCTCCATACAAATGAGCACAGACTTGTATCAACAATATCGATATGTTTGGCGGTTTCTTTCAAGAGAATATCATTCATACGCCGCCCTCCTTTTTTATTCTGGTGATATCATGTATAATGCTTTGGCAGATGTCAACTAGTTTTTCAGCCAGAATGTTCAGCAAAGAAATATCAAAGTAAGCCAGACCAGAATATCTTATTAGCTCTTCTCGATATCGCTCATAAAGTTGCTCACAAACGACCCTTTGCTTATTGTATTCTTTGAGTGTGTCATCGCACTCTTTGTCAACAGCATCTATCTCTTCCTTTGGATAGCCCTCATAGAACATGCAATCCAAATGGTTAGATAGGGAAGTATACTTTTTCCAAAGGGCATTGGCTTTTTCTGATTCTGTTTGATATGCCTCCTTGAACGGTTTTTCAAACCACTCACTTGCAGTTTTGCCTTCGAAATGGGATAGGGTAGCTTCAGAGTCCTGATAAATTGCAGTACATGTTTCCGCTTCCTCAAGGAGTTTGTTTGCATCAGAAAGTAACTTGTCAATATTCTCGTGTGCTGCGGCTTCGGCAAAGTCGATGAGAGAGTTTGTGTCATTGATGCTCTTGTAAAAGAGCCACAAGTCACGTTTCTCTTCATGACTAAGCGTTTGTTCGCGAACATATTTCTTTAGCAGCTCGTTGACAGAGTGCAACCCTGTCGCTGTATTGAGAATCTTATTCCCTTCCATAGTCATTATTCTATAATCTCCCAAAAACCACCTTTGTCTGGACCAACGCGACGAATAATACCTTGGTCTTGCAGTTTCTTAATGTTTCTTGCTATATTTCTCCTATCAATACCTATAACTTCAGCCATTCTAGAGGTTGAAATATAAGGGTCTTCCTTCACTAGGCCAATGATTTTCTGTGACGTTTTCTGTGACGTTTTCTGTGACGTTTTCTGTGACGTATCTGTGACGTTTTCTGTGACATCTATGTTTTCTGGTAACTTTTCTATTCGGTTCTGTTCGGTTCCTAATCGAATAGAAGAGTTTTCTGTGACCTTTGGCACGGTAATTTTCAGAATGAAGTCATCTGTCCGGAAAGATGGAACTTGGCCACCATTAGCTTCCTGTTCTCGGCAGATACGATCAATACCCTCACCAAACTCCTTCACATAGTGATATGCTTTTAGAAATGCAGCTATCTTCGGATTGCGAGAGAAGTGAGTGGTTCTGATATTCGTTGGCTTGACTTGACCTGGTAATTTGCCTGGCGATTCAAACACAATACGGTCATCGAACATTTTGATTTGTATCTCTGTTCCTTTGATATTGTGGGCTCTATGGCAACATGCATTAACCACCATTTCTTGAATGACGAATTCTGGATAATCACGACGGGTGACGAACTGCCCATGCTGCCCCAAGAATGTATGTTCACGTACCTGAGTCTCAATGTACTCTATGGTCTTTCTCACTTGATTCAGAATGGTTCCCTCAAAAATGACATCTTTGATGACGTTCATCTCTGCACCCACTTTCTCGTCAACACCCTCATAGCGGATGAAACGGGTACGACTACGAGGGAAGAACTTCTGAGGATTCTTGCCGAAAAGCAAAATGCAGGCAACACTCACATCTTCCTCACCTTTCTTGTTGGTTGTGACAAAGCCGTTGTTCTCTCGCAGGTATTCAAGTGGCGACTTCCCGTAACCTACCAGTTTTGCATATTCGGCAACGGCATTCATATCGATGTCATCAATAGTTGCACCATATACAGCCGTATCTTCGTAGAAACGCTCCCCTTTATCGTACATCAACTGCATCCGTTCGTCAAATGTCAGCTTGCGGCTCTTATCGCCTACTCGCACATATGCTTCATCTGCCTGATTGGTGTGAAGAAACTGACTTGCAGGAATATCCATTATCAGAATACGGTTAGGATTGCCATCATTATCAATGCAATCCATATATCGACAAGTGACAGGAACTGAAGGGTTACAGAAATCAAACGGTACACGAAGTAGTTCGTTCAACTTTTCCGTATGCTGATTCACACCTTCAATCTTTCTCGTTTTGTCAGATATGCCGATTGCCAGCATACCACCATCAGCATTAGCCATTGCCACAATGGGGATTGCCAGCGCCTTGGGTTCTATCTGTATGCTTTTCAGGTCAAATGTCTGACCTTCCTTTCCTGTTCTTATCTCTTCTATTGTGATCATATCGGGTGCAAAATTACAAATATTAAATGGGATAAAACTCTATTAGGCCCTAAAACTTGAATTATTAACAAATTCTGAAGACTATTCTGATTCGCTTAGAATCATTTTAATGAGTTTCTTCTTATCTGCCTCAGACAAACTTTTCAAAATGCTATCGAGATCACTTTTTTGTTTCTTATTGGATGGTATGTTTAGAAGGAGACCATTGTATTCCATCTGTTTCTCGTGCGGGTACATATTTATATATAACATAGTAACAGATTTCCCAGCCTTGTGCCCCATAGCATCACTAATATATTGCATTGGAACGCCCTGATGAGCAAGGTTGGTTGCAAACGAATGTCTGCACCAGGTAGGTGAGGGAGATACCTTCCACCCAAGATGCTTAGTTAGTTTTGCCATCCTCTTTCTGATGTTTTGGTTCTCTTGGGCAATACGCACCCGGCAATCCTCTTCCGTTGTTGCTCCTTTCAAGATAAACGGGAATAGTCGCTCGTCTTTCTCATAAGGTTCAGCGATTTCGTCCATGATCCTTTTTAGAGCGGGAATGACAGGTACGATGACTTCACTGTCGTCATCTGTTCTGTCTTTGGTCTTTTTTCGATTGAATAGTAGCGATTTCTCATTGTTTTGTATATAGTGAGTATTGTAGGTGATTCTTGCCACGTCTGCCAAGTTCATTCCATTGCCAAGGTATTGGAAGAGAAAAAGCCCCAGTGATATGTGAAGTCCCTTATTATACACTTTGCCCCAACTCTCTGGATAATCTTTCTTGGTGAATATTTCGTATAGTTCTGTCATTTGTTCTACGCTTAGACATTCTTGCCTCCTGCTTTTCCCCTTAGGGATGGACACTTTTTCAGCATCTCGGTCTGAGAAAGGGTATTCGGACTGAGAAATGAAACCTCGGGAAATACATTCTTTTACTACTACACGGCAGCTTCTTAGATAGATGCCAATGGTGGCTTTCGACTTGTTTTCATCTGTCATGGTTTGCACCCATTTGTGGATGATGTCTTTAGTTACCATGAATCCGTCTGCTTCACTGAAACCAGTACACTTAATGAAAGACTTCTTGGCTCCTTCATAGCTAGCGGCAGTTCCTGCTTTTCTGTCATTGATTATTTCTTCCCAAACGGTTATGAAACTCTGAGAAGAACTCTTTCCCGTTAGGCTGATATGGACGGATTCTGGCGTCAAAAATGACGTGGCTGCAAGTTTTTCGAGCCGTTCTCTATATGTTTCAAAAACTTCCTCCCATTTCTTTTTGATATTTGCATTCGATTTCCTTGATTCGGATGACCTTCCACGTGTGCTTTCTGTTTCAATGATTTGCTTGAACTCTTTTTCTGTGCATTGGTCACCGATAGGGTAGTACATGAACTTACCATTGAAGCTGTACCTGATACATACTGGGTACAAGTTGCTTTTGGAGTGCCGCTTGTCTAAACCAAGCGAAATAGTACAGTTACTTATCTTTGCTGATAGCGTTGATTTTGCCATATTATCTGTATGTTTTTATTGTATTTTTGCCATAATTTCCGCCTAAAATCGTGATTTCGGGAAAGTCTTTCTTCTGAAAGTCCTTATTTACGGGCATTTTTGATGCTGATTTCGGGAAAGTAAAGGGAAAGTTTACTCCTTTTTTTAGCCCATTTTAGCCTATTTTAGCCCATTTTAATCCGATTTAGATTTGCACTGCAAAATTACATAAATATCTGATAATCAGCAAATATATTCAAAAATTTTATAATTTATTAAAAGTCTAAATCTGATTCATAATCATGAGGTCGCCGGTTCAATCCCGGCTCCCGCTACAAAAGAAGGCAGCCTTTTGGGGTTGCCTTCTTTCGTTTCTATTATTTTGTTTCCAGTCTGTTCGTGATGGACTTGAAGTTGGGGCTGCTGGTCTTCAGCGTGATCTTCGACGGAGACTTTCCGCTGCGGAGAATCACCATAGCGGAACCGTTATAGAGCCGGCGATGATCCTGCACGTTGAGTTCTTCGCTGTTGATGTCACCATTGGTGACTGCCACGATGCTAGCATCGCCCTCCACACTGAAATGGAGTTCGTCTTGTGCCATTGGTACGTGGCGCCCCTTGTTATCGACAGCCTGGATGCGGATGTGCATCAGGTCGGTGCCGTCGGCTTTCCAGGTGTTGTCCTCGGCAGTGGCGCTGAGTTTCACGGCCTTGCCTGTAGTCTCTATCTGGTGGCGGGCCACTTCCTTGCCGCCATTATAGGCGATGGCGAGCAGTTTGCCGTCGGCATATTGGATGCTGTCCCATTTGATTTGGTTGCGCAGTTTCGGATCGTTCTTGGGATTCAGCTTGCGGCCGAGTTTCTTCCCGTTGAGGATGAGCTCCACCTCGTCGGCATTGGTATAGGTGATGAGACTCAGTATTTCACCCGGCTGACGACACCAATGGTCGCTCATGCCGTCGTTGCCTGTCTGTACGCCATTCCACATCACATCGTTCTTCGAGTCGATGACAGCGATATGCACCAGCGGCTCTTCGGGTTTGAAGAAGCTCTTCATGAAGTAGGCCTTCGGCTTTGGTTCCAATGAGATGTCGAAGACACCCTGACTCCAACCCTTGGCGGGCCATCCCTGACTCTCGCCGAGGTAGTCGATGGCGCCCCAGTAGGCGAGTCCGATCACCTTGTCGAGATTCATCTCGAAGAAGTTGGGACCCATGGCCGAGGTGGAGGCCTCGCTTTGGTAGAACTTCATCCAGGGGAAGCGTCGGCCGTCGCCCGGGAAGTACATATAGCGGTAGTTGTAGGCCTGGATGTCGGTAATCATCGCCAGGTCGTGGGGCAGGGAGTCGGTCTCCCAGTTGCGATAGCGGGGATGCATGGCTACCGTCACGAGACGCGTGGAGTCGTATCGCTGAAGCAGTGTCTTCTGCAGACGGTACATCGTTACGCCGAAGTCGTTGAAAGGCATGTTGGGGTCTTGCTGCAGCTCGTTGCCGAGGCTCCACAAGATGACGGAAGGGGAGTTGCGGTCGCGCTTCACCCACTCCGGCACTTCCTGCTGCCAGTGCTGTTCGAATGCCACCTTGCCTCCTGTATGCTGACGGGTCCATTTGTCGTAGAGTTCATCGACCACCAGGATGCCATACTTGTCACACAGGCGGATGAAGTCGCGGCTATAGGGATTGTGGGAGGTGCGGATATGGTTCATGCCAAACTGCTTGATGAGTTTCAGGCGTTTCTCGATAGCCTTTGGATAGGCTGCGGCACCGAGTGCTCCAAGTGTGTGGTGGTTGGCATAGCCCTTCAGCAGCACTTTGTGGCCGTTGAGTTTCAGACCGAAGTCGGGACCGAACTCAATAGTGCGGAAACCGAACTCGTCGCAAGTCTCGTCAGCTATCGCACCGTCGTCCTTCAGCAGTTGTGCCTTCACACTGTATAAATAAGGTGAGTCGATATCCCATACCTTCGCATCGGCAATCTCCACGTCGGTGACAATACGCGCTTCTTGATGACGAGTCATCTTGTGGCGTGCAATTTCTGTCGTCGTGCTATAGACTTCCTTGCCATCGGGGGCGAGTATCTGTAGGCGGATGGCGGTAGCCTTGTCTTTCGTGCGGTTGGTGAATTCGGCAGATACACTTACGAATCTGTTGTCGCGTGTCGTGATGTAGAGTGGATGGCGGTTGAAGAAACGGTCTTTCGGTGTGGCGACGACACGGACATTACGGAAGAGTCCACCACCCGTGTACCAGCGTGAGTTGTTAGGCTCGCGGGTGTCGGCTACTACTTCGATGAGGTTGTCCTTGCCATAGTCCAGCTCGT
>Ga0256404_1011473_pt1 | contig 11854 bp, 11 predicted proteins | sample RumenRJG_01DNA_FD_185990 | JGI IMG/M metagenome (GOLD analysis project Ga0256404, IMG submission 185990) | Bovine rumen microbial communities from Lethbridge, Alberta, Canada - RJG_01 | ecosystem: Host-associated > Mammals > Digestive system > Stomach > Rumen | place: Canada: Alberta | collected... | reverse complement strand
TACCAGAAAACTCGATCATATTGCTGCCAGGCCTTAGCGCGAATTTGGAGTAGTCGCCGTTGACTAGCCTGTTTTTGAGGTTATCCAGCGTATCCTTGTATGCTTCCATAGCAGCCGTGTCGATCGTGATATATTCTTCGTCGCCTAGCGTTATTTCGAGTATCTGATATCCATTCAGTGAGACTCCAATATTTCCGGATCCGTAGATCGTGAGCGTTGGCTTCGACACGATATTGCCGTTATTGGTTATGTTGCCGTCGCTGCTTCTCTGGACTTCTGCCTCTATAATATACGGGGCATTGCCGCTCTGGGCGATTGCTGCGACATGGGTGCGACCTTTGTATGCGTGGGCTTGATTATAGAGTGCTTCGAGCTGACTTATAAGCGTTTCGTTCGTGATTTCTGTCGTGGTTGGGGTGGCTAGGGCGTAATAGACGGTGGTGTTATGAGTGCCAAGCCATGTCTTGAATGCAGATAAGTCTGCACAATCTTTGTTGCGAATCGCCAAGCGATTTCTCGAGCCTGCAACTGCGATGCCATAATCTACATCGCCTGAATAGATGTGCGTGTATGTGTCGGCTGTGAAATAGTTGGACATAACAGGGCCAATAGTGTCGTTATTTTCTGCAAGTCCATATATGCTGTCATTTCGGAAGAACATGCGGTTGCCTGAGCCTGCGCTCCAACCTGCTTCTGTGCCGTCAAGTATAGATTTGCCCACCTGTTTCTCTACATACCACTTTTCGCCGTCCTTATAGATTCTGTCCTGATAGTTGCCGATTTTGGCGAGTTCGATTGAACCGAGGTCGATTGGGAACTCTTGCCCTTGATATGGCTCGTAATCTGTGGCGGTTGAGCCGAGTTCAATTTGGAGATTTGCGTAATCGACATACAGATTTGGCGTGGTAGTTCCGCCAGCGTTCGCATATAACACGATTCCGATATAAGGTCGCTCACCGTCTGTTCCAGCGATTGTGTAGCTAATCGTTCGATGCCCAGGAATGCTCGTTCCTATTCCTACTTGTTGTCTGTTCCCGTAGTTCTCGTCAAGAAGCAAAAAACGTATCGCTGGGGTGTTCGTTGAACTTGGCGAGATGTCTACTTGAGCCGTTAATGTTTGTCCAATATGGTCTGCTGTTCTAAATAACTTATACGCCACAGCGCAGTATGTTGCTCCTGCCGGGTTCGCAACTCTCAACCCAGAACTTAATGGCGAACTCGTAGCACCGCCGATGGGGAACATTGTCGCATCTTTGTCAAACAGATTCTTCCCCTCAATCTTGACCACGTTCTCGCCTGTGACGGTGTGAACTTCCTGTGGGCTGTCTGGTGTTGGCGTGCCTGCTTGTTCTGCGTTGCCTTTAGGTTCTATCTTAGAGAATTGGGCCTCTGACGTGTTGTCAAGCGTTATGAAGCTACCTTCGCCGGACGCAGTACCTTTATTGCCGAGCGTCCTTGCGCCTTCCGTATTCGAGTATTTGAATGGCTGGCAGTGCATTCTAACCGTTGCAGTGCGGTATCTCACTAGGCGTTCGAAGTCGATCTGGTCTATGATCTGGTAGTTGTAGTATTTATCCGGTTCATTTGAAAATACGACGGTTCCTTCACTATTAAAATAGGCTATGATCGCGTTGATGTCGAAGTCCTTGTATAATCCCACCGTGAATTCTTTGTCATAGGCTGCGAAGCCTAGCTTCGTCACGATATCGCCATCCCGTCCGTCGATTTCTTCTACCTCGGTTCTGATCTGCGGTTTACTAATAGGCGGCAGCTCCTGGATGAGCAGGCCATTGATTTCGTTGCTGTTTTTTCCATTTAGGGTGATGTAGTTTCGCATATGGTTCTCCGCCTTTTTATAAATTATAGACCAGTTTCGTGACCTTCTTGTCTACAAACTCTCCGGCCACCTCGCTATCGAGTTCTATCTTCATTTCGCTTAGGGCCTGCTTGAATGCTCCGACTAGCGGGCTTTCGGCTTCTGCTAGGGCAGTATTGGCTGCCGTTGCGATCTTTACGTTTCCGTTTATATCGTCTGGTAATGCATCGCGGACGGCTGCTAGAGCAGTGGTGTCGATGCCGGTATTAAGTCCGGCGCTCATTGCATTGACCACGGATTCGCCAAATTCACGCGCTTGAAGGAGCGATTCTCTTTCCTCGTCTTTCATACCGATGTTCAAACCTTCGAGCAAGAATGCACCCATTTCGCGCGATGCCTTAGATGGTGAATGCTCCTTGAGGGACGCGCGTAGGTTTGCCAGAAGCTTGTTACCGAAGCTAGAAATAAGCGAGAACGACGTTCCTTGCTTGTTTATAATACCGCCGTTGATACCGCCGATTAAATCGCCACCAGCCGTTTTCCAGCTTGGCTCACTGTCACGAAGCTGCTTGATTGATTGGTTCATGAGGTAGGTGATTTCGTCTTTCGACTTTGGCATACCTACTTTCTGGCCATCTACGTACATCTGCATCAGCCCGTCGCCGGCGTCCTTGAATTCTATCTTTTTACCAGTGATTTCTGACAGCTGATCATCAAGTGCATCCGACCACACCACATTCGCCTGGTATAACCCGCCTTCGGTAGATTTGACGTACTTATTCATCTTTTCAGCGTTTATGCTGTATTCACGGAGAGCCTGGTCGCGCATTCTGTTGGCGGCTTCGTCGCCGATTCTGCTGCGCATTGCTTCAATCTGGCCGAGTTTGGTCTCGATGTCTACCGCCTGCTGATCTAGTATCGCTTTTTGCGCATCTGCGGCGTTTTGATAGTTATCTACCGTTTCCCAGGTGGTCTGGTCGATTAAGTCGTAGTTACCTTCGTGAACTGCTGCATAGTTTTTCTCGTACTGATCTATCGTGAAGTAGTATTCCTGGACTATGCCTTCTTGCTCAGCCTTTTGGGTTTCGAGGGTCGCAGTTTCTTCTTCTAGCTGTTTAATGCGTTTATATTCATCTTCAAATCGTCTAGACATCCAGCTGGCACTCTGATGGGCATATTTTTCTTCCATCTCCGCCATATAGTTTTGTAATGTTTGCAGATTTCCCTTTTTATTGGCCAGTTCTTCCGTCATTTGTGACAGCTTACTGGTAGCATCTGCTTGTTTAGTGATTGCTTCCTCGTACAGCGCTTGCTGGCTATTGAGTATGATCTCTGCGCGTTTCTTCTCTATGAGCTTGTCTATTCCATCACGTAATTCCGCGTATTTCTGGATGACGCCATCGGTCATTTTGTACTCTGTTCCTAGTGCGTCGTTTAATATGCCAAGAATTACGCCAGCGCGGGCCTCATATCCTGCTTTTACTCTGCCGTTTTCATCGGTTATCTCTTTCAGCTCTTTGATTAACACCTCAGCGTTGTCAATCTGCGCCATGTTGGAATTGAGGGTCTCTTTTTGGGCTTCCTGTAGGCTTTTCCATGAGTTTTTATTTTCTTCAATCTCTGCACCCTGTTCTTTGAGGGTTTCCATGTATTCTTCGGCTGCGTCGTTCGCGTCCGAGGTGGTCGCTATAATTGTTCCAATTCCTACGGCCAATGCTGCGAGTGCGCCAACTACCAGCCCGATTGGGTTTGCCATCATTACCGCATTAAGACCTCCCATTGCCGCCGTGAGGGTAGTAGCTCCGGTTACTACCTGAGCAATCGTCGACACGGCGCTGATCATGGCCGTGACGAAGCTTGCTACCTTCGCGGCTACGAAAGCGGCTATAATTGCGTTTATTCCGGCTACGACGTATTTCCAGTTGTCAATCAGCCATATAAATACATTGGTTACATTCTCGAATGCTTTTGCGGCTTCGCGGCCCGCTTTATCCCAGTTGATACCTCTTAATGTGTTAGATATGCTGTCGATACACTTGCGAACCGTCGGCTCGAGCTTTTTCCATATTACGATCTGAATGCTCTCGAGCTGGCTCTTTAGAAGGGTCATTTTACCACCGACGTTGTTGAGCATGGTTTTTGCCATGCGATCTGCGGCGCCGTTGCTATTATCAATAGACATTGCCAGCTGGTTGAAGTTTTCGTCAGTTGCGTTGATGATCGCCAAGAAGCCGGCCATTGCTTGTGCGCCAGCCACGGTCTTAGCCACCGAGGTCTTTTGCGCGTCTGTTAGGCCGTTGAGGGCTTTTCTGGAGTCTGCCAATACGTCACGGAAGTTGCGCATGGTTCCGTCCTGGTTTATGACCGTCACGCCTAGTTTTTCTAGCGTTGTTCTAGCTTTACCGGTATCCGATGCGAGGCGCTGCATGATTGAGCGGAGTGCCGTACCTGCACGTTCGCCTTTAATACCGGAGTTGGCCATTAAGCCGATGGCTAGTGCTACGTCTTCCATTGTATATCCGAGCGAGCCTGCGATTGGTGTGGTGTATTGGAACGTGACACCCATCATTTCCACCGTAGTGTTTGCGTTAGCTGCTGCGGCTGCCATTACGTCTGCGAGCCTTCCGGCGTCTTTTGCTGCGTAGCCCATACCCGTCAAGGCGTCGGTTACGATATCTGATGTAGTGGCCAGGTCTGCTCCGGATGCGGCGGCTAGGTTTAGGATACCTTCGATACCGTCGAGCATCTCTTGGGTTTTCCAGCCGGCCATTGCCATGTAGTTGAATGCTTCTGCGGATTCGGACGCCGTGAATTTGGTGGTTCGGCCCATTTCCTGGGCTTTTTCGGTTAGTTTATCTAGGTCGTCGGCAGTTGCGCCGCTGATGGCTGCCACCTTGCTCATCGCCGAGTCAAATTCTATGCCAGTGTCGGCCACGGATTTTGCTAGGTTTTTGAAGCCCTGGATTGCGCTCTGAACGACTTTTGACGCTAGGTCAGCAATTACACCCTTTAGGACTGTGAAGCCACCTTTTGCGGCGTTCTGTGCGCTCTGGCCGGCACGTTTGGTGGAGTCTTCCGTTTCTTCCATGCCGTTGTCGAGCCTATCCAGCTGCGCTTCGGTTTCTTTTACGGCTTTTTCGGCCTCATTCATCGCGTTCTTATACTCTTTGAGCGTCGCTTTGCTCTGAGCATATTCTGCGTTGCTTTCTGCTACTTGCTGCTTGAGCTTTTCTACCTTCTCGGCTTGCGTTTTGTAAGCGTCTGAGGTTTCTCCGCTGGTTTTGCGGATCGTTTCCAGCTCTTTGATTGCGTCTTTGTATTCTTTAGTGAGCGCTTGGTGTTTTATCTTTTGCTGCTCCAGTGTTGCGGCATACTGGCCATAAGCCTGGCGCGTCTGGTCTAGGGTGTTCTTTTGCTTTTGTAGGAGGGATTGTAGCTCTTTTTGTGCGGATGTTACCGCATTGGTGGATTTATCGCTTTTTGCGTATTGGTCCGCCACGGTCTTGAGGGCTGCGCCATTTTCTTTCAGCGCCTCAGTGATTGCCGTTAGTGATCTACGATAGGCTTCTTCGCCTGTCAGCTTTACCTCGCCACCAAATCCGGGCATAGTTCCATCTCCTTATTAAAAATATTTATCTGATTCAAATGATTTCTGACGTATTTTTGCGTACGTAGTATGTGAAGCCGTGAGTATCATTTCGGCGTCGAATGTGTCCTTGTAGTGCTGGTATAGCTTATTGAATGTGGTTAGGGTCATTCTACCTACCTCTTTGAAGGACAGATTTAGTTTTGCTTTCCCGGTGAAGTAAAACCAGGAGAAGTCGATTCTAGGATCTTCTTCATCCGGGATTACTCGTTTTTTGGTTGCTCTCCTGCTGGCTTATTGCTCTCTGCGATTAAGCTTAGGATTTTATCGGTTGAAGCATCGAGTCCTACCGCCGTTAATAAGCGGCCGGCCTGCTTATAAGTCAATGGCTGAAGTTTTTCCGCTTCAGATGCAGTTTCGTTATGGATATCGATGCCTTCATTGATCATCTCTTGGACTCCGCCGATCAATGCGTCCAGGTCGGTTTCTCCGTTTTCCTTTAGCACCTTATTTCCCCATTCTTCGAATGATCCATACTTTTTCTGGATTTCTTGGAGCACGTTTATATTAAAAACGAGCGGATATTTAACTCCGCGGTATTCTAGGGTATCACTTATATCTTTCATCTCATTATTCCTTTCGTATACCGTTTATATTGAAAGCAGGCGGATTACTCCGCCATGCTTTATTAGGCCTTCTTCGTGAAGCAGCTTTCGAGGTAGGTGATTGCTGCGGCTTTAGTGTCGAATTCCTTCCACTTGCGCCAGTTGCCGTCTACTGGGACAGCTACGACGCCTTCGAGTTCGTAGGTACCAAACTCGACGGATTCGCCGCGGGTATTGTTTTCTTCACTTGGTTCGCTGAAGGCGACCTTTGCGAAGAATGTCGCGCGGTATTTGTACGCACCGTCGCGCATTAAGGTTGCGACACGGCCGAGACCGACATATGGTGCGACGTCGTTAGTATTGGATACGACCTCGCCTTCGGTGACGGTATGGCCGAGAAGTTCAGCATAGGTATCTGGATCTTCGCGGTCAATACCCATGGTGCAGGTACCGCCAGTCACGCTGCTATCATGCTCTGCGAGCGCATCGTCTGCGTAGAGAGATGCATCACTTTTAGTTGGTTCGAAGTTGAAGCTGATTGCCTTGCCTGGCTTCTTTGGCGTGGCGTAGGTGAGTTTGCCATCCGCCGCCTCGGTTGCGATGCCGTAGCGGAAATCAGTTAGACCGATTTTTGCCATCTTATGTACTCCTTTCGATAGCGAAGTTCATAACTTTTATGTAGTACTCAGTGTCCTCGTTGTACATATCGCCGAGGTCGCCTTCTGGGTTCCACACGAAGTTATTCTCTTTTAATTTACTTTTTAGTGCTTTTACGATGTTTGTGTAGTTACCTTTTGAGTATACACCGAAGTCGACGTATTGGACAAAGGCCTGCACGCCGTCGTCTGCTCGTAGCACGCCTGCTTTGTCCGTTGCCGTATATACGACGTAGGCGTCATCGTGGCCATCGTAATATTGCCACTTTACAGGCACCTTTACGCCATCTACTTCAAAGTCTGCGAAGATCTGCTCTATGATCGTGTTGACATCTTCGCTGGTGTCGTTGTTAATCATCTAGTATTCCTCCGCTTAGTTCGCTTTGCTTCTTCAGCATAGCTTTTTCTATTTCGGCTTTGTGACTGAGCGCTTGTGGCATGAATGGTATGGACCTTTCTATACCACCTGGGTGGCGGTACACGGTACCACTGCTTCGTGCTGCTGTAATAATGGCCCACGGCACACCCTTATTGGTGTAGTCATACTTGCCTTTAATCATGACGCGTACGTTCGTGCCATCTTTCTTCTTTTTTGGCTTCTGGTAGCCATAGAACGCGACTTTGGTGTTGATTCCACCATCTGACGGTGTTTTATATACCTTCGTCTTTTTAAGGGCTTTTAGTGGGTTTGTGGCTTTTGAGCCGAATGCCCATTTTGCGCCTTTCTGGATATATCCCATCATCACATCTGCGCCGGCGTCAGTCATTCCGCCGAAGATTTTGTCGTAGTTGTCGTCGATGCCTTTGACTTGTCTTATGATCTCGTCTGGCATCGTCACTACTAGCTTTGCCATTAGTGTGTCACTTCCTTTGCTTGTATTTCAAGCTCGACGCACGCTTCATCTACATTGTTTAAGTATTGGATCGTGTAAATCTTTCCACGGAAGTCGATTAGCATATCTCTATTAATTTCTACGGTTCGTGGATAGCGTATTGTGAAGTTCGTGTACGCTTTTTCGAAGTCTGTATCGTTCGCTATCAGTGTGTATCCGCGGGTGGTCTTTACTGCCGCATAGGGTTTCAGAACCTCTATTTTGGTTTCTTTTTGAAACCCTTGCGCGTCCGTTGTCTTCTCGACTTTGTAGATGGTTATGCGTTTGTCATATTTTCCTGCATTAATCGGTACCTGGCTCATTGGTTGTTTCCTCGCTTGATTCTTCATCCTCTGTGACTAGTAGGTTGATTGAATGTAGGTCCAGAATTGACGCTATGGCCTTATTAACGTTCGCCTTGCCGACATAGGCCGTCCTGTTATCATACATGTCTGCGCATAGTAGCAGCGCGGCATCCACGAATTCCGGGAAGGCATCTATGTCGGGTTGTCCGGTGTAACTTTTAATGAACGCCTTTGCCACGTTGATGTTGGTCTGGAGCTGGTCCTGGACCATCTGATCTACATCGTAAATGCGAAGATATTCGGCTAGATAGTCAGGCGTGATATCACTTACTTTGGTTAGTGCGCTCATCTTTCGTCATCCTTTATTTTTTAGTGTTCTTAGCTGGAGCTTCTGATTCTTGAGCAGGTTCTTCAGCTGGTTCTTCCTGCTTTGGCTCGTCTTTTGGTTCTTCGGCTGGCTTCTTTGCTTTCTCGGCTTTTACTTCGACCACGTGGCCTGCGCGGAGAAGGTCTTTAGCGATCTTCTCATCGACGATTTCGCGTTCTTGGTCGATATGCATCGAGATGATGCCGGCGAAGTTTCTAACGGCTTTTACTAACATAGGTTACCCTCCTAGGCAGTTTTCATCTTAAGCTGTGCGATCTTTTCGCGATCGGCGATCTTACAGTCAAACTCTAACCATGCGACAAGACCGAGGGCGTGTTGGGTAGCGTACTTCTCATAAAGTGGCTGGATTTGGCCACTCTCGACGAGTTTTGCTGCGAGGCCGGAGAAGTCGCCATAGAAGATTACCGTTTTACCGGCTGCGATCTTTTCCATGTTGTTAGATGTGTAGACCTCTTTGCCGAGTAGCATGTAGCCCCACTTAGCGGTTAGGTCACGGTTGAGCATGTAGTCGCCTTCTTTGTCCTTGAATTTGCGAATTACATTGCGGGTGGCGCGGTGCATGATCCAGCGGGCGTTTGGCTGGTACTGATCTGGGACTAAGTCCTGGACGTCCATGAGTTCGTCTGGGGTGATGGCAGTTGCGGCCGCGGTTGTGACAGTCATATCTTCGCCAATCTTAGACAAGCCTTCGGCCTTGTCCTTTGTACCATACAAGAACTGCTTTTCGATGAATTTAGCAATCTTGCGAGCGATCTTAGCTTCGACGTAGCCGACGATATCGAAGTCGGTGTTGTTGATTAAGCTACGAGAAATCTTCGCCAATACGCCAGCGAGGTAGCCTTTAAGCTCGATGGGAGTGAGCTTGACGCTGCCGCTTACGAGGTCGGTGAATTCTTCTGCCCAGTCGACCGTGAGAGTGCCTTCATCGTTATCTACTGGAATGACGAAGTTGCCTTTAATATTAAACTTGTCAGCCCACGCATAGATAGGACAGATGTCTTCTACCTGAGTGATGATGTGGTCCCAGACGGTTGTTGGGATCATTACGGCTGCATCGGTTTTGGTGGTTGGGGTATCCGTAGCGTTTACGAAGCGGCGAAGAGTGTTAGCGAACTCTTTGCGTTCCTTTGCTTCACGGATCTTGTAGGCTTCCTTGTCCTCAACATCGCCAGCTTGGGCTGGAGTTGCGGTTTCTGGAGCTTTCTTGATGTAGTTTGCCGCTACTTTGTCGGCGCGTTCGATGGTATCATCGATACCTTTTACCTCGGCTTCGAGAGCGTCGAATTGTGTTTTTTCCTCAGCGGTAAGACCGCGGGCTTCTTTCTTAGCCGTGTTGAGGATGCCCTGCATTTTTGCGACTTTGTCGTTGCGGGCTTCGATCATTGCTTTGTTTTCACCATTCATGATCTATGGTCTCCTTTATAGTTGTAATAATTTTATTGTAGCATCAAATTGCGAATAATCGACATTTTCGGTTTTGTCAACCTCATTTTTTTCCACAGGTTCTTCTTGGGATTCTTCCTGCTTTTCCACAGGTTTTTCCACATCTTCTGCTTCATTCTTGATGTTCTTGAGCGCGTTCGGCAGGTGTTTGTACATCTTGAATAGGTTCTTTGAAGCGCATGCTGTGACGGCCTTTGCTTCGTCGAGGTGATTAATTTCGAAGAAGTTGCCCATGTATAGGTCATCTTCCGGGTTGCCATTGAACCATGTTTCTTCGTCTACGAGGCTCTTGATTGTGTCTTCATCCACGGTTGCTTTGCTCATGTAAGCTGGCACGATCGTGTTATCCTCGATTGAGTTTAATAGGTCGATATCACGCTGCAGGTCATCCGCGTTCCCGTACGAGAATACAAGCGGTTTGTGGATCATAAATATCGAGGTATTATATACGTTCACGTCGTCGGCTACTAATGCTAGGAACGAAGCTGCGCTGGCGGCGATGCCATCGATGTAGCTATGTATCCTTGCGCCAGTCTTCTGTTTAAACCTCTTAATCTGTGACATGATTGCCGAGGCCGCGAATACGCTGCCGCCTGGTGAGTTGATGTAGATATTGAAGTCAGTGATGCCTTGCTTCTCCAATTCCTCGAGGTCTGCTCTTAGCTCGTTTGGATCTACCTCGGTTGAGCTAATGTCCCCGGTCCAGAAATCTGGAACCTTCTCGTCGACGATTTCGCCATAGACGTAAAAGTCCGCACTGGTGCTAGTTACGTTCTTTACGTATTTCATTGCTTATCTCCTTCCTTCTTATCGTCTTCTTTTTTATCGTTTTCGCCATCCGTATCGGTGCTTTCTTCTTTACTGATCTCGCCATTCTCATTTGGCTGCTGCACTGTTGCATTTCCGCGTAGATCAGTAGTTACGGCCATGTTAGGCGTGTAGTATGAGTGTTCTTCGGTGTCATACAAGACATCGCCGAGGCTGAGTGCGATTATATCGAGGCCTGGTATCTGGTTCATACTCTCCCAGTCGCGGATTTCGTTTAGGGTCATGAATCCGGTCTTTTTGGCCATCTGGTATGCCTCGAAGCGCTCCTTGATGTTTGCCTTTACGATCTCCTTCACATCAAGCTCGAAGAACCATTCTTTTTTCTTCTCATTCTCTAGTAGTAGCGAGCTGTTGAGCGCCGCTTCGAACGCCTTTACTACTGGATAGATGGCTTCCTTGTAGGTCTGATTGAAGTCGCTCCTGATATGGAATACCTTTTCGATTTCCTCATTTAAGGTCTTGAGGGTCTGGTTTAGCTGTAGCTCCATGCTATTGCTGGTGGCTTCCTGGAAGTCTAGGCCCTTATTTAATATCACGACGTTATCGGAGTTTTCGCCACTATATAGGCGCATGAATGCGTCTTTTACCTTACGAAGTGCATCGTCGCTTACCTTTGATTCTGTCTTCAAGAACCCGCGCTTGCCGCCGCCTGTTTTGACTTGGCGGAGCTGGAACAGCATCGTTGCATATGCTGTCTGGAGCGCCTTTTCGACCTCTCTTACTAGGCCCTTACCGGTTGCGCCGTCCTTCGTAGCGCGGAGCAGGCGTATAAGCTCCCAGTTGCGGAGGTAGTAGTCGCCGACCTGGTATCGTACGTATTTATAAATCGGATCAATGCCCTTGTATGGCACGACGTAGATTGGCTCGATGTAAAATAGGCCCGTTACCTCGTTGAGCCTGCGTTGCACGTATGCGTAGCCACCTTTATCGAGTAAGTAGTCCACGACCATTGCGTATTTCATCTGGTTCGCCGTCAAGGTGTCGCCGGTGTCGCCATTTAATATGCGGACGCGGCTATCTTTCTCCACGATCTCAGTTCGGCCAGATTTGCGCCTACATAGCTTTACTGGCATGCTAGCTACGGAGCTAGCTATGAAGTCTACCGCGCTACTCACGGCTGGCACCATTAATGCCTTATCGCGGTCTATTGCTTCATTATTGATTAGAGCGCTGAGTAGCGGATCGTCTAGCTCTGGCTCTAGCTTTTCGGTCGATTCTGGCGGATTTCCGTCATTTTCGACCTTTTTTCTGAATATTTTATCGAATATCGCCATTTTTTCGTTCCTCTTTGCCTTTATTATACATCATCAAATAACTTGCACCACGAAGTCCATCTGGCCTAGTAGCACGTCTTG
>Ga0256404_1011471_pt1 | contig 11856 bp, 10 predicted proteins | sample RumenRJG_01DNA_FD_185990 | JGI IMG/M metagenome (GOLD analysis project Ga0256404, IMG submission 185990) | Bovine rumen microbial communities from Lethbridge, Alberta, Canada - RJG_01 | ecosystem: Host-associated > Mammals > Digestive system > Stomach > Rumen | place: Canada: Alberta | collected... | reverse complement strand
TGTTTCCGCGGAACCCGGCCGGGGCGCTTGTGTTTGAGACGGATCAGCAGCACCTGTTCCCGTTTTCTTTCCGCAGCCTGACAAGATCGGCTTCGGTTTTTATACTATCGCTCGACAAGTTCCGTACTGTCGTGTGGCCGGGGAACCGGACCCCAGCCACTCGCGAGCAGGCGGAACTTTTTTATATTCAGGCAAACGGGATTGCCCAGGCTTTCCTGCGGCGGATGCAGAACCGCACCTGGCCCAGCACTGCACACCAAAGACAAAAAACGCCGCCAGGCGCGCTTGTATGCTTCTGCAAATCTCTGGCGTTATTCCCGATTTATGTATCTGGGCGGAAAACGCCCCTGTCACTTAAATGCAGCCCTTGTCTTTTGCAGGACGTTTTTCACGTCAAATGCAGTCTGGCTCAATGCTTTTACCCTTTTAAAACCGTCCGCTTCACACGTCTTTAATCTGATCCCTGCTAACTGCTCTGGCAGCGAGAACTCTTTTTCAGGAAGAGCCTTTTGAAAATTTCTCCTGACTGCATAACAACAGGTGCGGCCGGTTGAAAAACCGGCCGCACCTGAAATGAATTCAAGTTATTTTGTTTTTTAACTAAAGTGGCGGAGAGGAAGAGATTCGAACTCCCGGAGCTTGCGCTCAACAGTTTTCAAGACTGCCGCCTTAGACCACTCGGCCACCTCTCCGCATCATGGACAGGCGGTATTATAACACAGCGCGTGAAAATTTACACCTGCCGCAGAAAAATTTCTGTTTCTGCAGCGATGTTGTGTTTTTCAGGAGCTCTGCCTGTATAACATAAAAAAACGCTCCCCGCGGAGCGTTTTTTCAGCGGTATTTTATTTAAGCCAGTCTTCGTGTTCAAGAATCTCGGCGCAGAGACGGCACGCAGGGCAGATGCACCACTTTGCCCCCTCAGCCTTGGCCTTGCGGGCTGCAGCCGCCAAGGCATCAGCCTTTTCTTTGCCGCCCAGATGGGAGGCGCCGGCGGGTGACTCTGCAAACGCTATCAGGCCGTCAATTGGGGTAATGTCTTCTTTAATCTCGGCAAGAAGCTCGGCATTCAGCTTTTTTTCTTCTGCCGTACCCTGGCCTTTAAGCCAGCGCCCGCACATGTCTTTCAGCTCTGCGCACGCTGAAGGCGCGTTCATCAGTTCTCTAACTTTTCCGGGAAGTTCGCTGCGGTTTTTCATTCTGATCCTCCTCTGTTATTCTGGCCGCTGCGGCACAGGCCGCCGCAGCCGTATAATTCTTTCGTACAGTTCTATTATCGTGCAGGACTGTTCTTCTGTAAAGCAGGCACATTGAAGTAACCATTCATCTGCCGTCTGGCTCACCATCTGTCCGCCTCTTTGAAAGAGTTCACGCACAGGCGGCAGCTTTTGCCCTCTTCATAAGCTGCCGCAGCTGCAGGCGGTATTTCTGAAGCAGCGCACGGTTCGGGAGCGGCGGCAGAAGTGCCATAAGTTCTGCCTGAGGGACGTTAAAATATGCCGGGGGCTGCAGAACGGGCGGAATAAATTATCACTGTTTTTATCAGAATAGAGAAAAACAACAATAGCCAGAGCCTGAAGTCTCTGATATGATGGCCTTATATCGATCATGAGGAGTGATTTATAATGAGCATTCTTGACGCACTGGAAAAGCGCCGTTCCTACTACAAAATCAGCAAAAAGCTGCCTGTTTCACAGAAGCAGATTGGGGACCTTGTCTGCAGGGTTACTGAGCTTGTGCCTGACGCGTTCAACATGAAAAGCGCGCGGATTGTGCTGCTTTTCGGGGCACAGCATGACCTTCTGTGGGACACGGTCTACAACGTGTTCGGAGGAAAAGTGGCACGCGAAAAAATCGATATTTTCAAGTCCGGCGCGGGGACAATCCTCTGCTTTTACGACGCTGAAACTGTCAAAAACATGCAGGCGCAGTTCCCCCGCTATGCTGAAAATTTTCCCGTCTGGGCAAATCAGGCCGGCGGCATGCTGCAGATCTCGCTGTGGAGCGCGCTTCGCGAGCTGAATATCGGCGCTTCGCTGCAGCATTACAACCCGGTTATTGATGACGCCGTCAAAAAGCTTTTCAAAATTCCGGAAAACTACGTGCTGCTGGCGCAAATGCCCTTCGGCGGCATAGTAGAAGAACCACAGCCGAAGGCCCCGGAAACTCCCGGTGCCCGCGTCCGTATTATCAGCTGAAACCGAGCATATTTCCATTCTGTATTGTTCCCGTGCCGCCGGCACGGGATTTTTTTCCAGCCATAAATTGCATGAAATAAAATTTATATTCACAAAAACGTGAACATTTAATATTGACAAATGCTAAAGGTATGATAGTATCTTTGCTAATCTATCTGCATGAAATGTGCGTACAACTGCAGATATATTATTTTGTGCTTCAAAATTTCAAGGACGGGAAGGAGAAAAATTATGGCTGATCAGAAAAAAAATGTGCGTGAAAAAAGGAAGCCGACCAAGGCTGAAGCTGCTTCAACAGTGATATTTCTTCTGCTGACATTCGGCGCGGGCGCAATATGGGGGCTGAACTACGTTCCGCTGATGGTTGTGGTCGGCGCTTACGCAGCGCTTATCGGCTGGCGGTGCGGCTACTCATGGAACGAGATGGAGGCTGCTGTCGGTAAAAGAATCGGCCGTTCAGTGCCTGTCATCACCATTCTTCTTGCAATCGGCTTTATGCTTGGCGGACTGATGTTCTCAGGCACTCTGCCCATGCTGATCTACTACGGCCTGAAAATCGTATCTCCCAAGTGGATTGCGCTGTGCGCATTTCTGCTGTGCTGCATTTTCTCAACAGTTACCGGAACTTCCAACGGTTCGGCTTCCACAGCCGGTCTTGCCATGATGGGCCTTGCCATGGCCATGCCGAACGTGAACCTCGGTCTTGTGGCAGGCGCCTGCTATGCGGGGTCCCAGTTCGGCGACAAGCTGTCGCCGCTTTCTGACACAACGGTTCTTGCCTCGCTGACCACCGACAACGACATTTTTGACCACATCATCAATATGTCAAAGACAGTCATTCCTGCGGCACTGATTTCCGTCGTCATTTATGTGATCATCGGCATGAACTCGCCTGAAACGTCAGCCGGCGTCGTCAGCAAGGATTCAGAGGCACTGCTGAATTCGCTGAGCGCCATGTTCAAATTCCACTGGGTGCTTCTTCTGCCGGTCATTTTCATTCTGTGGGGGTCGTTCACCCGCAAGCCGACAACAATCGTACTCTTCGGGGCCGGATTCATCGCCATTCTGATCGGCATTTTCTATCAGGGATTCTCGGCAAAAGACGCCATTAACGTGCTGTATGACGGCTTTAACTCAAAAATGGTGCTTGCCGCACATCCTGATTTCGACATTTCCACAATGAGTGCGGCAGCAAAGAAACTGCTTGAGCGCGGCGGCATCGCCGACATGAACAAGACGTTCGTCGCCACCTGGCTGTGCTTCTATTTTGCGGCCATTGCCGAACAGTGCGGCTGCCTCGACGTGCTGCTCGATTCAATGATGGGCTTTGTGAAAAGCACCGGCAGCCTGATTCTGACGACAGGCATCGCAACAATCATGCTGAACGCCATCGGCGGATCGTCAACTGTATCTCTGCTGCTCGGCGGCAACATGTTCAAGCACAAATACGAGGAAATGGGCGTCAACACGCTGAACCTGTCGCGCACCCTTGAGGACTTCGGCACCGGCTCCTCAGGCTTCTTCCCGTGGACATCGTCAGGCATACTGTACTGCAGCGTGCTTTATTCGACCAACCTCACGTTCCTCAAATACTCGTTCTTCAGCTGGCTCGTGTGGTTCTTCGCCATTTTCTACGGCTTCACCGGCATCTGCATGCGCAAGACGCCGACCAAAAAACAGCTCGAAAAAGCGGCCATGCTCAAGGCAGAAGCCTGATCGGACACAGAAACGATGTACAACGACGTTCATATACATACAGAAGCATCAAGCGATTCCCGCACCAGCCTGGACGATCAGATCGCCCGGGCTGTGCGGCTTGGAATGAAATATATCTGCATCACCGACCATCAGGATTACGACTACCCGAAATGGCACTGCACTTATCAGCTCAACGAGAACGGCGATGTCGGCGCCTATGTGAACAGACTTCTTGAAGCCCGCGAGGCATGGAAGGACAAAATCGAACTGCTGATCGGCATCGAGTTCGGTCTGCAGCCCCAGCTCGCCGGCCTGCACAACAAAGTCTATGCCCAGTATCCCTTCGACATGGTCATCGGCTCCACCCACATTTTCGAAGGGCGCGACACAGAAGACCAGACCCTGTACGAAGGCCGCAGCAAACAGGCGTCCATCCGCAGCTACTTTGAAACCGAACTTGAAAACATTACAGTGACCGACGGTTTTGACACGATTGGCCATCTGGATTATGTGCTGCGCGACATTCCCGGCAAAAACGAAGGTTTTGACTGGAAGGACTATGCCGACCTGATTGATGCCATGCTCCTGACCGCCATTAAAAAGAACAAGGCCGTCGAACTGAACACAAAATCACTTGTGATCGGCATGCGTGATTCAAGCCCCGGAGCCGGCGTGTTCAAACGGTACCATGAACTTGGCGGCAAACTGGTAACCCTGGGTTCGGATGCTCATTTCCCCGAACGGATCGGCGCCTGCTTCGACATCGCCGGAGACATCCTAAAAGAAGCCGGTTTCAGGTATTACTGCGTGTTTAAAAAACACCAGCCAGTATTTCTTCCTCTCTAGGAGGCACGGAACCATGCACATTGCGCCCTTTAAAGTTGAAGAGTGGATCAACGCTCACGAGACCACGGCAAAATACAACATCTCCAGCACCAGCGTCCAGAATCTGACGCTGGACGGGCTGCTTGAACTCACAGGAACCGACAGAAAGAGCTTTCTGGACAGTCTGTGCTCCAGGCGTCTTTCCTACGGCGACATCGGCGGATCGCCTGAACTTCTGAAGGGCATCTGCACTCTGTACAAAACGCTCCGCCCGGAAGACATCGTCCCCACCCACGGGGCAGCCGGCGCCAATCATCACGTGTTCTATACGCTCACCGAACCGGGCGACCGGGTGGTCAGCATTGTTCCTACCTACCAGCAGCTGTACTCCATTCCCGAAGGCTATGGGGCTGATGTGAAATGGCTCATGCTGCGCAGAGAGGACGCTTTTCAGCCTGACCTGAAAAAACTTGAGGAACTGGCCGTGCCCGGCACAAAGATGATCTGCATCATCAATCCCAACAACCCGGCAGGGTCAGTTATTTCCAACGAGGCGCTGCGCGAAATCGTCAGAATCGCCCGCAATGCCGGCGCGTGGCTGCTGTGCGACGAGTCATACCGGCATCTGACACAGAACGGCGAATGGATTGACTCTGTGGCAGACCTCTACGAAAAGGGCATCGCCACCAGCAGCACATCAAAAGTGTTCTCCATGCCCGGCCTGAGAATCGGCTGGATCGCCTGCCGCGACAGGAATTTCATCACATCGTGCCTGTCGCACCGTGATTACAACCTGATCAGCTGCGGCGGTCTCGATGACACAATCGCCGCGCTGGCGCTGAACCATTCCGATAAGCTCATAGAGCGCGGGCGCCGCATCATCAGGACCAACCTGGAAATCGTAGACAGTTGGGTAAAGAGCGAGCCCCACGTTTCCTACGTCAGGCCGCAGGGCGGTTCAACAACGCTGATCTATTACGACTTCCCCATGAACTCCTATGATTTCTGCCAGCAGCTGTTTGACCGCACAGGCGTGTTTGTTTCACCCGGCGACTGCTTTGAAATGCCGGGCTGCTTCCGCCTCGGCTATGCCAGCAACCCGCCTGAGATCCTGAAAGCAGGACTTGAAGGCGTGAGCCAGTTCATGAAAACACTTGAATAAAGGGCAGCAGCAAAGTTCTGCACTGCAGGCTTAGAAAAACACAAACTGGACCGCCCTTTAAGACGCCTGTAAAAACGCCCTCCCCGCCGCAGCATGCGGCAGGGAGGGCGTTTTTGTATTTATAATACGGCAGAAGTGACGGCATACAGAACTCTGCTCATCTTATTCTGGCGCCTCCATTGCGGCTCTTTGCGGCGCGCTGCGCCGACTGCATGGTGGTAAGGCAGAGGTACAGCAGAAAGGCGGTCAATAATGTCCTATCCCGTTTCTAAATGCGAACACTGGCATAAAGATGCCAATTGTGTTCAGGAATCTGCATTGTCTGACAAAAACATAACTGCAGATCGTGAACCTGCGGCAGTTCACCCCCCCGAATTTGCCTTTGCACCGGCTGATGTGCTGTGAAGAAACAGCACTGTCAAGAAGAGATCTCTTTACTGCCAGTTAAAGGCTTAATTCCGGCTTGGCAGAAGAATAAAAGATTCAGCCTTCTGTATTTTATGCAGGCTGTTCTTCAATAATATGCCCCGCAGTGTTCGGATAGTGAAAGGTGTATTTTGTGCCCTGTCTTCTCGCTCCTAAATCAAGGATGCCCATACAGGCCGTCAGCGGTGTTATGTTCAAAGCTATACGGCACGCGGGGCAGGCAGTATCAATACGGCTCCATCAGCACCGGGGCTGGTAAAAAACGATGTTGCCGGGATATTTCATGTGGCGGTCAACAATGCCTGTTTCACTGAGGCATCCGTCAGGACCTATGGCCATTGTCGAAATGGAACCGTTCATATTGGCAACCAGCATAAACCGTCCGTCAGGTGATATGCAGCAGCCTCTTGGTTTTTTCTCTGTCAGTTCCATGCTCTGGATCATACGAATTCTGCCGTCTTCCGGATTTACTGCAAAAACAGCAGCACAGTCGGTGTAACGGTAAAAATCGTAAATGAAGCGTCCGTCTCTGCTGATGCGGATATCTGACTGAGAGATTCGCCTGCCTTCCTGAACACACGAAAGTCCCGGGGTTGAGTCCACAGTCTGAATCAGCTTCATTTCGCCGCCGGCATTGTAAGAAAGCGCATTCACCAGCAGTGCATGTTCATTGTTGAAATAATATATGTCCTTCACTGGATGAAATACGCCATATCTGGGCCAGGTCCCGTTTCTGCATTTCAATTTTCCGCACACTGACAGCTTTCCGGCAATTTTGTCAAGATGAAGCATTATCACCTCATCCTGTTTCATGTTCATTACAATTAAATGTTCTCCGTCGTGCGCAAAGTAGACAGAATGAAGGCACGGAAGGCTGACAGGCATACGGCTGCGGTCAGGAGGAAAGAAGAGGACATCTGCGGCCGGAAGTATTGAGCCGTCAGCATCAAGAGGGTACAGAGACGCAGTTACGTCGCTGAATTCAGTTTTTACACGGTAAACGCCGTCAGCGTCTTTTACTGCTTTCGTTATGGTTTGTTTGTCGCCGTGATTCACAACGACAAGCCAATTTCCGCCCGGATCTTCCGCAACGTAGTCGGCCAGTGTTCCGAAGCTCGGCTGTTCATCGCCGAGCTCTGAAAGAAGCCCCGATTCCGGATCAATGGAAAATGCGGCAATTCTGCCGCCGCCGCCCTGCATTGCAAAAGCCGGACTGTTCTTCTGCTCATCAACAGAATAAAGCGTGCCGCGCCTTTCATCAACGACCATCATTCCGGCTGTCAGATCTCTGCGCACGGTATCGATATAACGCAGCGAACCGTTTATTTCATTATATTCATAAATTCCTATGCCGCTCTCTGTTTCATCAGTCTGAACAGTCCAGTTTCCTGCATAAACAAAAGTTTTTGCGGCTTTTCTTAAATTGCTGCCTTCCATTCATAATCCTCCTGACGCAGTCTGCATCCCACAATAGCTGTTTTTAACCGGATCACTCAGGGTATGCTGTAAAACGCAATACACGACGGTTTAGGCTGATGAAGGACAGACACAGCCTCTTCTATTTTTCCGCAATCGTCCAGACGGTAACTGTCCGCATGACCTCCGTCAGTATAAGCAACCGTCAGAAAATGTCCGTCAGGTGACAGCGTAAATGATCTTCCCCCGTCGGGAGTTGAGAAAGTCTGGATCAGTTTCAGTCTGCCGTTTTCAGGATTGATTTCATAAACCTGTATGATATTGACAATGCGAAGCATGTCGTACAGGCGTGTCCCCTGCCTGTTTATGCAAATATCTGACTGGCAGAGCGCATCATACGGCGGGGGCTCGATGCCCGCCGGCAGCGTGGGCACAGAATCAACAAGTTCAAGGGCTCCATGGCAGTCGTACAGATACTGGGAAACGACAGCCTCTGATTCATGATTGACATAAAGCCACGGCTTTGACGGATGAAAAGCACAATATCGCGGAGCAGTACCCGGCAGTGATTTGCAGGGTTCATTAAGGCGAACCAGTTTTTTCTGGTTGTAATCGATGCAGAAAGTGTGCAGCTGGTCCCCTCCTTTATCACAGACAACAAAGAAATTGCGCCCCGGAGCTTTCTGCACAGAATGGGCATGGGCGCTCTGCTGGAAGAATTTCGGCCCGGTACCTGTCAGACGTTTGATGTCAGCAGGCAAACCGATGCTTCCGTCCTCTTTCAGGGGGAAAAGGACCAGCGAAGATTCATCGCGCCAGACTTTCAGGTGGTAATTCCCAAATGCGTCCTGTTCAGTCACGGTAGCACATGTTCTGCCTCCGTGATTTGTCACTGCCAGGTAGTTAAAATTATCATCGGCAGTCACGTAAGAAGGCTTTGAGCCAAAGGAAGGCTGACTGTTGATCAGTTTCAGAGAACCGTCGCCGGAACTGATCGAGAAGGCAAACACCCTGCCGCCCCCGCCGCTCCTCAGTTCAGGATGATCCGGACGTTCATCTGTGCAGTATAGAATTCCTTTTGCTCTGTTCAGACAGATGCATCCAATATATATGTGCATCTCCTCCAGCTCATTGCGCAGATAAGTGAGCCGTCCTGCCGCTTCATCATATCTGCAGACAGCCATGCCGCTGCCTTCAACCGGCTTCCAGTTTCCGATGTAAGCATATACCTGAGCCATGCTGCTCCCTCTCTTTTAAGCGTGTCCGCCGCTTTTTTCAGCGGCGGACACGCAGAATCATTATGACACGATAAAATTAAATATATTAAAGAAGCCAAGCAGCGCCATGATCATTGTCAAAATCAGAATTGCAATGGCAAGTCCGACCATGGGAACAACCATGGAATCACGAAGCTTCTCAGGCGCAAGCCCGACAAACATAGACCCTGCAGTGGAGAAAGGCGAAAATCCTGTCGCGTTTGCACCGAAAAGAATAGCAGAATAAAGCCCGACAGGGTTTACTCCCGTCGCCGCAGCAATGGGCGGTACAAGAGGGTACATCAGAGGCAGCACAACACTCCAGGTGCTGGAGAAAATACTCAGTATGCCGGCAACCATGCAGAGGAACGGGCCAATAAGCCATTTGGGAACATTATCTCCGACCATTGCCTTGATCACGTCGACCATGCCGGCCTTCTTTGCAATTGCCATCAGAAATGAAACGCCGACGACCAGGAGAATCGTATTCATCGGGAGTTTCTGAATGACCTTTTTCGTATCGGCCAGATTCATGCAGCAGGCAAAGAAAGCAAAAATTACGAAAATCGAATGGGGCTGGCAGACCTTCAGGAAATTCTTAAAAAACGGGTTCTTGATTCCGATCCATGTGTTGATAATATTCGGGACAACAAGAAGAACAAATGAAATCAGGATCATCGTCAGAGTTTTTTTCTGAACAGAGTTGAAATCATCCGGCTTGTCCATTTCGATCGTGTTCTGGTATCTGCCGTCTGAATTTCTCTTTGCTTTCCAACTGTAATAGATATAGCACAGCAGCATTGTAACAAGCTGCTTGGCGACGGTCGTGCAATAGTTGGCAATAGCTGTTTTTGTAGCAATCTCTGTGCTCAGCCCGTTGTTTTCCACCAGGCCGATAATCTGCACCCCCATGCCTGTCCAGGGATTATAGGTGCCTACCGTATAGCCAAGACTGACAGCACATACCGTCATAAGCGGGCTCAGGCCAAGCTGCATGCCTATTGCATAGCTTACCGGAGCAATTAGAATCTGCGATGCTGTTCCCGCACCTAAAAACGACAGCAGCGCCGTGATAAAGAACATCACCCAGGGAACCATCTTTGTATTATTCCGGAACTTATACAGAAGCTTTTTTCCAAATACTTCCATTGTGCCGTTTTCAGACGCATAGCCAAAGAACAGGCTGCATGAAAGAAGGAAAAATGCAAGATTGTCCGGCCAATAGCTGTAAACTACCGATGCTTTCGTTCCCTGCATGACGCAGCCGATCACAAAGGCAAACGCCATTGCAGTAAAGCCCATATTAATACGTTTAAAGTTATAAGCCGCAATCATAACGATAATTGCGATCAGACATGCCCACAATATGGCTGTATTACTCATCTCTTCCGACCTCCTGCATTACACGGTTTGTTAGAATTGTTCCTGGACAGAAACTTCACATCATAATCTGTTTTTGTGCGCAGCACAGCGTCCTGTTTTTTATTTATTCATCTGCGTCTGCATATTTTCTGCAGACTCTGTCTGGCACAGAATCGGTGTTCCCCATCTGGTCTGTGATTTCAAAGACAGGCATCTTTTCGTCCCCGCGGCGGCAGACTTGAAGGAAGCGCGGCCCTGAACCGGGGCCGCGCCCCGCATAATGCCAGACGCAGCGCAGGACAAATTAAATAATCTGCCGATCTGCTGCACTTCCGCACTCAGCTTGACAATTGCTCTGCTTGTGCTATTTTCTGGTGTTATCCGCGAGTGTTAAGATAGCGGACGAGTGTCATAGCCGCAGTTACGCCGTCACCGACGCCTGTCGAAATTTGCGCAGGACTCCAGCTGCGGATGTCTCCGGCGGCCACAATGCCCGGAACAGAACTCTGCATGTTCTGGTCGACGATGACCTGACCGTTGGGCGCCATGTTCACGAGGCCTTTAACAAAATCAGTATTGGAAAGCTGACCTACACGGATGAAGACACCTTCCACATTAAGGGTCCTTTTCTCGCCAGTGGCGCGGTTTTCGATTTCGACGCCGGTAACCCAGTCAGTGCCGCTGATGGAGTTGGTCTTCCAGTTGCAGATAATTTCAATGTTATCGTTTTCTGCACAGCGGTCCTGCATGATCTGCGAGGCTTTAGGCTTCTCCATGAACTCCACGACAGTGACTTTGCAGCCGAGCTTAACAAGATTGAGTGCTTCGGTAAGACCGCTGTCGCCGGCGCCGGCCACCATGACATATTTGCCTGCACAACGGGGACCGTCGCAGGTGGCACAGTAAAAGACGCCTTTGCCGGTGAGTTCCTTCTCCCCCGGGACGCCCAGCAGGCGAGGATGCGAACCTGTAGCCAGAACGATGCCTTTGCAGGTGATGGTATCGCCGCTCACAGTTCTGACCATTTTGTAGCTCTCTTTGCTCTTGATGGAGGCTGCTTCGTCGGTGACAAACTCCACTCCGTAATTCTCAGCCTGCTTTGTCATAAATGTGGCAAGTTCAGGTCCCTGAACTCCGTCAGGAAAGCCGGGGTAATTCTCGATAAGCTGACGGCTGGCAAGCTCTCCTCCGAGGTTCTTCTTCTCCATTACGATGGTGTCAAAGCCGGAACGGGCCGTGTACAGGCCTGCAGCAAGCCCTGCGCAGCCTGCTCCGATAACAATTACGTCATGATCTGTAACCATTGGCTGTTTCCTCTTTCTTCCTTCTGTAAACTATGAATTCTGGGCCTCAAGAAGCAGTTCGTGCCAGTTAGCGGGAAGCTTGATCTCTCTTGCGGTCAGTTTTGCCATAGAATAGTTCGAACGGAAGAACTGGCTGCGGTTGCGGGTAGGATCTCCGACAACAACGGGGAGTATTGTAGCTTCGGGCCAGAAGAGCGGGACCAGGCGCT
>Ga0256404_1011470_pt1 | contig 11859 bp, 7 predicted proteins | sample RumenRJG_01DNA_FD_185990 | JGI IMG/M metagenome (GOLD analysis project Ga0256404, IMG submission 185990) | Bovine rumen microbial communities from Lethbridge, Alberta, Canada - RJG_01 | ecosystem: Host-associated > Mammals > Digestive system > Stomach > Rumen | place: Canada: Alberta | collected... | reverse complement strand
GCTCAAGCAGCGCGGCGTTCGCCCCATAATCGCTCATCCGGAACGCTATTATTTTGCGCACGACAGCATACGCTACCTCTTCGACCTTGTTAATATGGGATGCGCGCTTCAGCTCGACAGCGACAGCATAATCGGCGAATTCGGCAGTACTTGCCGCGGCGTTGCGCTCGAGCTTCTTTCCTCGAGTGCCGCCCAGCTCGTTGCGAGCGATGCCCACGATCAAATTTCGCGAATTCCCGATATGCGCGCGGTTGCCGACTATGTTGCACAGCGTTTTTCCTATAACTATGCGAGCCTTCTGTTTGAGGATAATCCCCGCAGGATACTTAATAATCAAACGCTTCTTTTCAGAGGGCAATCTCCAAACGGAGGCAGAGCTCGCCCGAGCTCGCGCTATATGAGTGACGAGGAGTATTGGGGCGTTTGACCGTGCAAGCGCATCAACTCTTTAGGCTCAAAGCTTTCCATTAAGGCATTCGTTCAGCTTGATAAGCGCCCTTTTTTCTATCCTTGAAACATACGATCTCGATATATTCATCATTTTACCCACCTCGCGCTGAGTAAGCGGGATGCCGTTTTCAAGTCCGTACCTAAGGCATATTATTCTGCGCTCCTGCGCTGTCAGCATGGTATCCACCGCGCTTCTGACGGTTCTTCCGGTCGAATCAGAGATTATCCCTTCGATTATAGGTTCGCTTTCAGCGGGCAGGATATCCGAGAGCGTTATCTCGTTGCCGTCCCTGTCCGTGCCTATCGGTTCTTCAAGAGGGATATCCGAAAGATGCTTTTTTTCGCTTCTTATAAACATCAGTATCTCATTTTCAATGCATCTTGAAGCATAGCCCGCAAGCGTTCTGCATTTTTCCGCATCAAAAGTGTTTACCGCCTTTATAAGACCTATGGAGCCTATTGATATCAGATCATCGGTGCTTCTTCCTGCAGCGGTGTACTTTTTTGCTATATGGGCAACAAGGCGCAGATTCCGCTCTATCAGCTCGCTTCGCGCTTCCTCATCTCCATCTGAAAGCCTTCCGAGAAGCGCTCTCTCTTCTTCGGGAGAAAGCGGCGGAGGAAAACAGTTTTTCTTAAGCACCGCACCTATTAATACAAATACACTGTCGATCAATTGGGATATAAAGCTTAACATCGTTATGCCCTTTCATTATAATTCCGTATTTTTTCTGCCAGACGGCTTGCAAGCACTCCGCGTGCGATATCGGAGCAATAAAATTTATGTTCAATTGCGTCGTAAAATGTCCTATTTGGTCATAAAAAGTATTCTGAGCGTTAAAAACGTTGAAATTTCAAAGAAATTTAAAGATATTTTCAAATTTAAATATTGAAATTTCATGTATAATGATGTAGAATTTAATTAACTTGGATGCTGTTCAAGGAGAAATGCAATGATGAACTATCAAAAAACCGACTCTCCGCTTTATACAAGGCCGAGTGCGCTCATTATCTTTGATAAACGCAAAGACACCGACACCGGCACGGAGCAGCTCTGTGAGTGCGAGCGTATTTCGGCCTCCTTACGCAAGCACTTTTCAAAGGCGCCGATAGTTTCAACGGCCGAGGAGATCTGGGAGGAGCTGTTCAGGGAGATACCGGCGATTATTCTGATTAATCTCAGTATGTCAAGCATCGATTCACTCGGTCTTATACGCAGCTTAAAGTCAAGCAAATTCTGTCTCGATATCAGGTATTTCATTCTTTGCAGCAGGATAAACGATTCCGTCAAAAGCTTATGCTCTCAAAATGCCATCGACGGAGCGTTTTCATACGATGAAAGCCCAGATACAATTGCCGAGCAGGTCTTTGCCAAGTATACGCAGATGCATCCAACCTCCTCCGATCGCAGATTGCGCACTATTTCTCAAATGATAAATGACCATTCGTTCCTGAGCGACCATAGAACGGTTTGGGAGCTCGGCTCGAGGATCACCGATGCCCTGCTCGTGCCTCTTGGCTTCGACGTTTCCCACAAGGGAACGAAATATCTTGAATTCGTTATCTGCCTGAGGGTATTTGGAGCCGAGAAGGACATGAGCAAGCTCTACGTACTTACCGCAGAAAGCTACAGTACCACTCCCGGCGCTGTCGAAAAATCGATCAGGTATTCCATAGAGCATGCCTGGAGCGGCTCGAGCCCTTATATGCAATATCGTATGTTCGGCAACACGGTCGACCCGGAAAGGGGAAAGCCTACTGCTTCGGAATTCGTTGAAACGATAGTGCGGCATACCATTGAGCGCTTATCCGGCGTGATCGATTACAAGAATTTTTGATTAGGAGTTCTTTGGCGAGGTAAAGCATGTATATCATTGGCAGAGGCAAGCTAATAACTCTATCGGGATCGACTCCGCTTCTTGAAAACGGAGCCGTTGCCGTTGACGGCGGAACCATTGTTGACGTCGGCAAAACGGAACGAATGCTCGAAGCCTACCCAAGTGCGGAGTTTATTGACGTGGACGGAGCTGTTATTGCTCCCGGCTTTATCGATATGCATGCGCATTCAAGAAACGTCGTTTTCGGCTCGGCCGCGATCCCGCGCTTTCGTCCTGAAAAAAGATTTAACATGCTTAAAAACTGCCTTTGGCAGCTCGAAAGCGGGGTGGATCACTCAATTGCATCCGCGCTCGCCTATGCCTTTGCGATAAGAGCCATCAAGAACGGAATAACAACGGTTTTTGAGCAGCATTCGGTGCCCGATCATCCGAGCGGAAGCCTTTATTCCATCGCTTCTGTGTTCAGAGAATGCGGGCTTCGAGCCTGCATCGGCTATGACGTGAGTGAAAGATTTGGCTCAAGGAGAGCCTCGGCTTCCATAAAGGAGAATGCTGAGTTCATAGAGTTTTGCGCAAGCCTCAATATCGAAACAGTAAAACCTGCGTTCGGAATGAACTCTTCGCTTGAGCTCGGCAATTCAATGCTCGCTGCATGCATCGGAGCAAGCTCGTCGAAAGCGCGCATACATATTCATATTGGCGAAACGCCCGAGGAAAATCTTATAGCACTGCGCAGATTCGGCTGCTCGCCCATTCAAAAGCTTTTCCAAGCATCCGCCATCAGTGCAGGCTCTCTGTTTCTTTGCGGACCGTTTACCGATAAGGCAGATCTTGAGCTGATAGTTGCAAACGACTGCGCGGCGGTCATCTCGCCCTCTATGGCTTCGCTTTTATCCTGCGCTTACTCATCCGAATTCGAGAAAATGGCGCTTGAAAGAAAGCTGTGCTTGGGTACGGATTCGCTTTGCGCAGGTATGCTTGAAGCGGCGCGGAATGCCGTTTTTCAGTTCGACATAAGCGGAATGGAGAGTTCAAGTATTCTCCTTCCCGCAGTGAATATGCTGTTCTATGCAAATCCCGATGCGGCATCAAGGGTTTTCGGAAGAAGGCTCGGGGTTATTGAGCCGGGCGCTGCTGCCGATATAATAGCACTCCGCCCTTGCATTCAGCAGCAATTTGAAACCGAAGACGAGCTGCTCGGCTCTTTGATATGGTCGGGCGCAGTATGTGAGCTTACCATGGTAAACGGCAGAATACTTATGCGCGGCGGCAAGCTGAGCGAGCTTGACGAAAAGCGAATAGCAAACGATTATTCCGCTGCGGCATCAAAACTGCTGTCGGGTATGCTCCACGAATAACGAGAGGAAGTGATAATGTTTGGAGCGGAATTCAATGAGCGAAGGTATCGACTTTGATATGCGGAATGCCTCATCCTTAAAGCGCTGCGCGGCATTCGTTTATTTCGTATGTTCAACAAGGGAACAGGCGCAGGAGATGGGGGAGCGGCTCGTTGAGTATTCCGCCTCGATAGGCTTTGATGCATGCGAAGTATTCTTCGACAGATCGGGTGAGCCGCCTCACGTGCTTGTAAATCTGCTTCATATTTGCCGCAATATGCCTCAGAGCGTTATAGTCGCCGAAAGCCGCAGCAGCTTCGCTTCTTCACAAGTCAACCCGCAAGCGATAATGCATTTTGCTTCATCTCACGGCATCAGGATCGTATTTAAAGCTAAAGATGATGGCGGTTCCGAAACTATTGGCAAATCAACGACTCGTTATCTGAAATACATTAGCAACTATTACGGCCGTGGAATCTTAAACGACAAAGCTTCATCCGTTCCTTCCGTGCCGGAGTATCGCCTCGGATCCATCGGAAGGCTTCCTCTTGGGTACTGCGCCGTAAATTCAAAGGTGGAAATCTCGCCAAGAAGCGCCGAAGCCGTTCAAGAAATATTCAAGCTGTTTTCACAGGGCATCAGCGTTCGTGAGATCGAAAAGCGTGTGAAGGAAAGCTTTGCCGATATAAGGTGTCCAACAAGGAACCAAATCTATTTTATTATCGATAACAGTCGCTATATCGGAAGCGATGACAACGGCGTTGCGCTCCCGCCCATTATTGAGAATCGGTTGTGGCTTGACGTTCGCGCCGAAGCTTGTAGAAGAGGTCTTGCACCAAAGGAGCATCTGTTTCTGCTCAAGAATCTTTTTTATAAGGATGTTGGAAGAATGCGTCCCTCCGCATACTGCCGCAGCATCCATGCGCCAGCTTACGTTATTGAAAGCGCAGGAAAGAGCATCTGCATTGATGCCGAAGAGATCGAAGCACTGGTGCTCAAATGCGCAGAAAGAATGCTTGCCTCTGATCTTGATGCTGTAGCAGGCATGTGCATGTCAGCCGCAAAGCAGGCGGCTCATTTCAAAAACGAGCTTTTAGAAACATTTGAAAAACGCACAGCGCTGATAGATTCTTTCACGGCGCCAATCAGCGATAGCATATCCATGAAAGCGATGGTAAAAGGGCTTGATCTGATGCGCATAGAGATGAGACTCTCCGAGCTGAACGAGGAATACGAGCGGTATTACCTTGAGCTTCTGTCCAAAACAGATGCTGAAATCGATGAGTTTTTCCATCGAATGAAGCAGCTTGGCTCGCTCTGCGCTGAGGAAAAAAGGTACTTTCTCAATATTCTGATCAAAGAGATCACCGTGTGCTCCGATGAGATCTGTATTTGCTGTTTTTCCACGAAGATAAAGCGAATCCATACTCAGCCGAAATTCAGAATGATCTTAAGCGGCCAATAATTCATGCGCAATGCTTATTTACACCATTATATAGCTTTCTTTCTTGCTAAAAACTCACTGTTCATGTATAATACTCATGTAAATTACCTTAAGGAACGGTACTATGTGCAACACTATATCCATTGAAAGCGAAAAAGGCTTTTTTTCCGATGCGATAAACGCCGTCAAAGCAAGAACGGCTGACCTCGCTCTAAAATACTTCATCGAAACTTACGGCTGCCAAATGAACGAGCATGACTCCGAAAAGCTTGCCGGTATGCTCAGGGAATGCGGCTATACCAAGGCGGAGACAAAAAAGGATGCGGATCTTATCCTTTTCAACACCTGCTGCGTTCGTGAGCATGCCGAAAAGCGCACCTTTGGAAACGTCGGCTTTGTTAAGGAACTTAAGGCGGAGAATCCGCGCCTGATACTTGGCGTTTGCGGCTGCATGATGCAGCAGAAGGACGTTGCAAAGCGGCTCTTCGACCGTTTTCCGTTTGTGGATCTTGTTTTCGGAACACACGAGCTCAAGAATTTTCCCGAAATGCTCCTAAAGGCGCTCGAAGAGAAAAGAGTTTTCCAAATCAGCGAGTCCGACGGCGAGGTCATAGAGGGGCTTCCCGTTGAAAGGGTCGAGGGCTTCTCCACCTTTGTGAACATAATGTACGGCTGCAACAATTTTTGCACCTACTGCATCGTGCCCTACGTTCGCGGCAGGGAGCGTTCAAGAAAAGCCGAGGACATAGTGAACGAGGTGCGCGAGGTCGTATCCTCGGGCTATAAGGAGATAACTCTGCTCGGTCAAAACGTCAACTCCTACTCGAGCGACGGCTTGGATTTCCCCGCGCTTTTGAGGCTCGTTTGCCGCGAGGTTCCCGAACTCAAGCGGCTTCGTTTCATGACTTCGCACCCCAAGGATCTTTCCGACGGGCTTATTCAGGCTATGTCCGAGCTCGATAACCTTTGCAAGCATATCCATCTGCCCGTACAGTCGGGAAGCGACCGCATTCTAAAGGCGATGAACAGGAAGTACACCTCGGGCGCGTATCTCGAGCTTGTGGATAAGCTTCGCGCGAGCGTTCCGAACGTTGAGATAACAACCGATATCATCGTCGGCTTCCCCGGTGAAACCGAGGAGGATTTTGAGGCGACCTGCGAGCTCGTGCGCAAGGTGGGATACAGCAACGCCTACACCTTTGCCTATTCTCCGCGCGGCGGCACGATAGCGGCAAGGATGGAGAATCAAATCCCCGAGGATGAAAAAAAGCGCAGGCTGAATACGCTGAATGCTGTGCTTGCCGAAACGATCCCATCGAATAACGATAAGTACATCGGCTTTGAGGGCGAGATACTCGTTGAAGGCGTGGATCACAGAGGCGATCCGCTCCTTTTCGGCAAGCTTTCCAATTTCAAAATGGTATACGTTGAGGGCGATGAAAAGCTGATCGGCACCTTTGTTCCCGTGAAGGTGGACGGTTATCGCTTCAATTCCCTTTTCGGACATATTATCGATGGGTGATGCTATGGCTTCTTTAACTCCGATGATGCGCCAATACCTCGAGCTGAAGGAGAAATACAGCGATTGTTTGCTGTTTTTCCGCCTCGGCGATTTCTATGAGATGTTCTTTGACGATGCTGTGTGCGCGTCAAAGGAGCTTGAGCTTACCCTAACGGGTCGCGACTGCGGCCTTCCCGAGCGCGCCCCGATGTGCGGCGTTCCGTATCATTCGGTAAATACCTATATCACGAGGCTCATTCAAAAGGGCTACAAGGTGGCTATCTGCGAGCAGATAACCGACCCCGCTCTCTCAAACGGACTTGTGGAGCGGGACGTTATAAGGGTCATCACTCCGGGAACCGTGATAGAGGAGCAGATGCTCGATGAACGGCAGAACAACTATATTTCTGCCGTCTCCGTGCTTGAAAAGGCGGGCAAGAGCGAGTATTCGCTTTCCTATTGCGACGTTTCGACCGGCGAATTCTACACGATGAGCATCGTGGGCTCCAACGCTTCAAACGAACTTTTCAACGAGCTTTCGCGCATCTCTCCACGGGAGCTGATAGTGGGCGAGGGCGTTTTTGCAAACGAGCTTCTTGCCAAGCGCATAAAGAGCAAATTCTACGTTGAACAGCAGGATAAGCGCGCCTTCGATATTCAAAGAGCGCAGCAGAGGCTGACTTCCCATTTCGGCGTTGCAACGCTCTCCGGCTTTGGCATCAAGGATAACTCCTTCGATGTTTCCTCTCCCGGCGCACTGCTTCGCTATCTCGAGGAAACGCAGAAAAACGCACTTTCGCATATAAAGCGCATAGTTCGGCTCGTCGGAAGCGAGTATATGTCGCTCGATGCTTCCACGCGCCTCAATCTTGAGTTGACCGACCCAATACGGTTTGACGGAAACAGAAAATTCACACTGCTGAGCGTTCTTGATAAAACCGAAACCGCGATGGGCGGCAGGCTTTTGCGCCGCTGGATCGAGCAGCCGCTTCAAAATGAAACCGCCATCAACGAGCGCCTTGACTCGGTGGATGCCATTTTTATGGCTGCAGCCGAGCGCGAGCTGCTTTGCAATACGCTTTCAAAGGTTTATGATATCGAGCGTCTTTCAAGCCGAATCGCCTACGTCACGGTCACTCCGAGGGACTGCATCGCGCTTTCCAACACGCTATCGGTCATACCCGAGCTTCTGATGATAACACTCTGCTTTAAAAAGCAGCGGACAGCCTATATCGCCGACAATCTCGATTCTATGGACGATATAAACAAGCTTCTTCTTGCCGCCATCTCTGCGGATGCCCCCGTTTCAGCAAAGGACGGAGGCGTTATACGAGCGGGCTACAGCAGCGAGATCGATGAGCTTCGCGACTTCGCCGAGAATGGCGAAAAATGGATAAAGGGCTTTGAGGCTTCCGAGAAGGAACGCACAGGAATCAAGACTCTCAAAGTTGGCTACAACCGCGTGTTCGGCTATTATATCGAGGTTTCAAAATCCTTCGTTGGCAGCGTTCCGCTCGATTATCAGCGCAAACAAACGCTTGCAAATGCGGAAAGATACGTCACTCCGCAGCTAAAGGAAACCGAAGAAAAGCTTCTCGGCGCAAAGGAACGCTGCCTCTCGCTCGAGTACAAGCTCTTTACCGAGATACGGGAAAAGCTTCTTACCTGTCTCGACAGGCTCAAAAAGAATTCGGAGCTCATCGCGGAGCTCGATGCGCTCTGTTCGCTTGCGAAGGTCGCTTCATCCAATAATTACTGCCGCCCGAAGATAAACACCGCAGGAAAGATCTCGATAAAGGACGGCAGGCATCCCGTTGTGGAGCTGAGCATGAAGGACTCCTTTATCCCCAATTCCACCGAGATGAATATGAACTCGGACAGGCTGATAATCCTAACCGGCCCGAATATGGCCGGTAAAAGCACCTATATGCGGCAGGTGGCTCTGATTACGCTGATGGCGCATATCGGCTCGTTCGTTCCCGCGAAGAGCGCAAATATCGCGATAACGGACCGCATCTTTACCCGAGTCGGTGCGTCCGACAGCTTGTCCACCGGTCAGAGCACCTTCATGGTCGAAATGAGCGAGATGGCGAATATTCTGAACAACGCCACCAAGCGAAGCCTTCTTATTCTCGATGAGATCGGCAGGGGAACCAGCACCTTCGACGGACTGAGCATTGCGTGGGCCGTGCTCGAGCATATTTCGGACACCTATAAATGCGGCGCAAAGGCGCTGTTTGCAACACATTACCATGAGCTGACCGAGTTTGAAGGCAAGCTCGACGGCGTTAAGAACTACCGCATCTCCGTTAAGGAGATGGGGGACACGATAATCTTTTTAAGAAAAATAGTCCGCGGCGGCGCGGACAAGAGCTTCGGCATCCAGGTCGCCAAGCTTGCGGGGCTTCCCGAGCAGCTGATAGAGCGCGCAAAATGCATTCTCGCCGAGCTTGAGGAATCCGACGTTGCAAGAGCTGCGTCGCGCGTTGCGCCCGAAAAGACGGATGAGCAGGTGAGTCTGCTTGCTCCCGTTAACGGCGCGGAGACGGGCGACAGCGAAGCCTCCATAGTTTACGACCTTTCCAGGATGGACGTTGAGCGCATGACTCCGCTCGAGGCGCTCGCAAAGCTCTACGAGATCAGCACAAGGGCAAAGATACTTCAATGAAACCGATTATAATCCTTGAACCGAATATCGCAAACAAGATCGCGGCCGGCGAGGTCGTTGAGCGGCCTGCAAGCATCGTTAAGGAGCTGCTTGAAAACTCGATCGATGCCGGAGCGAGTGCAATAACCGTCGAGATCCAAAATGGCGGAATAGACCATATCCGCATAACGGACAACGGCTGTGGCATTCCCGAAGGCGACGTCAAGCTTGCCTTCATGCGCCATGCAACGAGCAAGCTTACAAGCATCGACGATCTTTCCACGCTCTCAAGCTTCGGCTTTCGCGGTGAGGCGCTCGCTTCGATAGCCGCCGTTTCTAAGGTCACCCTGCGTACCCGCACGGAGAACGCCGAATACGGCACGAAGCTCTGCGTTGAGGGCGGCAAGTTATCCGAGCCCGAGATCTGTGCCTGCCCGCGTGGAACCACAATCGAGGTGGACGAGCTCTTCTACAACGTGCCGGCAAGGCTGAAATTCGTTAAGAACGCCCGCACCGAAGGCGCGATGATAACCGATTACGTGAGCAGGATAATGCTTGCAAACCCGGAAATATCCATAAAGCTAATAAACGGCGGCAGAACGATGCTCCACACCTCCGGCGACGGCTCGCTTGCAAACGCGGTTTTGTGCGTATACGGCGGCAGTCTGTTTTCATCGATGTATGAAGTCGATCATGACGACGGCTATATCAGCATCAAAGGCTTCGTTGGCGGTGAAAGCACTGCTCGAGCCAATCGCATACAGCAGTCCGTTTTCGTGAACCATCGCTATATCAAATCGCCTGTGATAAGCAACGCCGTTCAGCGCGCATATCTTACGAGGGTGATGAAGCATCGCTTCCCGTTCTTCGTGCTTAGCGTGCTCATCTCTTCGCGCGAGGTGGACGTTAACGTGCATCCGAATAAGCTGAGCGTTCGCTTCACTGATGAGGAGCGGGTGGCGCGATGCGTTACCGATGCGGTCTATGCCGCGCTTCGCTCTCAGCCCGTTTCTTTAAGCGCCGCAGATATCACCACTCAGCCGTATCACTCTCCTGAAGAAGCTGTTAAGCCCTTCGGTTACGATCCCACGGCCCATGAAGCCCGCAAGATGCCGACTTTTCACGGCGCTTCCGCCAAGCTCGAGAATGAGGTTCGCGAGATCTTTTCTTCGCACGGCTCCGATGCTGCGATAAAGCCGCATCAGGCTCATGAAGCAGATGAGCTTATTACCGAAAGTTCGCAGAAGCAGCAAGATTATTCCGGACTTTTTGAGAATAACGGTGCTCAGGATTACAGCCTGCGTGACAGCGGCGCCAACGCATTCCCGGATCTCGCTCCATTGGCGCATGCAAATACGCCTTTTCCCGGGTATCCCGAATTCATCCAGGGAGCCGTTATTCAGACGGAGCTATCGCAGAATCTCGAGCCGAAAACGGCGGAAATTGAATCGAATCCGTATGCGGACGGGCAAACCGAGGATGGAATACCAGTTTATAAGGTTCCTTCCAACGCGCCCAAGAAAAAGCCAGATATAGCCGAAAGCACCGAGCAGATACGGCTTGATGCCGATACCTGCACCGTTATCGGCGCAGTGTTCGACACCTATATCGTGGTTCAGCAGGGCGATGCGATCTACTATATCGATCAACATGCCGCGCATGAGCGCTTACTCTACGAAAAGCTGATCAGCGGTGAACTGAAATTCGATTCGCAGTTCGTTTCGCCGCCGCTTACGCTTGAGCTCGATCCCATAGCCTTCGATTGCCTGCTGCAAAACGAGGAGCGTTTCTCGGAATTCGGCTATTCCATCGACTTCGGCGATAGGCTGAGCGTTTCGCTGCGATCCGTTCCGAATATCGTCGGCGCTTCGCCCGAAAGATTTCTTCGCGATGCCGTGGATATGCTGCTTGAGAATCCGGATGCGACCGAGATCGATCTTTTGCGCTCAAGGCTTATTCAAATGTCATGCAAGCGCGCTGTGAAGGCGGGCAACGACCTTGAAATTCGCCAGCTTATGGCAATAGTGGATGCTTATGCAAGCGGCGAGGTTCCGCTGACCTGTCCGCACGGCAGGCCCGTTATCATCCGAGTTACCAAAACCGAGCTTCAAAAGATGTTTAAGCGAATAGTTTGATGCATACAGATCCGAAGCAGAAAATCTATCTTATAGTTGGCCCAACCGCAAGCGGCAAAACTGCGGTTTCTATCGATATTGCCGAGCGCATGAATGCCGAGATCATCTCAGCGGATTCTATCCAGGTATATAAGCGGCTTGATATAGGCTCCGCAAAGCCAAGCCTTGAGGAGAGGCGGGGGATACCACATCATCTGATGGATCTTGTTGATATTGCGGACACTTCATACAACGTTGCCGTGTATCGCGAGAAGGCCTTAGAGTGCATCCGAGATATTGCCGAAAGAGGCAAAACTCCGCTGATAGTCGGCGGCACGGGGCTGTACGTGAATTCCCTCGTATTTCCGCTTAATTTTTCCGAGGCTGAACCCGATTTTGAAAGAAGAGAGGCGCTCCTTGCTCTTGAGCAGGAGGAAAGGGGAGTGCTGCACGGCATGCTTGAAAGGATCGATCCCGAGACGGCGCAGAGGCTTCATATTAACGACACAAAGCGAATTATTCGCGCTA
>Ga0256404_1011468_pt1 | contig 11860 bp, 9 predicted proteins | sample RumenRJG_01DNA_FD_185990 | JGI IMG/M metagenome (GOLD analysis project Ga0256404, IMG submission 185990) | Bovine rumen microbial communities from Lethbridge, Alberta, Canada - RJG_01 | ecosystem: Host-associated > Mammals > Digestive system > Stomach > Rumen | place: Canada: Alberta | collected... | reverse complement strand
GAGCACCACACCGCCGTTTCCGATGGTGAAATTTCCCTCCTTGGTTTCGCCATTTGTCATCTCAACCTCAGTTGTGACGTTAGCTCCCGGAATAGCATCCGTTACCACGATTTCATATACGATTCCGTCAATGGTTACCTTCATCCATTCTGTGGTCGAGAAGGGCTTGTGGGACTTGATAACCCATGCACCATTCTCCATCTCCACGGTGAAGAGGCTCTCATCGCTTACGGATGCAGTGCTTACCTCGCCGATAAGTCCCACAGCGTCCAACACTTCCGAAAGGGCAATGCTCTCGCCGCCAGCGAGGACATACTCTAGATTGTTATATGTGAATTCAACTGTATAGTAAGAGAAGCCATGGGTTTCAACCATTACGGTTTCGCCTGTGGTTTTAACCTTAAGGGCCTCTACTCCATCAGGTGTAAATGATTTCTCCGAAATGTGATATACCTGGGTGTCCAGGTTATCGCTATCAGCCTCTGCCAGTTTGAAAGATATCTTTACCTTGGCGTCGTCCTTAGGCTGAACTTCCTCGCCATCCTTATCCAAGACTTTTACATCAAAGGTATATGATGCGGCTACATTAACCTCACCATCTCTAACAGAACCGAGTGCCCTATCCACCCTTTTCTGCTCATTTCTGGATATTTTGTTAACCGAAAGGGTGGCTCCCTCAGGGAAGACTCCCTCGGCTGCCTTAACGGAAACCTTTATGCCATCAACAGTTTTCTCTGAGCTAAATGCAGGTAATACCGCCTCCTTCTCAGGCTGTTTCTCAGCTTCCTTCTCAGTCTCATCGCCCTTGGTAGCCTTCTCGGTTTCCTTCTTGGATTCTTCGGCTACTTTATCGCTTTTCTCTGAATCTTCTTCGGCTTCAACTTCCGAATCAGAGTTCTCTGCAAGAGCTTCTATTTCTGACCCTTCTGTAGTTTCATCAGGCTTGGCATCCTCTGCCGGAGGATCTGATTCTTTCTCATCTTCAGTTGCTTCATCAACCAAATCCGTATTAGTGGCTTCAGGCTCTACTACCTGCTCTGCTTCAGATGAATCATCCTTCTTCGTTTCCTCAGACACTGATTCCTCCGGAGCTGGTGCGGGTTCCGATTTCTCAACCTCCAAAGAATTGGACTCTTCGGCTTCTTCCGCTACGGCTTCTTCCGTTACGGTTTCTTCTGTAGCAATCGAAATGTTTTCCCCTTCTGATTCTTCCGTTTCCTTTTCAGCCCAAACGCTTGCGGGCATCATGCTGAGACAAATTAGGAGAATCATTACCATACTCAGCATTTTTTTCAGATTTGATTTTGCCATGTATGTATCCCTTTCACATAAAATCAAGCCTTTATTGATCATAAAGGCCCATAACGTAAAGTGTGTTTGATATATCTTAACTAGTTTCCTATATTAGTGCTTACTGTACGATACAATTATACTCCTTTCATTTTATATGTAAAGATTAAAAACGCCCTTAATTGAGATGATTTATAGGCCCTTTCCCGTACAAAAAAGAACGGCTCTACCTCACATATTATGCAAAGTAGAACCGTCCCTTTTTTAGCTTTTGTTAATTATTATTATTATTATGCGTTTGCTTGTTCTTGCGGAGCGCTCTCTGCTGCAGCTGCAACCTGCGGAGAAACTCCTGCTGCCTTTTCTTTCAACTTGGCAAGCTGTTTCAGGTTAATGATTGCGCCTGTTGGACAAACCTTGGCACACATGCCGCAGTTCTTACATTTTTCCGGATCGATGTATGCCAGATTGTTTTCAACATGAACTGCATCGAATTTACATGTCTTCTCGCACTGTTTACATCCGATACAACCAACGGAGCAAGCCTTGCGTGTATCTGCGCCGCCTGCTGTGTTGTGACAGAAGCATACAACCTGATTGCTCTCGGGAGCAATTCTGATAAGTCCCTTGGGGCAAGCCTTGGCGCAAGCGCCACATGCTACACAGGCATTTCTGTCAACCTTGGCAACACCGTCAACAACCCTAATGGCGTCGAACTCACATGCTGTCACGCAATCTCCCAAACCGAGACATCCGAATGAGCACTGCTTGAGACCACCAAAGAGCTGAGTTGCTGCTTTACAGGAGGTTGGACCCTCGTATGTCAGCAAACTCTTTGCTGCTTCGTTGCTGCCGTTACACTGAACAACTGCAACCTGCTTTTCTGCAGATCCTGCGTCGACTCCCAGAATCTCTGCAAGCTTTGCTGCTACACTTGGACCGCCTACCGGGCATTTATTGCAAGGCAGTTCATGATCCGCTGCCAGGCTGTTGGCATAGTCGTCACATCCTGCGAATCCGCATCCGCCGCAGTTAGCTCCCGGAAGAACCTCACGAAGAGCTGCCACTGTCTCGTCAACGGGTACAAAGAAAACCTTGGATGCTATGGTCAGCATGATTGCACATACAAGACCTACTGCTACTACTAATAGAACAGGTATAGCCATAATTCTTCCCCCTTTCTACGAGAACATTCCGCTGAATCCCATGAAGCTCAGGGACAGAATTGCGGAGCTTAGGAGTACTAACGGAACACCGCGCCAGGATTTTGGAACGCCCTCTTCATTCACCAGCTTGGTGCTTCTTACTCCTGCAAAGAGTACGAGGGCAAGTGTGAAACCGATGGCAGCACCCAGTGCGTTTGCCAGGGACTGACCAAATCCATAACCTGCATCAATGTTTGCGATACAAACACCGAGTACAGCGCAGTTTGTTGTGATAAGTGGTAGGTAAACGCCAAGAGCGCTATAGAGGCCTACCATATACTTCTTAAGCATCATCTCGATGAGCTGTACAAGTGCAGCGATGATCAAGATGAACACTACTGTCTGCAGATAACCAATCTCGAATCTATTGAGGATCTGCTGTATGGGCCATGTTACTGCTGTAGCAAGTACCATAACAAAGATTACGGCACCACCCATACCTACCGCTGAATCGAGCTTCTTGGAAACTCCGAGGAAAGGACAAATTCCGAGGAACTGGGCCAGCACGTAGTTGTTAACAAGAATCATACTGAATACAATTGCTAATGTTCCCATGATTATGCTCCTTTCTCTTCACTTGTTGCGTCTTGCGCATTAGCTGTAGCGGTCTCTGCTGCCTTTGCTGTAGCAGCTGCTTCTTTCTTTGCAGCTTCTTTGGCTTTCTCTTCTGCTCTTGCAGATGCCAGGATAGCAGCATCTTCTTCACCAAAGTCTCTTACCTTGATAGCCTTGTCTCTACTGATGAAGTTTACTGCAGCTACGAGAAGTGCGAATGTGAAGAAGCCACCCGGAGGAAGCTTCATAATTCCTACTCCCGGTACGCTTTCCGGAATGATCTGCTGTGTGAACAGTGTTCCGCTTCCCATGAACTCACGAATGAGACCCATGATTACGAGAACTACGGTATAACCGATGCTCATTCCAACACCATCCAAGAAGGAATCAAAGATCCCATTTTTGCTTGCGAACATTTCTGCACGGCCAAGGATGATGCAGTTTACTACGATAAGCGGAATGAACAGACCCAGTGAATTATACAGGGATGGTGCAAAGGCCTGAACCAGCATCTGTACCACTGTTACAAATCCCGCAATTACTACGATAAAGCAAGGAATACGTACGTTGTCCGGAATAATCTTACGAATTGCGGCAATTACTATGTTGGACATAATCATTACTGCAGAGAATGCAACGCCCATACCCAAAGCATTGATACCATCCGAACTTGTAGCCAGTACCGAGCAGCATCCCAAGAGGAGTACCAGTACCGGATTTTCCTTTATAAAACCGTTGGTGAGTATTGAAAGTTTACTTCTTTTTTCTTCCATTACTTAACACCTCCCATCTGAGCGTATTGCTGAAGAGCAGCATATACACCGTAATGTATGCCGTTGGAGGATACGGAAGCGCCGGATACGTGATCGATGGCAGGTTCCGTCTTTGCTGCAGTGCTTGTGAGTTCTGTAACTCCTACGTACTGCGCAAGGTGCTCCTCTTTCATTGCTTTGGTTCCAACACCGGGAGTATCTGCATGGTTAATTATCTGAACGCCTGTTATGGCTCCGGTTGAATCGACACCTACCATCTCGGTGAGCTTACCTCCGAAGGATGTGGTGTTTACTGTTACAACCATACCGGTTCCGTTATCTGCAGTGCTTACTGCAGTAACTTCAACCTTGCCGTCCTCAGACTTCCATGTATCTCCTGTATACTCGCTAAAGGAATCAGCATCAGCTATCAAAGCCTGCATTGCTTCATCCTGAGCGGCGTTGGTGTTTCTCTCGATAATCGGATTTGCCACTCCGTATGTTGCCGCAAGGGCAGCAGAGATAACAAGGCAAATACCTACGAGAACGATTATAGGTGCAATGTATCTTTGGACTGTACTTTGATTACTCATCTTTCTTTGCACCTCCTCCATACTGTAGTCTCATACAGAGCATGTCGATAAGCGGAGTTGCGATGTTCATCAGAAGGATTGAGAAGGATACGCCTTCAGGATATCCTGCAAAGAGTCTGATGACCATTGTGAAGAATCCACATCCAACGCCCATGAGAATCTTGCCAAGAGGCATGATCGGGCTTGTGACATAGTCTGTAGCCATGAATATAGCACCGAGCATTACGCCGCCGGCGAGAATATGGAACAAAGCCATCTGAATTGCAGATGCTCCATCAACCGGATTGATTGCGTAATAGATAAGTGCAAATACGAATACTGTTCCGATAAATGCAACAGGTGTTGCAGGTGATATTATCTTCTTCCAGATGAGAATCAGTCCACCGATTATAAGTGCGATGGAACTAACTTCACCTACGGAACCACCGATGAATCCCAGGAACATGTCCATGAGAGGCGGAAGTTCATTGAATGCTCCACCCTCGCCAAGTACTGCAAGAGGTGTTGCGCTTGTAACCACGTCTGCAGCCTCGAGACCCGGCATGATTGGAACCATGCTCTTGGCAACAGGCCATGTTGTCATCTGTGTTGCAAATGATACAAGTAGCATAATTCTTGCAACTATTGCAGGGTTGGCGAAGTTTCTTCCGAGTCCGCCGTAGAGCTGCTTAACCAGAACGATTGCAACAAAGCATCCTATTACCGCCATATAAAGTGGGAAGGTTGCCGGTACGTTGAATGCAATCAATGTACCTGTTACTGCTGCCGACAAATCTCTGGATGTGTCGGGGCGCTTCATGAGCTTCTCGTAAGCCCATTCAAAGAAGACAGATGCTATGATGCACACTGCTGTGAGAAGCAGTACTCTTGGGCCAAACACAAAGGTACTTACCAGGAGGGACGGTACCAATGCGATGAGCACCCACATCATCGTCTTCTGAGTATCCAACTTGGTCACTAGATGAGGTGACGAGGATACTGTAAGATTGCTATAAGTCTTTACATCCATATTACAGTCCTGCCTCCTTTACCATTGCTTTTCCAAGTTTGTTCATGAAAACTAGCGGACGTCTTGCAGGGCATACGAAGGAGCAGCTTCCGCACTCCATGCACTGCATGACCTTTAGACGAGCGAGCTTCTCAGGATCCTTGGCCTGATATGCATCAGCATAAGCTGTCGGAAGAAGTCCGAAGGGACAAGCCTGGTGGCAGCGTCCACAGTTGATGCATGCAGTCTCTTCCGGAATCAAAGCCTGCTCCTCCGAGAATGCCAATATTGCGTTGTTGTTCTTTACTATTGGCATGGTGTCCGATGGAATTGCTCTTCCCATCATAGGACCACCCATAAGAATCTTCTTGGGTTCTGTCTTGTATCCACCGCAGAATGCAATAATGTCTTTGATCTGTGTTCCCAAAGGAGCAATTATATTCTTCGGCGTATTAACAGCACCACCGTCAACAGTCATCCTCTTCTCCGTTAGAGGAATACCCGTGCGGAAATACTTACCAACAAAGGCAACTGAGGTTACGTTAGAAAGAATTACACCAAGCTGGGCAGGAAGAACACCTGCGTCCATGGTCTTTCCGGTAATCTCATAAACCAGCACACGCTCTGCACCCTTAGGATATCTTGCCTGAAGCGGGAATGTATGCAGATTGTCAAGACCCTGCTCTTTGAACATCTTATTGAGCTTGTCGATGGCATCCTGCTTATTGTTTTCGATTCCGATATATCCCTCTTTCAGATTGATATACTTCATGATAAGCTTCATGCCGTCGATGATATCCTGCGTATCCTCGAGCATTGTTCTGTGGTCAGATGTAATGAATGGCTCACACTCTGCACCATTAACGATTAGCGTATCCACCTCATCAATGTTTTGTGGATTGTACTTAATGTGTGTGGGGAATGACGCTCCTCCTAACCCCACGAGACCGCTATCTCTCACTGCCTGAACAAAGCCGGCTAGATCGCTAACCTCAGGAACCTTAATATCCGGATCCATCTCTTGCTTCTTGTCAGTTTCGATAACTACCAGTGTGTCTGTGCCACCCATCGCATTGCGTTGTGTCTCAATGCCTGTTACGATTCCCGATACACTGGAATGGATTGGAGCACTTACAAAAGCATCAACGTCACCAATTTTCTGGCCAACCTTAACCTGGTCGCCTTTTGCAACCAGCGGCTGGCATGGTGCACCGATGTGCTGAGACATAGATATCTTCACCACATCAGGTACAGGCATTATTTCAGTGGCGCATCCGGCCGTATTTTTGTAGTGGCCGGCGTCAATGCTAGGCAGATGCCTTGCGCTAGAACTCATACCAGAAACCTTCCTTTCGTTGTATTTTATGATTTCTCTATATTTTATTCACAAATGTTGAAAAATTGTGATTTTTTTGTCGTAGTCATACAAAGTGATTATACATCATTGTTAAAAACATGACAATACTTATTTGTTAAAAAATGCACAAAAAAAGGAAGCGAGACCGCTGTAAAAGCAGTCCCTCTTCCTTCCTAATGCCTTAGTATGTAATCCCCAAAGGGCTCATACCCTTATTTTCTTCTCTTGGTCTTGGAGAGAAGCATATATATCAGGAATCCTGCTACTGCAAATCCTGCTCCCCAGATAGCCGCATTGGTGTCGTCTCCTGTTGAAACTACTGTTGTAGGCGTTCCCGTCTTAGGAGTCTTGGGAGGTGCAGGTGGTTTCTCGGGCACCTCAGGTGGTGTCTCAGGCTCTTCCGGCTCTTCGGGTTCCTCAGGCTCTTCAGGAATTTCCGGCTCTTCAGGTTCCTCAGGCGGTTCTTCATCGCCTGTTCCCGGAACATCCGGAACCTCAGGTTCATCCGGCTTCTTGGTGTTCTTTACAACAAAGCCATCAATAGTTGTCACATATCCCGGAACTTCGTCCTCAACAATCGTATACTCGATTGCCTCGTCTGCCTCATCACAAACATCCAGATCTTCGAACACGCCCTTCCAATCATCCTCTGCAGTGATCTTCTTGGATGCAACCTCTTCACCATTTGCAAGAAGTCTGATGGTTATTGACTCCGGTCTATCTTCTTCTTTGTCCTCTGCCCACTTTTTCTCAACATCGATGTTGGTGAGCTGCGTATTAACGAACTTTGCAAGGGCTATGATGTTCTCAACGATACTTCCCTTATCTCCTTCGTATGTGACTCTGAAACCATCTACGGCTTCTTCTTCAACCGTGTAGGTCATATCTGCCATAAGGCCGCTAGCCTTCTTGGTCTCTCCGTCCTTAAGTGTGAACTCAGCCACACCATCAACGAATTCCATATCGCCATAGGTTCCTGAAATCTTATAGTCGAGAGTTACGGTGAACTTGAATTCCTTACCCTTGGATTCCTCGTCACCCCTAACTGTCTTGGATACTTCCAAGTCACCTACCGCAGGGTTCTCGACACCGATGTTAACTATACCGTTACTTCCAATGCCGCCGCCCTTTCCGGAACCCGTTCTATTGTTAACAACGAATACTGTTGCCTTCTCGTAGGCCTTCTCAAGGTCTTCTCTTGAAATATCGTTCACAAGATATATTTCGTTTATGCCGGTCACTTGATAATACTGGTCAAGATAATCTATGTTTGTATCAGTCTTGTAGATTTTCCAATTATTCTTTTCTCCGCCTAGCATGACAGATGATAAATATATAATTGGATTTCCAATATGAGACACAACTCCGTTGAAACCGGCATCTCCCGCTGTTGCAAAAAAGTCATCCCTAACAGAAGAAAACATGTATCTCTGATAGTTATATCCAACGGCCGCACCGTCACTCATATAAATGGATAACTTGGATGTAGGACAATTCGCAATGCCTCCACCCTGTTCTCTTGAAGTATTGTTTGAGATATACACCTTCTGTATATCAAGACGTCCATCCTTCAGGCCATTGTAATCCTCATAGCCGCCATTTACATATATTCCTCCGCCGATATAGTAGCCCTGCCAATCAGCAGATGTTCCGCCTACGTTGTTGCTTATTAGACCCGAGCTAATATATGCGTATCCTCCGGCCTGAACAAACATACCTCCACCTGAAGATCCACTTTTATTCCCGGATATTTCTCCATTGTACATATATACTTTAGGCGCATAATAGTTTTCATTTGTGCTCCAATTGCGTAAACCCCCGACGCTGATGCCACCACCTCTGCCATAAGCTGTATTATTTCTAATAATTCCATTATTAATCGTCAGACGGCCTTTATTAGTGACGAATATTCCTCCGCCATCGCCTTCGTAATTCCTGTCTTTGGCGTTATTATTCTGAATAACTCCGCCGTTCATCTCCATCTCACCATCAAGAAGAACTCCGGCACCATGTGTTGCCTTGTTATTCTCAATGACACCATCGTTCATGACGAATTTGCCCTGACTTGCAACGTAGATAGCTCCACCCCAACCGGTACCAACGGCATTTCGAACAACAGTGCCCTGGTTCATAATCAAGGTTCCCGCAACTTCAATAAGCTTGGAATATGCAGAGATTGCTGCACCATCTACAATAATATCCGACAAAGTCAGCTCTTTACCGCTCGCAACACTGATAAGGCTACTGCTTGAGCCACTGTCTCTCTTTAGCATCTTGCCTGTAGGAAGACTCATTTCTCCTTCAGCATTGATAGTACCATTTACATAGATAACATCTGCATTGGGATGCTCTGCAAGAAGAGCCTTGGCTCTTTCAAATGTCTTTACCGGGTTTTCCTTGGATCCGTCGTTGGAATCATCACCGGTTTTGGTGTTTAGGTATATTGCTGTAACCTGATCTTCACCAGACAATGTATTGTCTTTATTACTGTCCCCGACCGCTGCATCTTTCTTGACAGATTTTGAGGCCGACTTGCTTTCACTTGGTTCTTTAGTGACAGATTCTTTTGTAGGAGCCGGTTCTTCCTTTTCTACGGCTTCCTCCTGAGTGTTGTCGGTACTCTCAGATGCATTCTCCTGAGCCATGGCATCGGAAGACTCTGCATCCGCATCCGAGGTTTCCTCTCCTGCTTCCTCCTCGTCACCGCTGGGCACAGCCTCATTATCTGCGGCATTGTCAACATCCGCGGTGTTAGATTCTGAACCTTCTTGCTCCTCGGAATCAGCAGATTCGTTCTCATTATCAGCTTCTTCGCTATTGCTATCAGCACTACTGTCTGATGCCTCTTCTTCACCTGCTTCAAAAATAGTTTCTGAAGAATCGTCTCCAATGTTATCTAGTTCTTCAGCAAACACCTGCATTGGCAGGAAACATAACTGCATAAAAATAAGGACTATCAACAACGCCCCTAGTTTTCTCGATCTTTGAATTTTCATCTTAAATGTCTTCATGTCCTAACTAAAAAAGCCCCCTCAAACTAGCTTCTATAATTTACGATGAAATTCTAAACTTTCTAATATTACTATATTGTTACTTGTAATTAATCTTTTATTGTTTGAATACAGCCCTTTTCATCCATTCCAAGGACCTTCTTACCCTTGCTTCTCAGGTCCCATGCATGAGACACTTCTTCCTCAGAAATCACCTCTCCCGCAGCTATGAGTGGAATCCCGGGAGGATAGGCAACTATCGCTGCGGCTGCGATTCTTCCTACCGCATCAGTGTATGGCACCTTCTCTACCTTGCATTTACCGTACTTCATGGTCTAAGCGCCTCCAACAATTTCTCGTAATCATCGCGAGTGTTTCCGATACCTGTCATGGATATAACCCATTCCGAATCGGCCAGCTCCATAACAAGGCCTCTCTCGGCAAGACGTGACTCGAGCTCGTACCCCGACATACCGTTTTTCTTAAATACAATTTTGGTCCTATCCTGCATGGGATGACTCAGGATTTCTATATCGCCAATCTGCGATGCTTCCCTGTAAAACCAGTCAACATTCTCCTTCCATTCCGCGAACAAAGATAGACCTCTTTGTTCCAAAATCTCACTGCAAATATCCAGAGACAGCATGAGCATATACGATGGACTGCTGGTCTGAATCATCTGAAGTCTGTCCTCAAGGAGCTCCTTCTGGACCCTCTCCGAACAAAGATTTACTATGGCGGTTTGAGTGAACGAGCAAAGAGTCTTATGCACGCTGTTTATAACTATATCCGCGCCACAGTCTTCGGCTGCCGGAACTTCAGCCATGAATTTCAGGTGCGCACCGTGAGCCTGGTCAACAATCAGGATTCCGTCTCTTTCATGGACCATCTCTGCAATGCTTTTTATGTCGCTGCATATTCCATAATAATTTGGACTCGGCAGGATTACCACAGGACCGAAATTATCATTGGCTCCCCATTCACTGGAATTCCCTTCTTTGGATTCCCATTCCTTTAGAGCTTTATCCAATGCCTCGAGGCTTATCTCACCCGCTACATTTGATGCCTCTACTATTTCCGGATATACATAGATTGGTTCTCCGCAAGCAAGTCTCACTCCGTTATATATAGACTTGTGAGAGTTCCTTGCCATTATGACGGAATCCCCTTCTCCAACGGTTGCGAGAATAGCAGCAATTAGTCCTGCGCTACTTCCGCCAACAGAGAGGAACGTCTCCTCGGTTTCATAAAGCGCCTTGTATCTATCCATGATTCTTCGAATCACTGACTCGGGCTGAAAGAGATTGTCTGCTCCGGGTATTTCAGTAATGTCCATATCCACGAGCTTCTCAATCAGATCTCCGTAGCCAAGGTTGCGATAGAACCTAGAACCCTTATGACCGGGCATGTGAAAAGACACGCTGTTGGACTCAGCGTGTCCCTCCAAAAAAACTCTTAAGCTTTCAAAATTCCTATCAGTATTGTTCAAGCTTCAACCTTCCTATGCTTGGATAATATCCACTCCCATATACTTTCTCAAGGCTTCGGGAACAACTACGCTTCCATCCTCTTGCTGGTAGTTTTCCAGAATGGCAGCAACGGTACGTCCCACAGCAAGTCCGGATCCGTTAAGCGTGTGAACGAATTCGGGCTTCTCTTTTCCTCTTCTAAATCTTATGCCTGCTCTTCTTGCCTGGAAGTCCTCGAAATTACTGCAGGAGCTTATCTCCACATACCTTCCGTAGCTTGGCATCCATACCTCTATATCATAGGTCATTGCAGAACTGAAGCCCAGGTCTCCGGAGCTCAGTCTCACAACTCTATAGGGAAGCTCCAGGGCCTTAAGCACAGCCTCTGCATCCTGAGTAAGCTTCTCCAGTTCATCATAGGACGTCTCGGGTTTTACAAACTTAACGAGTTCGACTTTGTTGAACTGATGCTGGCGAATGAGTCCCCTTGTGTCTCTTCCGGCAGAACCTGCCTCTGCACGGAAGCAAGGAGTATATGCCGTATAGTAAAGCGGAAGCTCATCCTCGGACATGATTTCTTGCGCCCTTAAGTTGGTTACAGGAACCTCTGCTGTTGGTATAAGGAAAAAGTCCTTCTGCGGAAGATAGAACATATCCTCTT
>Ga0256404_1011466_pt1 | contig 11863 bp, 8 predicted proteins | sample RumenRJG_01DNA_FD_185990 | JGI IMG/M metagenome (GOLD analysis project Ga0256404, IMG submission 185990) | Bovine rumen microbial communities from Lethbridge, Alberta, Canada - RJG_01 | ecosystem: Host-associated > Mammals > Digestive system > Stomach > Rumen | place: Canada: Alberta | collected... | reverse complement strand
TTGGCAGCATTGGCAACGGCGTTGACTTCGAGAAACGCATCTCCCAGATTTATACTGAGTGCCGGACTCCGGAGGCAATAGAAGCAGCCTTCGATGCTCTGCAGGAAGAGCTCAAAAGCGAGATTTCCGAAAAAATGCTCAAGGCCCGCTCCACACTGCTGGAGGACTTCGATGTTTCTGTCCAGGAAAAGCTGAAGCTCAATCTTGCCCTCAGTCTCAATAATCTGGACACCTTCGAAAAGCGGCTTTGGATGCTCACCGAATATGCCCTGGCCAAGGATGCCATCTTCGATGAAGAGCACCACCAGTTCATGCTGGAGAACGGCTCCCGCTACAACGGCATCTACCGCCTCACCTCGGAGCGCGAATCCAAAAGCGAAATGGTTCTGCCTTACAAGGTACAGCCCTTCCGCATCGGTCATCCTTTGGCCCAGAAGATCCTTTCCACCTACAAAGAAACTCAGCTGCCGGTTGAGGAAGTGGAATTCTCCTATTCAGGGAACGAAGGTAAGACGGCCCTGCTAGAAAAGATTGTCGGCCAATCCGGCTGGATGCGAGTGCAGCGTGTCTCCATTGACTCCTTTGAGCAAGAAGACCACTTGCTCATTGCCTGTTATACTGACTCCGGAGAAGACGTTTTCCCGGAGATTGCAGAGCGGATGCTGATGCTTCCGGCAGAAGTCTCCGGCTCCGTTGAGGCGGACCAGGCTGTGATTCAGAACACCTCGATGCGGATTGAGCGAATGAAAGCGGATATACTCTCCGAATCTGCAAACCGGAACCAGACCTTCTTCGAGGAAGAGATGGACAAACTGGACACCTGGGCCAGCGATATGAAGGTGAGTCTGGAGCGGGAGATTACCGACCTCGACGCGGAAATCAAACTCCGAAAGGCCGAGGCAAAGAAGATGCTACAGCTCAAGGATAAAGTGGCCGCTCAGCGGAATATCAAGGAACTGGAGAAGAAGCGTGCAGACAAGCGGCAGAATCTCTATGAAGCCCAGGATGAAGTGGATGCCCGCAAGGAAGAGCTGCTGACCAAGGTTGAGAAGATGCTTGAGCAGAAGGTAGAGGAAAAGGAATTGTTTACTTTAAGATGGAGGTTGGTATGAGTCTTAATTTAAGATACTTGAATAATAAGACCATGCTAACCGCTTCACCCTTCGTCAATAACGGGTGTAATAATGATTTAGGTCTTTACATAGCAGCCATCAAGTTGGAAGAACTGGAAGACCTGATTAGTTATGCTAATTATTCCCTGATAAAAACAACTTCTGACGGGGTTAACGTCACAGAGGGTTACATAGAAACTAAAACAGCCCGAAAAGCCCTTAGATTCTATTTCTTGCGGTCAGCTATCCTCTCATACCATGCGTGTTTTGATTACATAATTCAAATAGCATATTTTGGATTTGGCTTCCACGAAACGATTAAGACAAATGCTGAGTATCAATCTGAACTGAAAGGTTGTCGTTTCGGGACTGGAAAAAAATCTTTTAGATTGGTTTTTAATCATTTGCTTGCCAGAATTGACTTTACGCAGGAAGTCCCTATACAAGTATCAGCTGCCAAGGAGTTATATGAACGGTTAGTCAAGTTTTATGATCAGGATAGGAAAAGTATCAATTCCTTGGCAAATCAATTGAAACATCAGGGCAGTCTTAATATCGCCGAATTGGTTCCTCAAAGACAAGAATTAGCATCAGTTCATTGTTCATTTGAATATGACGAAGATGGTAATTTTGCGGGCTTTGGTGAAATGGATGATTATGTACCTTTTTCAGACATCGTAAAACCCAATCTTGTTGATATCAATGAAACGGTAAACCTGTTGATAGGATATAATAAGCTTATTTGCACCTTCGTTGATTATCTCCAAGAACAATTAGGATTAAAAGATCTTCCGGCGAAATGCAAAGGAAAAGATATTTCTGTACAGAGACAGTCTTTCACGAAACAAATCATTGAACAATGGCTCAAAACAAAAAATTAGAATTAACCTGGATCGGAAAGGATGAGGTAAAACAGCCAGTTGAACCTCGTATTCTTATAGAAGATCCTTCCCTTTCATATGGTAATACTTCTCACGATGTCTTGCCGAACGGAAAAGACTGGAATGGTAATATGGTCATTCATGGAGACAATTTACTTGCTCTTCAAGCCTTGCTCCCTCACTACGCAAATAGTGTTAAGTGCATATATATTGATCCTCCGTACAATACCGGTAATGCTTTTGAACACTATGATGACAGTCTCGAGCATTCTATCTGGCTGGGGTTGATGCGGGACCGTTTAATTCTATTGAGAGACCTACTCTCTGATGAGGGCGTGATTTTCATTAGCATTGACGATGATGAATGTCACTATCTCAAAGTCTTGTGTGATGAAGTTTTCGGCAGGAAAAACTTTGCGGGCTCAATCGTATGGGAAAAAAAGAAGAAACCTTCTTTCCTTTCGAATATGGGGTCCGTTACAGAATACGTACTTGCGTATTCAAAAGATGTTCGCTATTCTCCTCCATTCATTTATGGAGAAACCACGGTGGGCAAAAAGTATCCTTTCAACAATGCTGGAAACGGATTGGCTATCCTCACTTTCCCCGCTGGTTATGTCCATTTTTCTATGCCTGATGGACATATTAATCCGCAAGATATGTCCGAAGGGAAGATTATCACCAGGTTATTAGATGAATTGGTCATCGAGAACGGTGTTAACAAGAATGCATTCCGCCTTGAAGGTGAATGGCGCTATTCTCAAAGCAAGCTCGACTCTATCGTCGCGAATGGTGAAGGCATTGTCATAAGCAAAATCCCTTTCAGACCGAATCATATCAAGAGCGGAGGTGAACCAAAAAAAATGAAGAATCTTATCAGCGTTGCTCACTATGGCATGGATACTTATGAAGATGCCACTAAAGAAAGCATAGCTCTTTTCGGAAAGGACAATTTTGATTATCCGAAACCAGAAAAGCTTATCTCAGTACTTGTTGGCGCTGTTACTCAGGAAGGAGATCTTGTTCTGGATAGCTTCGTGGGTAGTGGAACCACGGCTGCCGTTGCTCACAAAATGGGAAGAAAGTACATCGCTGTCGAACTTGGAAATCATGCATATTCTCATTGCGTCCCGAGATTGAAGAAGGTTATTGATGGAAATGATCCCGGTGGAATCACTTCCCAGGAAGGATGGAAAGGAGGTGAGGGTTATAAATTCTACGAGCTTGCTCCATCTCTCCTAAAGATGGATTCTCATGGACATCTTGTTATCAACAAGGAGTACAATGCCGATATGTTAGCTGCTGCGATGGCTAAAATGGAAGGTTTTACTTATGAGCCGTCATCAGAGACTTTCTGGAAACAAGGTTTCAGTTCCGAAACTGATTATATATTCACAACCACTCAGTTTGTAACTGTTGAATCTTTGGGATCTATTCTTGACACAATGGCCGATGGAGAATCGCTATTGATCTGCTGCAAGGCCTTCCAGCCTGAGTGCAAGAACTTCTCCTCCAGAATATCGGTGAAGAAGATTCCCTCCGTCCTCCTTGGCCGCTGTGAATTCGACCACGACGATTACTCGCTGAACATCATCGAACTTCCACAGACAGAAGAAATCGATAACTCCGAAGACCTGGATAATACGCCGGAATCTTTCTCTGATGACACGTCATCGGAGCCGTCATTATTCTAAGAATATGGGAAACGTAGTCTATCTTTTCGGTGCAGGAGCCAGTTATGGCGTCAGGGACAAACAGACGCCCCGGCTTGATTATAGTCTTGAATATCGGGACTATAAGGGGGTGCATCAAGAGATTAAAGGTTCAGCGCCCAATATCATTGAAGGTCTTCCTGTCGTGTCGGAATTGCCGGAGCGAATGGATTACGTGCGGTATCTGATCAAGAAGGAAATCAAGGACTTTGCCATTGATGCAAAACCGGAGGCGTCAATGTTTGAGGACCTGGAAGAAAACTTAGCTTGGTTGCAGGAGGCATCTCGTGGCCATGCCACAGTGGATACTTTTGCCAAAAAACTCTGGATTACTCACAGAGACGATGAATACAAGAAACTCAAGCATACCCTCAGCGCTTATTTCATGTTGGAACAGCTCCTCAACAAGACGGATAAACGGTATGATGCATTTTTCGCTTCGATACTTGGTGAGGAAGCAGTAGATCTTCCTTCCAATGTCTGTATTCTGTCTTGGAACTATGACTGCCAGTTTGAACTTGCTTATTCAGAGTATTATCGACACGCCGGCCTGAATGATTTGGAGAACCGACTCCATTTCTATCATAAAACGTTGGGGAACGTCAACTACCATGATGATCAGAAATTCAGCATAATCAAACTGAATGGTTCCGCTTTCATGTATGATTTAAGCACCAGAGATGCTGTTGACCCATTCTTGATACAGGACAGCATGAGAGATATAGCAAGAGTCGCATCAATATGTCAGGACAATATCAACAAAGGGTGTGCTCTTTCCTTTGCCTGGGAGCAATCATATCCATGGTTTACAGATAGAATTCAGAAGAACATAGCCAATGCCGACACGTTGGTTGTAATCGGCTACTCCTTCCCATATTTCAACCGGACTATGGATAAGTTCCTTTTCCAGTCGATGCCGGGGCTCAAGATAATCTATCTCCAGGACATTGATCCGGACACCATTGAGCAATCTGTTACGAATCTTCTGACCGCGTCCCGTACAACTGTCAGCAAAACTAAGATAGAAAAGAAATACCATACACAGCAATTCTACTTGCCTCCAGAATTATAGTATGAATACAACTGCAAACTTCATAAAACAGCGCATGTCACTCCGGGAACCTCTGGCCGAGGCACTGGATGTGGTGGCGAATCTGGCTGATGCCCTGGATCTGAAAAAGCCGGATGAAAGCGTAGATTACAATGCTTTCCTGAAGGAACAACTCCAAAAGGCCCAAACGGTAAGCAAATACTGCAAGGATTTTGAGCGAGACTTCCCGTCATTCGCTTTCTCCATTGCTACCGGAATTGGTAAAACCCGCCTGATGGGCGCTTGCATCGCTTATCTGTATCTCAAGAAGGGCATCAAACATTTCTTTGTGTTGGCTCCGAACCTTACGCTGTATGAAAAGTTGAAACGGGACTTCGGCGACCCTTCCTACGAGAAATATGTTTTCAAAGGCATCGCCGAGTTCGTGAGCAAACCGCCTATTGTCATCGATGGCGACAACTACAATAACTTCCAGCTGCACGGAGGTAACCTGTGGGATGCCATTGAGATCAATGTATTCAATATTGCGAAGTTTAACACTGACAGCAAGGAAAGCAAGCGCGGCGCACCACGTATGCGCCGGCTATCTGAGTATCTTGGTCAGTCCTACTTTGATTACCTGGCTGGCCTCAACGATCTAGTCATCCTGATGGATGAAGCTCACCGGTATCATGCCGACGCCTCCAAGAAAGCCATCAATGAACTCCGGCCCATCTTAGGTTTGGAGATGACGGCCACTCCTACTGATGAGAAGGGCAAGTCCTTCAAGAACATCGTCTATGAGTACAACCTGGCACAGGCCCTGGATGACGGCAAATATGTAAAGATCCCCACAGTGGCCAAGCGCCGCAATTATCGCAGAGGTGACCTCAACGACAAAGAGTTGGATATGCTCAAGCTGGAGGATGCCATCAGCATTCACCGAAACACCAAGAAACACCTGGAACTCTATTCTAAAGACCACAACTGTGAGCTGGTCAAGCCCTTTATTCTGGTAGTCTGCAAAAACATCGCCCACGCCGAAGAGACCAAGAAACTCCTGGAAGAGGAGATGTTCAACGGAGAGTACAAGGGTAAGGTGCTCCAGATAGACTCATCCACCAAGAAAGAGGAAGAGGTGGACCGCCTGTTCGTTTCTCTGGAGAAGCCAGACAACCAGATTGAGATTGTCATCCACGTCAACATGCTCAAAGAGGGCTGGGATGTAACCAACCTCTACACCATAGTTCCGCTCCGGGCTGCAGATGCGCCAATCCTCGTTGAGCAGTCTATCGGCCGCGGCCTCCGCCTGCCGTACGGCGGCAAGCGAACCGGCGTCCGTGACGTAGATACCCTCACAGTGATTGCCCACGACAACTTTGAAGCTGTCATCCTGGCAGCGCAGAAGGGCAATTCTGTCTTACAGCGCCTGTCTTACATCGACATCGAAGACCAGGACTACATCTCCGAAAAGAGTGAAGTGGTTGAGGCACAGACCCAGTTTGACTTCAAGATCCAGGAGATTCAGGAAAAGGCCAAGACAGAGACCGAGAAGAAAGCGGCCGAGGTAGTTTGCGATGCCCGTAAAGCCGCTTGGGAAGTGATTTCCGATATGCCGCGCCTTATGGGACAATCCCTCTCCACTATTGGCCAGACCTTGGTCCATACCAAGGAAGACCTCAAGAAGCCGGAGATGGTCAACATCATCAAGCAACGCACCATTCAGAAGATTGAACAGGCCGCCCAGCAGGAATCTCCTCTCTTTGCAGAAGAATACTCCAAGCCCCGCATCGAGGAAGTAGAGAAGGTAATACAGACCATCATCTACGACTACGTGGATAACATTATCGAGATTCCCCGTATGACCGTCCAGCGGGAACAGTTCAAGGCAGAATATAAATGGTTTGACCTTGATACCCGCCTGGGCTTTGACTATCCTTCTTTACGGGAAGAAATCATCCGTCAGGGCCTTGTGGATAAGGTTACGGAGATTATGAGCGTCGAATCCGGCCGCACCTACGATGACCCTGTGGACCAGATTGTAGCTGAACTCATCAACTACGACGATGTGGACTACGACGAAAATGCAGACCTCCTCTACCACCTGGCCGAAGCCGCTTACAAAGCCGTTGAGGACCATGCCGACGATAAAGCCGACGCTTCCAAAATCGTCTATAACTTCCGTAAAGGAATTGCCAAGACCATCTATGAGCAGATGAAGGCCCACTTCGTCATTGAGTCCCTGGGCTACTCCAAACCCAAAGTCCTTCCTTTCACCGGCATCGTCCAGCAGCACCTTATAGCAGTAGAAGGATTCGGCCGCATAGACTTCCGCACTATGGTAAAACCGGCGCTGGTCCGCAAATACATCTATACTGGCTTCCTGAAATCCTATTACACAGAAAGCAAGTTCGACAGCACAACCGAACTGGACTTCGCCAACGTACTGGAGACCGATAAGAAAGTCAAGCGCTGGCTCCGTCCGGCCCCCACCCAGTTCAGTATTTACTGGGGCAACGGCGCCCACCGCTACGAACCCGACTTTGTCGTAGAGACCGACGATGCCATCTACTTGGTAGAAACTAAAGCTGCCGGCAACGTGGATGCGGCCGACGTCCAGGCCAAGAAGAAAGCCGCCCAGGAATACTGCAAGAACGCCTCTGAATACACCGCAGCCAACGGCGGTAAGCCCTGGAAATACGCCCTCCTAGCACATGACGTCGTAGACCGCACCTCCAGCTTCCAGTACCAGATGGCATTTGCTTGATGTTCACAAAATCGGCTCAAATAGAAAAAAGTTGTTAAAAGACGAATAACTTTTATGTGAATCGCTTCCACTATTCATGATCGCCAAGGACTAGGAAACAATCCTGAACCATACTTTAGTGTAAGAGATAGGGATCATGTATTTTGCGCTGTTTTCCGTAAAAAAATTACGGAAATTCCATTTATTTTGTTATCTTTGCATTGAATATTAGAATACTAGAGTTATGCTTGCAAAGTTTTCCGTAAAAAATTTCCGGGGATTTACTGATAGAATTGAGCTAGACCTTACAAGGCATAGCAACTATAATTTCAGTACTTATGCCATTAAGGATGACATTATTAAGAATGGTATCATCTATGGCCCCAACGGTTCTGGCAAGACAAATTTTGGTCTCGCCATCTTCGACATAGTGAATCATCTTACCCAAAAATGGAAAAAGGCTGACTACTATGTAAACTTCACTTATGCTGGTAGCCAGACAATTCAGGTAGAGTTCGATTATACATTTGTCTTCGGCGCCCAGACTGTTGAGTATCGATATAGCAAGGACTATCACGGACTCCTCCGGAGCGAGGAAATGCTTGTGGATGGGAGACAGCTGTTTAAGAGGGAAGCGGGTAAATTCCATATAGATGTCAAGGAATTTCCGATGGATCCAATGTTTCAAAAGAATCTGGCTGATAACGCAAATAACGTGTCTATCGTCAATTTCCTTCTGACATCTTATCCGCTTGCTACGGATCATTATCTGTTGCAACTGCAGAAGTTCGTCAATGGAATGCTTTGGTTTCGCAGCTTGGATATAACTGAATTTATCGGACTTGAGAACAATACGACATTCCTAGATGAGTACATAATTCGCAACAAATTGATTGATGATTTCAGGAGGTTCTTGTTGAACGTGAGCGGGCAGGATTTTAAGTTCGCCACCCCTAACCCAGGAGATAAGAATCTCTTCTGTGTCATTGATAAAAAAAAGATTCTCTTTGATCTGATAGTATCCACAGGAACCAGACATCTTCGGCTGCTTTATTTTTGGATGAAACGCATGGGGAATGCCACCTTTGTCTTTATCGATGAGTTTGATGCGTTCTACCATTTCAAACTGTCCTTTGAAGTTTGCAAACGGTTGTTTGCCCTGCAATGCCAGGTGTTCACATCTTCTCATAATACATATCTGATGACGAATGATCTATTGCGACCAGACTGCAACTTCATCCTAAACGAGAATAAGATCAAGCCGCTCTGCGACTGCACAGACAAAGAGCTTCGATTCGGACATAATATTGAAAAACTTTTTAGAGGCAATGCGTTCCAGGTATGATTCTGTTCGTTTTTGAAGGCAAGAGGCGTGAGCCGGACATTTTCAGGACACTTGAATATTTGTTCTTTCCGAAGGGCCAGACGATAGTCTGTTCCTTTGAAAACAATATATATGAGCTATATCGGCAACTGAAAGCGTTTGATGGTGGCGGAGATATCGTGTCAATCCTCCGAGAAAAGTATAGGGACAAGCCAGAAAGTCCATTCGGTCCAGATACAAAGTCTTCTGATTTTTCCGAAATCTTCTTGTTTTTTGATTACGATTTCCAGAACTCGAATCTTTCGCTGGAACAGATGAACCAGCAAATTACCGAAATGCTTGACCTCTTTAACGATGAGACGGACAATGGCATGCTCTACATTAACTACCCAATGTTAGAGGCGATCAGATACACAAAAACGTTGCCTGACATTCATTATACTGAATATACTATATCGCGCACTGACTGCCATGAAAAGGGCTTCAAAGATTTGGCTCAACAGTTCACAGACTACCATAGCTTCGACTTTATCGTCCTTGATTTTCGCGGAACACCGGTCGAGAAAAAAGTATCGACAGTCAAACAGAACTGGGCTTTGCTTGAAACACAGAATGTGATCAAAGCGAATTATCTTTGCAATGGTGAGCTTACAATTCCCGCCGACAAGGACGCCATTTCTCAGAGAAGAATATTTGAATCTCAGTTATCGCAATTCATTATCCCAAAGGATGAGGTATCCATACTCAGTGCTTTCCCTTTATTCAACTTTAATTATTTCAAACGTTAAGACATGCAGCTCGGTAAAATGAAGCGCATTACGGATCTGCGCACAGTTTGGCCACACGAGGCAAACGATTTCACCAAATGGCTGGCAGAGGATGCTAACCTGGAAGAGCTCGGCAACGCTGTAGGCATCGACATAGATCTGGAGGAACGAGAGTCTTCTGTAGGAAGCTTTAGCGTAGATCTCTTCGCTACTGAAACAGGCTCAGGGCGTAAGATTATTATCGAGAATCAGCTGGAGGACACTAATCACGACCACCTCGGCAAGTTAATAACGTATGCTTCCGGGAAGGGAGCGGAAGTTATTATTTGGATTGTAAAGAGAGCGCGCGACGAGCATCGACAGGCCATCGAATGGCTCAACCAGCATACAGATTCCAATATCGGTTTCTTTCTCGTGGAAATTGAACTATGGCAAATTAATGACTCACTGCTCGCACCGAAATTCAATGTCGTAGAAAAGCCGAATGACTGGGCGAAAACCATGAAAAGCATCGAGGGAATGTCTGATACCGACCGCCTTAAACTAGAATTCTGGCAAGCCTTCAATGACCAGATGAACTCCAACCCTGCTTTCCAGAAGGAATTCAACCTCCGTAAGCCTCAGCCTCAACATTGGTATGACCTTAGTCTCGGCACGTCGGCCTACTACATTAGCATCAATATCAACACCCAGAAAAAGAAGATTGATGCCGGTCTATACATCCCAAATGATAAAGAAGTATTTCACAAACTCCAGCAGCACAGAGAAGCCTTTGAACAGGCCATCGGCAAAGAAATCGTCTTCCATGACGCCGGCAAATCCAGTCGTATCCTGCTCTATCACACCATCAACGTAAAAGACCGGACTAAGTGGCCAGAAGCCGCTGATTGGCTCTTTGAGACAGCCCTCAAATTCAAAAAAACTGTTAAAGAAATAGACAAGTAACTTATGGATGAGACACGCAAAATAGTTCTTGTTCTCGGTAATGGCTTTGACCTGGATCTCGGACTCAAAACGTCCTACAAAGACTTTTGGGAGTCCGAGTTCTGCCCCAAGGATTATCCTTCGCCACTAATTAAACATTTAAACGAGAAATGGGGTGATCATCTTGATAATGTTCGGTGGTATGATTTGGAAAGTGAGATATTGGCCTATTACAAACAGCTAGATTTCTCAAAACCGTTAAAAGATGTTGTCTCTCAAAAGGAACGGGCTTTTCTTGATAGCATAAAACAAGATTGTTTTAGTAATGTTGATGCACGATTCTATGAAGCAGCAAATTCATTATATCAGAAGGGTTATATTATTGAAAAACCAAATAAACTACCTAAATTCTTCATACCCTACCATTCAGACTTAAAACACAACTCAATATGGCGTGATCGAAAATCTTTTCAGATCATTAAAGAGCAATTGTGCAAATATTTATTAAGTATAAGTAGGGGGAAAAACAACAACTATTCACTTGCCAAGATTATACTATTGGATGTGATTAGAGCATCCGATTTTAACAGTATAGTTGATATCTATAATTTCAACTATACAACGTTACCAGAGCTACACAGAAAAAAATACAATACTCTTATTCATTATGTTCATGGTTCTTGTGAGAGTAATAGTATTATAATAGGGACTTTAGATGACAAAGACATTAATAAAGATTATGTCTTTATACAAAAAGCATTTGACCCTAAGTATAATCCGCCAACTATAGTAGCAAACTTATTAAATGCAGATGAAGTTATCATTTTTGGACACTCAATAGGTGAGAATGATCGGCAGTATTTCAAGTCTTTTTTTAAACAGCAGACTGCATACTCTGGAGCGAAAGAGAAAGAGATAACCATCATTACAAAAAGCCAAGAATCAGAAATTGAAATCAAACGTGCTCTCCAGTATATGACTGATAGTAATCTTTCTTCACTCTATGGGCATAATCATCTAAAAATCTTTAAAACTGATATTATAGCTGAAGATCAACAGGATATCATATCATTAATTAACAGGCTGATCCCTAATATTCTAGACCAATCAGGATTCCATGAATTAATAAATGAATACATAGGGGAAAAGTCTCTTGATCATTCTTTCGTCAATAGATAATCTATAGAAAGACTCTCAACGAGGATCCCATTCTAGTAAACGGAGACCAACTCTGTTACGAATACGCATATCATTTCGTATTCGCACCCAGGCAAAGATTATATCCGACATTTGCCTGTCCAGTAAGCAGCGTTGTATTGACCTCCTGGCATATATGACAGGTACCATCTGAAACTCACATTGATTCT
>Ga0256404_1011465_pt1 | contig 11863 bp, 10 predicted proteins | sample RumenRJG_01DNA_FD_185990 | JGI IMG/M metagenome (GOLD analysis project Ga0256404, IMG submission 185990) | Bovine rumen microbial communities from Lethbridge, Alberta, Canada - RJG_01 | ecosystem: Host-associated > Mammals > Digestive system > Stomach > Rumen | place: Canada: Alberta | collected... | reverse complement strand
AAATCTTGGCGGTGTTTTTTTGTCTTATGCAATAAGCGATACTCTTTTCCAATTGCACACGATTAAACGAACTTTATACAGATGTTTTATTTCTTTTGTGAAAAGTCACCTTACCTTTCATATTAGATTTATTCATCGAAGACATGTCTATATCATTCCAAGCCCTTTCATGGAATGAAGTTAAGAGATTCCAAAATTTAGAGTAATTGGATTTATCGGAATAATCCACATTGTCCTTTTGTGAATTGGGTATAATAAATAGAAATTCTAAATAATTGAGGTGGAAATCAACAAATATGTAAGGATAGGACTGATCTGCAGATTCATTGCGAATGTAGATATCCATAAGTGGCTGCTTCAGCTGAGAATTATGCACTGCTTTTTTTACAATCGGCAATGAATGTAAGTCGTAATCACCATTAATCCAGTTAATCGTATCCGATAGATATACAAGTAGTTCTGAGGGGAGAAATCCAATGGCATACTTACACATTGCCCTATAAACATTCTGTAATTTTATAACGCTTCCTTTATATTCATATATTATTTCACTATCGGTGTCCTTGATTGATATGCCTTCATCGATATTATTTACGAGAATATTGCCATCTTTATCTTTTGAGAAACTAATACATCCTAAATTGAAATTATCTCGTGTAAGAGAATTGTACATTTCCACATAATGACAAAAGTCTTGTTCAATGGTTAATCCGAACTTTGTGTTACAACTATTACACTCATCATTTGTCATAAAGCAAATGTTTCCAAGTGCCTTGGATATAGTATGTGAATTATTGTTGAATTTTACTTCTGGCATTGATTTGTGACAATATCTGCAAACTCGTTTATCCTTTTGTCTTGTCCCAATGCGTACAGCGGACGTGTCTGGAGAAAAGGTATATGGATTATATACAGAAAGCAGAGATCCATTTTCGTTAATGTACTCCTTTATGGTTTCTTCTGCTGGGATTCCTTTCTCGAATTCTATTAAATAAGCTAATGTCTGTTTTTGTTGTATGTGAGTTAAATGCTTGTCAAATATAACTGCCATATAGTTGTTGCAGGAGCTTGTATCAATTATATTTTTTAATTCTAATAGTTTCTTGAAGGTACTGAATTTGGTATATTTGTTAAATAAATCCATGTATCTGTTTTTCATGAACTCATTCAGAAGTACAATGAATCCCTCGTGTTTCACTTCCTTTGTGCCATAAGTGGTAATACGAACATCATTAATAAATTCATCTATTATTGAATTATTAACAGTGTTTTCTGTATATTCCATATCGAAACATACATCTTTCTTTATGGTTATGAATTGAAGAGTATAATGCATATGTCTGCTTTGTTAATAAATAACACTATTTCAAACAATTATAGTATAAACTTCTTCCTCTAAACACTCTATATTCCACCTCATTCAATATTAGCGTAAAAGGAGAAAAGTCTATCTCGTCTATGAGAAATCCAACATCATTAATGTCTGCTTCAGGCATAGAGATACGTCCTAATGTGACATGCAAACGAAAATCCGATAGAATACTTGTGGATGTATTGCCACTAATGTCATTTCGGATATTGTTAACCAACTTTTGGAAATCGTCTGGAATACTATCAGTCGTTAAGTGTACGATTTTCATGCCGCTATTTGTTGTGAACACATCCAATTTGTTGAACGTTATGCTCACGGCATTCGCATTGTCCAAATAACTGTGCATGATGGCTTCTATTTCTGGAATATTTCGAGTTTCATCCAAAAACGCCATTGTTATATGATAGTAGCCATTTTGCCAATGCACAGGCATATCTTTCAATGCTTTCCGAAGTTCTGAAAACCAAGGAGCATTGTAGGAAATAGGAACTTTTATTTCAAGATAGGTTTTCATTGGTTAATATATTCTTCTAATCCAACGTTTACTGCGTTCCATTCCCCACTGCACATGCCATTTCTTGCCACTCGTTTTATCGAGGAGTATAAACTGGTACATGTTTTTGGTTGGGTATAGCTCAAAAGAACCTGAACCGTAGCCGTATCCATAAGTTAAGTCATCTGAGTTGATGGTTACACTTCCTTCATTGTCAGAATCCAAAGACCATTGAACTTGTTCTATTATACCTGTCTTTGTGTCCAACTGAAGAAAAGTATAGATGTTCTCTGTCTGATACAACTTGTAGCGTCCCTTCAATGAAGAGTTTATTTCTAAGTGTTCTAACAACTGATTGTTAATCATAAGAAGAGTGTCGATTTGAGAAAGGATGGAATCGACTTTCTGCTCATGTTTGTTGAGCTTTATTGTAGGTGTTGTCTTTGCGGTTTGTGCATTTACATCAACCGTTATAATCAACAAAAGGAAGAATATTGCTTTTTTCATTCTCGTGAAGGTTTTAATCTGCCATTACAATCATTCCTGGAACTTCGTGCAGTTTCTTGCCGCACTTAGGGCAACGCCCTTCGATAGGGTTCCAGTTATGTATTTTTTCATTCTCGGCTCCACAATTAGGACATTTGGGAAGATATCTCTGACTTGCAAGATCGTCAGCAGAAATGGAAATAATCTCTTTGCACTTGGCGCAGCGGAAGTTGTAAAACTCTCCAGCGAATAGTCCATAATGACCAGTGGGTTCAGTTTGAACTTCATAACCACATTCACATTTGTAGGTTCTTAATGTTGCCATACTTCATTTGATTTTTGAGTGAATAATCAAGAATTCAGATGCAAAAATAGACACCTATTGTGCAGCCTATCTTCATTGTTTGGAGAAATTTTCAACGATCACCAGCATTTCTGCTTTTAATTTGAATCTTTCATCTTGCAGATGCAAATATACTAAGATTTATAAAAAAATGACTCAAAAATCAATTATTTTGCACGAAAAATGAGAAATTTGTGCAGAAATCAGCGGTTTTTTCAAGAAAAAAATGTATTTTTGCAACGAATAACAATATAAAAATAAATATATGGACACCAAACCGTTGAATCGAATTAAGGTAGTGATGGCAGAGCGAATGGTTTCTAATAAAGACCTGAGCATTATGCTTAACAAGGACACTGCCACTATATCCAGATGGGTAACAAATAAATCTCAACCCACCTTGGAGAGCCTTATTGAGATTGCCAAAGCACTGAAGTGCGACATTAGCGACCTTGTACGAATGGACGATTCTACGATTCTTAAAAATCAAGATTAACCCTTCAATCCTACTTTGTTTATGCCAATCAATAAGAATGCGCTTCTGCGTTACCAGATACTTGACCGCTGTTTCAGTGACCGTCATCGCCGATACGAGATAGAAGACCTCGTTGACAAGGTGAATGATGCCTTGTTTGATATGTATGGTAAGACAGTTAGTCTTCGACAGATACGAGCTGACATAACTTATATGCGTGACAGGGTTTCTTATAATGCTCCAATTGTGGCGATTCCTATTGAGGGAAGAAGATGTTATTACACATACGAGGATCCCGATTTCTCCATATTTAGTAGTGAACTATCTGTTGAGGATGTGAAGAACCTGCTTTCAACAATTGACATGCTTGGACGTTATCGAAGTCCTAAAAATGCATGGCTGGAAGAGGTTATTTCTAGTTTGGAACTCCGTTTCGGTATTAAAGCAAATCGAGATAAGATTGTTTCTTTCGAACAGAACGACCAACTTAAAGGTATCGAGTTTCTTTCAGACCTCATAGACGCAATAATCAATCACCAACCTTTGAAAATGACCTATCGTCCCTACAAAGGGGATGAACAGACTATGGTCATCCATCCTCACTATCTGAAGCAGTATAATTCACGTTGGTTTCTGTTTGGGCTGGAAGATCACGGCGAATACGGAATGAGTCCTGTGAACAAAGCACTCGACCGTATAGTGAAATTCTCTATTGCCAAAGTGCGATTTGAGGAGAATGATAAGATAGATTATGAGACTTATTTCGATGATATTGTAGGTGTAACCCATGATCGTAAGCATCCTGATATTGAGCATGTGGTAATGAGGTTCTCAAAAGAACGCTTCCCATACGTAGTCTCAAAACCAATTCACCACAGCCAACAGGTTGTGAATTCAGACGAGGGTATTGTCTCCATTGATGTACGTGTTAATCGGGAGTTGGAACAAAACATTTTCTCGTTTGGACAGCAGGTAGAAGTGCTATCTCCAGAGTGGTTTCGTAATCAAATAATAGAAAAATATAAAGAAATCGCAAAAATTTACGAGCTGTGAAGATAGACTGCACAGATTAATAATTACTTTGCAAAAAAATATATATAAACATGATAACAGGTGAGATTAAAAACAAGATTGACCAGATTTGGGACACATTCTTTGTGGCTGGTATTACTAATCCCATTACAGTACTTGAACAGATGACGTACATTTTCTTCATGAAGATGCTCGATGACAAGCAGCTTCAGGAAGAGGAGAATGCTCGTGATTGGGGAGCCGAAGTTCAGAATCCAACTTTCCCTGCCGGTCAGCTATGGGTCAACCCTGAAGCAGTCAGCGATGAGGAGAGAGCTGGAATTCCATATGAGAATCTGCGCTGGCATGTGTTTAAGAACTTCGGCTCTGACAATATGTTCAAGATTGTGCGTCAGAGTGTGTTCGAGTTTATCAAGCACATAGGAACTGGTGAAGAAAGTGCATATAGTCGCTACATGAAATCGGCTATCTTCCTTATTCCTAATGCTCGAACTCTTACAAAGGTGGTTGATGGCGTTGACGCATTGGACATGAATAACCGCGATGCGATGGGTGATGTTTATGAATACATTCTGGGCAAGATGGCTGCTTCAGGAACAAATGGACAGTTCCGTACACCTCGACATATTATCCGTATGATTGTTGAGATGATGGAGCCTACACCACAGGATTACATCTGTGATCCTGCTATGGGTAGTGCGGGATTCCTTGTGGAAGCAGTCAAGTATATCAAGGAGAACTATGGAACAGCCATGTATGCAGCAGAAGAAGTTCATCACATGAAGACATCAATGATTAACGGTTATGATACAGATCAGACCATGCTCCGTATTGGTGCAATGAACCTTCTTCTTCACGACATCAGTAGTCCTAACCTTGCATGGCGTGATTCTCTGTCTGAGCAGAACGAAGACCAGAACTGTTATTCACTGATTATGGCCAATCCTCCTTTTGCAGGAAGCTTAGATAAAGGTAATGTCAATAAAAAGATTCTTGCTTACGCTAACACAAGCAAGACAGAATTACTGTTTCTTGCCCAGTTTGTACGCTCATTGGAAATTGGCGGTCGCTGTGCTAGTATTGTACCTGATGGCGTTTTGTTTGGAACTAGTAAAGCACATGTTGCCATTCGTAAAGAGATTGTGGACAACCAACAGCTTAGAGCGGTCATTTCAATGCCAAGTGGTGTATTCAAACCTTATGCTGGAGTAAGTACTGCTGTGCTAATCTTTACCAAGACAAACAGTGGTGGAACTGATAAGGTCTGGTTTTACGATATGAAAGCTGACGGTTTTTCTCTCGATGATAAGCGTAATGCTATCTCTGAGAACGACATTCCTGATGTAGTATCTCGTTTCCACAATCTAAAATCAGAGGAACACCGTACTCGCAAAGAGCAAAGCTTTTTTGTTGATGTTGAAGATATTCGTCAGAACGATTATGACCTTTCTATAAATAAATACAAAGAGGTTGAACGTGAGAAAGTTGAATACGAGCCAGTCAAAGACATCCTCCATCGTCTGGAAGATACCGAGGGGTTATATTTGAAGGGATATAGTGAATTGTGTAAAATGCTTGAAGAAGTATGAAACAAGATTGGACATATAAGAAATTAGGAGATGTTTGCGATATTTATCAGCCGAAGACGTTGTCTACAGAAGATTTGATAGACGATGGTAAATATCCTGTTTATGGAGCCAATGGAGTAATCGGTAGATACAATTCTTACAATCACGATTCTCCAGAAGTTCTGCTTACCTGTCGTGGAGCAACTTGTGGAAGAATCAATATTTCGCAGCCATTCAGTTGGATAAATGGGAATGCGATGGTTATACATAGAAAATCAGATGTTCTTTCTTTTGATTTTCTCAAGTATATTATGTCCTCTTTAGACTATTCTCTGATAATTACAGGTGCGGCTCAACCGCAAATTACACGACAAAAGTTAGCACCAACTGTTATTTCTTATCCATCTCTTTCTGAACAGAAATCAATTGTTTCTGAACTGGATAAAATTAAGGAACTAATAAGCCTGAAGCAATCTCAGTTGAGCAATTTGGATAGCCTTTGTCAAAGCGTATTCTATGATATGTTTGGAGACCCTGTTGAGAACGAAAAAGGTTGGGATGTGAAGACGTTTGGAGAATTAGGATCTATTGAAAGAGGTGCAGGCATATCTAAGAAAGATTTCGTTGACGAAGGATTGCCATGTATTCATTATGGACAACTGCACACAATTTTAGGGCCAACAACAAAACATCATTATGCTTCAATACCCCAATCGCTATTGCCTAAATACAAAATTGCCCATACAGGTGATCTAATAATGGCTATTACGAGTGAAGATGTTGAAGGTTCGTGTAAAAGTACAGCATGGTTAGGTGATTATGATATAGTTATCGGTTCTGATGCTGCAATTCTTCATCACGAACAAAATGGTACGTTTCTTTCCTATTACACAATGACAAAAGCTTTTTTTAATGAAAAGGCTAAGTATGCGAAAGGATTCAAGGTTACTCATATTTCCACGAAAGAAATTGAAAGTATTCCTGTCTACCTTCCTCCTCTTTCTCTTCAGCAAGAATTCGCAAATAGAATTGAGGCGATAGAACAACAGAAACAATATATTAATTCTACAATTAATGAATTAGAAACATTACTTGCATCAAGGATGCAGTATTGGTTCGACTAATAATATTCAATATGAAGAATTTCGACTTTATCCAGCTTTTGGCTCAGCATATCCCGAGCTTCAGCCAATTGCACGCATACTGCGATAAGGCAGAAATATTTCAGAGTTCCTTCCCAGAGGAATCAGCCACCAATGCTCGCAAGGCATTGGAATGGTTGGTTAAGAACCATCTGACGATGGCTTCAGTAACGCTCGAAAAGCACGAAACGCTCAACGACATGCTGAAACGTCCAGAGATAGATGCTTTCATAGACTACGACTGGGAATTTGAAAGAGACATACGCACCGTCAAGAAGATTGGTAACTATGCCTCTCATACTGGCGCACAGGAGATAAAGAAGAATGATGCGTTCATCTGTCTTCGTTCTCTGTATTATGTCGTCAGTGGCTTCCTCTATCGATGGAAAGCATTGAAAAGCATTACTGCATTTGATGCAACCCTTGTGCCGCAGGTGTTCCCAGGAATACATGCTGTATCGACCGATGAACCACAGGTTGCTATTGATGTGGTTAACAGTGTACCACAATCAGCCATCGAGAACCCAACTAAACCAGGCGAGAAGCCAAAGGAGTCACTTGCAAGTGAGGCCATTACAAGAAAGTGCCTCATAGACTATATGCTAAATGAAGCGAAATGGGACATCCTTACGGTAAAGGGCGATATACAAGGTGGGAAAGCCGGTATCGAGATAAAAGTAGAAGGAATGCCAACACCAAGCGGTATTGGATATTGCGACTATGTGCTATTCAGTAAAGGAGGAAAGCCTTTGGCTGTAGTCGAGGCAAAGAGCACAATACAGAATGCCGGTAAAGGTAGAAAACAAGCAATTATGTATGCGGATTGCTTGGAAGCCAAATACGGTGTTCGCCCTGTTATCTATTATACCAATGGTTATGTAACCAAGGTCATTGATGGCATGGGCTATCCTGATCGTGAAGTGATTTCATTCCACAGTCATGACGATTTGGAATATTTGATTCAGAAGCGTGGTCGTGCTGATATCACCGATTTAACGATTGATGATGCCATAACCAACCGTCCATATCAGAAGACTGCCATCAAGAGTCTTGTGGAATGGCTTAATTTGAAGCATCGCCGTGGTTTGCTCGTACTTGCAACAGGTACAGGAAAGACCCGTGTAAGCATTTCTCTTTGCAAGCTACTTGCTAACAACAACTGGATTAAGAATGTATTGTTCCTTGCAGACCGAACAGAATTGGTTGGCCAGGCACGTAGCAATTACGAGAATCTTCTACCGAGCGAGTCTATGACTTCACTGTCTGATGATGACGTGCCAGATTTGGAGGCTCGATTCGTATTCTCCACCTACCAAACGATGATTAACTACATCAATGAGGTAGATGTTAAATTCAGTGTCGGTCATTTCGATCTCATCATTATTGACGAGGCACACCGTTCTGTGTTCGGTAAGTATGGCGCAATATTCCAGTATTTCGATTCTCTGCTAATCGGCTTGACAGCTACTCCAAGAGATGAGATTGATAAGAACACGTTCAAACTGCTTGAATTGGAGGACGAACCTAACTATGAGTATACCTTTGACGAAGCTGTCAAAGATGGTTATCTCGTTCCTTATAAGGCAAAGCGTCATAACTCCAAGATGATTAACAATGGCATCAAGTATGACGAGTTAACCAAAGAAGAGCAAGATGAACTTGAAAAGGTTTGGGATTATGAGAAGATGTTGAAAGGTATCGACCCAAACAAAGAGTATCATCGCGATATAGAAGGTAACGAAATTTTCCGTTATCTCATCAATGATGACACCATTGACAACGTTTTAGTGGAGTTGATGGAAAGTGGTTTGAAGATTAAGAGTGGCGAAGATATAGGAAAGACTATAATCTTTGCCTATAATCACAAACATGCAGAGAGAATTGTAGAGCGGTTCCATGCTTTATATCCAAATCGAGGTGCTGATTACTGTCAGCTGATAGATAATCAAGTAAAGCACCACGACAAGATTATCCGTGAGTTCAAGACTCCAGAGAAGCTGCCTCAGATTGCTGTAAGTGTGGATATGCTTGACACCGGTATTGATGTACCAGAGGTCTTGAACCTAGTCTTCTTCAAGATAGTAAAGTCAAAGATCAAGTTCGAGCAGATGATTGGTCGCGGAACCCGTCTATGTCCAAACATCTTTGGAGAAGGAAAGGACAAAAAACTGTTTTATATTTTTGACTGGTGTGGCAACTTTGATTATTTCTCAAAGAATCCTGACGGCATAGATCCTTCCAATAGCAAATCACTCACGGAGCGACTTTTCTCTTTGAGACTTGATATTGCTAAGGAATTGCAAAGTGCCGACCACCAAGAGAAAGAATTCGACAAGAAAATGCACGATGACTTGAAGGTGCTCTTACACCAACAGGTCAATAGTATCGTGAAAGAACGTAAGGATGCTCGTCCATACTGGAACATTATCGAGCCGTTCCGAGATAAGGAGAAATGGACTTACCTCTCTGACGTAGATGTTTTGCGACTAAAAGAGATTGGTAAACTCATACCCCAAGACGATGATGACGAATCAGCGAAGAAGTTTGATGTCATCATGCTTCATCTGCAATTGGCTCACATCGATTCTACCGTGCGAGTAGGACAGTTCCGACAAGTGGTAGTTAATATTGCCGCTCATCTGGAAAAGAAAGGAACCGTTCCTGCAGTGATGACGCGAATTGAAACCATTCGAAATGTCCAGAAACCACAGTTCTGGGAGAATGAGTCTCTTGACAGTCTTGAAAGTGTCAGGACGGAGCTTCGTGACCTCATCAAGCTTCTTGAAGAAACTCGCAAGACGAAAAAGTTTATAATTGACATAGATGATCCATACGAAACGGTAGATGGTGGTGAGGACGTTATAATCCAAACCACATATAAGCAGCGTGTCATTGACTACTTGGCCCAGAACACGGACAATCCAACCCTTCGTAAGATTCAAGGCTTTGAGCAACTTACTTCTGGTGATTTTGCTGAGCTGGAGCGCATATTCTTCGAAGAGCTTGGCACCCGTGAGGATTTCAACGAACTTGCTGAAGGTCATCCGTATAAGAACAATGTGGCTGCTTTCATACGAGTCATCAATGGTATTGACCGTAAGAAGGCACTACAAATATACCAGAACTTCATTGAGGGCAACAATCTGACTTCAGAGCAGGAGCGTTATTTGAAGAACATCTTGGATTATGTCAGTGTCAATGGTGACATTGAAACTAGAAACTTCATGGAGTATCCTCTGAAGGCTTTGAATTGGCGTCCTACTTTTGGTGATAATTTTGCCAAGCTCAAAGATTTCGTCAATCAGATACATCAGGTGATATTGGCAACTGCATAATAAGTTTAATTAGAATAAATATTATAAATCATGAGTTTAATTTTTAATCCGTGGAATATTGTTGTTTTCGTTTTGGGACTGGCTGCTACATTATGGTGCAACAACAAGTATAACGAAACAAAATCCAGGCCGTTATTAACTTGTCTCCCTGGCGTGTGGACATCATTGGGACTTCTTGGAACTTTTGGTGCAATTTGTTTTTCACTATATAAAGTTAAAACGGTTGAGGGCGTAGATGAGGATATTTTAAAGCTCATCAGCAATCTAGTACCTGCTTTTACGACTTCAATAATCGGTTTGGTTGGTGCTCTTATTGTTACTATATGGTCTAAGATTAAATTCGCCCAGGAAGAAGTCGAAGATAATAGTAAACTTGGAAATATGTCTCCAGAAGAATATATCCGAGATACTGCCGTCTATACAAAGATGATAAGTGATAACAGGCCAATTTGGAACAAACACAACGATTTGTTATCAGAGTTGATAAAGCTTCATAAGGAAGAAGAAGAGAGAAATAGAGAATATAACGAGAAGCTTAACGATAATATTAGTCATCAAAGTGAGATTCTAAAAGAATTTATTGATGGCTTTGTTAATCGTATGGATGATATTTTCAAACAGATGCATGGTGCTATCCAGCAACAAGTTCAAAATTTTGGAGAAGAACAGTTTGAAAAGACCAGTCAGATTCTTACTTCGATAACAGAACGTTTAAGTAGTGTTTCCAATGATATTCTCAGCAACCAACGTCAGTCTGTTGAGACTATGATGAATAACACTAATGCCGAAATTGGTAATATTACAACATCTGTTACAGAGGTGCTTGGTAATCTTACTTCTAAAGTTCAGGAATCACTTGCATCACTCAACACTCAGCAATCTGAACGTCTTAATGCAATTATCACAAACTATGACTCCCTTGCCAGTAAGCTGTCAGAGCAGAACAATGAATTTGCAACAAAGTTCACGGAACAGATGCAAACAGAATACTCAAAGGTACAGGAACACAATGTACAGAGTCTCCAGCAGATGGTTGACCTTAGAACTGCATATCAAGAAGCAACAGAAGATGTACTTACAAGTACTCTCAGCATGAACGAGAAGGCAACTGCAGACCTAAGGGAGTCCATGTCTGGATTTGTAACAAATATCCAATCTTTGGTTGCTACTCAGTGTACTACTCTCAGTACCGCGATTTCAACAAATGTAGAATCGCTAAATAAAGCATATAAGTTTATTGAAAGTCTTGTGGCAGAGATTCGTCAGAACTATGATCAAGCAGTACTTGCTTATGGTGATGCTGTAAATGTTGCCCATAGAACTAATGAGTCATCAGAAAAGCTCATAGCTGCAAATAATAAGAGCTTGCAAGCTGTAGTAGATACCAATAATAAAATATCAGAGATACTTGATATTCTTTCAGAGCGTCAAGAGAATATTGAAAAGCTTACTAAACAGATTAGTTCTGTAAGTGGGGCAATTGAAGAGTTGCAAAAATTGGAATCAATGCTTAATAAGATTGGATATAGCAAATGAGCAAATTTTTATTCCGAAATAACGGCGATGAACACAATTTCTGGCAAAATTACACCGATTTAATGTCAGGATTGCTAATCG
>Ga0256404_1011464_pt1 | contig 11865 bp, 11 predicted proteins | sample RumenRJG_01DNA_FD_185990 | JGI IMG/M metagenome (GOLD analysis project Ga0256404, IMG submission 185990) | Bovine rumen microbial communities from Lethbridge, Alberta, Canada - RJG_01 | ecosystem: Host-associated > Mammals > Digestive system > Stomach > Rumen | place: Canada: Alberta | collected... | reverse complement strand
AGGGCTTCCCACCAGTACGCTGTGGATTTCCTGACCGCGATGAGATCGAACTTCCACCAGATCAGCAATGTTCTGGAGGAAGGAAACGATGCAAACGGCGGCTACCTTGTTCCGGCTGAGTGGGACAAGAGACTCATCGACAAGCTGGATGAAGAGAACATCTTCAGAGGCCTCGCAACGACGATCACCACTTCCGGTGAGCATAAGATCAACATCGCAGCTACCAAGCCTGCAGCAGCATGGATCGAAGAGGGTGAGGCTCTGACCTTCGGGGATGCTACCTTCGACCAGATCATGATGGATGCGCATAAGCTCCATGTGGCGATCAAGATCACCGAGGAGCTCCTGTATGATAATGCCTTCAATCTGGAAGGTTACATCATTGATCAGTTCGGTCGTGCCATCGGCAATGCTGAGGAGGACGCCTTCCTCAACGGTGACGGACAGGGCAAGCCGCTCGGTATCTTCGCGGATAAGGGTGGTGGTGAAAAGGCAGTCGAAGTTGCAGCCGGAAAGCTGACCTCCGACGATATCCTGAACCTCATCTACTCCCTGAGACGTCCTTACCGCAAGAACGCGTCTTTCATCATGAATGATCAGACACTTGCAGCACTCCGTAAGCTGAAGGATGCCAATCAGGCATACATCTGGCAGCCGTCTTATCAGGCAGGTGAGCCGGATCGTCTCTGCGGCTATACCATTCACACTTCTGCTTACTGCCCGACGCTGGAAGCCGGTAAGTCTGCCATCGCCTTCGGTGATTACAAATACTACAACATCGGAGACCGTGGAACCCGTTCTTTCCAGGAACTGAGAGAGCTCTTTGCCGGAAACGGTATGGTCGGCTACGTGGCGAAGGAACGTGTGGATGGCAAGCTGGTACTCCCGGAGGCCATCAAGATTCTGTCTGTCAAGGCTGCGGCCTGAGATGCTTTAAGGGGGTAGCGTTTTGCTACTCTCTTTAGATTGGAGGAGTGTATGGTCACGCTGGATGAAGCAAAGAAATATCTCCGTGTCGATTTTGCTGATGATGACGGGCTCATCCAGCAGTTGATCGATTCAGCGGAGAAGCTCACAAAGGATGCCGGGAGACTCTCGGATGAGGAGTTTGAAGCAAACGACAAGGCTGTCCGGATCGCTGTCTTTTACGCCATCGGATACCTCTATGAACACCGGGAAGATGCGGACCTGCATGAGCTGACGCTGATGCTCCGGTCCATCCTCTTCGGTGTCCGGAAGGAGGTCTTCTGATGGATATCGCAGCACTGAATCTTCGGATCACATTTCAGAAGCAGGTCACGGATGTCGACGAATACGGGAATCATACGAATCACGATGACGACTACATCACCTGCTGGGCAACTGCGTCTGGTTCCGGTACGGAGGCCGACGAAGCCGGGACTACGAATCCGAAGGAGACCATCGATTTCACAACGAGGTGGTGTGAGGCACTGTCCACAGTCACATCCGATGGCTACCGGATCATAGCAGACGGCAAGCTTTACAACATCCTCTATGTGAATCCGATGGGCTATAAGCATAACAGCCTGAAATTTCATTGTGAGAGGGTGAAGCGATGAGCACGATCAAACCGGAGCAGCTTTCAGATGAGATCATGAAAGGCCTCGAGGAATACAAGGACCTGTCTACAGATGCTATGAAGGAATCCGTCGAGAAGGTAGCCAAGAAGGTGAAGAAGGACATCCAGTCTGCAGCGCCTGCTCTGACCGGCAGATACAAGAAGTCATGGAAGGTCACGAAGACCGATGAGAACAACGAACGTCTTGTGATGACGGTCCATGCCGGAAGGTATCAGCTGACGCACCTTTTGGAACACGGTCATGCCAAGCGCGGCGGCGGGAGAGTCCGGGCGATTCCGCATATCGCTCCTGCCGAGGAGGAAGGCGTGAAGGAGCTGGAGGATGACATCAAGGAGGCACTGGAGAAAGGCGGCGGATCATGACCTATGAAGAACTGACGGCCATGCTGAAGGAAGTGAATCTTCCTTTTGCCTATGACCATTTCGCAGAGGGTGAGTCTCCGGACCCGCCTTTTTTCGTGTTTCTGATTCCTTCTGAGGAGACCTTCGGAGCGGACAACATCGTGTATGCGTCCTTCCCGGAAGTGAATGTCGAGCTGTATACGGACAAGAAGAGTCCGAAGCTCGAGAAGCGTCTGGAGAAGATCTTCAACAGCCATGAAGTGTACTGGCAGAAATCAGAGACCTGGATTGCATCGGAGCGCATGTATGAGGTGCTCTATGAACTGACTTTATAAGGAGGCAGGAATGGGTAAGAAGAATAAGGTGAGGTACGGCCTGAAAAACGTCCATTATGCACTGGCTACCATTGCGGAGGATGGAACGGCAACCTTTGAGAAGCCTGTCCGCTGGCCCGGTGCGGTATCAATCAAGTTTGCGGCGCAGGGATCTCAGGAGCCCTTCTATGCAGATGACATCAAGTATTATGTCACGAATTCCAACACCGGCTACAACGGTGATCTGGAGACCGCGATGGTTCCGGAGGATTTCAAGACGTCTGTTCTTGGTGATGTGAAGGACGCAAACGGTGTGCTCGTGGAGAACGCAGATGCAGAGGCAGTTCATTTCGCTCTGCTTTTTGAATTCTCTGGGGATGAGAAGGCAGTCCGTCATGTGCTTTATAATTGCACGGCATCGAGACCGGACATGGAGGCAGAGACTAAGGAAGACAAGGTTTCCGTGAAGACCGAAGCGCTGACGATTGATGCGTCCACGATCTACTCCAAGGAACTCGATATCAACGTGGTCAAGGCAGATACCTGCAGTGAGACGGACGATACCACCTACAACAAGTGGTACACCGAGGTACACCTTCCGGCGAAGACGACTACGACAACTGCGAAGGCATGAGGGGAGTAAGGCATGAGAAAGGAACTTGAAATGACGATGGAGGACGGGAGTACAAAGCTCCTACCCTTTGAAGCCAATGGCGCGACGGCGATCCTTTACCGCATGACGTTTCATGAAGATCTGATGGTCACGATGAACGGTCTCTCCACTGCCAACATGGATACACTGGTCGGTGCCAAGCTCGCCTACATCATGAACGCGCAGGCAGAGGGAAAGACTTCTGATCTCTCCATGGATCACTTCATCCACTTCGCTGCCGGGTTTGACGGGATCTGCCTCATTGAGAAGCTCGATGAGTTTGTAGCGATCTACCTCGGCAACCGGATGACGACATCTGAAGCAAAAAAAGAGGACGCCCAACTGACAGAGAAATCAACACCGCAGTCTACCTCCTGAGGTGTAAGCAGTTGGGCTTTTCGGTCCAGGAATTATCCCTGCTGGAAGAGGGACAGGTTTATGACCTTCTTGCGGAAAGCGGGAATGATAATGAAGAGTACGACGAAATCGCGACGCAGGAGGACTTTGATAACTGGTGAATTATTTTGACAGCCCTGTAAGGAAATAGTAAACTGGATACGTCCCTTATGGGATAGAGAGCACTGGGATAACGGCAGGCGGTTGGTCATCATTCTCCGGAAGGAGGTGATGTCTATGCGTATTACGTTTCATATCGGTAAATTCACCGTGACGATTATCGTAAAAAGCAACAGCCGCCACTCGGGCAAGTGACGACTGTTTAATAAATAGTTGATTCCTTACTAGAGACCAACCGCTTGTCGCAGTGCTCTCTTTATGCTTTGATTATAGGAATTCTGCAGGCTATTGTCAAGAATCAGCATAAAAAGCAACAGCCGCCACTCGGCCAAGCGACGACTGTTTGATTAAAATGGTTTGCATTTGAGACCAACCACTCCGCCAAGTGATGGTTCCGTGTAAAAATGGTTCCAGGTAAAAATATTTAGAAACATTGGGGGAGAGTCAAACCGCTTGTCGCAGTGCTCTCTATGTTTTGATTATAAGAAATCAACAGGTAATGTCAAGGGCATCGATCTATTAGGGTCGGTGCTTTTTTGATGCACAATTTTCAGGAAGGAGGTCAGTATGGCTGATCGTATTAAGGGCATCACCGTTGAGATCGGTGGCGACACCACGAAACTCTCAGATGCCCTGAAGAATGTTAATAAGTCCATCAAGGATACACAGAATCAGCTGAAGGACGTGAATAAGCTCCTGAAGCTTGACCCCGGCAATACAGATCTCCTTGTACAGAAGCAGAAGTACCTGTCTCAGGCAATCTCTGATACGAAGGAGAAGCTGAAGCAGGAAGAGGCTGCCTTAAAGCAGCTGAAGGATGCACCTCAGACCGAGGAGACCATCAAACAGCAGGAAGCGCTGACCCGGGAGATTGAGGATACCAAGCAGTCTCTGAAGGGACTGGAGGACCAGTACAAGTCGGTCGGCTCTGTTGCCGGTGTCCAGCTTCAGCAGGCAGGGCAGAAGATGAAGGATATCGGAGACAAGATCACCGGTGTCGGCACTTCTCTTTCTACCCATGTGACAGCTCCGATCACTGCAGTTGGTGCGGCATCTCTTGCTGCCTTTACTGAGGTCGATGCCGGTGCGGATATCGTAAAGACCAAGACCGGTGCGGCTGGGCAGGCCTTAAAGGATATGCAGGATGCGGCAAATGATATCGCAACCACAATCCCGACAGACTTTGAGACGGCTGGCTCTGCTATTGGTGAGGTGAATACGAGGTTTGGTCTTACCGGTACAGCCTTAAAGGATCTCTCTCAGCAATTTGTCGAGTTCGCCGCAGTCAATGACACGGATGTCTCTACTTCCGTTGATAACGTTTCTTCCGTTCTCAATGCATTCGGTATGGATGCGTCACAGGCTGGCGGGATGCTGGATGTCCTGAACTCTGTTGGACAGGCGACCGGTCTTTCCATGGATACTCTGTCGACGGATCTTTCCCAGAACGCGGCACAGCTCAAGGCCATGGGCTTCAATGCTACCCAGTCCGCACAGTTCCTCGGCAATGTCGAGATGTCCGGTCTGGATGTCGGCACGGCAATGGCAGCGATGAAGAAAGCCATGAACAATGCTGCGAAGGATGGGAAGACACTCGATCAGGCACTTGGTGATTTCAGTACCACGATGAAGTCCAACAAGTCGGATACGGAAAAGCTGCAGGCAGCCTATGATCTGTTTGGCTCTAAAGGTGGTGCCGCCATCTTCAACGCCATGCAGACCGGGAAGCTCTCCCTTGATGGCTTTTCATCTGACATGAGCTCCTTCAAGGGAAATGTGGAGACGACCTTTAACGACACGCTGGACCCGATCGACAAGTTCCAGACGACGATGAATCAGCTGAAGATCACCGGAGCTGAGGTGGGAAATTCCCTCGCAAGTGTTCTGGCTCCCATGCTGGAGCAGGCAGCCGCAGCACTGAAGAAGTTTGCAGATTTCTGGAACGGTCTGCCGGAACCGATGCAGCAGTTCATTGTGAAGGCGGCTCTGGTGGCTGCTGCGGTTGGACCGATTCTCGTTGGAGTTGGAAAAGTTGTGTCGGCTGCTGGAAGCATTACCGGTGTGATCGGCAAGGTCATGACAAGTGTTGGCGGCCTGTCCACTGGACTTACCGCATTCAGCTCCCTATCCCTGCTTCCCATGATCGGGATTATTGCCGGTGTCGTCGCTGCGGTTGTTGCCGTGGTGGAAATCATCAAGCACTGGGGAGAGATTTCTGAGTGGTTCAAGGGTGTCTGGGATAAGGTGTGCTCTGGGGTAAAGAAAGTCGGTGAGGGTCTGGCCACCTTCTTTTCCGGACTCTGGGACGGAATCAAGTCTGGAACGGAGACCGCATGGAACGGTATCAAAAGCGGTGTCTCTACTGTGTGGAGCGGGATGAAGACCGGAGCCACGACCATCTTTAACGGGATCAAGACAGGAATCACCAATGCCTGGAATGCCGTGAAGACGGGGACCAGTACAGCATGGAATAACATCAAGACAGCTGCTTCCAATATCTGGAACGGGATGAAGTCTGGAGCGACAACGATCTTCAACGGGATTAAAACCAGTATCACTAATGCTTGGAATGCGGTAAAGACCGGTACCAGTACGGCTTGGAACAACATCAAGACGTCTGCCTCCAATATCTGGAACGGCATGAAGTCCGGTGCGACGACAACCTTCAATGGGATCAAGACCAGCGTTACGAATGCATGGAATACGCTGAAATCCAATACCAGTACCGTATGGTCCGGGATCAAGTCTGTCGTGCAGCAGCATGGAGGAGGGATCAAAGGTGTCATTTCTACAGCGATTGACGGGTATAAGTCCATCTGGAAGGCGGGTTTCGATGTGATCAATCGTACGACAGGAGGAAAGCTCGGTGAGGCACTGTCCACAGCAAGGTCAAAGCTCGATTCCATAAAGCAGGCGTTCTCAGACAAGATGGGCGGTGCAAGGGACGCAGTGAAGAACGCGATTGACAGGATCAAGGGATTCTTCCATTTCAGCTGGTCCCTGCCGAGCCTGAAGCTCCCGCACATCAGCATCTCCGGACATTTCGGGATCAACCCTCCGTCCGCACCACACTTCTCCATCAGTTGGTACAAGAAGGCGATGGAAGACGGCATGATCTTAAATGGCCCTACGATCTTTGGCATGAAGGGCAATTCACTCCTTGCCGGTGGTGAGGCAGGACCGGAAGCAGTCGTCGGAGTAAACAGTCTGATGTCGATGATCCAGAAGGCGGTGGGCAATGCCGGTGCCGGTACGACGATCGGAGATATTAACATCACGGTCTATGGCGCACCCGGACAGGACGTTCATGAACTGGCGGACATCATCGAGAGCAGGATCAACAGCAAGGTCAACATGAAGGAGGCGGTGTTCGCATGATCTATAACAGAGAGGTGGTACATGAGACCTTTTCATTATTTTGTTTTTGACGTGAAGAGCAGCCTGGACTTCGGTGTCCGGATCTCCGGGGATGGAGTCTACAGCTCTCCGAAACGAGACTACGAGATCCAGTCGGTGCCGGGAAGATCTGGCGATCTGGTTTTTGATAACAACAGATTTGAGAACATCTCCCTCACTTATCCGGCAGGCATCGTGAAGAACTTCAGGGACAACGTCGCTGCGCTTCGGAGCTTCCTTCTGACCCGGACAGGATACCGGAGACTGGAAGATACCTATCACCCGGAAGAGTACAGGCTGGCTCTCTTTGAAGGACCTCTTTCTGTGAAGGAGATCGGAAACATTGCAGGACAGTTCGACATCACGTTCAACTGCAAACCGCAGCGGTTCCTGAAGTCCGGTGAGAAGACTTATACATTCACGGCGAATGGAGAGATCCGAAACAACACGCTCTTTCCTGCCAAGCCTCGCATCCTGATCTACGGAAATGGTACCGCAGGTATTGGACAGAAGACGATCGAGGTGAAGGGCAACACCTATCCTTATGTCGAGGTGGATTGCGAGACCATGGACGCATTTTATGGAGCGACGAACTGCAACAGCATGATCTCTCTAACTTCCGGCGATTTCCCTGTCCTCAATCCGGGAGACAACGGAATCACGCTCGGCAAGGGGATCACGAAGATTGAACTCATACCAAGGTGGTGGATTGTATGATACCTGTTTTATACGACGCAGGAGAGAGGGACTTCACGTCAAACGGCCTCGGCAGGCTCTACGATGCAATCTCCTGCACGGTGACAGAAGAGAGGAACGGGTCCTTTGAGCTGGAGATGACCTATCCTGTCAGCGGTATCCACTACAAGGATATCCTGAAGGAGAGGATCATCTTCGCTGTCCCGGCAGACGGGAAGAAGGAGCAGCCGTTTCGGATTTATAAGATCTCCAAGCCCATGAAGGGGATCACTACGATCTCGGCAAGGCATGTGTCTTACCAGCTTTCCTTTGTACCGGTGAAGGCAGATCTTACCCCAGCGACGACAGCAGCGCAGGCATTTGAGCGTCTGAAGCATGACGCCATCGAGCCCTGCGGATTTGATTTCTGGACGGACGATACGACGGTTGGAAATTACACGACACCGCTTCCGGCATCGCTTCGGTCAAGACTTGGAGGTGTGGAAGGCTCCATCCTCGACAACTTTGGCGGCGAATATGAGTGGGACAGGTGGACGGTAAAGCTTCATGCAGCCAGAGGCCGGGACAGCGGAAAGGTGATCCGATATGGTAAAGATCTGACGGACCTGAAGCAGGAAGAGTCGATCGAGGATACTGTTACAGGTGTTGTGCCTTACTGGGCAAAGGATAATGACGGAGAGACACAGCTTGTGACGGCATCCCCTGTCTATACGGAGAACGCATCGAAGTTTCCCTACCGTAGGACAGTGGTCCTTGACCTTTCATCCGAGTGGCAGGAAGCTCCGACAGAATCTGCGCTCCGGTCAAAGGCCGCCTCCTACATGAAGGCGAACGGATATGGCGTGCCCTCCGTCAACATCTCCATCAGCTTCGTGGCTCTCTGGCAGACAGAGGAATATAAGAACATCGCGCCACTAGAACGAGTGAATCTCTGTGACACGGTGTCCGTGGAATTCCCGGAGCTTCAGGTTTCAGCAAAGGCCAAGGTCATCAAGACTGTCTACGATGTCTTGAAGGATCGGTATTCCTCTATCGAAATCGGAAGTGCCAGATCAACCCTGTCCGATGCTATTGCCTCTCAGAACGCGAGAATGGAATCACAGGAAAAATCAAACCGAGCCTTCCTTGAGTCTGCTATCAAGCATGCGACAAAGCTGATCTCCGGAGGCCTTGGCGGGCATGTCGTGTTTGGTCTCAATGCAGATGGTCAGCCGGATGAGATCCTCATCATGGACACTGCTGATAAGAACACCGCTGTCAATGTGCTCCGGATCAACATGAACGGCATCGGCTTTTCTACCTCCGGCTATCAGGGGCCCTTCGATACCGCATGGACGATCGACTCTCGCTTCTATGCGGACTTCATCACTGCCGGGACTTTAAATGGTAATCTCATCAAGGCAGGGACAATTACGGACAAGAAGGGCAAGAATTACTGGAACATGGAAACCGGCGAGTTCAGGCTTTCTTCTGAATCAAAGGTTGGTGGGAAGACCTTCACGGAGCAGTATAATTCTCTGCTTTCCGAGGCTCAGTCCAAGGCTGAGGAGATCGCAGATGAGAAGACAAAGACGGCTTCTGATACCTGGTCTAAGGAACTCGCCGCACAGATCGATGGCAAGATCGCGACCTACATGCAGGATGAAGCGCCTGACGGGGATGGCCTCGATACCGGTGACATCTGGTTTGATTCCTCGAATGGCTACACCGTCTATCGCTACAACGGGCAGGCGTGGATCAAGGTGAAGGATGCCGGGATTGCGCAGGCTCTGCAGGATGCAGCGAACGCGATGAACAAGGCCAATACGAAGAACACGATCACTGGTGGGAAGACAGCTCCGTCAAACCCTGTGACCGGGGATATGTGGATCGACTCCGGCAATGACAACAAGCCCATGATTTACAACGGATCGCAGTGGATCTCTTACCGGGATGCGACGATTGCCAGTTCCCTCACGGCAGCCAAAGCCTATGCGGATACCATCAACAAGAACCTGAACCAGACCGAGATCTTCAACCGGCTGACAGACAATGGCTCTCTTGAAGGCATCTACATGGAGAACGGCAAGCTGTACATCAATGGCACTTACATCAAGTCCGGCAGCATTACAGCAGATCTTATCAAGGCAGGAATTATTAAGGTCCAGACCAGCGATGGCGCTGAAGAGATCGACCTTGGTGACAGCATCAAGATGACTTCTGCCGGGATTGAGGTGACAACCAACTGGGGAAACTACATCGAAATCAAGCCGGATATATTCAATGGTATTTCGTTCACTGGTGATGGAGATAAGGGAACGGGTAAGGCTACCGCAGTTGCGAGGAACGGGATTCTAATCAAGAACAATAGTGATGAGCTCTTGGGGAACTTTCTTCTTCAGTATCCGTCCACGTTTATTGACGATGACTCAATCAGGATCTCGGATGCAATGATGCCGAACCGGTATGTCATACTCAGCACAGATACCAGTGGCACCTATGGGATCAGTACTTCGGGCAACTTCTACTGCGGTGGGTCGAAGTCAAGACTGGTGGATACGGATGATTATGGCCAGAGGCTCCTGTATTCCTACGAGACACCGACACCGATGTTCGGAGATGTAGGCGAGGGGGTCATCGCTGATGATGGGCTGTCTTATATTTCCATTGATCCGATCCTTGGCGAGACGATCGCGACATCCCAATATCAGGTGTTCCTGCAGGCATACGGAGAGGGGACCTGCTATGTCAAGGAGAGGAACGGAGCCTACTTCGTTGTGGCAGGAGATCCCGGACTTTCCTTTGGCTGGGAGATCAAGGCAAAGCAGTCGGACTTTACGCAGAGGAGGCTGGACCAGTTTTATACCACCAATCCTGAGACGAGCAGTACAGACTACGCGCAGGAAGCAGTGGAGCATATCACAGAACTTAGCAAGGAGAGATCAGTATGAAGAAGGCTACAGCAATCACATTTTTTAACGATTCCGTGGGAAAGCGGATGAGCATGGTGTACAGCGAGATCGACGAGAAGACCGCGAAGATCGTATCCGATAACAAGAGAACGGATATCGTGGTCACAGACAAGGATGTGCTGGCCGCCATGGGTACCATTGAAACGTATGTGCAGAACTACATTGACACGATCGAGGGATGAGTATGGATGTAAGAGAATATGATCTGAACCTGATCCCGGGCAGTGTACCTGAGATCGTCAAGATCAATCAGTACGACAAGGGCATACAGTATGCCTTCACCATCTATCAGGGCGAGAAGAAGTTTTCCATTCCGGCAGGATCGACCGTGTTGCTCACGGGAACAAAGCCGGATGGACTGGGCTTTACCTATAGCTGTACCTTCTCCGGAGCAGTTGTGTCTGTCACGATCGGGGATCAGGTCGCAGTGCTGAATGGAAAAGTGGATGCAGAGATTACCATCATCTCCAGCAGTTCTGTCCGGCTTGGCACTGCAAACTTTGTCTTCCTTGTGGAACCTGCCGCACTGCAGGATGACACAGCTGTATCTGATTCGGACTTTCCGGCTATCGTGAAGGCTGCGGATCATATCGATGACGCGAAGAAGTATGCGGACAATGCGGCGCAGAGTGCAAAGGATGCGAAAGCTTCTGCGTCATCGGCGGCCAGTGCAGCGAAGAATGCCATAGCGGATGAAGTGACAAGAGCGAAGGCTGCAGAAGCGGCAAATGCCAAGGCCATCACCGATGAGACGGCAAGAGCAAAGAAGGCTGAGCAGGCAAACTCGGATGCCATAGCCACAAAGATGACCACTAAGACCTATGATGCAGATGGCGATGGTATGGTCGACAATGCTGCCAAGGTTAATGGACACTCTGTAGAGTCTGATGTTCCTGCTGATGCTGTTTTCACGGATACGGTCTACGATGACAGTGCTGTAAAGAAGAGCATTTCAGATGAGACAGACCGGGCAAAGAAGGCTGAAGAGGCCAACACCCAGCTCACCAATGATCTGAAGACAGGACTTACGAGCGGAACGGTGAAGGTCGCCAAAGCTACATCGGCGGATGCAGCAACAGCACTTGGTAAGGTATCAACTTACCAGACAGGGATTCCAGATAACGGCGGCAGAAGGAAATATCTCCTCATGTACGATATTACAGACTGGATAAGTGCAAAGTCCAATGCCTCAACACGAGCTTTTGATGGTTATTTCTTTTCGAGGCGTAGCGGTGGATATGTCGGTACCAATTACACGGGTAGCCTCAGTATTGTTGCCAGCTATAACGGAGTGAATTCAGATGGATCACCCATTAAGTCGGACAACGGTATATCTCTTCGACTGAGGACTACCTCCAGTACCTACGTGCCCAGAATCCTTCACCAGAAATCAAACGA
>Ga0256404_1011463_pt1 | contig 11865 bp, 10 predicted proteins | sample RumenRJG_01DNA_FD_185990 | JGI IMG/M metagenome (GOLD analysis project Ga0256404, IMG submission 185990) | Bovine rumen microbial communities from Lethbridge, Alberta, Canada - RJG_01 | ecosystem: Host-associated > Mammals > Digestive system > Stomach > Rumen | place: Canada: Alberta | collected... | reverse complement strand
ACGTACAATTTTTTTCTTAAACTCTGGTTCATAGTTTCGTGGCATAATAAAATCCTTCTTTCTTTGATTTTGATATTATATCTTAAAAGCCACTTGTGTTACAACTATATTATACCACTTCAAATTACAAGACAGTTTGAGGACGGAACATTATATCCAAGCCGCGAGGCAACAGATTTCTATCATCATTATAAAGAAGATATAGCACTTGCACATGAGATGGGCTTCAAAGTATTTCGTATGTCAATCAACTGGACAAGAATATTTCCAACAGGTATGGAAGAAGAGCCTAACGAGGCAGGACTTGCATTTTACGATAAAGTTTTTGATGAACTGAATAAATATGGTATAGAGCCTATGGTTACAATTTCCCATTACGAGATGCCATATGCATTGATTGAAGAATGTAATGGCTGGGCATCAAGAAAATGCGTACAGTATTATATGAATTATTGCAAGGCAATATTTGAAAGATATAAAGATAAAGTTAAATACTGGCTTACATTTAATGAGATAAATGCGGGAACAGCTACACTTGGTTCAGTTTTATCACTTGGAACAATCAAAGGTTATGAGGGACCGGTTACAGAAGTACCGGAGGATAAGCAGACCAATTATCAGGCATTGCACCATCAGTTTATCGCAAGTGCATTAGCTGTAAAATACGCACACGACAATTATCCTCAGTTCAAAATGGGCAATATGTGTATATTTGCAACGATGTATCCGATGACCTGTAATCCTGATGATGTAATCAAATGTCAGAAAGAAATGCAGAATATGAACTGGTTCACATCAGATGTTCAGGTAAGAGGTGCATATCCTTATTATTCAAAGAGATTTTTTGAAGAAAATAACATTGTTATTCATAAAGAACCGGGCGATGATGAGATTCTTGCTAATGGTAAAGTTGATTTCTATACATTCAGTTATTATATGTCAAGCTGTGTTACGGCCGCTGATGATGCTGCTTCCACAGGTGGCAATCTGGTCGGTGGTGTTAAAAACCCATATCTTAAGTCAAGTGACTGGGGCTGGCAGATTGATCCAAAGGGACTTCGTTATAGTTTAAATGAATTATATTCACGTTATCAGATTCCACTTATGGTAGTTGAAAATGGTCTCGGTGCATTTGATAAGCTTGAAGATGACGGAAGTGTTCATGACGATTATCGAATTGATTATCTTAGTAAACATATTCATGAGATGGAAGAAGCTGTAAAAGATGGCGTTGACCTTATGGGTTACACTCCATGGGGCTGGATTGATGTGGTATCAGCATCAACAGGCGAAATGGCTAAACGTTATGGTTTTGTATATGTAGATAAATATGATGACGGAACAGGTGACTTAAGCAGAAGAAGAAGAAAAGATTCGTTCTATTGGTACAAGAAAGTTATCGAAAGTAATGGAGATGAAATCTAAGTAAATGTTCGAAATTTGTATATTTTAATTTGAAATATTGAATTAATATAAATATTTCAATATAATACATTTGAATTTTCTAAAGAATGTTTAGAAGGCGGCAATATTCTAAACATTCTTTAGAATTAAGAAATGTAAAATTCTAAATATACAATATTTTAAAGAAAGCGTAGACACTATGAAAAAGATAATATTTTTTGACATTGATGGAACTTTATATGATTTTTCAGGGCATATGCCTGCTTCAACTATTGAAGCATTAAGACAGGCACGCGCAAACGGACACAAATTATTAATTTGTTCTGGTCGTGCAAAATACCAGATGTATCCGGAACTTTTCAAATTATTTGACGGAGTGATAGGTGCGACCGGAGCATATATTGAAGAGGATAATGAAGTATTATTAGAACATTTTATGCAAAGAGAGTTGTTGCAGAGAATAGTTAATGCTTCGAATTTATCAGGTGCTAAGATTGCAGCAATGACTAGAAATCATATGATACTAAATGAAGAATGCAAAGACTATATACTAAATCAGCTTGGTAATGTCAGCCGTAATACGGAAATGATAAAACGAATAATGGGAGAATATGAGATTTCAGACCATTTAGAGGAACATACAGATATACAAAAAGTTTTATACTATGGTTCGAATTGGCAGATTGATGATATGATAAAAGAATTATCAGATGTGTGTGACATTACGGGTTCAAGTCTGGAGCAAAAAGCACTTACAGATGGCGAGATAACCATAAAAGGAATTAATAAATCATATGGTATGAGAAAATATCTTGAATTACATGGATTATCACGCAAGGATACAATTGCCTTTGGAGATGGACCAAATGATTTAGATATGATTGAATATGCCGGAATCGGTGTCGCAATGGGAAATGCCAGACAGAAATTGAAAGATGTTGCAGATTATGTAACTAAGGATATCTCAGATAATGGAATACAATATGCTATGGAGCATTTTGGACTTATTTAGAAAGGCATAGTTATGAATAAGATTATATTTATAGACGTAGACGGAACACTTGTTAATTATGAGAATCAGATTCCGGCTTCAGCTATCGAGGCAATCAGGCAGGCGAGAGCAAATGGGCATCTTGTATTCATTTGCACTGGAAGAAGTAGGGCGGAAGTATATCCTGAAATATGGGATATCGGACTTGATGGTATGATAGGTGGAAATGGAAGCTATGTAGAGTATCATAATGAAGTAATAATGCACCAGACTATTTCTTACGAGAACTGTGTGAAGATTGTTGACTGGCTGCATACAAAAGGACTTGAATTCTATTTAGAAAGTAATAGTGGTTTATATGGAAGTGAAGAGTTCGAAACAAAAGCAGAGCCTGTTATCAGAGAATATTCAAAACGAAAGGGCAGAGAATATTTGAGACTGACAGTTAAAGATGTATTTCCTGATATGATATTTGGTGGAGAATTATACAGAAATGACTTGAATAAAGTAAGCTATATACTTAATTCTTATCAGGATTATATAGATACCAGAAACCAGTTTCCAGATTTACAGAATGGAACCTGGGGAGGAGCAGGTGAGACAGCGTTATTCGGAGACATTGGTGTCAGGGATATAACAAAAGCACACGCAATAGATGTGTTGCTTAAACATATTGGGGCAATGAGAGAACAGACAATTGCTTTTGGTGATGCTAAAATCGATATTCCAATGTTAGAATATTGTTCATACGGTGTCGCAATGGGAAATGGCGGAGATGAAATCAAGAAAGTCGCAGATTATGTGACTGATGAGGTAGATGCTGATGGATTAAAGAATGCATTTGTAAGGCTGGAGTTGATAAACTGATAAGAGGTTATAGTTTTTAACTATATATAGTAATAAGTTTTTTGAATTATACAAAAGTATATAATAATGGTAATATTTTTTTATCAATTTATCCTACTAAACAGATAGGAATAATATAAAAAGAGCGAAAATAGTATTTATGGCAAGTTGGAAATTACTTATACAAATTTCCGGCAGATTATTCTTAACAAGTCGCTCAGAAAAGAGGATTACTATGAAATATATACCAAAAGTTTTTAGAACATTAACAGATGAGGATTATTTAAACAGTGCAATTGAAACAGCAAATTGGTTAAAGACATTAGAAATTAAAACTGAACATGGTAAGATATGGAAAAACTTTCCGGACGGACAGAATGGTTTCGGAAGAGACATAATGTTATTTGGACCAACAAATATATACAGCGGTTCAGCAGGAATCGGTATTTTCTTCTTAAGATTATATGAGGCAACAAAGGACGAAAAATATCTTGAAGAAGCAAAAGAAGCAGCAAATCATATAATTTCAATTGAGACAAGTGCTAAGTGGTATGAAGATACACTTAATTCTGATATCGGTGGTGTTATTCCGGTACCGGGCTGGGCAATCGGATATTCAAATGGTCCAATGGGACAGGCACTTTTCTTAGATGACATTTATCAGGTAACCGGTGAAGAAAAATATAAAAATTATGTTATAAAGGTTGCAGATGATTTACTTGAGGCTGGTAAATATACAGAAGAAGGACTTCATTGGAGTAATGAGGAAGATGTAGTAGCAGATGGTGGTTTTGTATTCTTCTTAGTTCAGGTATACGAACATTTTGGTGATGTGAAATATCTTGATGCTGCCAGAAAAGCAGCAGACTACATTGCAAAAGATGCTTTACCTGCAAAGAATGGCGGAAAGTATTGGAAACTTCTTGACCTTTCACTTATTGGCTTTGAAAAAGAAACAACATTTCCGGGCTTTTCGCATGGAACTGCAGGAACAGCGTGGATGTTTGCAGTAATATATAAGGCAACAAAAGATGAAAGATATCTTGAACTTGCAAGAGAGGGCGCAAAATATCTTGAGGGTATTGCAGTTGGTGATGAAGAGGCAGCACTTATTCCATATCAGGATCATCCGGTAACAGGTCCGACAAATGATAAGTTTTATCTAAGTTCATGCCATGGTCCTGCAGGACACACATTATTATTCAGAATTCTCTACGAAATAACAGGAGAAGAAGAATATAAGGACTGGATGATTAGAATATCAAGAGGAACAATAAGAGCAGGAGCACCTGAAAGATTCTCATGGGGCTTTTGGAATGCACAGTGCCAGTGCTGTGGTACAGCCGGTATTCTTGAGCATTTTGTACATATGTATGAATTTACGGGCGAAAAGGAATTCTTAGATTATGCCAGAAGAACAGCAAGAGTTCTGATATCAGATTCATCTGTATCAGATGAAGAACCTGATAAGAGAAAATGGTATGGAGCATGGACAAGAACAATTCCAGATAAGGTTGTCAGTTATGCAGGTCTCTATGTTGGTTCAGCAGGATGTGCATCAGCATTACTTAGCTTATATGCAGTAGATAAAGATATTAAATTGACACAGTTATTTGAATATGCACATTTTGATTCGTAGGAGGTATGTAAAATGAGTGAAAATATAGTATATAAATCAATTGCAGAGCTTGTTGGAAATACACCACTGGTTGAAATAGGTAATTACAATAAGAAAAATAATCCAAATGCAACTATTCTTGCTAAACTTGAATATTTTAATCCATCAGGTTCAGTTAAGGATCGTGCAGCAATTGCAATGATTCTCGAAGCTGAAAAGGCGGGAAGAATTAAACCCGGCGATACAATTATTGACTTTACAAGTGGTAACACAGGTATTGCACTTGCAGCATATGCAAATGCACTTGGATATAAATTCGCGGTTGTGTTACAGCCGGGAGTGTCTGAAGAAAGGACACAGATTCTTAAGGCTTATGGTGCTATTTTTCTGGAATTTAAAGATATTCCGGGAGTTGTTGAACTCATACAGAGTGAGGGACTTGTATTTGAAAAATTCTATGCACTTATCCAGAAGTATGCAGATGAGCATGGTTACTACTACATAAATCAAGGAAGAAATCCTGAGAACCCATTGGCTCATTATAGAACTACAGGTCCGGAGATATGGGAGGCAACAGGCGGAAAAGTAGATTATCTTGTAGTCCTTGCAGGAACCGGTGGTTCTATTGTAGGTATTGGTAAATATCTTAAAGAAAAGAATAAGGATCTGAAAATAATTGGTGTCCAGCCGGCAAAGGAATCATTGAAAGATGCAAATCATCCTGAAAAGAATACAATTGATGGCGTTTTAGCATTTCATAATGTTCCTAAGGAAAAAGAAATATTATATTTTAAAGAATTTGATGTGACATATGATGAGTGCCTTGAAGTGAACGCAGATGATGCATATGAAACAGGAAGAGAATTAGTTAAATCAGACGGAATCTTTCTTGGACAGTCAGCAGCGGCTGCAATTAACGCAGCATCAGTTATTGCTAACAGAGAGGAAGCAAAAGGAAAGACAATAGTTGCAATATGTGCTGATAACGCATTCAAATATTTATCAACCAATATATATAAGTAGAGATATTTGCAGGCAGCAAAAACAAACAAATCAGATATTAAAGCAAATACATAAAGACAGATGTTTGCAGACAGTAACGTCAAAAGCAGTCAAATCAAATATTAAATCAGATATATAAAGATAAATATTTGCAGATAGCAAAAGTAATCAAATCAACATCAAGATAAATATAATCAGAAGCATTACAGAGGTAAGATATATGAGTAAATTGACAGAAAAACAGAATGTGGTAAAAGCACATAACATAGATGATAATAGCAGAGATTATAATCTGAAAGATATAGAGGCAGATGAAAGATTTACACAGACAACTAAGGAATTCTTTATTACAATGGTTGTATACATAGCTTTTGCTGCACTTATGATTGGAAATCTTCTATTATTAAATGGAAACAAGAGTCTGGTACTTGGATTTCCACTTTGGATATTTAATGAAATAATAATTATTATTGGCTTTGTAGTAGCAGTAATTATTCTGGCTACATATGTTTATAAGGATATGGATATCACACCAAATGGTGTCATCTATAAGACAGAAGAAAAGGAGGATAAGTAAATGGATATCAGTTCAACAAAAAGACTTATAATAATTACAGTATTTGCAATATATACGGCTGCTTTACTTATCTATAGTATTGTTACGAGAAAGTCTATGAAAAATGGAAAAGGAGATTATCTTTCGAAATTTTACACAGGTGGCAGAAGTGGCGGAATAATCATTACCGCAATGATGGTTTCAGCAGGAGTTGCAGGCGCTGGTGTATTTATGGGAGTTCCGGGTTTCACCTATACATTCGGGGCTACGTGGATGGTTTGCTGTTTCTTTTCGATAGGTTCAAATCTTATGGTGCTTGGATTACTTGGTAAAAGAGTCGGTATCGTAGCCAGAAGAACAAATTCTAAAACATTTATCGAATTATTTATGAACAGATACAATCATAGCAAGATTTTAGGTCTTATCTGTGGAATAGCAACATTATTCTTCCTTGGAGGTTTTGCTGTTTCTACAATTACAGGTGGCGGAAGAATATTCCAGATACTTACGGGACAGGATTATAGAATTGGTCTTGCAATATTTACGGCTTTAGTTATACTTGCAGCACTTACAGGTGGTATCAAGGGCGTAGCCAGTGCAATGGTTATTCAGGGTATCGTAATGACGATTTCAGTTCTCGTGTTATTTATTGCAGGTGTAAATAGTACAGGTCTGTCATATACAGAAACTATCCAGTCACTTATGGAAAGCAATCCGAAATGGTTCCTGCCAGGTTCAAATGCATTGCAGACAACTATTTCATATGCAATTCTTTGGGGAATTACGACATTTACACTTCCACATGTAACAATGACAGCACTTACATACAAAGATACAAAGACACTTCACAGAGCGATAAAGATTGGAACTGTTGTTGTGGCAATCTGGTTATTAGGATTAAATGGATTATGCTTTATTACAAAATATACATTTGCTGACGGAACTTTAGCAACAGCCGATTTGGCAATCCCGGCATTAGCTGTAAAAGTAATGCCTGCATGGGCAGCAGGACTTGTACTTGCAGGTGTAAGTGGCGCTGTTCAGTCATCAATGGGTGGTATGGTTGTATCACTTGCAGGAACAGTTGTCAGCGATATATATAAGAACATATTTAATAAAGATGCGAAAACAGAGACAATTAAGAAACTCAATGTTGCGGCAATTATTGTTGTATCAATTGTTATTTTCTTATTAGCATGTAATCCACCACAGTTACTTGCCAAACTCATTACTTATTCAACAGGTGGACTTACAGTAGTATTTTTCCATACAGTATTACTTGGATTATTCTGGAAACGAGCAAATGAATATGGTGCTGTTACAGGAATAATTAGTGGTATAGTATTGTATGTATTGATAGATAAAGGAATTCTTCCAATCTCACTTGGTTTCAATGCATGTATAATGGCAACACTTTTAGCTACTTTAATTGCTGTTGTGGTAAGCCTTGTTACACCGAAGACACCATATGGAATTATTAAAACGTGGTTTGGAAAAGTTGAATATAACGATTAAGGCAGACTATATGAAAATAGAGTAGAATTGCAGATTGAAAAGTTGGCATTTTAAAGTTTAAACTAAACTATATTAAGAATGTAGTAGAATGTAGATTTATAAGCTGCAATTCTAAAGTTTAAAGCAAGCAATATTAAAAATAGAAGTCAGGATATGGCTTCTATTTTTTGTGTTATGGGAAAATATTATGTAGCACTCATAGTTTAGATATGGTAAGATTGCTATAATATAATAAAATTCATTGAAAATATTTACGAGGAGAAAGAAAATGAATCTAAAATATAAAAAAGCATTATATCTTTTAGATAGGGAGAGATACGAAGAGGCAGAAGATTGTCTTAGAATGGCAATCGAAGAATGTGATAATCCGTATGAGTTAGCTGAAATTAACAGCTGTTACGCATTGCTTTTATATGAGGAAGAACGCTATGAGGAAGCAATGAAATGTGTGAATTATATTTTAGAAAATACAAGCGAGTATGATGACATTCCTGAAAGGGAAACTGCAATAGAGATTAAAAATGAAATAGAAAATTTAGTTGTAAGTGGGAAATATCTTGATGATAATGGTTATTTTGATGAAAATGAATTGTACATTCTAAGAGGAGCATCAGATGAATATAGGGAGGAATATTTTTCAGAATTATCTAAGGAATCAGATATTATGAATGAGATATATAGTGATGAAGAATTTAGAGATGAGAAATGGGAGAATCTGTTTACTAACGGATTGGTGTTATTTATTATAGAGAAAAGTACAAATCATTTATGTGGATATTTAGAATTAAAATCACCTGCTTCAGATATGTCGGAGATAGGGTTTAAGATATTTAACCAATATCAACAGAAAGATACCGGTTATCAGGCAATTATGTTAATGTTAAAAAAGGCACAGTCGATTAATAAGACAGAGAGTTACATTATAAAAATTGATACAGAAGATATTCTAAGTCAGAGATTAGTTGAAAGAATAGGAGCTGTTAAAACAGGAGAGGAAGTCGCCGAGACCGAAAAGTTTTTCAAGGGTTCACTTGATAATTTGAATGGCAAGGAATTTGCAAGAATGTTAAGGATATATGGTGAGGTATATAAAGATGATGAAGAACAGTCACCAGAGGTAGACGTTGTTGATAGCACAACAGGAATTAAAGTACACGCAGATAAGGGTGTATTTGAAAAAGGTGTAAAACTTGTAGTTGAGACTATTACTTCAGGTGATTTATATGATAAAGTTGCAAAATTACTTAGTGATGTTGGAACAAAATTCAAATTATTTGAAGTACACTTTGTAGATGAAAATAATAATGAGGTTCAGCCAAATGGTACAGTAACAGTAAGTTATCCAATACCTGACGGTTACGATGCAGCAAATGTTGTGTTATACAGAATCAATGAAGATGGAACAAAGACACTTGTTAAAGGTGTGGTAGAAGATGGTTATTATAAAGTAATAACAAAGAGCTTCAGCACATACGCACTTGTTGAAAAAGGAAGCACAATAACAGATGCCGAGAATACTAAACAGGTAGAAGAGACAAAGAAATCACAGGATACAACTACATCACAGAATAATAAGTCAGACAATAAATCAAGTGTTAAGACTGGTGATAGTGCAAAATATGTGATTTGCTTAATGGCTATGGGATTATTAGCAGCAGCTTCAGTAATTATCTTAAAAGGTAAGAGAAAAGAAGCATAGTAGATATAATATCTGCGGAATGGAGAATAATAATGAAACATAATGCAATGAATAAAATCAAAGCATTGTGTGGAATGGTTGTAATGCTCACGTTAATTATGGTGGGCATTACTTCTGTTTCTACACAGGCTGTAAGCAGTGGAATTTATTTAGCAACCGCAACACCTCATTACAGAAACCCACAGACAGGAGTTATCGAAGATTCAGGTGGAGAGGGTTCAGATGTATTAGGTCAGTCAATGACAGAAAGTGCTACATATAATAAGGCATTAGTCGAAGTCGATGATTCAGGAAATGTATATGTAACTATACGTTTACAACTTATGGATAATATAAGAAACCCACAGTTTCAGGTAGACGGACAGTCAGCAGCAGTAACTTTAATGCAGGAAGATTATACGAATAATACAGCCGATTACAGAATGAAAGTGAAAAGTGTCCAGTCTGTTATCAGATGCAAAATGAATGTAATAGCAATGGGAAGAGATGTTATATTCTTCATAACAGTTTCAGATTTGCAGAGTGGTTCAGGCGATTTTATAACAAGCATAACTGTTAATAAGCCTGCACAGGCAAATAATCAGCCACAACCATCAGGTAATAATTCTAATAATAGCCAGCCTGCTAATAATCAGGCAGTTAATACTGTAAATGAACCTGCGACACAGCCTGATACTTCACAGGTACAGGATAATCCGTCTGATAATAATCAGAATAATGCAGGAAATAATGCTGAGACAACGGCAGAAGCAGTCACTGAAGAAACCACTAAAGAGCAAGAGATTACAACAGAAAAAGAGACAGAGACAACCTCTAAGAAAGAAGAAGTTAAAAAGGCAGATAAATCAACAGAGATAATGGAATATGATGAATCGGGCAACGAAGTTAAAACTTCGGCTTCCTCAAAGGATAAGAAAGACTCTAAGAATACAGCAGCGACAGTTATTATCGTGATTGTGGTGGTAGTTATAATTGCGGCAACAGGTGTAGGCGGCTTTTATTTCTATAAGAAGAGAAAAGTTCAAAATGGAGAACAATGTGAAAAATAATGCTGATGCGATTATTTTTCACATAGCTAATTGTGCCGGTGGCACAATTAGCGCTTATCGCAGAGCTGAATCTGATATTCAGCTCGCGGTTTCTCCGGCATAATATGCCTGCGAAACAGTGTGAAAAATAACACCTCATCGCAAACAGGTTGCTCAGAAATGGAGAAAAGTAATGATGAAAAAGTTAGTAAGTTATATATTAATTGGAACTATGGCTTTATCGATGATGGGCTGTGTAAGCCAGCACCCTAATGACAGTACAGATACATCAGGAGTAGAGGCTGATGCAAAGCTTGTAGCGACTTCACCTGCTGTTGCTGATATCTGTGATAAATTAGAACTTGATTTAGTTGGTGTCTGTGAGACTTCAGGAACTATACCTGACAGATATAGGGATATCACAACAGTTGGTATGGCTATGAACCCGGACTTAGAGATTATCAAATCACTTAATCCGGACTACATTTTATCACCTAACAGTTTGCAGAATGACCTACAGCCTAAATACAGTTCAATAGGTGTAAAATCTATATTTGTTAATTTAAGAAGTGTTGACGGAATGTATGACTCCATAGAATATCTCGGTAAGAAATTCGGTAAAGATGATAAAGCAGAAGAACTTGTACAGGAATATAAAGAGTTTTTAGAGAAATATAAATCTGAAAATGAGGGCAAGGAAAGTCCAAAGGTGCTTATATTAATGGGACTTCCAGGTTCTTATATCGTGGCAACAGATAACAGTTATGTCGGAAGTCTTGTGAAAATGGCAGGCGGTACAAATGTATATGGTGACGGAGATGGCGAAGAATTCTTAAATGCCAATACAGAAGATATGCAGCTTAAAGATCCTGACATAATTCTTCGTGCAGCACATGCACTTCCTGAAGATGTTACTAAGATGTTCAATGATGAATTTGCAACAAATGATATCTGGAAGCATTTCAGGGCAGTACAGAATGGAAAAGTGTATGATTTATCTTATGATAAATTCGGAATGAGTGCGAAATTCAATTATCCGGAGGCACTTGATGAACTACAGCCATTATTATATGAATAAAATTATGTGAAATTTAGAAATAAAGATTACGGAAAGGAGCTTCTATGGCAGTTAAGGGCAGAAGAATTATTTCATTTGCAGTTACGATAGCTGCATTGCTTATTTTATTTTTATATGCAGTTAATACG
>Ga0256404_1011462_pt1 | contig 11866 bp, 15 predicted proteins | sample RumenRJG_01DNA_FD_185990 | JGI IMG/M metagenome (GOLD analysis project Ga0256404, IMG submission 185990) | Bovine rumen microbial communities from Lethbridge, Alberta, Canada - RJG_01 | ecosystem: Host-associated > Mammals > Digestive system > Stomach > Rumen | place: Canada: Alberta | collected... | reverse complement strand
GAACTATCTTCTGTACTTCATGCTCCCGGCTGCTGCCGTTTTCGGTGTGTTTTTTATCGGAGCGAGCGCAGTACAGTTTATTGCCTTTGCAAAGGGCCTTACGCCGTTTCCAAAATGGTACTGTGTGTTCAATCTGCTTCTCGGAAAGGCGTTGTTCAACTCCTTGCGCCGCCTCGGCAACACAGCGTTGATCAACGGGATCGGAACGTCAAATATGAGTCTTGGCGCGATCGTCATGTTTACGGCTTTGCTGCTTGGCTGGAAGAAGTACGTGGGTGACAGAGAGTTTGAGCGATGAGCGTACAGAAAAGCTCCCTCTTCCAAGCTTCCAAAGAAACGGTCTTTCGAAAATTGCAAGGGGACCGAGCAGGTTCAGGGGCGGAATCATGAGATCCGGCTGATCGAGAAGGATGAAAACCACACCAAATATCAGATCATACTGGACATGGGGTGTTTATGTTTGGTTTTGGTTTTCACGTTGATGTGATATAGCAGTTATGACAAGTCGGATATCCGAGGCGAAAGATGATTATCATACAGTTGATATTATACTGCGCCCTCTTTACGTTTATGGTGAAAATCGGAGTGGGAAACAACGCATTGAACGGCTTGTACTTCTACCCGAAGCCAGTCCAGAAAAGGGATTTGCCAACTTTGGAAAGAACGGTAGAGGAGTATGTTTTTCTTTCTGCCAATGACTCGGTCTTATCAAATCTTCCCTTAATAGAATTTTAAGGTTTTTCGAGGATTGAGAGTTGAAATAGGCTGTGGTAAGATACTCTCATACATCTCATACGGGAGGCAATTCTTATGGAGCGCAAAGATACTAATCAGCTTTTAAAACCTGCGAAGACCGGCGCAATTCTGCTTACCGTAGCTGTAATCATCGGGGTGTTGGTAATGCTGTTATCCGCTCCCCGGAGCGTTAATGTCGAACCAACATCTGAGCCTACAGCTGCACCAGTCGTCTCAGCTGCACCGACTCCTACTCCTGCACCTGAACTCACGGCTATCAGGCTGTATGCATATGGGCGTGAGCTGAATGCTGACGGTATAACACTATATGTCGGGGATAAGCCTGTTGAGATTTATGCTGATTTAGAACCTGAGGGTTTAAATTATCCTGTTGAGTGGTCCTTCAGCAATGAGGAAGCGGTTTCCCTGGAAGCCAGTGATGATGGCATGAAATGCACTGTGACAGTGCTGCAACCGAAGGGGAAAAACGAACTCAAGGTCATCTGCCATAATTTGTACACCACGATTCCTGTCTATTTGTGGGAAAGATAACTTGTATTTTGGTTTAGAGTAAAGCTCAGCATGTGAAAATGATTTCTCAGAGGAGATGTTCTCACATGCTGAGCTTTTCATTGGATAGACGAAAAGAGTAGGAATACCGAGCAGATAGGCTTTCCAATATGGCACGACCCTGTGACCAAGGATTTCTTCAATCTCATTCTGTAGGCTGTGCGGCATATAATGAAGAAAAAACAGACCGACAGTGAAGAAAACGATAAAGCAAAGGAGAAATCCGGGACGATTTGTGCGTTTGGATTTCATATGCAGCTCTTCTCTGTTTTGCTCTTATGTCGCAGAGATCCATCAAGGTACACGAACAACAGAGGCTGCTCTCGAAATAATAATACTATCTTATATCCGTTTTATAATCTTTGCCGGCACACCGCCGACAACAGTGTTCGGCTCGACATCTTTTGTTACAACTGCTCCGGCAGCGACGATAGCATTATCTCCAATAGTCACACCGGGAAGAACAGTGACATTCGCACCAAGCCAGACTTTTCTCCCGATATGGATTGGAGCAGGGAGGAGGTTGTCGCGCTTCTCAGGATCTTGATTGTGGTTGAGTGTGGCAAGAACGGCATTGTGCCCGATCAGAACACCGTCATCGATTGTGATTCCACCCTGATCCTGGAAGTGGCAACCGGAGTTGATGAACACGTTTTTCCCGAGCTTAATATTTTTTCCGCAGTCGGTATAGAAGGGAGGAAAGAGACCAAAGGACGGCTCAATAGCGCGTCCGGTCAGACGTTCCATAATCTCTCTAATTTCATTGGATGTGTGATAGGCGCCATTCAGCTCCGCAGTAATTCTCAGTGCTTCCTGTGACAGTTCATGCATCATAAGACGGACTTCGGCATCAGTGGAGATTTCCTTTCCACTGTCCATGATTTCAAGCCATTGATTCAGTGTCATTATTTTCATCCTCTATTTCTTTTACTATTTGAGCAAAGTTTGCCAATCCTTCGATTTGATGATAAAAAAGTATATCATAGGGAACCGAATAAATAAAGCCCCTCCTCAGTGATGAGCGCAGATGTATCAGATGTCTTATTAATTGCTTCGTATTACAATTCGCAAAATGGTATTACTTGTATTGAGAGAATATGATATACTTAAGAACACGTTGTTTTAATTCTTGATATATCCAGGTAAGGATGTGATTGAACTGAAGCTTGTTTTACGATTTATGAAACAATACTGGTATATGGCGCTGCTGGCGGCTGGGTTCATGATCGCTGAAGTTTATGTGGATCTCTATCAGCCTCGTATGATGGCACTGATCGTGGATGAGGGGATACTCGGTCTCTCAAGCGGAGGCATATCCAACCTCGGTCTTGTAGTATCCACAGGGCTTAAGATGCTGCTGATAGTCATCGCGGGAGGTCTCTGCGGCCTGCTCTCGGCGCTTTTTACCAACATGACCGGTCAAGGTTGTGGCAATGAGATCCGCAAGCTTTGCTTCAACCGCATTATGCACTTCTCCTTTGAGCAGACGGACGACTTTTCTACCGGTTCGCTCATCACCCGCATCACCAATGACGTAACTCAGGTCCAACAGCTCATCATGCAGCTGATCCGCGGTCTTGTTCGCTGCCTGATGTTCTTCATCGGCGGAACAGCGGCGCTGCTTTCGTTGGATCTGAGCTTCGGCGTAATTGTTGCATGCGCCTTTCCGCTGATCCTCATTGACATCATCTTCGTAGTCTGGCGCACAAATCCACTTTTCACGGTACTGCAGGAAAGTCTGGATCGGCTTAACGGTATAATTCAGGAGAACGTTACAGGAATTCGCGTGGTCAAGGCATTCATCCAGGAAAAACGCGAGGAGGAACGCTTCGGCGAAGCCAACCGCCATCTGGTAGATACCCAGTTCAACGTCCAGATGTTGCTGTCTTTCCTGCGTCCGGTAATGAATATCGTTCTGAACATCGCCGTTGTCGGCATCCTTTACGTCGGCTCGGTTCAGGTACAGAAGGGCATCGCTGCCCCCGGCACCGTCATGGCGGCCATTACTTACCTGTCCCAGATCCTCAATGGCATGATGATGCTGGCCATGATCTTCCAGACACTCTCAAGAGGCCTGGCTTCCTCCCGCCGCCTTCAGGCGGTTATTGACACTGAGTCAGAGATCCGGCAGGAGCTGTCCCTCTCCGCCGTCGGTGACGGCAGCCGGGGTTCTGTCCGCTTTGAGAACGTAAGCTTTGTTTACACCGACAAGGGTAAGGAAGTCCTTCATAACATCAACCTCAGTGTTTCACCCGGCGAGACTCTCGCCATCATCGGGGCCACAGGATGCGGAAAAACGTCTCTTGTAAGCCTCATACCACGTTTTTATGACGCGGCGGAGGGCCTGGTGCTGGTGGACGGCATCGACGTGCGTGCCTACGATCCGGATACATTGCGGGAGAAGGTCACGGTCTGCCTTCAGAAGAGTGAACTGTTCTCCACTACCATCCGGGACAATATTGCTCTTGGCAGACCAGGTGCATCGGAGGAGGAGATCCGCAAAGCGGCTTCAGCAGCCCAGGCGGATGGCTTCATTCTACAACAGCCCCAAGGCTACGATACTCCTGTAGCGGAGCGGGGCATGAGCCTCTCCGGAGGCCAGCGGCAGAGGATCGCCATCGCCCGTGCGCTCCTGAAACGGGGCGAGATTCTGATCTTCGATGACAGCACCAGCGCCCTCGATCTGAAAACTGAGGCTGAGCTCTATAAGGCACTAAACCGGGACTATGCAGACCTAACCAGGATCATTATCGCCCAGCGCATTGCATCTGTCCGTAACGCCGATCGGATTGTTGTGCTTGACAGCGGAACCATTGCTGCCTGTGGAACTCACGACGAGCTGATGCAGACCAGCCCGGTTTATCGGGACATCTATGATTCGCAACTGAGAGAGGAGGCGACGGCATGAGCGGCCAGACTACTATCCAATCCTCCACAGTTCAGAGAGGTTTCCGCCCCGGCGGCCGTGGCAATATGGGCACACCAGTGGAAAAGCCAAAGGAGGGAAAGAAGACTCTAACAAGATTGATCTCCTATTTTCGACCGGAGAAGAAGTATGTGATACTCTTAGCAGTGGCTGTTGTGCTGGCAGTTCTCGCCAGCGTGATTGCTCCCAGCCTTCAGAGCCGCGCTATTGACGGTCTTGTTACCAGGTCCTTCGAAGAGATTCCGAGGATACTCGGGCTAATGTTGCTGGCATATCTAATCCATGGAGCGGCGACGCTGCTACAGGGATTTTTCTCGGCACGGCTCTCCCAGCGTGTGATCTACCGTTTGCGGACCGAACTTTTCAACAAGGTCGTCTCGCTTCCGATCCCATATCTGGACAACCATTCCCACGGCGATATTATGAGCCGAATGACCAACGACGCTGAAAACGTCTCCAACGTCATCTCCTCAAGTCTCTCTTCGCTGTTTTCCGGTGCGCTGACGCTTGCCGGCACCATTATCATGATGCTGCGTTTCAGCATTCCCTTCACTTTGCTGACCTGTGCGACAGTGTTTCTCTCCATCATTGTGACCAGGGTTATGTCCTCCCTGATGCGGAAATATTATCTCCGTCGCCAGGAATTGCTCGGAAAGCTCAACGGCATCGTGGAGGAGAAGGTCTCGGCCGGAAAAACCGTCACCGCCTACAACCTCCAGGCAGCAACAATTGAGGAATTCAACGCCGCCAGTGACGAACTCACCAAAACCGGTATTATCGCCGACGTCATTAGCAACGCCATGGGCCCCCTGATGAACATGATCAATAACTTCTCATTCGTGATCGTGGCGGCCTTTGGCGCGTGGTTTGCCCTGCGTGGAATGATCTCCATAGGTGTTATATCCGCTTTTATCATCTATTCCAAGCAGTTTTCCCGTCCTATCAATGAACTGGCACAGCTCTATGGTCAAATCCAGACTGCCATCGCCGGCGCGGAACGCATCTTCTCCATTCTGGATGCCGAGAGCGAGGACACTTGCGGTGACCGGAACTTTGAAGTTAAAGAGGGCGTCATCGAGTTTCAGCACGTCAATTTCAGCTATGTATCAGGCAAACAGGTTATCTATGACTTTAATCTCCGTGTCGAAGCAGGGAAAAAGATTGCTCTGGTGGGATCTACCGGCTCCGGCAAGACCACTGTCGTCAATCTCCTCATGCGCTTTTATGATATCGATAGCGGAAGGATCACTGTCGACGGGGTGGACATCCGTGAAATCTCCACTGATGTTCTGCGCGATTCTGTCGGAATCGTGCTGCAGGATACTGTTCTCTTCACCGACACTGTCCGTAATAATCTCAAGTACGCCGACCGCAGCATATCGGACAAGAAAATGATCGAAGCAGCAGAGAGCTCCAACTGCGACAAAGTAGTCGCCGCGTTGCCGGACGGTTATGATACGGTGCTCTCCGGCGCGGGCGCGAACCTCTCTCAAGGTCAGCGTCAGCTGCTCACAATCGGCCGTGCTTTTCTCAGTTATCCGAAGATTCTGATTCTGGACGAAGCAACCTCATCTGTGGATACCCGCACCGAGCTGCATATCCAGAACGCCATGGTAGAACTAATGCGTAATCGTACCAGCCTCATCATCGCTCACCGTCTCTCAACGATACGCGACGCGGATCAGATCGTCGTTATGGAGCAGGGGCATATCATCGAGACCGGAACTCATGAGGAGCTCCTCACCAAAGGCGGCAGCTATTACAAGCTCTATATGACTCAGTTTGCCGGCAGCGCAATCTGAGAGGCAAGCCTTGCAGCGTAGTGTTCCTATTTCAAAGATTATATCCAGAAGGAGAACTTGAGATCGTGGAAAGCTGGAATGAGCTGATTGCACATGAATCAGAAAAAGAATACTTCAAAGACAGGCTGATACCATTTCTGGAGACTGAATACGCAACAGAAACTGTGTACCCGGAGCGGGATAGCATTTTCCGTGCGCTGGACCTTACGCCCCTTCAAAAGGTCAAGGCTGTCATACTGGGTCAGGATCCGTACCATGAACCAGGGCAGGCCCACGGACTTGCGTTTTCTGTTCCGGACGGCATTGATCTACCGCCATCGCTGAAAAACATCTTCGAAGAGATTCACTCGGAATACGACTGCGGTACTCCGCAGAGTGGAAATCTGGAAAAATGGGCAAAACGAGGAGTTCTTCTCCTGAATACGGTACTGACTGTCCGTGCGCATGAAGCAAATTCCCATGCCGGGCATGGCTGGGAAATCTTTACAGATGCTGTGCTGGAACAGCTCGGCAAGCAGAAACAACCTATTGTTTTTATGCTGTGGGGAAACTCGGCCCAGACGAAAGAACGACTGATCAAAGGAACCGGGCATCTCATTCTGAAAACATCTCATCCCAGCCCTCTGTCGGTTTACCGCGGTTTTCGCGGCTGTGGGCATTTCAGAGCCTGCAATGATTTCCTGGTAAAGAATGGAATCGATCCGATTGACTGGACGCTTGGTTTTACACAGAAACAGAAGTAAAACAAGAGGAAAGGAATGAGCGCAACATACTGGTTTCAGCGCGCGCATCTGTTTCGCGCGGATGAGTATATCTGTTCTGCCTGCCATGCCGTCAGCAGAAAACCTTACAAACAGTGTCCAAATTGCGGGGAAACGATGAAGAAAGGCCAATATGATCCGTCCTGGGTTGGTGAGGTGGAAGGTCTTTCCGCAGTTTTAGATGATGATTGGTAAAAAGGAAGCGTACAGTTACCCAATGAAAGATAATGCAAAGAAAACACTGCGAGATGATATCTTGCGGTATGTGAATAGAAAATATTCCTGTGAGGCAGAGTATCTCTGGGCAAGATTTCCGTCTTATGCTACTGTCCGGCATAAGGATAATCAGAAATGGTTCGGACTGATCATGGATGTGCCTCGGGAAAGGCTGGGCCAGACAGGCAATGAGATAGTAGATATCCTCAATGTTAAGCTGGGGGATCCCTTGCTGTGCGATCTTTTTCTGCAACAGGACGGCTATTTTCCGGGATATCATCTGAGCAACGGCAGCTGGATTTCCATCCTGTTGGACGGAACCGTTCCGATCAAAGAGATCCGGGACTTAATTGATCGGAGTTTTCTAGTAACCGCTTCCGCTAAGACAAAGCAGGAACTGAGAGCCCCGAAGGAATGGATCATTCCATCCAATCCACATTATTTTGATATTGTCCATGCTTTCGATGATACGGACACAATTCACTGGAAGCAGGGACGTAGCATCAAAACAGGCGACACAATATACATGTACGTCGGTGCGCCTGTTTCAGCGATCCTTTATGAGTGCAAGGTTATTGAAACGGACATCCCCTATGGAAGAAGCAATCCGAATGTAAACATCAAATCACTGATGAAGATAACACTTCAGAAGCGTTATGATCCGAAGCAGTTTCCGTTTGAACGACTTAAAAGTGATTATGAAATCTATGCAGTGAGAGGACCGAGAGGGATTCCGGAGAATCTGAGCGAGGATCTTCATCTATATGGGAAAAAACATGGACATTGATGAAATACTAAACCAACCATACTGGCTGATTGATTATCTGCCGTACTGTGTCCCGGCTGACAGCGCGGGGCAGTTTTTTCCATTGAAGACTACTATCTGCAATCCCCTCAAGATGAAAATGTCAATGCCAAGATGGACCAGAATGAAAAGAAGTATCCCGTAGACAAAGCCTACGGGAGCTATAAGAAATATACAGAGTTCTAGAAGCACCGGCAACAAAAAAGTTGCCGGTTTATTGTTGCAGAAATGAAGCCCTCTTAAAGAAAAAGAAGAGAATATGCGATCAGAAACTGGCCGCCGTAGTACAGAATGTAATTTGAAATGATATCTACAGGCCGTTCTTTCCCGACACCGAAGTATGTTCCGCTTAGAACCAGATCTGATAGAGCGAAGAGGACACCGCCCGCAAAGAAAAGATTCAGAGTGGGATTCTGCCAGCCCATTGAAAGAGCAAGACTACCGGATAACAGAACCGTACTGAAAAGCAGTATCCCGTACCCGATGACGATGCCCTTCATTTTACCGTAGTGGAGCTTCATCGGGTTTTCCAAAACGGCATCAGTACACCGTCCTCATGTTTTCCACATCCACTCTGTATTCTTTCCCAAAATCATGTAGATCCTTTGGGTGACTTATGACCATGATGTCATGGACTTTTCCAGTCTCGCGATCCCTGAAGCATACTGTGAGTTTCCCAATACAGACACTGCTCTTCAGAACGGGCTCAAATATATCTATGTGGTATGGAGCAGGAGAAGCTTGTTTTTCCCTGTTAAACAGTTTCATTTTCACCCTCGCTTGCATTTTTCCAGCGCAGAATCGATATTATGGCTACAAAGGCAGAACCGGTATCAAGGGTGAATGATACATAGTCATGTATTAAAATGTCATAGACTGCCCATAAAACAAGGTTGACAATGATATTCGCTTTTATTGTTGGCTGACGCTTTGCATAGAAACAGACAATTGTATACAGCGCAGTGGTAATGACAGGGAGCAGCCCGGTCATGCCGCGGTTGTTGACTGAAAGCCCGATAATGCCGACAATGGCTACAGTAATGATACAAAGCCGTGCGGTAAAACGGTCATATGCGAGCAGCACATTCCGCACAGCGCAGATTATATATGTAGTTACGCCGCTAATTGAGTTAAAGAAGATATTTGCCAGAGCAAGAAGGAAGCACTGGGCTGCCTGATACAGATAGATCCGTTTCCTGTCTGCGCTCCACGAGCTTGCGATTGTAAAACAAGCGGCAATAAATGAAATGAGATTTCCGATTAAATTGCTGTTCATCACGGATTATGATTGGCTTTCACGCATAATCAGGCATTTTTACAGACCGATTCCGACAAGAGGGATTGCATTGATGACCGGCTCTTCATACGGATGGACTGATTTAATCATAGCAACTGTTTCTTTCAGTTTCTCGATTCTTATGGTGACTTCCACCTTCAGCTCAGGTTCACAGGAATATGCTCATGGGCGCAATCCAGTACATTGTTGTAGCAGTCCATTAGAATCTTTCGCTCGCCGCTGAAGCCATCTAAAAAGATGGGACCAACAGTATGGATAATATACCTGCAGGTTTTAATAATGCCAGCTGTGTTGATGTTAGTTCGTGACGCGGCTCAAGTTTAGCACGGGAGATAATAAAAATAGTCAACCGGTATTTGACACTGTAAACAACAGTATAACATAATTAATGGCTTTTGACCAAATAGTATTGAATAGCTTGCTCACAAGTTCAAAGATCATGAGAGTTTTCTACGCAAAGCAATGCTATTTCCACTTTTACAGGTTTTGCGGCTCTATTAATTGGATTTTGATCCAAGTTGATCTTATTATTCATAATATTGATGACATATGAATATTCTGTTATAATCTCGATGGATAGCCTAACTGCAGTGCACAGCTTACCAGCAAGTACTGATGAGACCTTATTGCACAAACCACAGATAAGTGTTATTATATACAATATGTGTACGATATGTATATGATATGGAAAAATGCTTCTGGATCTGATTCTCAGGCTGTATACGGTACAGAACGGAGCGACCCGCATTGACGGAATCAATCTTGGAGATTTGAAAAAAAGAACCAGTACCTGATCTTTGAGTTTCAAACGGAAAGGCAGTCTGCTATGAGTCCAATAAACAGTATAAGGAGAGCAGATCAGATGAACAGAGCGGCAGCAATTCAGTGCTTTCATGACTATGCCGGACATTACGACACGGCTGACCCGATGATCCGTCATAAAATTGTCCACACTCTTCAAGTGGCTGAGCTCTCGGAAAGAATTGCCCTAAGTCTCAGACTGGATGACGAGGATGTTGAGTTTGCGTGGCTCCTCGGCCTGCTGCACGACATCGGCCGTTTTGAACAGGTGCGCCGCTACGGAACCTTTGTAGATTCCCTGTCAGTGGATCACGCCGAATTCGGTGCGGACCTTCTCTTCCAGGAAGGGCTTTTCGACGCCTTCCCGACGGCGGATCTTCAGCCGGAGAAGCGAAAGACAGCTGAAATCGCCATTCGCCTGCATAACAAACTCACCCTTCCGGAGAATCTGGATGGGAAAACACGAATGTTTTCCCATGTTCTGAGAGATGCAGACAAGATTGACATCTTCCGGGTTGTTGCCGAAATACCGTTTGAGGAACGCATCGGAAAGAGTCATGGCTTGTTGTCCGAGGCGGAAGAGGCTTCACCGGAGGTGCTGGAATGTGTGGCCGGACACCGCTGCATACCGCGAGCTGTCCGGCGTACGGTGCTGGACGGACTGATAGCACATGCCTGCATGGCATTTGAACTTGTATTTGAGGAGAGCCGGAAACTGGCCAGGGAACAGGGAAACCTAAAGAAATTACTTTCAGCGACGGATGAATCCGGCCGCCCGCGCTGGGATGCGGCAGCAGCGGAACAGCTGAAAGCAGTCGAAAAAGAAATTGAAACGGCATGGAACATGACGTTGTAAAGCAGAGAAAGGATTGAGGACAACATGATTCTTGCACTGTACGGGGCTGGGGCCATGGGACGGGAGTTCAAATACATGGCTGATGCCGGCAACGAATGGTCAGGTGTCGTCTTTATCGATGATCATGCCTTGTTGGAAGAGCTGATGGGCTGCCCGGTGCTTGGCTTCCAGAAATTCTGCGGACAGTACAGGCCGGAGAAGGTCCGCTTTGTGATTTCCATCGGAGAACCCCAGGCCCGAAAAGAAGCCTTTGAGAAGATGAAGCGGGCCGGTTATGAAGGCGCAATCCTTAGAGAGCCGACGGCATACATCAGCCCCGATGCTGAAGTAGGAGAGGCGTCGGCGGTCTGTCGCGGTGCCTTCATCGGTTCTCTTGCAAAAGTGGGAAGAAACGTGTATCTCTCGGCTGGAAGCGCGGTTGGTCACGATTCCGTTGTCGGGGATCACACGCGCCTTGGCGTGCACTCCTTTATCGGCGGACACACCGTGATAGGCGAGAATGTCTTTATCGGCAGCGGCGCGATGGTTCGTGATCGGATCCGGGTTGGCAACGGAAGTATCATCGGTCTCGGTGCGGCTGTGTTTCAGAATGTTCCGGAACATGTCACGATGATCGGAAATCCCGCTCGTGTTTCCGGCGAGAGCGGCGACCGACCAGTATACGGTGGCTCTGTTGCTCCGGTGGAACGTGCGGAGAAAAAGCAGAATATTGCAGAGGAAAAAGACACAAAGAGCTGGACCCCGGCCCGAATTGCGGAAACCTATTGGGAAGTCTTTTCGTCCTGCTTCGAAGGCTTTGATTTTAATCCGGTTACCTTCCGCTTCCATGAGGATGGCTGGGATTCTGCGTCTCAGATGGCGCTGGTCTCCGGACTTGAGACGGCCTTTGGCATAAGCTTTAAAGGCAGAGAAGTTCTGAAAATTAATTCTTTTGAGTCCGGACTGAATCTAGTACGAAAAAAGCTGGGCGAAAAGAGCGGCGGAGAGGGGTGAACGGGATGGAAAAGCGTCAGATGCTCTGGGACTTTGGCAGGTTTGCCGACAGGGCCGCGGTAATCGGCGAATGCGGCGAGACGGTTCGTTACGGAGAGCTGGAG
>Ga0256404_1011461_pt1 | contig 11866 bp, 11 predicted proteins | sample RumenRJG_01DNA_FD_185990 | JGI IMG/M metagenome (GOLD analysis project Ga0256404, IMG submission 185990) | Bovine rumen microbial communities from Lethbridge, Alberta, Canada - RJG_01 | ecosystem: Host-associated > Mammals > Digestive system > Stomach > Rumen | place: Canada: Alberta | collected... | reverse complement strand
TCAGCGGGTCAGGTTTTTCAGCCATTTGTACTTTTTGAACCGGACCATGACCCAGGGGATCTTGCCGATCTCGTCCAGGCAGGTGCAGGCATATACCAGGGGGACCGGCCAGTGGAAGACGAAAGCCCCTAACAGAGCGACGGGGATGGCGATGCCCCACATGCAGACGGCCAGCGAGTAAAGGTCGAACATGGTATCGCCGCCTCCGTCGAAAACACCGTTGATGGTTACGGTATTCACGCAGCGCCCGATCAGGTAGAAAGCCTGAATGGTCATCATGGCGTTCAGGTAGGAACGGGCCTGATCGGTCAGGATCATCTGATCGCACAGGGGAATGGTCAGCAGCATGATACCGGTCGAAAGGAAACCGATCAAAAACGAGGTGTTGCGCAGCCAGATCCCGTATTGCTTTCCCCGTTCCATGTTGCCGGCGCCCAGTTCGTTGCCTAATAGGATGCTGCCTCCGCTGGCAATGCCGTTGCACAGGCAGCAGATCAGGTCGCGGACAACAGCCGCTATGGACATGGCGGCCGCGGCGTCAGCCCCAAGGTGGCCTACGATAGCGGTATAGGAAGTAAAGCCGACTCCCCATAAAAGAGAAGCCCCCAGGACCGGCAGGGACAGTCTGAAAAAGTCCCGGCTGAGCAGCTTATTGCGAAGAAAAAGATGACGGAACTGAGGGTGCAGGTATGTTTTACGGTAGGACACGGCTATGCACCAGACAAGTTCGACCGCGCGGGAAATGACCGTAGCAATGGCTGCTCCTGCCGCTCCCAGCCTCGGAAAACCGATAAGACCGAAAATCAGGACGGCATTCAGTACGATATTGATCAGAACAGCGGCAATGGAAACATACAAACTCATGCGGGCATGTTCCGAGATCTTCATGATGGCGTGATAAGCCTGAGAGAAGCCGACCAGAAGATAAGACCAGCCGGCGATCTTCAGATACCGGCAGCCGATCCGGATCAGTTCCGGATCCCCGGTAAAAAAGAGCATGAGCAGGCGGGGGACGAACAGACAGGCAGCCCAGAAGAGGACGTCGATCAGGATCATGCCTCGCATCATGATATTAAAAATATGATCCAGCGCCCGGCCGGGATCGATCTGTTCTGTAGGAAGGGCCTCATCCTGAGATGGAACCTGCTTTTGAGTTTTTTCCAGTATTTTCCCGTAATACTGAGCGCCCAGAACGGTACCGCCCATGGTAACGGCTCCGATGAACATGGTCATGACGAACTGGACCTGGGTAGCCAGTGAAACGGCTGCCATGGAGTTTTGCTCAAAGCGGCCCAGCATAAAGGCATCGGCCGCGGAGACGGAAGCTACCAGAAGGCTTTGCAGGGCAATGGGAAGGGCCAGCTGAAACAGCTTATCCCGGAAGGCCTTGTCACCGACTATATGGCTCATACTCATTTAGATGCTCCTTTTTTGACGACACCTTCCAGAAAGGCGCCGAAGACAGGGGTCCACCAGCCTTGATAGCCTGCCATGGTGGGATGGATGGGATCGGCCATCCAGGCCTTGAGGGTCTGCTGGGACAATTTGCTGAAGACCTCGTTGTTCCAGAAATCCAAAATGTAAACAGGAAGGCCGGATCCGTCCTTATTTGCTTCTTCGACCAGCTGGGTCAGGCAGTCGACCATAGCGGCATATTCTTTACTGTCAAAGCGGGGATTTGTGTAGAAAACGACCGGGCAGTGGAAGGTATCCCGTGCGAAAGCAAGAATGGTTTCCAGAGCCGACCGGATATCGGCAAGGGGCAGTTTGCGCGTTGCGTCGTTTGTCGACAGCTGGCAGACGAATACGTCAGCAGGAAACTCCCTGTAGATTTTTTTCATGCGGGCAATGTAGGAGTCCGGACCGTTATCGACCAGGGTCGTTCCCGAAACGGCTTCCTTGATGGTTATCAGACCGTCGTTCATGCACAGAAATTCCGGGAAAGCGATCCCTCCCGAAGCCGCTCCGTAGGTAACGGAGGAGCCTAAAAAGATGGCGCTTGAACTGCGCAGGCCCGCTCCGAAGGGGTCGGAGTAGTCTTTGGGGTCGACCGTACGGATCCACTGCATTTTTCCGACAGGCACGTGGCAGTAGCCGGCGGGATTTTTTTCCAGATATTTCTGATGGGCTTCACCAGCCGGATAGAAATTCTGCAGCATCCCCCATTCGACTGCGACTTTGCCCTGGGTCTGGTTCTGCAGTTCGATCAGTGAGGCATAGATGTCGGGCAGATCGAATTCGTCGGCCGCGTACACGCCGGTGCGGTAGTTGTGGCCCACGTCCGCTCCCTGACGATCGACCAGGGTGGGATCGATGATCTGATAAAACAGACGCAGAAGGGCTCGCAGGGGAAGGACTGACGGATCATACACGACCTTGACCGTTTCCGTATAGCCTGTGTCCCCGCCGCGGACCTGTTCGTAGGTAGGATCGGGCAGGTCTTTTCTGCCGTTGGCAAAGCCGACTGTTGTTTCCTTTACCCCTTTGAGACCGTCCAGGTAGTGCTGGACTCCCCAGTAGCAGCCGCCTGCCAGATAAATTTCTTTTGCCATAATGACTCCTTTTGTCCGGGTCTCATATAAGATTTTCTGTAAGTATACTGCAAATATTTTATCGTATCTGTTTTTGCCATACAATGGTTTTTCCCAAACAGAAAAAGTGAAATGGGTATAGAAGAGTAAACCCACTTTTTTTATAGGATTTTTAACTTGCAGTTATGGGATGAAACGGATATAATAGATAAACGGTAAATTATTATCGTATGATAAGTTAACAGATCACGATATACGAAGAAGCAGTGAGGAGGGTTTTTTAAGAGATGACTAAAATCGATATTTTCTCCGGTTTTCTTGGTGCCGGAAAGACTACGCTGATCAAAAAACTGATCAAAGAAGCATATACGGGCGAGCAGCTGGTGCTGATCGAAAACGAATTCGGTGAGATCGGCATCGACGGAGGTTTCATGCAGGAAGCCGGTATCAAGATCACCGAAATGAGCCAGGGCTGCATCTGCTGTTCTCTGGTAGGCGATTTCGGCAAAGCGCTGGAGCAGGTACTTGACCAGTACCATCCGGACCGCATCCTGATCGAGCCTTCGGGCGTGGGCAAGCTGTCCGATATCATCCGTGCCGTCCAGAACCTTCATATGGAGGATGTCGTTCTGAACAGCTTTACCACCGTGGCAGATGCGAAAAAGTGCAAGATGTATCAGAAGAACTTCGGTGAGTTCTATAACGATCAGATCGAGCACGCCAACTGCATCGTTCTGTCCCGGACCCAGGGCATGAGTCAGGAAAAACTGGACCAGGTCGTTGCCCTCCTCCGCCAGCATAATACGGTAGCTACTATTATCACCACTCCCTGGGAGGAGATCACCGGAAAGCAGATCCTGGAAGCCATGGAGCATCAGAACACCCTGGATGAGGAACTGAAACAGCTGGCTCAGGAGACCGCCGAGCTGGAAGAAGAAGAGGAAGAAGAAGAGGAAGAAGAGCACGAACATGGTCATGACCACGACGACGATCATGATGAACATGAACATCATCATGACCATGACGACCACGATGATGACGATGAGGACCATGACCACGACCATGATCATCATGAGCATGTGGAAGATAATAAAGTCGAAGAGATCAACGGCGAGACCATTATCGAGCACAAGAACCAGCATGCCCGCGCGGAGCAGAATGAGCATCATCATCACCATCACCACGGCGACCATGACGCCGACGAGGTGTTCATGAGCTGGGGCCTGGAGACGACCCACAAGTTTACCAAGGAAGAGATCGAAGAGAAGCTGTCCAAGCTGGATGACGCGGATACCTACGGACTGGTCGTTCGCTGCAAGGGGATCGTAGACGGCAAAGACGGACAGTGGCTGCATTTCGATTATGTACCCGGGGAGACCAACGTGCGCACCGGTACGGCCATGGTCATGGGACGCCTGTGCGTGATCGGCAGCAAGCTGAACGAAGCCGCTCTCAGGCAGCTGTTTGCCTGAAGAGGGCTTACCCTGAGGACGGTATTTTCGATAAAGGAGAATGAATATGGCTGAATTACAGGAGGTTCCGGTTTATCTGTTTACCGGTTTTCTGGAGTCCGGCAAGACCGAATTCGTCAATGAGTCTGTTCTTAGCGACCCAAGTTTCGTGGGCAGCGAGAACACACTGCTTCTGGTGTGCGAAGAGGGCGAAGAGGAATACGATGCCGAAGCTCTGAAGAAGAAAAAGGTCTTTGTCGAGGTCGTTGAAAATGAGATCGACCTGTCGGCCAAGATCCTGACCTATCTTCTCAACAAGAACCACTGCACCCGCGTGCTGATGGAGTACAACGGAATGTGGCTCCTGAACTCCTTCTATAATAATCTGCCCGACAACTGGGTGATCTATCAGGAGTTCATGTTCGCGGATGCCACCACATTCCTGAACTATAACAACAATATGCGCCAGCTGGTAGTGGATAAGCTGCAAAGCTGCGATCTGGCTGTTTTCAACCGTTTCACCAAAAAGATGAATCAGATGGACTACCACAAGATCGTACGAGCTGTCAGCCGCCGTGCCCAGATCGCTTACGAGTATGTGGATGGAGATATCGTCAACGATGACATACAGGATCCGCTGCCCTTTGACATCAACGCTCCTATTATCGAGGTAAAAGACGATGACTTTGCTCAATGGTACCGCGATATTACCGAGGAGCCCCGCAAGTATACCGGCAAGACCCTGGAGATGAAGGGCATTACCATGACCAACAGCCGTTTCGATCCCGGTGTCTTCGCATTCGGCCGCCGGATCATGACCTGCTGCGTACAGGATATCCAGTTCTGCAGCCTAGTCGCTACCTGTCCGGTCAAAGAAACGCCCGAAGCAAGAAGCTGGTACAAGGTCCGTTTTAAAGTGGACTATAAGTTCAGCAAGCTCTACGGCAAAAAGGGCCCCATCCTCAATATGATCCAGATGGAAAAGACTTCCGCCCCTGAGCAGGAAGTCGCCACCTTCTATTGATCCCGGCTTGCCACGGATTGTACCGCAGGCGAAAAGGGCATAAATAAAAACAAAAAGAGAGATGTTGGATCTTTGATTCAGCATCTCTCTTTTTATGTCTGAAAACTATTTCTGTGAAAACGATTCCCAAGCGGTTTCAGGCTTTGTCCGGTAAGCCGGATTTCTCCTGGTTGTCCACCATAAGTTCGAAGCTGCCCTGCAGGATCAGGTTCATTTTTTCGACCAGGCGGGCGGGCTCTTCTTTCATGCCGGTGGCCAGCCAGTTCAGCATGATCTCGGTTATGGCATATTTATGGTAATTGGCAAAGAAGCGGCGGAGATCCTCGGAAGCATCGGGCCTGATCTCCTGAACGATATCATAAATGATGGTATAGGCCTTGGAAAAAAGAAACTGGTCAATGTCTACATGATTGGGAGAATGATAGACATGGTAGAAAAAGTCATGGTTGTCTTCCAGCATCTTGAAAATGTCCATGACCCCTTCCTGCCAGGTTTTATAGTTCTTCTGACCGTCCTGGATCTTTTGAAAGTCCTGGTTGCAGGTCCATTCGATCAGATCATAGATATCGTGAAAGTGGTAGTAAAAGGTCATGCGGCTGACACCGCAGTCTTCGGTAACGTCTGAAATAGTAATTTTGCTTAACGGTTTTACATCTAACAACCTTTTCAATGACTGGGCCAGCGCCTTTTTAGTCAGGTCAGACATATTTTTTCCCCTTGGTAGTTAATTTACTATTTTTCTCTTTATTTAGTTAACTGTTACTATACCAAAAATGAGACAAAAATTCAAATGAAATTTATCAAAAAGACGGAAAAGAAAGTTATTTTTATCTTAACATTGGAGACGTGATAAAATTGCTTGAAGATTTTATTATCAATGTTACAGGAATTGAACGATGGAAAAATATTTATTCAAATATAAAATCAGAAGTCTGACAGATGTAAGACATTGGTAAAATCCGTCAGACTTCTGACTAGCATATCATGTAATAAGAGAAAGGCCTTCGCGGCAGAACTCCCCTTCAGGTAAAAGACAGAACGTTCTTTACATAGGCAGCGGACCTGAGGACACTGTCCAGTTCATCTTTCAGGTCGAAATGTTCAATGACAAGATAGCCGTCGTAGCCGATCTGTTTGAGTCTGCGGATCAAAAGGCCGACGGGAAGGTACCCGTCTCCGACCGGTGCAGGCGCAAGAAAGGTCCGGTTATCGGCCGGGCTGCCGCCGACCAGGTGAGCGCGGTCCTTCAAATGGACGTGGACGATATGATCCTTAAGGGCCTCAAAGGCCAGCAGACTGTCTTCTTTGGAAAAGGCGAAGTTGCCCGTATCAAAGGTGATGCCCAGGCCAGGGACCTTGCCGATAAACCAGAGCAGCTCATTGATCTGGGAATAGGGAGAGGTGATCAGGTCATAATCTTCCAGAGACAGGATCACACCCCGCTTACGGGCATAGGCGGACAGGTCGGTCAGGGCCTGTTTCATGTTCTGGATCTCAGAGTCGCCGTCCATGTAAGCGGCCGTTTTTTGATAGTTATTGTGGACCCCGTTCAGCGCGGGAACGTCTTCTTCATCCAGAAATCCGGGCACCATCAGGATGCGGTGCACATCCAGCGTGGACGCCAGGTCGACCATTTCTTTGGAGGATTCGATACTGGGGTTCCAGTTGAAATTGTGATTGTAATAAAAACCGCTGATCTCAAGGCCGGCCTCGCCTAAAAGGCCTCCGATGGACAGGATCTGGCCCCGGGCGGTCTCATAGTCCATTTCGACCGCGTCGATGCCGGCTCTTTTAAAGGCGGCCAGTACTTTTTCGATGGGCTGGCCGGACTGCCTGGCCGCTTGTACGGCATGGTCATAAAAAACAGAAAGCTTCAATACTGGAAACCTCCCAGGTAGAAGAGCAGGGCCAACAGGACCAGGATCACGACCAGAAAAGCAGTCGTGACGATCAGATGAAGGACCACACGGTCCGGGGAAATTTTTTTATTGACGATCAGCATGACAACGCATACGATCAAAAGCGCCGCAATGACGATCCAGTGCTGGATTTGCATAAGGGTAACCTCACAAATGGTAGAGACGGGTATACTTGTCTTCCAGGTAATCCAGATAATAATCCGGATCGAAGGGCTCGCCGGTTGCTTTGATCATGACCTCCTGAGGGGTCAGACGGCAGCCGTACTGATGAACATGCTCTTTCAGCCAGCCCATGACCTGGTCATAATGCCCTTGGGCAAGCAGTTTATCTACATCGATATCTTTGCGCATGGTATGGACGAACTGGGCTGCGTAGGCAGAACCGAGAGCATAGGTGGGGAAGTAGCCGAAACTTGCATCCGACCAGTGGACATCCTGCAGGATGCCTTCGCGGTCATTGGGGACGTCAACACCCAGATACTTCTTATAGAGTTCGTTCCAGGTTTTATTCAGGCCCTCGGTGGACAGGCTGCCGTTGAAGAGACCTTTTTCGATCTCATAGCGGATCAGGATATGCAGAGGATAGGTCAGTTCATCGGCTTCAGTGCGTACCAGAGATGGAACGGCCGCATTAAGAGCGTCAACAAAAGCGTCGATCGATACAGAGCCCAGCTGGCCGGGAAATTCTTCCTGAAGCTGCGGATACAGGCTGGTCCAGAAGGCTTTGGTGCGGCCCAGATAATTTTCACACAGGCGGGACTGGGACTCGTGCATAGCGCAGGAGACGCCGTCGGACAGGATCATTCCGTCGTATTTGGGATCGATGTCGTGCTCATAGGTGGCATGTCCGACCTCGTGGATGGTGGACAGCATGGCGGATGCGACATTATCAGGCAGATATTTGGTGGTAACACGGCAGTCGTTTTCGCAGATCCAGTCGGTGAAAGGGTGCTCGGTCTCGTTCTGATAGCCCCAGGAGGAGTCGAAATGCAGGTATGTAAGCAGCTTGTCCATGAACGCTTTCTGCTTGTCGACCGGATAGGTCTGATACAGGAAGGACGTGTCCACCTGCTTTGCCTTGACCACTTTCTGAATGAGCGGGATCAGCCTTTCTTTGACCTTGTCAAAGAATTTGTCGTAGAATTCGATGCTTGTGCCGGGCTCGTAGTCGTCCAGCATCTGGTCGTAGATAGGCGCTTTGCTTGAGCGGTAGCCGTAGATCTTTTTGGACTCTTCGATCAGTTTTTTCAAAGTCGGCTCAAACAAGGAATAGTCACTCTCTTTTTTGGCCTTGAGCCAGTCGTTGTAGCCCTGATCCACCAGCAGAGAGAAGGCTACATATTCATCTTTAGGGATGACACGTTCATTTTCCAGTTCCTTGTAATAAAGCTGGGCGCTGCGGCGGGTGTCCCCGTCCGCATCCGGATCGTCCTTCAGATTTTTGATGATCTCGAACATGTCCGGATCGGTCCTGATGGAAAACAGTTCGCCGGACAGGATGGCCATCCTTTCATCGCGAAAGGCAGCGCCGCCCTGAGGAGCCAGCGTCATTTTATCGATCGTCAGTACGGATAATGCCATGCGGTATGCGGAGCATTTTTTGATCCACTCCTGGTACCTGGCCAAGGTTTCTTTTTGAGCCATAGAACCTCCTCAAAATTACAGACATTGAACCAATGATACCATATTTTCGCCGGCGGCGCAGATTTTCTTTCTGATATATCTTGAAGAGAATACGACATACGTCCTATAATTACATCTTGTGGTCTGTTTGATTTAGTCCGGGCCGATCGTTTGACGAAAAGAAATGGAGTCAGGGTGAAAAAATTTGTATTGGACGGCGAGATGAAACGTCGTATCGCAATGACCGTCGGGGGAGTTCTGGTCAGCGGTTTCAGTGTTGGCATGTTTCAGTTTTCGACTATGGGCATGGATCCCTTTCAGACCTTTGCCCACGGCCTGAGTTCCAAAATAACCTTTCTGGGTTATGGCAGTTTTTACATGATCCTGAGCCTGCTGTTTCTGGCCTTTGACCTGATCTTTATGGACCGGAAGAAAATGGGCATAGCGACTTTTATCAACCTTTTTCTTTTGGGCTATGTAGTGGAGTTTTCATCCTGGCTGTGGAACCATATCTGGCCGGATCCGGCTATATGGCTGCGCATCATCATGCTTGCCCTGGGAGTCCTGATCATGTGTGTCGGCTCTTCCTTATACTTTGTAGGCGACTTGGGCGTTTCCGTTTACGATGCCATCGCCCTGACCATTTCCGAACGTAAAAAATGGCGGTTCTTTATCGTCCGTATCACATCCGACATCATCTGCGTCGCCATAGGAGCCGCCTGCGGAGTCCTGCCGGGAGTCGGCACTATCGTAACGGCCCTTGGGATGGGACCGCTGATCGAATTTTTCAACCGGTATAGCAGAGTGATCCGTTACGGGAAAAACGGAAAACCAAATGAATAAATAAAAACAGGGGGTCTGAGCGAACACTCACGCGCGTAGTCGCGGTTCGCTCAGACCCCCTGTTTTTATATTGTTTAATTTTCCGGCTTTATCGCTATCGTCAGCACTTCTGAACATCGAAGGAGTCGTAGACGGTTCTTCTGAATTGGGTCAGGTCAGTGAAGATTCCGTCTGCCATCATTTGGACGCCGAGGTTGCCGATGGCGGTGGCTTCGGCGGGTCCTTTTATGACGGTTGCTCCGGTTTCCTGTGCGGTCAGCTGGTTGAGCCAGTCGGCCTGGCAGCCTCCGCCTATGATATGGATGGAGGGGTAATCTTTTCCGGTGATGTCACGGATCTCTGCCAGGGTCTGAGCATAGCACTTAGCCAGGGAGCGGTAGATGATGCGGGCCGTCTGATAAGGAGTTTCCGGGACAGCCTGGCAGGATTCCCGGCAGGCTTTGCGGATCTCTTCCGTCATGGAGGAGGGAGCTAAAAAGCGGGGATCGTTACAGGGAACGATGGAATCGATGGAGGCTTCCTTAGCTTTTTCGCATATGGTCCCGAAAGACCAGTCGCCGTCCGGGGCCCCAGCAATAAATTCCTTACGAGCTTCCTGAATCATCCACAGGCCCATGATGTTTTTCAAAAAGCGGAAGCGTCCCTGGATGCCGCCCTCGTTGGTAAAGTTGGCCGCGCGGGCCTTGGGGCTGCTTTGGGCCTGAAGAAGCTCGGTGCCCATCAGAGACCAGGTGCCGGATGAGATATATAAGGTTTCGGAATGGGTGTCCTCGTCCGGAGAGTAGGGAACGGCCGCAACGGCGGAACCGGTATCATGGGTGGCAGGCAGGACCACCGTAAGGTCGTAGCCGACCTCGTCCCGGATAGAAGGCAGAAGCGGCCCTACCGGCGTACCCGGGCGGGACAGAGGTTTGAACAAGCGCGTGGGAAGATCCAGCAGACGGATAAGGTCGGTGTCCCAGCTGCCGCTCTGGCAGGAAACCAGCTGTGTCGTGGTAGCGTTGGTATATTCCTGCATTTTTTTCCCGGTCAGCAGAAAGTTGAAGTAATCCGGCAGCATCAAAAGATCCCGGGCCTTTTCCAGACGGGCAGGCTCCAGGACCCGGTCGGCCGTCAGCTGATAGATGGTGTTGAAGGGCTGCTTCTGGATGCCAGTTCTTTTGTACAGATCGCTCTCACGGATGCGGTCGGAAACGACCTTATCCATACCTTCGGTCCGGCTGTCGCGGTAAGCATAGCAGGGGCCGACCGGTTTATCGTCTGCGTTCAGCAGGCAGTAATCGACCGCCCAGGTATCGATCCCCATGGAGCAGGGGATCTTGCCCAGAAGGCGGCACTGTTTCATACCTTCCAGAATAGAGGCAAACAGGGAATCGGTATCCCAGACCCGATGGGGCTTTCCGTCGGCCATGGTCACCATCTTATTGGCATTGGGAAAGCGGTAGATCTCTTCGGTAACCATACGGGAGCCTTCCATATGGGCAAGGATATGCCGCCCGCTGGAAGCCCCTATATCGACTGCCAGATAGTATTTCATTTCAGCGTTCCCCTATTTTGGCTCCCGGTTTTTTATCGTACAGGAAGCGCTCGTTGATATGGACCCCGAAAGGTTCGTTGAGCTGGCGGAACATTTCCGGCGTGATGGTCTGGCGTTTGGTATCGGTCATGGACATGACCTTTACCAGCACTTCGGCGCCTTTTTCAGCCGTATGCATGAGACCGAAGGTTTCATCAAAATCATGTCCGCAGGCAAAAGCCCCGTGATGGGCCCAGATGCAGATATCCTGGGTCTTCATTTTTTCGGACGTAGCCACACCTATGTCCCGTCCTCCGCAGAGCATCCAGGGAACGATGCCTATACCCTCGGGGAAGACGATGGGGCATTCCGTAGCCATCTCATAGATCTCGCGGGTGAAGATCTCCTCATCCAGGGGCAGTACATAGGTCAGCGCGATCAGGTTGGTGGGGTGGCAGTGGTAGACGACTCGGATGCCGGGGTCGCGTTTTTTGACAACTTCCAGGTTCATCAGATGGGTCGGCAGTTCGGAAGTGGGCCGTCCGCCTGCGCAAAGTCCCCAGACGATGCGGTATTTCCGGCCGGTCTCATCCAGCTCGATGATGCAGACATTTTTCTTAGGCGCCAGCTCCACGTTGCGGAAAAACTTGCCCGACCCGGTCACCATAAAGTATTCCCCGGCCAGGAACGGTACCGACGTGCCGATCTCTTTCCATTCTCCGGTCTGCAGGCTGCCTTCGTAATGCCCCAGGTCTTCCCGGATGTCTTCCAGCTCCTCCGGTTTGATCCGGTAGGACAGGTTGCCGCCGTTTCTTTCATGCCAGCCCCGGTCGAAACCATCCTGACACATGCGGAAAAAATTCTGAGCAAATTCAGCATCGATCACTTTCATAAGGATCATCCCTTCCTATAAACAAAGACTTTACACACGTTTGGACATAACGTCCTTTTCATACTGC
>Ga0256404_1011460_pt1 | contig 11866 bp, 9 predicted proteins | sample RumenRJG_01DNA_FD_185990 | JGI IMG/M metagenome (GOLD analysis project Ga0256404, IMG submission 185990) | Bovine rumen microbial communities from Lethbridge, Alberta, Canada - RJG_01 | ecosystem: Host-associated > Mammals > Digestive system > Stomach > Rumen | place: Canada: Alberta | collected... | reverse complement strand
GGATATGTAAAAAAGATTTTAAATATAAGGTAAGGAAAATTTTTTTATAATATATAATACTCTCTCTCTCAATTTAAATCAATTTTAGCTTCCGTTAAGGAAGCTTTTTTTTTAATATAACGCTTTTATTGAATTAAAAATCATATCAGTTATTTCAACAATATATTCTTGAGAAACCAAACCGTTAATAACAACATCAGATATATCTTGAGCAGGTCTGATATATTTTTGAGCCGTTGAATTTACATCTTTGTATTGCATATCGGCAGCTTCACCCGTTTTACCTCTGCTTGCTGCACGTTTATACCAACGTTCTTTTAATACTTCTAAAGGAGTGTAAACATAAACTTTTACATCCATAATATCTCTAAGATTTTCGTTTAAAACATATAACCCTTCTGTTAAAATAACTTTTGCCGGATTTTTAACTTCTCCGTCAGGTTTAGATTCACAAGTTACAAAATCATAATTTGGAGATGTAATTTGTTGTCCTGATTTTAAATTCAAAAGATGAGTTTTTAATAAATCTAAATTTATAACATCTGGAGTATCAAAACTAAAACCGGTTTTAAATAATTCTTCGTAACTTCCTGCTTCTTTTAATTCCTTAGATGTATCTTTATAATAATCATCTTGACTTACAACTGTATAAAAGTTAGATTTATCCCCTTTTATACATGCATGTGTCGTATTATTTACAAATACAGTCTTACCTGAAGCACTTTCTCCGGTTATACCTATTAAAAAAGATTTATTTTTTTCTTTTACTACACGCTTAGCTATATTTTGTATAAAAACATCTGTTATTTTTAAAATAAGCGGCTGTTCTTGTTTTTTATCATATATTAAAATTTTATTTAAAGTGTCGACAATTTCTTCGACAAGTTCTTTATCTCGTCCTGCTGAATAAAAATTATAATCAGTCATAAAATCGTCAATCACTTTTTCACATTCCATTTTTACTCTTATATAAATATTTTACTGTAAATTAAGTAAAATTTCAAATAAATAATTCTATTCTTTTTCTTCTGTTATTAAATCTACTTACATTTCATTTTCTATTTCATTTTCTATTTCATTTTTTATTTCATTCTCAAATTCATCATCATCTTTAAGTGGACGCAATATTATAATTGAACTTAAATTCAATTGTAAAAATCTATGATGTTCAGTTTTTTTAGTCGGAATAAGCCGATGTTTTACAGTACAATCTTTTATAGCAACAAAACGTTTTGTACCATTTAAAATATCCGACAAAACTCTGTTTTTACGTCCGGTTTTTGGCATAAATACAAAACCGGTTATTTCATAATCCTGTGTTACTACTAAAACTTGTTCAGACCATACTCCGGATGTAAAATCATCTTTCTTTTTATTTCGGCTATTAATATTAAAATCTTCGATGTCAGTCATTTAATTTCTCCTTATGAATAAGATTGGAATAACGGTAAATATAAAGCCAATGCTAATATTAATACAATTCCGCCAATTACAATTAACATAAGCGGTTCTATCATTTTTGTCATTGTACTTATTACAGAAGCAAGTTTTTTGTCAATAAATACTGTTGCTTGATATAACATATCACCTAAACGTCCTGTTTGTTCTCCTGTTGCAATCATAAATAAAATCATTTTAGGCATAACATTTACATCCCTTAATGCTAAAGATAAATGCTGTCCTTGTTGTACCTTTTCGGTTGCTTTATTTAATTTTATTTGTAATGTATGGTTATCTACAGTTACACTTGATAAATACAAACAGTCAATAATAGGTATACCTGCTTCATAAGCAACTTGCATAACTGCAACAAAATTTGAAAAATTAGAATATGTAATCAGTGAAGATAACAAAGGTACTTTTAAAATATTCGCATCTATCCAATGCTTTGATGGCTGCCATGCAAATGCAGTATATACTGTTGCTCCAAGTGAAATAAATATAACCGGTATTAATATCCAATAAGTTTTTAAAGTTACACCTAAATTCATTAAAAATGCAGTTATCGGAGGCAATTCTTTACCTAAATTATCAAACATATCTTTAAACGCAGGAAATACAAAAACAAGCATTATAGTTGTAATTACAATGGCTAAAACAATAACGAAAGCAGGATACATTAATGTACCAATAACTTGTGCTCTTGTTTCAGCTGTCTTTTTTTGTAATTCTACAAGACGTTCTAAAGTTTTTTCCAATTCTCCTGAATCTTCTCCGGCTCTTACAAGTCCAACATATATATTACCAAATATTTTTGGATATTTAGATACAGTATTTGCAAATGTAGAACCGGCTATTACTTGTCGTCTTATTTCTTTTGCAATAAATCTTAGTTTTTTCTTGGCTGCATCATTTTCAATAAATGTTAAAGCTTCAATTATAGGAATACCTGATTGTAAAAGTATTTGCAAAGTAGATGTAAAATCTATTTTATCACCTAAAGACATGTGTGGTAATTTTTGACGGGAAATTTTTATATCATCTTGCTGATCCTTTGTTTCTTCTACAATTTTAGTTGGTACAAGAGACATTTGACGTATAATGTTACGAGCTTCTCTGTGATTGTGAGCTTCAACTTTACCTTTTACAATTTCTTTATTATTTTTTAGTGCTTCATAACTATATATTGGCATAAAAATTTACTCCTACTCATTTACTAAACCGAGTACACGAACAAATTCATCTATTGTTGTTGCTCCTTTTAAAATATGTGCAAAACAGGATTGAGATAATGTATGCATACCACAAGCAACAGCAGCATCTTCAATTTCAATATCATGGGCTCCTTGAGATATTAATTTTTTAATTTCTTTATTTATAGGTAATATTTCAAAAATACCAAGACGACCTTTATACCCTGTCATATTACATAATGCACATCCTGTAGGTCTATAAAGTTTTGTTTTCATAAGTTTTTGTATATCATTTTCGTCAACTAATATTTGAGAAGCTTCTTCATGTGTCGGATAATATTCTGTTTTACAACTGCATAACTTTCTGACTAAACGTTGTGCAATAACACCTGTTAATGTTGATGATATTAAATAATCCTTTGCTCCCATTTCAATCAAACGTGTAACTGTTGCAGCAGCCGAATTAGTGTGAACCGTTGATAATACAAGGTGTCCTGTTAAAGCAGCAGAAATTGCTACTTCAAGAGTTTCATAATCTCTGATTTCACCTACAAGAATAATATCAGGGTCTTGTCTTAAAATAGCTCTCATACAAAACGCAAATGTTATACCGGCTTTTGTATTTACTTGTGATTGGTTTACACCTTCCAACTTAATTTCTATAGGGTCTTCAATAGTAGTTATATTTACATCAGATGTATTTAAAACTTTTAATAATGCAAACAGTGTTGATGTTTTACCTGAACCTGTAGGCCCTGATGTTAAAATGATACCGTTAGGACATGCTATAAGTTTTTTAATAACTTCTATATCATGTTCACTTGTTCCATCAATAATTAAATCTTTTTTTGAAGAATCAAAACTTACAGGAGGTGCTAATACACGGATAACAATTTTTTCTTTAGAACCAACCGGAAGTGAGTTAATACGGAAATCGTATAATCTTTCATTAAATTTTATGGAAAAGCTGCCGTCTTGAGGTCGCCTGTGTTCAGCAATATTCATTCTTGCCAAAACCTTAAAACGAGTAATAACAGCACCTTCAACTTTGGAAGGAATATCCATGATTTCTTGTAATATACCGTCAATACGATAACGTACAACGTGTTTTTCAAGACGCGGCTCAATATGAATATCTGATGCCTTCCTATCTATTGCATCAGTTACAATTTTATTTACTAATCTTGCAACTGAACCGGATGTTTCTCTTAATTCTTTTTCAATTTGTTCCCATAATGAATCTCCAACATCTGATTCATTTGCTTCTGCTTCAACTTGTTGTAATAATTTATTTGTTTCTTTTTTATTTTCAGGAAAATATTTTTGTAATGCATTTTGAAACTCAATATGAGTCATTAAATATGGCTTTGGTGTTTGACCTGTCAAATAAACAATGTCTTTTAAAACACCGGAATCATTTGGATTAACCATTCCCAAACTTATAGTTTTACCATCAGAACTAAGAGGGATTACTTTATTTGTTTTGATAAAATCTTCAGGCAATAATTGGATAAAAGCTTCCTGTTCTCTTATCATGTCTGCCGTTACAACTTCATATCCCTGTTGTTCATGCAGAGCTATTTTTAATTGTTCTAACGTGATAAAACCAAGAGTATAAAGTGCAGAACCTAACGGCATAGACATTCTTTTACTTTCAGCCAATGCTTCTATTAATTGAACATCTGTAATATATCCGTCTTCTATTAATATTTCACCAAGCTTTTTGCGTGAACCGTTTGGTACAAATGTCTTTTCAGAATTAGAATTATTTTCGTTACTATCATTATTTGAATTATGCTCTTTAGGTACAAGTTGTTGAACAAGATGTACTAAAAAATCATTAAATTCATGTGATTCAACTTGTAAATATTTTACATTACACCTGCAAGTATCAACGATAACTTTAGATATTTTATCTTTATTTGTGTTTTTACAAATAACAGCAAATAGAGTGTCTCCCTTTATATCAATAGGTACAAACTTTAAATCTTCAAGTGTTTGTATATTGAATTTTGAAACAACATCTATATTTATACTTGCTTTTAATTTTGTCAGTTGATCGTTCATTTTTCATTTTTATTATAGCGCATTGCTATTATTATTATCAAGTTTTTCACCAACATCTTCTGCATCTTTTAGAATTTTTGGTGTTAACAGAATAAGCATTTCAGTTTTATCTTTTTTAGTAGTTGTTGAACGGAAGAAAAATCCTAAAACAGGTATATCCCCAAGAAATGGAACTTTGCCTACGTTTTTAGATTCATTATCTCTCATCAAACCACCAATTATAAGAGTTTCACCATCCTTAATTCTTACATTTTTCAGATTAACTGTTCTTCTATTAAGTAATGTTGCAACAAGTTCTGGATCACCTGATGCTACAAGTTGTGCAGTTATTGTTTCTCCTTGAGTTGCATATTGTGTATTAAAATCTAATGATATATAACCCTCAGGACTTATGAATGGTGTTAAACTAAATTGTAAACCCATATCATTACCGATTTGATATTCTCTTTCAACACCGGTACCAAATGATACAGTACCTGTTGTAACAATTTGTGCATTTACTTTTTCAACATAATCATCAGTTAAGTTTATTACTGAAGTTTCTCCGTTTGTTAAAATAATTTTCGGATTAGCAATAACTCTTCCTTTTTGATTTGTTATTACATAATTGATAAACCAGCTAACTTGTGGAGAAACAGCAACTTTTGAATAATATCGGTTACTAGGTCCAAAGATTATAGGCATACCACTCATTGTACCCGTTCCTCCACCGGCACCGTCAAAACGAACATTAAAGTTTTTACTATAAACATTCCACATATTTGTTAAGTCTTTTTGTGCACTTTCTGAAATTTCAATGATTGATATATCTAAAAATGCTTGTGGTTGTTTTACATCATTTTTCACAATAAAATCTTTAATACTGTTAATTTGATTTTGAGAACCACCTAAAACGTTTATAGTACCTCTTTGAGGAAAATAACTAACAATCATTTTTATATTACCAAAAGATTTCATTTTATTAGAAGAACCTGAATCAGAACTTGATTCTTCTTCACTTTTACTTTCACTATCTCCTTCCGTAACACCATCTTTGTCTATAGTACATGCTACGATATTTTTACCTATAGCAATAGAACTACCACTACCGCTACTGCCTGAATCTCCTCCGCCTTCAGCAGCAAAACCGGTTACAACTCCATCATTTTTACTAAAGAGTTTTTCTAAATAAGATGCATCTTGAGGAATATTTGCAGCAAAACCGGATCTTGCACCTCTATTACCTCTTTGCTGTGTTTGTACATTACCTCTGTTTATAGCTCCTGCTGAACCACCTGATGAGGAATTACTATCAATATCAATATCAGTAGAGCCCTCTGTAACTTTTAACATATTACATACAAGTTTTGCCATTTCTGCAGGTGTTGTATGTTTTACCGTAAAAGTCGTATCTAATGGCGGTACATCAAATTTTGCAGCTATTTTTTTTACAATAGATAAATCATTTTGTGTTCCAAATACAAGTAATTCATTTTTTGCGGCATTTGTCGCTACAACATTCCAATTAGATAAACCGGGAGTATTTTTTGAAAAAATGTTTTGATTTAAAAAGTTTGCAATTAATGCCGCATCAACATAGTTAACAGGAACAGTATACATTTCCTGTTTAGACCAGCCGGACTCCTTTGCATGATCTAATGATGATATTACAAGTGTTTTACCATCCATGTGATATGTTAAACCCGTTACCTGTAAAACCATTCTAAAAGCATCATTTAACGGTACATTTACTAAATCTAATGTAACTGAACCGGTTGCAGATTGATGAAAAATAATATTTAACCCTGCTTTATCGGCAAACATTCTTAATACCGGCTGTACATCCGAATCTTTCAAACTTAATGTAATTTTAGGATTTGTTTTTGTTATATTAGTAGTACCTCTCAGTTGTATTGAATTTGAAGCAGGAGTACTTCTTAATACAGGTTTTGTATTATTAACAGCCGACAATTCATTTGCATTTGCGTATGAAAAAGCATATATTGCAAATACAAATATTAGCAATGCAACTCCGCTCAAACTTATTTTTTTATTATTTATCATTATTATCTACTCCCGATTTTATTTTAATTTATTTACGTCTTTTTTTGTAATTAATATTATGTTTATCTGTTTTACCGTAAGAGCCGCCAAACTTTTTGTCTATATTAGCAGTACCGGATTCATTAGGATTAAGCGTTGCTAATATTTGTCCTACATTTGCATCATAAATATTAGTACCACGTTTTATAATAACAGTTTTTGGCTTTATTCCGATTATAGAAAATCCTTGAACAACATCCCCGCTTTTTACAAAATAGTCTGTATCATTTATTTTTATAATTGCAGAAGGACTGTAATTGTCATACATAATACCTGAAACAGATGTTTTCAATAATAAATCTGCATCAGAATCTGTTTCCAGCTTACCTGGCGGTAATATATAATTAGGATTTATTTTTACTTTTTTAACTTCTTTTTTTACAGGTTCAATTTCACTTGCAGGTAAAAATGGGTTAACATCTATTTTATCATCAACTAATACGACAGATTTTTGATTTGTCGAAGCTTGCGAAACTTTTTTTATAGATGGTTTTTTCGTATCATTACTTGCTAATAAAAGAGTATTGGGATCTATTCCTCCTCCGCCATTATAAGCAATATAAGAACCATTACCGTCAATTCCGGCAGAACCTGAAGATAATGATGTTTTACTCATTACATCAGTACTTACATTACCTTCTGATATAGATGTAAATTCTTCAACAACTGCAGAACTTCCTGACATTATCTTATTGTATGCATAAAACAGTGTAATTGCTGCCAATAAAGAAATTATACTCAATGCTACTGCAATAAATCCAAAAAGCACTTTTTCGTTTTTAAATATATTATTAAACCTTATTTTAATAATATGTACTGCAGGTTTTGTTATTGACGGCGTACTTTCCAATGTTGATGGAAAGTGCAAATACCTTGTTCTGTAACTTATATTATCCCCGTTAAATCCGCTAATCATTTTCCCGATTTCTTTGTAATAGTTGTACGTACTTATTATATCTGCGTTACTTCTATTTTATGATACACTTCCACAAATACAATATTAGGTTAACAATATACTAACACACTATTAATATAAAAAACCATTGTTTATTAATTTTTTTAACAATTCGTGTTAATTTTTATAAATACGCTGTATAATTGTCCGTATGAAAGAGATATTATTAATTGCACCTGTAAAAAAACCTGAAGATATTGATAAATTTTCAAAACATTCATCTTGCAGAAGTTTTTATGTATATCACACAAAATTTATAAACAACAATTTTGAATATATAAAGGATTTTATTAGTGCTGCAAAACGTAATGATTGTAGTATATTTATAAATTTTAAACATAATATAAATGAAGAAGAACTTCCTGTTATAAAAAAAATGATAAAGTACCTTAAAACAACAGATATTGACGGTATTTTTATAAACAGTTTTGCAGTTTTAGAAGTTGTAAAAATTTATACGCTGCCATTTAAAGTAATAATTGATTCTTACTTTGATATTCATAATTTATCAGGAATAGATTTTGTAAACAATTTTCATAATATTAGCGGAATTATAGTAACGGAAGAAATTTATTTAAAAAATATTATAAAACTCAAAAAATATATGAAACTTCCTCTGGCAATTGATTCTGATAATTTACCATGGTTTGCGGAAGATGTTCAAAAAACAGAAGCAATAGATGCGGTTGTTATAAAAGGTAAATTTAACTCATCAGAAGAAATTCTTGATGGCATAAGGTTAATTGAAAAAATACTAAAAACACCTAAATTGTTTAAAAAACAAAATCTTCCTTTTAAACATGTAAGAAAAAGTTTTTATAAAACAGATCATTTTTCAGGTGATGTAGTTTGTGCAGATGGAGGAAATTTTAAATTTAGCGGTAATATTGAAAATTTTGAATGGAAATGTTCAAAAACAAAATTAAAGACAGATATTGTATATAAAAAAGATAAGGATTATAAAATTTGTTTAAGATTATCAAAACTTTCTCAAATATTATCCTTAAAAAGATTTATTAACAAAATTGGTTTTAATCCTATAGACAGTATAGAATTTGGCGAAATTGTATCAACATCTGATTTGGCAAATATGAGTTTTGAAAACGCAGTAAAGCGTGTAATGAAATTTTGTAAAAATAATAATATCCAATTTTGTCTTTCAACCCCAAAAATATTAATAGAAAGAGATTTTGACAGAGTATATGAATATTGCAAAAAACTTTTACTAAGCAATCTTTGTACAAATCCTTCAATAGTAATAAATAATATCGGTTATTTTTGGGCAGTAATAAACGATAATGATTTAAGTAAATTTTCTATAGAAATAGGTCAGGGAATAAATCTTGCAAACAGTCTTGCTATAAAATGTTTAATAAATCTACACCGTGCAAGTACAGTAGATTTTACATCTCAACAAGATGTTAAAGGTATATTAACTACACTTTCAAAAGTTAAGAATATAATCCCAAACAGAAAATTAACAATAGCAGGCAATATTAGTGTTCCATGTTTGGGATTGTGTCCGTTAAATAATGACAGTGCAGTTATTTCAAGATTATCTTGCAAAGCACCATGTCATAGTGGAAGTTATGCCTTAAAAGAACCATTAACAGGCGAACTTCATCCGTTTACGTGTGATGGATTTTGCAGAATGCATCTTTTTGAAAATAAAATTATTCAAAATTTTGAAGATATTGATAGATTACAAAAACATGGTATAAACGAATTTGTATTTGATTTTAGTGCTATTGACGCAAAATTTGTACCTATAATTTTAACAAATTACCTCAATTCAATATATTTGGATAATGATAAATAATTTTGATTGTGATAGAATAATTTTGTTGAGTTTAGAAAGGATATAAAATGAAAAAACAGATATATACATATTTTTTAAGTATAGTATTAGCATTTAGTGTTATTGGTATAGGAACATATACAAATATTTCTAATGCAGCTCCTGCAAAAACCAAAGTAAAAACAGAAACTGTAGTAACAAAACCAAATAAACCTGTAACAACAAATGCACCTGCAGTAAAGCAGGAATATAATTATATATCAGTAAAACCAATTGTTTTAGTTGATTCACCTAAAGAATATTTAAATAAACGTGTTAGAATAACTGCAAGATTTGACAAGTTCTCAAGTTTGGGACTTGATTATAAGCCGGCAATGAGAAGTTCTGAAAAATATATCACATTTTTAATAATGCGTGATGACGTTGACCATAATATACCACTTTCAGAATTAAAAAACTTTTTAAAAAGAGAAGTTGCTGAAAAGAATATTACATTGGAAACAGGGGATATAATTGAATATAAAGGACTTGTTTTTTCAAATGCATTGGGTGATATTTGGCTTGATGTAGAAGATTTTAAAGTTATATCTGCAAAAAAGAAATCAAATAAAACGGAAAATACCGTTAAAAAATAAATTTTTTATTTTATAAATTATTTCGATAATTTATAAAAATGTTGAATTACCTTGTATTTTGTGATAATATACCTTTAGAGGTTATATATGGCTAAATTATCTGCTTTTATCGTTGATAATGATGAAAATACAAGAGAAATAATAAAAAATTTAATACAAGAAGTTGAAAACGTTGAAATAGCAGACGTTTTTAATACTATTAGTGATGCATACAATGAAATTTTAAAAGAAAAACCGAATTTTGTATTTGTATCTACTGTTAATAATTCACAAGATGTATTTGGCTTAATAGAAAAAATAACTTTGGTAAATAATAAAATAAAATTTATTGTAATGGCATCAAGTTATGATACTAATTCTGTTATAAAAGCAATGAGAGCCGGAGCAAGAGAATTTTTACCAAAGCCATTAATAAAAGAAGATTTTATTAAAACTGTAAATAGATTAAAAGAACAATTTTCAGGAAACGATAGTAATACAAATTGTAAAATAATAACAACATTTTCAAATAAGGGAGGAATAGGAAAAACATCTATAGCTACCAATTTAGCACTTGAAATAGCTAATATTACAAAAGAAAAAGTAGCTATTGTAGATATGAATTTTCAATTAGGAGATGTTGCTACTTTTTTAGACATAAAACCATCTTTTGATATATCTTATGTTGTTAAAAATATAGATGGAACAGATAATAACTTTTTAGAAAGTACTTTGGATAAATATAAAGATACAAGTCTTTATGTACTTGCCGATCCGCCTTATATGGAACAAGCAAAAGATATAACACCGGAACAAATCACAAAATTATTCGATGAATTAAGAAAATCATTTTCTTACGTTATAGTAGATACAAGTAACGTTTTTGACGGAAAAACTATTACAGTTCTTGATAATACTGATTTTATAATGCTTGTAACCATTGTAAACCTACCTGCTATAAGAAATTGTCAAAGATGTCTTGATGTATTTGAACGATTAGGATATAGCAAAGATAAGTCAAAAATAGTTATTAATCGTTATATGGAAAATGATGAAGTTACGGTTGAAGATGTTGAAAATACATTAAATAAAAAAGTATATTGGAAAATACCGAATAACTATTTTACAATAATGTCATCTATAAATAAAGGTTTACCGGTTGAATATATAAATCCGAGTTCAAATATAGCTCAAAGTTTTAGAGAACTTGCAACAGTATTATCTGATAATATTTATAAACAGAAAATTGCTCAAAAAATTGAGCGTAATCCTCTTATAAACTTTAAAAGTTTAATGGGTTAATTATTAAACTCTGCCATACATATCTTCGTATCTTATGATATCATCTTCTGATAATAAATCTCCATGTTGAAGTTCTATTATTTCAACATAGTCTTGTGATAAATTTTGAAGAGAATGTTTTTCTTTTACACCAATATCAATACATTCACCAACATTTAATTCTAACATATTATCATTATGTAATACAGTTGCTTTTCCGTAAGCTACAACCCAATGTTCTGCTCTGTGGTTATGAGATTGAATAGAAAGTTTTTGTCCCGGATATACGTGAATTTTTTTCGTTAAAAAACCATCTCCTGCTGAAATAACAGTATAATATCCCCAAGGTCTATACACAGTTTGATGAATTTTATATGTATCATTTTGCTCTTGTTTTAATTTGTCATAGATATTTTTAACTTTTTGAGCTTCATTT
>Ga0256404_1011459_pt1 | contig 11870 bp, 14 predicted proteins | sample RumenRJG_01DNA_FD_185990 | JGI IMG/M metagenome (GOLD analysis project Ga0256404, IMG submission 185990) | Bovine rumen microbial communities from Lethbridge, Alberta, Canada - RJG_01 | ecosystem: Host-associated > Mammals > Digestive system > Stomach > Rumen | place: Canada: Alberta | collected... | reverse complement strand
ATCTTGTTGCTGGTCGGCGCCGTGGCAGGCATCCGTGAAATGCATAAACGGAGAAAGGTTCACCATGTTAACGCGTAATCATGTGAAAGAGGGGATACTCACCACGTTGCGGTTCCTTTTTGGCGCAATCGTGTTCTCTTTAATGTATGTCCCCGTGGTGATTATCATCTATCAATCGTTTAATGCTGGGGCCAATTCGATTTCTCCGTTATCGTGGGGTGGCTTTACGTGGGAGAACTATGCGGCGATGTTTACGAACCGGCAACTTTATACCTCCATTTTGGATTCCTTGTTGGTCTCGTTATGGGCGACCGCCATATCAACAGTCTTTGGCTTATTTGCTTCGATTGGCATTCACGCGTTAAACAAAAAAGCGCGAAAAGCCATGGATTTCCTCAATGAAATCCCGATGTTGAACTCGGAAATCGTTACGGGTATCTCTATTATGTTGGTTTGTTCGTTATTGAAGCCGCTTTTCCCGAACATTTTTGGATTTTGGTCTATGTTATTGGCTCATATCTTCTTCTGCGTTCCCTATGTGATTTTGATGGTTTTACCCAAATTGGAGCAAACCGATGAATCGTTATTTGAGGCAGCGCAGGACTTAGGCTGCTCTCCTTGGAAGTCGTTAATGAAGGTCATTATTCCTTCTTTGACTACGGCCATCTTAACGGGCGCCCTAGTTGCCTTTACTTTGTCTATCGATGACTTCGTGATTTCGTTCTATACCCAAGGCAACGGGTTCTCGAACTTCTCAAACTACGTCTATTCTTCTTATACCAAAAAGAATTTTTCGGCAGGGGCATATGCGTTTAATGCCTTGTTGACGTTTGTCACGTTAGGATTGGTCTTGACGATTTCGTTGATGTCTAGCCACAAGAAAGCAAAGAAGGCAAAAGCATGAAAAAGGTTATTATCAGTGCAGCTTTGTTAATTGCCTTCACGATTTTTGCGACGATTACCTTATCCACCCCGAATACCGTGCTTTATTTGCTAAACTGGGGCGAATATATCGACGATTCCTTGGTGCAACAATTCGAAGAAGAGAAACATTGTCAGGTGGTTTTAGAAACCGTGACTTCCTCCGAAGCCATGTATCAAAAGATTATTTCGGGCACCACGCCATACGATGTGGCCATTCCAGGCGACTATATGGTCCGTAAGCTTTATGCGGAAGGCTATCTTCGTGAATTGGATGTGAAAAACACGAACTATACCGCCCTTTCTCAATATGACAACATCTATACGGATTCTTTAACCAAGTTAATGCAGGAATATCTATTAGATCCAGTGACTGGCAAAGAGTTTAACGCTTACTTTGCCCCTTATTTCTGTGGCGCCTATTCCCTGATTTATTCCACGCAGAATAGCGAGGTGGATTCCGTTGTCAAAGAGAATGGTTTCCGCGCTTTGTTTGACCGTTCTTTATATGCCTCTCCCATTAAAATCGGGATGTATGACACCGCGCGATGGATGGTTGCCGCATATTTGATGTCGCAAGGGAAGAACCCAAACATGACTCATCTCGACGGAAGCACCGATGGCGATATTGAACCCGCCTTACAAGAAGAGATTATCAAAGCGTTAAAAGATGCTCACTTTGATGAATTCGGGAACGATGCCTTGAAACGGAACGTCGCCAGCGGCTCATTAGACCTTTGCTTCACCCAACTTGGGGATTTCTTCGATGCATTGTATCTTGCCTATTCCGAAGGGCAAAGCAACATTGCGTTCAATGTTTCCATTCCTTCCGTCTCTTCGGCATTCTTCGACGCGATGGTCGTTCCGACCACTTGCCAAAACTATGAATTGGCCAATGCTTTCGTCGATTTCATGTTACAAGAAGACCACGCCTTTCAAAACGCGCAAGCCATCGGTTATTCGCCTTGTTTGAAGTCTGTTTGCGATCGTTATCACCAAGAAGCAGAAGCAGGGGCGTACTACTACGGCGATGAAAATACGGTGAACGCATTGAGTTTAAAGGATTTCTTAACCCGATATCCGATGTATTTGGATCCGTTTGGATCGGTGAGCGAGCTTTATATGTTTGAACCAAAATCAAACGATTACCTCACCACTTGTGAAGCCATCTTTAATTCGTTAGCGTAATCCCAAGATTTCTACAGAATGCGTTATAATCAAGCCGAAGAAAGAAGCACGTTTTTCTATGCCTAAATTCTCTTCTCGATCCCTAGAAATCTTCCACGGCACTTGCCGTTCTTTATCCTATCTTGGCTTAGGCGAAGTTCCCTACGGGGATAAGCTTGTTTATGTGCCTGATTTTTATCCTGGAGAAGCAGGAGAGATATCGATTGATTACAAACGGAACGGACAGTTTTTTGGCTCGGTGCGTTCGTTAGAAAAGCCTTCCTCTAATCGGATTCCTTCTCTTTGCCCTTATTTTGGGACATGCGGTGGCTGCTTATTCCAGGATTATTCATATGCGGCTGAGCTTCAGCATAAGCAGCGCCTGATTCAAAACCAGCTCCATCGATTAGCTGGCGTCGATGTTGATGTCTTACCAACCTTAGGCATGGAGGAACCCCTTCATTATCGTAATAAGATTCAAACTCATTTTGGCTTATCCTCCACGATGAAACCAACGTTAGGTTTCTATCGACAAGGCAGCCACGAGGTCATCTCTATCTCCGATTGCCGAATTCAAGATCAACGCGCGAAACCTATTTTAGAAACGGTTTTGCAACTTGTTTCCGAGCTTCGTATTCCCGTTTATCGCGAAGAAAAGAAACAAGGTTATTTGCGGCATTTCTTGATTCGCACCTCTTGGAAGAAAGAGGAAATCTTAGCCGTATTGGTAACGAAGCAAAAAGACTTCCCTTATAAAACGGAGTTCGTATCGCGTTTTCGTGCGGCATTACCCCAGGTGACCACCTTAGTTCAATCCATCCGAAAACAAGACGACAATGTCATCCTGGGAGACCAAGAAGAAATTTTGTATGGGCCAGGCTACATTGAGGACGAATTATGCGGCTTAACGTTCCGGATTTCCGCTAAGTCGTTTTATCAGACAAATCCTCTGATGACAGAGGTTTTGTACCAAACCGCCATCTCATTTGCCGACTTAACGGGAGAAGAAGTGGTATTGGATGCTTATTCAGGGATTGGGACGATTGGCTTACTCGCTGCAAAACACGCGAAGAAAGTGTTGTCCGTGGAATCCGTTCCAGAAGCCGTGAAAGATGCGAAAGAGAATGCCGAACGGAATGGGATTCACCATTTTGAAGAAGTGGTAGACGATGCGACGCATTATCTCCAACAAATGGCAGCGCGTAAGGCATTGTTAGACGTGTTATTCATGGATCCCCCGAGAAAAGGATCCACTCCGGAATTCCTTGAAGCGGCAAAACAACTACGCCCCAAACGGATTATCTATGTCTCTTGTGGCCCGTCTTCTTTGGCGCGTGATATCAAATTATTATTAGACATCTATCAAATTGAGATGGTACAACCAGTTGATTTGTTTCCCAGAACCGAGCATGTCGAGACGGTGGTGTCTCTAAAAGTCCGATAGAATCGAAGAAACGAAAGGATGGTAGACATATCAAACTAAGCGGACGAACTATATAAGTTGACTTAGGGAACCTGAAAACAGGCGAAGCCGTTGCCTTTTTCTAGGATCGATTCGCTGCGGGCAGAGGATCCTTCCAAAGGCGCTGCTGATCTCTTTGGGAAGAGAACGGCCTTGATGGTCCTGAAGCTAGGCGTCGATGTTCAGCCACCACGCCATGGAGTGGAGCGCTTCTCTCGTCCCCGGGCCCATATACGGCTTAGCTTTCCCCAGTATCTTGGGGTCGTCGGATAAAGGCTCTAGGACGCTGAATTCGACTACTTCGGCGACTTTTGAATCAGTGTCTTTTTCCATTTCCTCCAAAAAAGAAAAGGCCTTTTTGATTTCCTCTATGTTGTTGTCGTTAAGCAGTTTGATGATAAAAGGAACTACAACGAGACCGAAGCAAACGTGAATAAGAGACTCTTCGCTTCCATCGGCAAAGCTTTCTTCTTCTTTTCGCTTGAACCACTCTTCTTCGTTTGGAAACAAGGATTTAAATTTGAAGTATAAATCGTTATAGGTCATTTTATTCTCCTTTCAAAGCCTTTATGAGCTTTTTATATAAACTAAGTGCGAGCTTCCTGTCTCCTTTTGACAAAGTAGCGCTCTTTATCAGAAGACTTAGGTGGACTGCATAATCTTTGGCTTTTTGCGTGTGAGGCTTGCCGTTTTTCCCGAGTCCCAGGCCAGTCGCCTTCTCGAATTTTAGCACGGAAGCCGTTCCGCCGTCGCCGATGAAGGATCCTGGCCGGTAGAGCTGATTGATGGCATCTTTGAGTTTTGGGTGCTTTGCCTTGGCGAGCAGGCGCTCTCTCCTGTTGACCCCAATCCAGCGCTTGTGCACGGCGAGCATCGTCTTCCCATTATTGCCGGTGTAGAAGTCCGGCTCCCGCCTTTCAACCTTGGCGGCTTGGAAGAGGCCGCTGTATCCCTTGCTCATCGCGCTTTCCTCCTTTCAAAATAGGAGGCGGTGGCGCTCGGGTAGGAAAGAATCTTCACCCCCTTCTTCCTGATCTCGCTGAAGCAGGGATAGTTCGCTGAACCGTACACTATTATAGCATTTGGCAAAAGCCTACCCACCATCTCATCCAGCCCCTTCTCGAATCTCTTCCTGTCTATAAGCTTCTTCGGGGACCCTCCGACCGTCCCGATGGCGACGACCGAATGGGCCTCGATGCCGTCGAAGCAGTATCTCCATGTCTCCTCCGTGCCCCACCGGACGTTGTTGATGACTTTCCTATGGCAGATTTCTCCGTACCAATAGCCGAACGCCCTCATCCGGTAGGTGTTGAATAGTTTCAGAGGCTCTGGGAAGTCCTGATAGGTGGAGAAGTCGGGCGTTATGATGCCTTCGAAATGTTTCAGCAAGCAGTATGCGCGACTCGGGTAGAGCCAGATTGAGCTCCTCTTGCCGTCGAACTTATAGTCGTCCTCGTAGAAGCAGACGTAGGCGTCGAATCGGTAATGTGGATTCTTCCTAATCACCCTCCTGTGGATGGCTTCCGCCTCACTGAAAGTGACGATCTTCGTCGGAAACCTGTTGTCCATGTGGGTCGGGCAGAAGGGAATTCCGTTCGCCGAGAAATCCGCCCTCTCTACCATAAATGCGTTCCATATGTCCTTTAGACCGGCCCTTTTTCTTTTTTCAGATATCATTTTTCTGATCTCCTGTATATGTTGCGGACTCTTGCCCGCTGCAGATATTCTCGGAAATCCAAAGGTTCTTGTAACTAATCCCCAGATAGCCGTTGATATCTCTTGTCTTGCGAACAACTTGCGGTATACTTGCGGTATAATATCAGTGGTAAAAAACATGGAGAAAATCACGCTTTCCTGGTTCATGAAGACGCTGAGGCCGTATACGACACAGCCCAGAAGGGCTTATCAGTTTTTGCTGGGCGATTTTCTCGGCGCCATGATCGGCGATGACCGTTATTTCGTGGAGAGCACATCGTCCTCGCGTATCATGAACGGCGAATATGACGTGCCGTATGAGGCCAGGGAGAAGTTCATCCGTCTCCCCAAAGAGGAAAGGAAGGGCAATTCCGATTCCTTCTTTGCTGAGTTTCTGAACGGAGCCCTGATTGATACACTCATAGAAAAAATCAAAACCGCGATAAAGGATTCCGAGGTTTCCGAAGCCTTCAAGAAGGAAATCGGAGAGGAAAGAAATTCCGAAGTGGTTCTGAGCCGGGTATCCGAGCTTGTCATGGTAACGGACAACAGAGAAAAGCTCGAGAAGATCCTTTATCAGAACGGCAACAATTCCCTGAAGGTCATCTCCGGAGACATCATCGCCCTCTCCTTCAACAAGAAACTGGCCACCACAGAAAGGATCTCCGTGATACCCGTGGACAGCGAGTTCACGATGAAAGTCGGCTTCGAAGGCAATAGGCCCGCGATTTCCAAGGATACCATCCACGGCAAATGGCTTCTGAGGATGGAAAAGCTCGGATATGACGGCAAGAGGATCGGGAGGAGAATCCGTTACGCCGACTCGCCATATGTAGGAAAAATTGGAAAAACCAGCATTGGCCTCACGGAATTCTATCTCGTCCCTCTTTCCCGTCTTGATGAAAGAGGAAAAGCCGTCTCGGATAAGGACGATGTGAAAAACGTCTTGTCTGCCATTCGGGACGAGTACGACGTCATGGGACAGGGAAGGCCTCTATATATTCCTTTGCTTGGGACCGGGAGGTCTAGGTCCGGACTCACGTTGCTTGAATCCATCGAAGCGATGAAGGATGCCTTTTTATCCCAAAACAGAAAGCTGAATGGAAACGTGATCATTGTTGTCTATTCCAAGGATTCGGATAAAATCAGGGAGGAAATCTAGGATGTACTATCGGACGAAGACCTATCTCGCCGGCGACTGGGACGGAGACAGGGATGCCATAGACAAGATTCATGAGTGGAACGGAAGCGACTATTACTCCCTTTTCGATTTCGTCGACGTCCACGAATTCGTCCAGGCGAGAGACGACAGTCTTCCATGCACGATAAAGAGTTCTCTGGCCGAGAGGATGAGGATGTGCAAGAACTTCATCCTCATCGTCGGTGATCACACGAAAAATTTGACAAAAGGGGACTGCCGGTTCTGCCGAAGATACGCCAATTACGGCGGATACTATGAGAATTGCTATAGCGGCATGAGAATTGACCATCGGAGTTTTGTGGCATACGAGTGTTCTTTGGCCGCGAGAGAGAGTCTGAAAGTCATCGTTCTTTATAATTCCGCTTCCATCGACAAAAGAATGTGTCCTGAAGCCGTGCAAAATATGGGTTACCATGTCGCGATGAAGAAATGGTCATACAACCCGTACCTTGGAAGATACGAAGAGAAATGGGACTATCCATCAGTCCGCGATGTCTTTCTGAAATAAACGGATTCCGGACAATTCATCCACAACGTGACTTGTGAAACAATTATCCTTGATAGTTTTCCGAATCCAATAGGATACCTTGTCTTCTCTTTCCGAAACTATATTGGAATTATAGGTCAAAGCAGTCATCAAAAGTCCATACATGTCAAATCGCCTTGAGACAAGTCGATATATCAAGCTATCCGAGTACGATATTGAAAGCATCTAGCAAACTCCCCAGTACCCCACATGTGGAGACAGTAGTGAGTTTGGCCAAACGATAAGTAAAATTTGAAGAATAGTTCCACTCAAGCGAAACAGAGGACAAAGATGAAAAAAACTCCTTTCCCTTTCGACTTAAGAGATCAGTAATTGTTCTTTCCTAAAGCCTTGGGAAGATAGCATCTTTCAATTTCTTGATTCTGTCCACCCAATTTTATATAATGGGTGTACAAATTATGAATTATATTGACAGCCTGAATGCTCTGATCGATAAAAACGGTGGCTATGTCACAAGGAGGGAGGCTCTCCAAAACAACGTCACGGACTATTATTTCCAACAGTATATCAAAGAAAAATCTCTTCGCAGGATTTCTGAAGGAGTCTATTGTCTTCCTTCCTATCCGTTGGATTCCTATTTTATCTTGCAGTCTCGGTACCCGAAAGCCATCTTTTCCCACCTTTCAGCCCTGTATCTCAACGGATTGACAGACAGGATACCAGACTATCTGGAAGTCAGCGTTCCGAACGGCTATCGGATCCGAAAACAGGATTTTTCAGATCTTATTATCCATAAGGAAAGAAATATTCATTGCCTGGAAAGCTATAACGAAAAAGCAAAAACCATGTTTTCCCATTCTGTACTTTCCTATGGCTTGGAAAAAAGCATCGTTGAAATGATTCGGAAAAGAGACGCCTACGACGCAGAGATTTTCCTTAAGGCACTGCGAAGGTATATCAAATCGGAAAAGAGGAACGATTCTCTCCTCTATGAATATGCCCGCCTTCGCCATATGGAAAAAGAAGTCTATGACATCATGGAGGTCATCAATGATCAACAAGAATAGCCTGGCGGATAGGATTGTCAGAATTTCCCGCGAGAAGAATGTCGATGCCAGCGTTCTTTATGCTCGGTTCTTTTTTGACTCCTTTCTTTCAAGGCTTTCTGCCTCACCATATCGGAACAACTTTGTTCTGAAGGGAGGCCTTCTTCTCTCTTCCCTTCTGGGAGTGGAAAACAGGTCGACGATGGACATGGATTTCCTCCTAGAGAAGGCGAAACTCAGCCAGGACGAGGTGATAAAGAGGATAAAGCAAATCATCGTCATCGATAGAGGGGACGGCGTCACATTCTCTTATCTGTCCTGCGAAAGGATCCGGCCAGAGGATATCTATGGGGGATTCTCCCTTCACTTAGAAGGACGTCTAAGCAATATCAGAATGAATTTCTCTCTGGATGTGGCTACGGGAGACCCCATCGTACCCGGCGCAAGCGATTATGATTACCGCTCTATTCTCCGTCAGGAAAATTTCCCCCTGAAGGCGTATAGTTTTGAAAGCGTCATCGCTGAAAAATTGGAAACAATCCTGGAAAGAGGACTTACCAACAGCCGGAGCAAGGATTTCTATGATCTTTATTTGCTTACGGCAACGAACGATGAGCTTTGGGGGTCCCCTCAATTGCTCCCGGCTTTTCGGGAAACCTGTGCTCACCGAAGCTATCACCAAACCAAAGAAGAGAATAGGAAGAGGATGGAAGACATCCGCCATAGTCAGCCCATGAGGAAGCGGTTTGACAATTTTCTGAGCAAGAAGAAATATCCGATCCGGGTCTCCTTTGACGCCGTCATCGATCAGATTGAAAAATTGATTGATACCTTAGGATGAGTAAGAACCGTTTCCCTTCTCCTTATGGATTCACAATCTCCGTTTGGCTGGCCGTGAAAATAGATGCGATTCTTTTTGAAGCATGCTGTTCTTGTATTTTTCTCGTTGTCGGTAGCTTTGCTAAACGAGACTTTAAGACCTTTTCTCTAACAGGGAGAAAACAAGGGAAGGTCAAACTACGACTTTTTTGAAGAATGTCTCCAATTTGTGCCGTGCCATAGCAAGACGGTTGTTTTCTCCGGCAACGATATCGCCATCTCTTTCCATACACGGAGTTTTATATTCCTGGATTCATTTAAGCCTACATCGGGGCACTATACTATCAACCTGGATATGGCTCTCACCGCCTCTCAAAACCAAGGGATTGTATTCGGCAAACTGACATAGAAATGCGTTCTGATTCAGCAATCAGAGAACAATGGTCGGATACGTTTACTAAGGGAAAATATATCGTTCGATCTATGCTCTACTCTAACCGCACATGTTCTCTGTCTAGCATCCACACATGTTGAGACAGTGGTGAGTTTGGCCCAACGATAGTCGATTATTTATACTGCAACCGATTTTGGCATCCCCTAGGCAACAAAGGGAGTGACTGACATGAAAATGATTTGTTTCCGCTTTCGATGCTTTGGCCATTCAAATTCTTATTCACAAGTGAATTCAGCATCCTATTCAGCAACCTATTCGACAACCCATTCGATAATCTGATTGGTTGCTGAATCAAGGAGAAGTGCACATGGGTCTAGAAGACAAGATATCGGAACTTATCGGCTATGCTGAAGAGCAGGAATGGTTCGAATTCAAGGAGAACTGGTTCCAACCGGATGAATTGGGGGAATATGTTTCCGCCATTTCCAATTCAGCCGCTTTTCATGATCAGGAGATGGGTTATTTTCTCTGGGGTGTGAAAGACGAACCCATGAAATTGTCGGCACTTCGTTCGATCCCTATCTGGAGTATCACAAAGAACCATATCAGAATTATCTGGCGAGGAATCTTTCGCCAAGCTTAAACTTTTCTTTTCGGGAACTGGAAGTCAAGGGAAAACGGGTCGTCATTTTATTGATCCCTCCTGCAGAGGAAATTCCGACTTCTTTCAAAGATGTCCGTTATATCCGCATCGGATCTTCCAAGGTGAAACTGAAGAAATACCCGAAACGAGAGGTGCAGCTGTTTAGAATACTCTCAGGCCGGGAGGAGACTATTGTCAACAAAGCATCCGAATACCAGGACCTGACTTTCCATAAGCTCTTCGGCTACTACGGATCGAAAGGAATCGTTCTGAAGGAAAGAACATTCGTCAAGAACCTGAAGCTGAAAACAGCGTCGGGGGAATATAACCTGCTAGCTCAGCTCCTTTCCGATGATTCCCATGTTCCGCTTCGGGTTTCCATCTTTCAAGGAAAGACCAAAGCCTCCCCGCTTTTATCCGTCCGGGAATTCGGCAACAACTGCCTTCTTTACTCCTTGGATGGGCTTCTTCAGTACGGAGAGGTCCTCAATATCATTCAGGCGGATGAAGAAAACAGGATTGTGGAAAGAAAGGATGTCCCTCTTTTTGACCAGGCTGCGTTCCGAGAAGCCGTGATCAATGCCGTGCTTCACAACAACTGGGTGTCTCTCAACGAACCGATGATTTCTGTCTTCTCTGATCGGATGGAAATTCTCTCGCGCGGACCTCTTCCGCCTTCGCAGACGAAGGAAGGCTTCTATTCCGGAGAATCCGTCCCTGTCAACGAGAAGCTGTCCGAAATTTTCCTTCAGCTCCATATCAGCGAGAAGTCCGGAAGAGGCGTGCCGACCATCGTGGAGAGATACGGGAAGGAAGCAATCGATTTCCGTGAGAACTCCATTGTTGTGACCATCCCGTTCAACTGGATTCATCAGGAACAAGAAAATGATGCTGACCGAAAGAACATCAAACCGTCTCTATCCAGACCTCCCTTGAACCCAAGAAGAAAAGCAATTCTGCTGGAGATGAAACAGAATCCGTATATAAGCAAGCCGGAATTGGCTGAAAAAATGGGGATCAGCGTCCAAGCCATCACCAAGAACATCTCCTTTTTGAGGGCAAACGGATATCTGACCAGAGTGGGGAAAACCAGAGGCTACTGGAAAACAATCGATTAAAGCCACATTTATTGACGGATGCCGTCTTCTTGAATCTGAGTCAATATTTTACGGCTATAAGACACGGTGCTTTCACTATCCATATGTCTCCTACCGCGTCTCATAAATACGGAATCTGGTGCCTTTTGATGAAAACCTGTTCGGTCATGTACACATAGAGAAGCTGAACTGTTGCCAACCTTTACAAGGTGGAAATATATTCCTTGATCCGCACCCTACTCAAACCGCATATGTTCTCTGTCTAGCATCCGCACATGTGGAGACTATCACATTGCTATGTCTAAAATAGCCAAAAAGTGACTTAAAAGGCACAAAAATGAAGGATTTTCGTCCTTGAAAATTGGATGGAAGTCCTTTTTTCTTTTCTGGGATTTCAAAAATTCGGGAAAAATCAAAAAAAATATGCGTTTTTACTAGTATCAGTAAACATATCCACCGTCCGACCATTCAGTACGGCAATCACAGATGAGGATCACCGAGGAATGCAGCGAGATGGCAGAGGACGATTTGGTTCTATGCCAATCTAATATCATCGACGAATGCAACATCATGTTGATATTCAAGAGAAGCTGAACATGGAAACGAGTCTCCGTAGTGGGGGCTTTTTTCTTGGCGTTGTTCTGCTGCGGAACGGGCGAAATCTAAAAAGATTAAAGATTCTCGGAAATTTCTTTTTGAGTTATGGAATATTTGGGATTCTATTCTTCACTTTATTCTTCACTTTTCAGAGTAAAGAAAAGGCGATTGTCGAGTACATTCTTGCACTTTATGGAATCTCACGAATGTTGTGATGAAGAGACATTTATTATACAAATCTGCTTTATTTTTCACGGAAGAATTGAAATATTTAGTCAATTTCAATATAATTAAATTAGTAAGTGACTAAATAAAAAATGAGCGTGGCGCCTATGTTTCAT
>Ga0256404_1011458_pt1 | contig 11870 bp, 11 predicted proteins | sample RumenRJG_01DNA_FD_185990 | JGI IMG/M metagenome (GOLD analysis project Ga0256404, IMG submission 185990) | Bovine rumen microbial communities from Lethbridge, Alberta, Canada - RJG_01 | ecosystem: Host-associated > Mammals > Digestive system > Stomach > Rumen | place: Canada: Alberta | collected... | reverse complement strand
TTGCGTGGTGCTTGGCATTGAGGACTTCGTGCTTTATGCCCTTGCGCTTGAGCATTGCAGAGAGAAGCTCTGATTTTTCGATGGATACTGTACCAACGAGGATAGGCTGACCTTTCTCGTGGCACTCGATGATCTTGTCGATAATAGCAGAATACTTACCCTTTTCGCTGCTGTACACCTGATCGTTGTGATCCACACGGATAACCGGCTTATTTGTAGGGATAGAGATAACATCCAGCTTGTAGATCTCCTTGAACTCGTCCTCTTCAGTCATAGCAGTACCGGTCATACCGGAGAGCTTTGTGTAAAGGCGGAAGAAGTTCTGGAAAGTGATAGTAGCAAGGGTCTTAGATTCGCTCTTGATCTTAACACCTTCCTTAGCCTCGATAGCCTGGTGGAGACCGTCATTGAAGCGTCGGCCCATCATGAGACGGCCGGTGAACTCGTCAACGATGATTACCTCGTCATCCTTGACAACGTAATCTACCTCGTTCTTCATACATCCGTTAGCCTTGATAGCCTGATTGATATGGTGGAGAAGGGTCATATTCTCTGAATCCATAAGGTTCTCAACGTTGAATGCCTTCTCAGCCTTCCTAACACCACGCTGTGTGATAGTAGCAGTCTTAGCCTTTTCATCGATGATGTAATCAGCAGTTTCATTTATAGAATCCTGATCCACCTTGTCATCCATTTCAACGACTGTAGTGGAAGTAAGAGTCTTTGCAAAGCGGTCAACTATTGAATAGAGCTCTGTGGACTTGTCTCCTCGTCCGGATATGATAAGAGGAGTACGAGCCTCATCGATAAGGATAGAGTCGACCTCATCCACGATCGCAAAGTTAGGAGCGCGCTGTACTCTCTCCTCCTTGTGAGTTACCATGTTATCACGGAGGTAATCGAAGCCGAGCTCGTTATTTGTAGCATATGTAACATCGCAGTTATAAGCTGCTCTTCTCTCATCGTTTGTAAGACCGTGAAGGATACATCCTACAGTCAGTCCCAGCCAGCGGAGGACCTTTCCCATTTCCTCAGCCTGAGTCTTTGCGAGGTAATCGTTAACTGTTACAACGTGTACTCCAAGGCCGGAAAGTGCATTGAGGTATGAAGCGACGCAGGCAACGAGAGTTTTACCTTCACCGGTCTTCATTTCAGCGATACGTCCCTGATGAAGAACGATAGCACCGATTATCTGTACCGGATAAGGCTTCTTTTCAAGCACACGCCATGCAGCCTCACGGACTGTGGCAAGTGCCTCGGGGAGGATATCGTCGAGAGTCTCGCCGTCCTCGATCCTGTCCTTGAACTCCTGTGTTTTTGCCTTGAGTTCTGCGTCTGAAAGCTCCTGATATTCCTCATCAAGAGCAAGAACTTTATTCTTAATAGGTTCGATACGCTTCAGCTCTCTGTTGCTGTAGGCGTTCGCACCGAAAATTCCTGTGAATAAACCCATTTGTTTACCGCCTTTATCATTTGTTATTTTCATGTCTTGCTGCGTCTTTTGCGAGCAGATATAAATACATATAATATATTGTACAACAATTGACGGAGTTTGTCAATACCTGCCTTCAAAAAAGCTTCATATATCAATAAGAACAGCCCGGTTTGTGGGGCTGTTCGTGGGGGATTAGTCATCATCTTCATTGTTCTTGGCTCTGTCCCATTCGATTTTGAGATAGAGGCGGATGATGTCGACGAATTCATCAAGTTCATTCATTACAGTTTTGCGTAATATTTTTTCAGTGTTACAATAATCTTTATATTCCTTAAGATTCTTTACTTCATCTATTGAGATAGAATCATACTGTAGTCTTTCTTCAACTTCTTTTTTTCTTTCATCATTCTGTCCAGAAATAGCATATAATAATGATTCAAAGTCACGATTTTTGGCTTTCAAAAGTCTTGTTCCCCAAAAATAATCTATTATATTATCTATTCTCTTATTGATATATTCGTTCTTTCCAGAATTATTCTCTTTACAAAGAATTATTTGTTTTTCTTCACACTTTATTTTACATTGATGCTCTTTTTTGTCATTTCCAAAATACATTTTTAATAAATATCCTTTTTCTCTTATTATTGGATATTTATTTCCAATTGTATTAGTAGTTTCATTTTTGCTTTTTTCTCTTAATACTTCATAACATTCTGTTACAAATACAGCAGTTGCTTCTCTGACTTTCTGTATCCATTCAATCCTTGCCTTAGCCTTTAAATCAGCGTCGATTTGTTTCTTGTTTTGAATTATAGCAGAAACCAATGAAACACATCCACCGCCAAAGGCGAGTACACATAAAGAACTATCTCAGTTTTTAATTGAAAGGTTGTGTATAAAATACTCTACACAGCCTTTCTTCTTACATAATACTGCTTGAAATCAGCCGTTGCGGTTGCTGTCACGACGTTGAAGCGGAAGTGAATATCCACCTGCTGGGTGCGATTTGCCCTGCCGCCTTCGGGAGCGTGAACAACGATCCTGTCGATCAGTTCGTGCATGATCTCAGGGGTAAGCTCAGTGAACTCCTCATACTTCTTGACGATACCCACAAAGTTCATCACATCGTTTTTCTTCTGCTCCTTGCGGCTGATCGTTTCGGAGAGCTTTGCAGCATCGGCTTTCAGCTTGCTCTGCTCCGCTTCATATCTTGCCGACATCGTAGCGAAACGCTCATCGGAGATCTTACCCGATACATTATCCTCATACAAACGCTCAAACAGGTCATCAAGCTCATTGATACGCTTTTCAGCGATCCTCAGTGCTTTTCTGGCGGTCTGCATCTCACTGTCCTGTGTCGCTGCGGAGTTTTCCATTGCCCTGCGGACAAATTCGTCCTCATTGTCCCTTACAAACTGTGAGAGCTTGTTCAGCTCACCGAGGATAATTTCGGTCAGTACGCAAGTTCTGATGTAATGGGCGGTGCATTCGTCCGAATCGTGTGCGTAGGTGGAACACATCATATGTTCCTGATTAGGCGATAAGGTCTGCGCCCTGCCGACATAAAGCGTGTTACCGCAGTCCGCACAGTAGACCATTCCTGCAAACGGACTTACCGTACCGCTTTTCTGCCTTCTTTTCTTGTGGCTGCGTATCTCCTGCACAAGGTCAAAATCGTGCTGAGAAATGATAGGCTCATGGGTGTTTTCGATGATAAGCCAGTTCTCTTTCGGATTTTCATACAGCTTCTTGTTTTTGTAGGACTTGCGGTAGGTCTTGAAGTTGACCGTGTGACCGAGGTAATCCATACGCTCAAGAATATGAATGACCGTTGCCATACCCCAGCGTTTTGTTTTTACATTCTGCTTGCATACACTCATACCTTTAGAACGGTAATATGCTGTCGGGGTAGGCACACCGTCCGCTGTCAGAATATTTGCGATCACTGTCGGACCGTTCCCCTCAATACAGAGCTGAAATATTCTCCTTACCACAGCGGCAGCTTCTTCGTCAATGACCCATTGATTTTTATCGGTGTCGGACTTCTTGTAGCCGTAGGGCGGGTGCGTTGCAAGCGGCTTGCCTGCCTGAGCCTTTGCCTTCTGGACGGCACGAATTTTCTTACTTGTATCACGAGCGTACCAGTCGTTAAAAATATTTTTGAAAGCCATCAGCTCATTTTCGGATTTTAAGGTATCCACACCGTCATTGATCGCAATGTAGCGGACATCATAATCGGGGAATACCATTTCGATCAGCTCGCCTGTTTTCAGGTAGTCACGACCGAGTCTTGAAAGGTCTTTCGTTATCACGATACCGACCTTGCCGTCCTCAATGTCAGCCATCATTGCTTTGAAGCCATCACGCTCAAATGTAGTTCCCGAAATGCCGTCGTCCACATAAAACTTGGTGTTGCGGAAACCGTTGTCAGCGGCGAACTTTGAAAGGATCGCCTTCTGGTTTGTAATACTATTGCTCTCCCCGTGAAGCATATCTTCCTGCGAGAGACGGCAATAGAGTGCTGTAATTTTGTCTGTCATTATTTCCTCACTTTCCGACAAAAAACAGCAGGCTATGATATACTCAGAAAGTCGGGAATATCAAGCCTGCCGTTATCTGTTCACGCAGACTTTTCTATCTCACGGGCAATAAGCCGATTGATAATATCTTCCAGACTTTCATCTGTATCTGAATTGAAACTGATCCTGACACGGTAAGTTGTCAGACCGATACGATACTCCGAGTAGGAGCAGTCTACCTTCTCTTTCTCTGCGGTAGTAGTTGTCTCTTTCAATTGTCTCCTTTCCGCCTGCGATTATCTATCTCTACACGCATAGGCTTTTTGTTGCAGGGCGTTACTCCTGCACAGTAATATTATAGCGCGAACCGCCGAGGCTTGTCCATAGGTATTGCGCCCAAAGTTTCTGTATCTGATTTGTGCGCACCGGACAGCACTCAGCGGCATCGCTATAATCGTTTTGTTGTCGGATATATTTTTAATCCGAGTAAGGATTTTTCTTCTCAAAGAAAGAAGTCTGACCGAGCATTTCTTCCTCGTCAGCAACATCATCATAGCTGTTATCCGAAACAGTTTTTTCATCAGCACCGGATGTAGTCGCTTGCTCGTGTTCTCTTGCGATCATATCCGCAAGAGCCTGTCCCTCACAGCTATACTGTTTGCACAAAGACTGATAGATCAGCAGAGCTTTCTGCTCACTCAGTTTTTCACATTCAGCCGTATCGGACTCGATACGCTCTTTCAGCTTGCCGATCTTCTCATCGAGCTTAGAGATCTTCTTTGCGATGTCAGCCATATCATCACCACCGTTCGTTTCAGATTTCGGGATCATACCCGATGATAATATTATAGCGCGCAACGCTTCACTTTGTCTACTGGCAGTGCGCATGAACTTTGATGTGTCAGATGAGTTTTGCGTTCGACAAATTGTTATGGGGATTTTATTTTGACATCAAAATCACACAGTAGAGATACAGCTTTCAAGCATCGGAAACAGGATTATTCAATACAAGTCGCATAGCTCCAAACGCTCTGATGAGCGCATAAGCGACTATGAGAGTTCGCTCAGAAATATTTTCACGAAAGTGATGAAAATAAACCAATCCGACCTGAACGGTCGGAAGAATATCAAAATCAAACCCAGCAAGCTCTGCATATTGTGTACACAAGTTCACAATATGCGCTGGCTTTCAAACCCAGCAAGCACGGTATTCATGGGGTACATTTTGAAAAATGACCACCCTGAATACAGGAGCTTGTTAGAGGGTTTTGCACCCCTAAGACCCCGCTTGAAAAATGAAAGAAAAAGTGATATAATTGATAATGAAAATGGGCGAATACTATGATTTTGGAGGTTTGTCTATGAATATAAAATCAGACGAGGAACGGAAGTCAAAAGTGATGAAAATACGCCTGAATGACAGGGAGTTTGCCAAGCTGAAACAGTACACGGAGGAAAGCGGTCTGCGCTCAATGTCGGAGTATATTTACAATTCGATTCTTGCCACACCGATCATTGAGCTGACTGACGAGGAGCTTGCACCCGAAAAGGCAAGATTCAAAGAGATTGCCGACCGCATAAATTCTATTGCAACTCTGGTGAATCAGACAGGCAAAATATATCCCGAAGATTTGCGGGAGATTGGGCAAGGTTTAACTGAGATTCAGAACAAACTTGCAGAGTATCAGGAGAAGATGGAGAGCCTTGCAGTCACTCCGCAGACTTTCAAAACGATAGTTGATAAGGCTCACGAGGACGTGAGAAAATAGGCGGAATTTTTTCCGAGACCATTAGATTTTGTTCAGCTTATGCGCCACTTGCCAAATGTTCAGATGAAAATGAATAATCAGTATAAAGGCTTTGCAGAAATGCAGAGCCTTTTCCTTTGCTCTCAGGTGAACGGAAAAGCCCCTAAGGATTCTGAAAGATTTAACTTGATAGTTTTCGCGATTAAAACCAAGCATTTCCACGATAGGGCATGAATATTGCTATCATCTTATATCTTTCAGAATCCTAAGGGCCGTCCGTGGCGATTATGGGGAAACTAACTGCTGAAAAAAGAAAGACGGCACAGAGAGCGTTCTCCGTGCCGTTGCAGTATCAAAGCATGATTCTTATTGTCAGTCGACCATCATCATATTCAGCCGTGATCGACCCGCCCATACGCTCCACAAGGGTACGGGCGATAGATAATCCAAGCCCTGTGGAATGGTGTGCGGCTTCAACTGTATAAAATCTGTCAAATAGCTGTTCCACTTCGATCGTGGACAACTCTTTTGCAGTATTGGCAAAGGTGATCTCGCCAGTATCGGAAAGCGTGATATCTAAATCGCCGTTACTGTATTTCACCGCATTATTCAGCAGATTGGAAAACACCCTTGCAAGCTCCGAGCGATTCACATTCCGCACGATACGGGCATCGGTCAGATGAATCTGCGGTGTGATGTCCTTTTCGGTCAGCACAGGATAAAAGCTGCTGATACTCTCCGCAAGCACCTGATTTACAAACACTTCCTCTGTATCCTCTTTGCTCTCATTGGAAACGATCATGGAATATCTGAATAACTCCTCTGTAAGCTGCTTCATGGTTTCCGTGCGTTCCGCAATCACAGCGATATATCCCCTGATCTCTGATAGATCGTCGGTCTTCCCGATCATATAGAGATTGCCTGCGATAGCTGTCAGCGGCGTACGTAAATCGTGAGAGATGTTCGTGATCGCATTTTTCAGCTCCGTATTGCCCTGATGATATTGCAGATGCTCTTTCCTTAGTATCTTTAACTGTTTGTTGATACTGTCAGAAAGATAACGCATATCTTTGTCGTGAGAAGAAATATAGATCAGCGTATTAGTGTCGGTTTTCAGTCTGTCGGCAAATTCACTCGCTATCTCCCGTGCGGATTTTTTCAGCAGATATATTTTCACACACAGTGCGATTATGATAATGCACAACAGACCGTAAAACATAGTATCCTCCTTTATTTCAAATCCTTACGACGGAAAATCATCAATCCGACGAGGGGAACAATCAGTATCACTCCGCACAAGCTACAAAAATAACGATTCATTTCCGGATAATCATTTTCCTGCATTTGCAAAGCCGTTTCCTCTGCCAGCATATCATTTGCATAAAAGGTAAATCTTACACAGTTATCAATCGCTGCCACTGGATTGCAATAATTGATTACAGAAAGCACTGCTCTTTTTGTACCGCTGACATATTGCGGATTGGGTTCATCTCTTTTCTGATAAGTTTCATTTCCGTCATCATCATACTGCCGTGTTTCATAATGCAGTATTTCAGGCTGATTCAATACATACCGAATCTCATAATCCGTCAGATATAATCCAAACGCCAGAAGAATTGCAATGATTGCCGAAGCTGTCCGATTACAAGATACAAAGCAGATTGCTGTTGTCAAAGAAATCATAGCAAGATAAACCAACAGCAGAAGAATCACAATTCTTACGACACCCATTACTGGAAGTTTCATCCAGAAATTTGCCGTCATGATACCAAATGGCAAAATCATAAGCAGATATGTGATAATCGTAATGACAAGGATTGTCAGCAGTTCTGAAAGAAAGACTTGTGATTTGGTGTAACCGATAATGATTTTATTTCTGATTGTATGGTCGCTGAACTCTCTGCCAATCGCAAGTGCCGTCAGAATAATATCAGCCAAAAGAATGATCAGAAAGTAGGCATCACCCACGAGATAATATAATGTGTTTGTTCCGGGCTGTGCCTGTACGGAAGTATATCCTGCATAAATTCCAAGAACCACTGACAGAAAAAGACAAAACTGTGTCATAGGATTTTTAATATATCTACCTGAATCCGCAAAACTCAATCTGCTGTTATGGCCGATATTTGCTTAATTATAGCAAAAAATAAGCTGGTTTTGGATTAGAATTTTCTTCACCCATCGGGTGAAAAAACGCAGGCTTCAAAAATGTTTAATTCTTAGCTATATGCAGCCTAAAATTGAATATTTTTCAAGTGTGAACTTTGCGGAATCAGGATCTAATGAAACAAGCACGAAATAATTTACACATAGTCCGCATCTCATTTCAAGTCTTTCTTCCGAAATACGGCAATACCAACTCCCAAAAACAAAGCTGTCATCATCAAAGAAGAAAGTATTTGCAATGTCGGAAGATAGGGCACACTTCCCGAATCTCCAGCAAACTGGTGCAGAATTAAAATGCCCTGTCCCATTGGCGAAATATTGACCGCCCAAGTATAGACTGTTCTTAAAAGTCCTCCAATATAGCGTGGGTTTGGCTCTGGGTCACTCATGATGAGCTGTCCTGTTTCGGAAAGAAATGCTTTGGTGGCTTCTTCCGGCTCACATAGTCCGTTATAGATTTCAGCAGAAAGAAATATCAATATCAACACAAGAATTATTTGCAGAACCGCCGAGCCTGCCTTGTTTGGCATCATCAGACTAATTCCCACAAATAATGCTGTCAGTGCCGCCGTGAACAGTAGAATTGAAACGAAATACAGTATCAGCATTTTTGTATCTGATGTAAAAGAGCCAAGTAACGGAATGCCTGTCAGACCGCCGATAAACCAACCGATTTCCATAATCACAGAGCCAAGCAGACAGGTGAGATAATAGGAAAGATAAATCTGCTCTCTTGTATGTCCCACAATCATTTTGTTGCGAATGGTACTGTCAGAATGCTCCGTTCCGAGAAACAGACTGATAAACACTGCAAAGAATATCCCGACCATAGGCGCAAGGTAAAAGTAATATGTTTCAAGTGTGTCGTCTGCTGATTTGTTGACCCTTGCACCGAACTGAATGCAGTATATCTCACAAATCGTCATTGCTGCCACAGCAAACCAAAACAGCTTGTTTTTCATCATTCTGATACATTCAGCCGATAACAGCTTACTCATGGCTTTCACCCCCAACAAGCGAGATGTAAAAGCTCTCCAAGCTCTCGTCATGCTCCTCCACCGACAGCACCTCACAGCCGTCCTTTGCAAGTGCAAGTGACAACTGCGTGATGTTCGGCTTTGCGTAAATATCGGCTGTCTTATCGTCAATAACTGAATATTCAAGCCTCATTTCGTCAAGCACACTCGCCAGCACCGCAGTATTGCTCACAGTAATTCGCATACACTTGCGACAGGCGGCTTCCAGTTCCTCCGCACTCATCTCACGAACGATACGCCCGCTGTCGATAAAGCCGTAATGCGTGGCAAGCCGTGACAGCTCATCAAGGATATGCGATGAGATCAGCACCGTGATCTTCTGCTCTCGGTTGAGTTTGAGTATCAGCTCACGGATCTCAATAATACCCTGCGGGTCAAGTCCGTTTATCGGCTCGTCCAGTACGAGAAAATCAGGATTTCCGCAGAGTGCAACGGCAATTCCCAATCTCTGACGCATACCGAGGGAGAAGTTTTTCGCCCTTTTCCTGCCCGTATTTTCAAGACCGACCAGTTTCAGAAGCTCCGAAATTCCGTCAAAACTCGGCATACCCAAAATGCGGTACTGCTGTTTGAGATTGTCCTCTGCTGTCATATCAAGATAGATAGACGGCGTTTCCACGACTGCACCCATTCTGCGTCTCGACTTTGAAATTGCCTTGTCGGAGTGCTTGACTCCATACAGCTCAAAATCTCCGCTTGTTGGGAGCTGCAATCCGCACACAAGGCGGATAAGCGTTGTCTTGCCTGCACCATTTTTGCCGACAAAGCCGTAGATAGAGCCTTTCGGCACATTCATCGTCAGACTGTTCAGGGCTTTGTAGTCCTTGTAGTGCTTGCAAAGACTGTTTGTTTTCAGAACATAGTCCATAGTGTGACCTCCTTTTTGTTTCTGAAAACAGTATACAACGAAAAAGTGAAGAAAACAGTAAAGAAAATAGTGAAGAAAAAGTCAAGATTTTTCATTCAGCATAAAGCCTATGCCCCATACCGCTGAAATATACTCCTTGCCTGTCAAGGCTTTCAGCTTTTTACGCAGATTGTAGATATGGCTTTTCAGCGAATCTTCGGTACAGTCAGGGGTATCAAGACTTATACGGTCTAATATCGTCAGCTTTGCAACGACCTGCTCAGGATTTTGCATGAGCAGTTTCAGTATAGCATACTCCGTCCTTGTCAGCTTTTGTTCCTTGCCATTTGCAAAGAGGGTATGCTTATCCGTATCAAGTGTGATCTCGCGATAAGCAAGAAGTGATCTTTCAGCATATCTCTCGTTCTTCCGCAGCTGCACCATGATCCTTGCAAGCAATTCCTCCATATGGAACGGTTTTGTGATATAGTCCACAGCACCGCCAATCAGCAGCTCCACTTTATCTGTCACATCGGCTTTGGCACTCACCACTATGACGGGAATATCCTTGATTTGTGGCAGAAGCTCCTCGCCTGACAATCCGGGGAGCATGAGGTCAAGTAAGACCAGATCGGGTTTGCTCTGAGATAGCAACAGCAATGCTTCTGTCCCGGAATAGGCGCTTGATACGCTGTATCCTTCAGATTGCAGAGCTTTGGAGACAATATCGTTGATATGGGCATCATCATCTATGATCAGTATGTTCGGCATAGGATCACCTCAAGGCTTTTTTACCATTATAGCATTTATCTGAGGGGATTTCAAGTAGGAGATTACTATCAAAGAAAAAATAGCGATGTGCTTTTCAAACTTTGCACACCGCTTCTTTTCATAGCCTGCTTATTTGTCTTGATTGGAGATACTTCTTTATAGAGCATCACCGAAGTGTGAAGATGTGGACCAGCAGGCACTCACTTATTCCGAGATCAAGGCTCTCTGCACAGGCGATGAGCGTATCAAGGAAAAGCTGATGCTTGAAAATGAAGTGAAGGAACTGAGGGTACTCGCTGCGGAACACCGCAACACGGTATTTGAAATGGAGGACAAGATCGCTCGTTTCCCTGAACAGGAACAGAAACTTACTGCGATTCTTGCTGATCTCCATACAGATCGTGAAGCACTCCGCAAGCTCCCGATTGATCCCGAACGCAAACTGCCCGTATTCAAGATCACCATTGGTGAAACTGAGTACACCGATAGAAAAGAAGCTGCTAAGGCTCTTGAAGATGCTGTGTTGGCTATCAAATATGCCGATACTCCCGTGAAAGTCGGCTCGTTCCAGGGCTTTGACCTGAGCGTTACAGTAAACAGCAACATGATGGGCGGCGGTATGTCGGCTGGCCTGCAAGGTGCCACTTCACATACCACGAAGCTGATCGAGAGTTTTGCCCACAACTTGAATCGTCTTGAAGCTGCCCTCTACAACATCGACGGCAGAATCGAGAGAACGCAGGATAACCTCGCAAAGCTCAGGCTTGACCACGCAGAAGCGCAGAAGATCGTAGCAGAGCCGTTCCCCCAGCAGGAGGAGCTTGATACTAAGGAGCAAAGGCTGAAAGTCGTAACTGATGAGCTGAATCAGGCGGCTATCGAAGCAAAGAAGAACGCTCCGAAGCGTGAAAAGACTTGCTACTTTGAGAGGGCGAAGATGAAGCGTGATGCCGCAAGGCTCGGCAAAAAGCCAAAAACGCCGAAGGACCAGACAAAGGGCAGGAGCAAGAAGCAAGGAATTGAATAAGCAACTATAAGATTATTCTAAGTAAGTATGCATCCCAATAAGTGAAAAATGATATAATTCACATTATTGGGATGCAATTTCTATCTTGACAGAAAGAAAAAAAAGATGTATAATATATACAATGGGGTTTGTGTACCCTTTTGATGTTTTCAAGTTATAATCCACACAAGTTGGCTTGTGTAAAATATTACTTAAATACAATGCGAGGAAAGGAATTATCATGGCAAATAAAGAGAAAATGGGCCCTCCTACATTAGAAATGATTCAGGGCAATCCGTACAATTATACTTTTGATGAAGTAGCCAAATGTATGGGAGAAG